>Ga0157375_10001040_pt1 | contig 23960 bp, 19 predicted proteins | sample M35metaG_FD_115311 | JGI IMG/M metagenome (GOLD analysis project Ga0157375, IMG submission 115311) | Miscanthus rhizosphere microbial communities from Kellogg Biological Station, Michigan, USA - M3-5 metaG | ecosystem: Host-associated > Plants > Roots > Rhizosphere > Soil | place: USA: Michigan... | reverse complement strand
CACGTACCCCGTGCCGTCAAGCATCATCCAACGTATCCGTTCATCACCAAGCAACTCCGGAGCAATCGATCATTCGTCGAAACTGTGGAGGTCTCCGTCCCTTAAGTTAAGGCCATTGCGGTTAAAACCGTGGGCTACGGTTCTTACGCCGGCTTCGCCGACGGAATCCGCCTTCCTGATCTACCGATCTGATCACTCATCTACTTTCACCGTCTTCGTCGATCAGTGGATCAGTCGATCAGGGAACACCTCGCCCTGTTTTCCTGATCGACTGATCCACTGATCCACTGATCCACTGATCTACTCCCGCAGCCCCGTTCTAATCCACTAATCTACTAATCCACTAATCTACTGCCCCCATGAACTTCAAGCTCATCTCACCCTTCACGCCGCAAGGCGACCAACCCGAAGCAATCCGCCAGCTCACGGAAAGCGTCACCGCCGGCACGCGCGACCAGGTGCTCCTCGGCGTGACTGGTTCCGGCAAGACCTTCACCGTCGCCAAGGTCATCGAGAACGTCAATCGACCGACGCTCGTGCTCAGCCACAACAAGACCTTGGCGGCGCAGCTCTACCAGGAGTTCAAGAACTTCTTTCCCGAGAACAAGGTCGAGTACTTCGTTTCGTACTACGACTACTACCAGCCCGAGGCCTACATCCCGCAGAACGACCTGTACATCGAAAAGGAGATGACCAAGAACGACGAGATCGACAAGCTGCGTCTCGCCGCGACCAAGGCGCTTTTCGAACGCCGCGACGTCATCATCGTCTCCTCGGTGTCGTGCATCTACGGCATCGGCGATCCCGATCTCTATCACTCGATGCTCGTGTTCTTCGAGCGGGGCGTCGACAAGCCGATGACGCAGTACCTGCGCCGCCTGACGGAGATGCAGTACGAGCGCACTCCGTACGACCTCTCGCGCGGCACCTTCCGCGTGCGCGGCGACGTGCTCGAGCTGTGGCCTGCGTACGAGGACGACGCGGTGCGCATCGAGTTTTTCGGCGATGAGATCGACAAGATGACCCGTATCGATCCGATCACCGGCCGCACCTCGGGGCGCGAATACGACCGGCTGGCCGTCTACCCGCGCACACACTACGTCACGCCGCGCGAGCGGCTGATGGTGGCGATGGAGAACATCCGCACGGAGCTCGATGAACGCGTGACCGAGTTGCGCGCGAACGATCGTCTGCTCGAAGCGCAGCGGCTCTCGCAGCGGACGATGTTCGATCTGGAGATGATCGCGGAGCTCGGCTACTGCAACGGCATCGAGAACTATTCGCGGCATCTGTCCGGGCGCCAGCCGGGCGAGCCGCCGCCGACGCTGATCGATTATTTTCCGAAGGACTTTCTCCTCGTCGTCGATGAGTCGCATCAAACGATTCCGCAGGTGCGGGCGATGTGGGGCGGCGATCGCGCGCGTAAAGAGACGCTGGTCGAGTACGGATTCCGCCTGCCGAGCGCGATCGACAACCGGCCGCTGTCATTCACCGAGTTCGAAGGAAAGCTGACGCAGATCGTCTACGTCTCCGCCACGCCGGGCCCCTTCGAGCTGGAAAAGACCGGCGGACTTTTCGCGGAGCAGGTGATCCGTCCGACGGGACTGCTCGATCCCAACATCATCATCAAGCCGGTCAAAGGGCAAGTCGACGATCTGATCGGCGTCATCAAGGAGCGCATCGCCAAAAGCGAGCGCGTGATGGTGACGACGCTGACGAAGCGGATGGCCGAGGATTTGACGCGCTACCTGATGGAGCTGGGGATCAAGGTCAACTACCTGCACTCGGACGTCGAGACGCTGGAGCGCATCGCCATCATCCGCGACTTTCGCGTCGGCACGTACGACGTCCTGGTCGGTATCAACCTGCTGCGCGAAGGGCTCGACATCCCGGAGTGTTCGTGCGTGGCCATTCTCGATGCGGACAAGGAAGGGTTTCTCCGCTCGCAGACGTCGCTGATCCAGACCATCGGCCGCTGCGCGCGCAACCTCGAAGGCGTGGCCATTCTGTACGCGGACAAGATGACCGACTCGATCAAGTTCGCGGTCGCGGAGACCAAGCGCCGGCGCGCCATCCAGCAGGCGTACAACGAGGAGCACGGCATCGAGCCGGCCTCGATCATCAAGGCGATCGACAGCGATCTGGTCAAGATGGCCAACCTCGACTACTTCGAAGTGCCCGGCGGCCCGTCGTCGAAAGCACGCCTCGACCTGACCGAAGGGGAGGATCTCGACAAGGCCATCGCGCGGCTGACGAAAGAGATGAAGGACGCCGCGAAGAACCTCGATTTCGAAAAAGCCGCCGAAATCCGGGACAAGTTGCGCGAGTTGAAAGAGATTCGCATCTTTGTCTGAAAGGCGATCCACCACAAAGACACAAAGGACACGAAGAAAGCTCTTTGTGCTCTTTGTGTCTTTGTGGTGAGAATGCTTTTCGTGAAGGTCGCCATCGTCGGGCCCGTGTTCCCGTTCCGCGCCGGCATCGCGTATTGCACGACGCGGCTGGCCGAGGAGTTGGGCGCGGATGTCGTCTCGTTCTCGCGCCAGTTTCCGAAGCGCTTCTATCCCGGCGGCGACGACATCGATCCGACGTTACCCCGCGCGAAGGGCGACTTCATCATCGACGTGATGAATCCGCTGACCTGGCTGCGCGCCGGTTGGCGGCTGCGCCGCTACGACGCCGTCATCTTCGTCTGGTGGGTGTGGCTGTTCGCGCCCGCGTACCTGACGATGATCGCGCTGCTGCGGCGGCGCACCCGCGTGATCCTGCAATGCCACAACGTCGGCGACAAGGAGCCGGCGGCGTGGAAGCGCTGGCTGACCAATCGCGTCCTTCGCCGCGGCGACGCGCTCGTCGTACACGCGCAATCCGAGGCACGCGAAGCGTGGACGCGATCGGGCGGACGGCAGGTAGTGAAGACGTTCCTGCCGGTCCACGAGCTCGGCGGCGCAATCCCGTCGCGCGCCGACGCTCGCGCGACCCTCGGCATCACCGCGCCGAACGTCGCGCTCTTTTTCGGCCACGTCCGTCCGTTCAAAGGGCTCGACATCGCTCTGCGCGCGTGGCGCGAGCTGAAATCCGACGTTTTGCTGGTGGTGGCAGGGGAGGCGTGGTGGGAGAAGGCGGATGAGTACCGCCAGCTCGCGGACGCAGTGAAGGACAACGTCCGCTTCGACTTTCGCTTCATCCCCGACTCCGAGATCGCCACGTTCTTCGCCGCCGCCGACGTCGTCCTCGCGCCCTACCGCATCGAGGCGCAGAGCGGCGTCGCGCTGACCGCGTTTCACTTCGCGCGGCCGGTCATCGCCACGACTGTCGGCGGGTTACCGGAGATCATCGACGGCAGCAATGGCATCCTCATCCCGCCCGAGGATCCGTCCGCGCTTGCGAAGGCAATCGACGAATTCTTCACCACGCGCGACCGCTCCGCGATGGAACGCGCCGCCGCGGCCTCGGCGCGCCGATACGCCTGGCCGGAATACGCTGCTGTGTTCGCGGCCTTAGTGGACGGGAGATGAAACTCAACCCCAGCCGTATCAAAGTCGGCCTCGAGCTGACGTCCAAGTGCAACCTCCGCTGCGGCATGTGCCCGCTGCCGGTGCTGCGCCGTCCGTACGAGGACATGGCCTGGCCGATGGTCGAGAAAGCCGAGCGCGAGATTCACGGCGCGGGGCTGAAGCTCAAGTGGCTGCACGAGATGGGCGAGCCGCTGCTCTACGCGCGCATCGACGACGCCATCCGCCTTTTCCCCGAGGCCAGTCTGTCGACGAACGGGCTGGTGTTGACGGAGGAGATCGGCGCGAAGCTGCTGGCGTCGCCGCTGAAGAGAATCCGCATCTGCGTCGACTCGGTGAATCCCGAGGTTTATCCGCAACTGCGAACCGGGGGCGACTTCGACAAGCTGGTCGTGCTCACGAAGGCCTTCCTCGAACAGGCCAAAGGTCATCCGATCCGCATTGAGATCCAGAAGATGCGCTCGCGGCTCACGCTCACCGAAACCGTCGATGACTTCCGAAATCTCTTCGACCTCAAGCGATACAAGAATGCCCGCGTGATCGAAAAGACCTGCGAAGCGCTCGACGTCAACGAAGAGACCGACCTCCACGGCAAGTTCTACGGCTGCGTGCAGGGCGCCTTCTTCACCTGGGTGGTGATCTTCGCCGACGGCCGCGTCACGCACTGCTGCTATGACGCGCACGGCGATCAGGTCCTCGGCGATCTGAAGACGCAGTCGCTCGACGAGATTCTCGATTCGCCGCGCTTCGCCATCATGCAGGACGCCTTCGCCCGCCGCGATTTCACCAACCTGCCGCGATGCGCGGAATGCTTCAAGCACGGCGGCGAGTCGAATGCGTTCAACGACGTCCTGACGCGCGTGCAGAATCTGCCCGGCGTGGCGAAGGACGTCGTGCGCAAAGTGATCGACGTGCGGTATCGCACGTGAGAAGTAGATCGGTGATCAGTAGATCGGTAGATCAGGAAAACAGGTCGCGATCGGCATTCCTGATCTACTGATCCACTAATCTACTAATCTACTCGTCCGTGATCCATATCCTCAACATCGTCTTCGGCCTCATCCCTACGCTGATCCTCGGCGCGAGCATCGCGGCCGGCGTGGACGATGACCGTCACCACCGCAGGATTTTTGTCCTCGTTTATGGTCTATGGTCGATCACTCTGGCGATGTGGAACTGGATGCGATCGGCACCCGTTGCATGGATCATCCTCTGGGGAATTGCAGGATTGCTCGCCCTCGGCACGCCGGTTGCGATGCGATCGTTTCGCCGGTACCCTCGGAGGGATCCATGAAACGCTCGTCGCTCGTCTTTATTACGTTGTTCCTCGCAGTCGGCTGTGCTCATCAGCTTTCGCAGCAGACGATCCCGATCAAGGTCGTCGTCAACGCAACACCCGAGGTCGCGCGTCAGTTCGACGCGGTTGCTTTGCAGCGCATGACGGAATTGGCAGTGAGCCACGTGGCGCTCACCAATCCTCGTCCGATTCAGCTCACCGTTGCCATCAACCTCGATTCGACGGACGAGCTTTTCACGCTGCCGCATGACCGTCTGAAGTCGGGGAGAACGGTCTCCTGGAAGTCGATCTTCGACGGAGCCGGTGAACCGGTCCTCGGCGGCGCCGGTCAACACTCGGCCGACGAAATGCGCGCCATCACAATCCGGAACGAGAAGTCCGGACGGCCGGTGGTGGTCGGAAGTTACGCGATCGTCGGCGAGATGGGTGCGAAGCTGGAGTGGGAGCCGATCGTCCTGCTGTCCAACGATCCCCAGTTTTCGGGACCGCGCGCGCAACAGCAGTCGATGCGCGCGGCTGCGCAGTATCTCGCCGAACGCGTCATGCTCGTCGATGAGAGGCTGCGCCTTCACGAAGACGGGCAGCACTCGCAGCGGTAGGCACTGAAATGCGGCGCCGAATTCTCATCCTCGCATTCGGCGCCGCGCTTCTGGCCTTCGCCGCAATCGCGCGCGTTACGTCAAACGATCTCGCCGCGATCCGCTCCATCCTCGACGCGCAGGCCGCCGCGTGGAATCGCGGCGACATCGACGCCTACATGGCCGGCTACGCGCAGAGCGACGACACGATGTTCGTCGGCACCGATGTGACGCGCGGCTGGGCAAAAGTCCGCGACCGCTACAAGGCGAAGTACGACTCCCGCGCGAAGATGGGAACGCTCGTCTTCTCCGACCTCGATCTCCGCCCCCTCGGCAACGACGACGTCATCGTCACCGGCGCCTGGAAGCTCACGCGCGAAGCCGACACCCCGCACGGCCGCTTCACGCTGATCTTCCATCGGCGAACGGAAGGGTGGCGGATCGTGTATGACCATTCGAGCTAGTGGATTAGTCGATTAGTGGATCAGTAGATTAGTGGATCAGTAGATCAGGACACTCCCGCCCCTGATCTACCGATCACTGATCTACTGATCTACTATCCATCACCGATCACTCGATGTTCGACCTCTAATCCACTAATCCACTAATCTACTAATCCACTGACTCACCGGAACGACACCGGAATATCGTCCATCGTCAGCACGCCCGGACGCGCGCTGACCACGCGCGGGATCGAATTCACCACCATCGCCGCCGTGGCGCGGTCTCCGTGGACGCCGCCTTTGATCTCCATCTCCACATTCGGAACGCCGTGCACGATCACGCGATCGGCCGCCACATCCTCGGCGCCGACGTACATGCGCAGTTCCAGGCTCACGTTAATCCTGCCCTTGCCGTAGATCGTCTGATGAACGCCGGCCACTTGGCCGGGCGCGCAGGTCAGGTACTGCGTCTTCACTTCGCGCTGCGCGATGATCGGCTCAATCTTCTCGTCGCTGACCGACTCGAACTCCACGCCGAGGCCGTTGCCGACCATCATCAGCGACTCGCGCAGCCCCATGTGCTTGATCTTGCCGGCATCGACGGCGGCGCGAAACTCGTCCGGCGTCATCCCCGCGCCGACCTTGCGCTGCAGCGGTTCGCGGCGCGTCGACGCGTTCTGGATGCGGATGATCTCCACCGCGTCAATGTGCTGGCACACCGAAGTCACCGTCAGCGGCAGCTTGTCCATGACGAAGCCGGGATTCACGCCGGTGCCGAGGAGGGTCACGTTCTTCGCGCGCGCGACCTGCTGCAACTCTTCGCGAATCAGGTGGTCGAGCGGGAAGGAGAGCTCCTCGCAAGTCGACACGACGTGACAACCGCGTTCGAGGAGATCTTTGAGCTGCCCGGAAACATCGCGAAGGCGCGAACCGGTCGAGTGGCAGACCACATTCGGATGTCCGGTGATCTCGCGCGTGACCTTGACGCCCACTTCGCGATCGAGCCCGATCACCTCGCCGAGGTCCTTGCCGATTTTGTTCGGGTCGACGTCGACGGCGGCCACGATTTTGAGCCACGGCTTCGTCAGCAACAGCCGGGCGATCTCCGCGCCAATCGGCCCAATTCCATACTGCGCCACTGTGATCGGTTGAACAGGATTCATGAATACCCCTTCGCGAAAAGTGGCGCGCATTGTAGTGGATGGAGAAGCAGTGGATCAGTGGATTAGATCAGTCGATCAGGGGTGCCAAGGTTGGGAAGAAATCTCCGAGACGAAGGGACCGAGACGATTTGTCATCCAGAGCCGCCGGAGGCACGCAGCCGCGAAGCGGCGGAGATGCCGAAGGACGGCGAAGGACTCAGATGCGCAGCCCCCAGCCGCAGCCCGCGTAACGCCCGCGCGGTCCCAGCCGGAGCCCGCGTAACTATTTTTCAGCGGTTCCAGCGCAGTTCGCGTAACTTGAGATCCTTCGCCGTCCTGCGCCGTTCCATCGCTTCGCGACTCCCGGCTTGGCGGCTCTGGATGACATTCATCCCGCCGCCTTCCTGATCGACTGATCCACGAATCTACTGATCCACTGACTCAAACAACTCCGGCTGCTTTTCCTCCGCAGACGACTCTTCATCGTCCTCATCGATGAAGTTCGACACCCCAATCCCTGCCAGCCGGTAGCGGCTCCCGGGAGCGAATTCGAATCGCGTCAGCAACTCCGCTCCGATCCTCGCCAGGTCGTCGCCGCTCGATGGAATCGACTCAGGCGTCAGCCGCCGCGTCGCCGTTTTGAAGTCGCCGGTGCGTAGTTTCACCGTCACCGTGCGTCCGACGAGTTGCTTGTCGCTGAGCGCCTGCCACAGCTTCTGCGCTTCCTCGCGAATGTAGGCGGTGACCTCGTCCAGAGTGATGTCCTTCGCGAACGTGTTTTCGCTCGACCACGACTTCCGCTTCTGCGACGGCACCACCGGCGATTCGTCGATCCCGCGGGCCAGCTCCCACAACCGCGTGCCCCATTTGCCGAAGCGCGCCACGAGCTGGTCGGCGGTGAACGAGTGCAGATCGCCGACCGTGGCGATGCCCATCTCCGTCAGGATCTTTTCCGTCGCCTTGCCCACTCCGGGGATCTTGCGCACATTCAGCGGCATCAGGAATCGCTCCACCTGATGCGGCCGAATCACGAAGCAGCCGTCCGGCTTTCGCCAATCGCTGGCGATCTTCGCCAGGAACTTGTTCGGCGCCACGCCCGCCGACGCCGTCAGCTGCGTTTCGGCTTTGATCTCACGCCGGATCGTCTCCGCCGTCTCCGTCGCCGTTGGAATCCCGGTCAGCTCCTCGGTCACATCGAGGTACGCCTCATCGAGCGACAGCGGCTCCACGAGCGGCGTGTGGCGTTCGAAGATGCCGCGAATCTGCCGCGACACTTCGCGGTACTTGTCGAAATTCGGGTGGATGAACGCGCCGTCGGGACAGAGCCGCTTCGCGCGCGTGGCCGGCATCGCCGAGTGCACGCCGAACTTGCGCGCCTCGTACGACGCCGCGCAGACCACGCTCCGCTCGCCGGGCCAGCCGACGATCACCGGCCTGCCGCGCAGCTCGGGCGCGTCACGCTGCTCCACCGACGCGTAAAACGCGTCCATGTCGATGTGGATGATCTTTCTCACGGAAGGCAAATGTTGAATGTTGAATGTTCAGTGGTGAATGTTGAATGATGGGACGCCCGGGTTTCATTCAACATTCAACATTCAACACTTAACATTGAACATTCCGATTCTTTCTCTGCCCACGCCCGCGTTCCTCGTCGACCGCAACATTGTCGAGCAAAACTGCCTTCGCATGCGCGCCAGGGCTCTCGCCTCGGGGGTCGCGTTCCGCCCGCACGTGAAGACGCACAAGACCATCGAGATCGCCCGGATGCAGCACGGCGGCAACACCGGCCCGATCACCGTTTCGACCATGGCCGAGGCGGAGTTTTTCGCGGATGCAGGGTTTCGCGACATCACCTACGCCGTGCCGATCGCGCCCCAAAAACTGTCCCGCGCGGCGGCCTTGGCGGCCCGAATCGAGAGGCTGAATATTCTCATCGACAGCGAGCTCGCTCTACGCGCAGTAGAAGCGTTTCACGCCGCGAACGGAGCCGTTTTCGACGTCTTTCTCAAAGTCGACTGCGGCTATCACCGCGCCGGCGTCGATCCGAACGATCCCGACAGCGCGCGCCTGGCCATCGCCATCGCCAATTCGCCCGCCGCGCACTTTCAGGGATTGCTGACCCACGCCGGCCACTCGTACAACGCAAGCGGCGTCGAGGAGATCCGGCGCATCGCCGCCGAGGAGATCGAGTCGCTCACGCGATTCCGCGCGCTCCTCGGCATAGACGACCTCACGCGCAGCATCGGCTCAACGCCGACCCTCGCAACCGCCGACACCTTCGCCGACACCGACGAAGTCCGCCCCGGCAACTACGTCTTCTTCGACGCCTTCCAATCCACCCTCGGCTCCTGCACCCGCGACGATGTCGCCGTCTCCGTTCTCACGACGGTGGTCGGCTCGTACCCCGACCGAGGCCAGGCCATCCTCGACGCCGGCGCCCTCGCGCTCTCCAAGGACACCAGCCCCGAACACCTCGATCCCACCTTCGGCTTCGGCCTCGTCTGCGACCTCGACCTCCACCCGCTCCCCGCGCGCTTAATCGCCCTCTCGCAGGAACACGGAAAACTCACGACGAGTATCCCGCTCCCGGTCGGCACACGCGTCCGCGTGATCCCCAACCACTCCTGCCTCACCGCCGCCATGTACAACCGCTACCACGTCATCGATAACGGCGCGATCGTCGATGAGTGGCGGCCGGTGCGGGGGTGGTGACAAGGGCGCGATTTCGGCGCATGACGACGCGAAGCCGTCATGCGCCGCATGATCCTCAGGGGGTGGACCAGCAGTTACCAGACGGTTGGTCGTTTATGTGAACCCAAAAGCGTGTGGAGGGCACGGTAGGCGCGCTAACCGTTCCACCATAAGCCTGAAAGTTCCAACCCGCGCCGTCGTGAAATTCCGCAACTCGCCAACCGGGGCCAAATTGTGCGACGCACAAGGCCGTGGCATCCGTACTGTGCTGAAGCGAAACTGCCGCAACAGGTGGTGTCGTCGCGACCACTCCGCCCGACCATTGATTATTCGGGTCGGTATTAATCAGGATCGGCGGCAACTGAAGCGGCGGCGACGGCTTGAAAATGCAAAGCAGCGGCAGTGGCTGGCTGCATTGCCTGTCGCCATGGATAGGATCACAAGGATTTGGCCCAGACGATCCGCACCCAACCGTGATGGTGCCGATTTGGCTGTTTGATAACGAATGAAACCAAGTCATGCCTTTGCTGCACTTACCGGAGCTTCCCGCGGCAAAAATGCGCTGCAGGTCGGCGGGCGGCAGCACACGGTTAAAAATCTCAACCTCGTCCAAGATGGTGTCACAACCATTTGGATTCCCCGGGCATCCGCCTATGGTCAAAGGCACGCTGCCCGCGTCGGCCGCGAAAGTGGCCGGGATATTAGCTGGAACCGGTGGCGGGAAGGGGCTTCCGGTCGGTACAGCATAAAAGGAGACCAACTTATTGGGTAGATCAACGGTGACGGCCACGAACGTCCAGACGTTAGGATTGATCGCAGGCCCACCAGTCAATGTCAGCGGCGAGCTGAGGTTACCAATGTCGAGACTCAAGCGCGCGTTGTTTCCAATATACAAGCCGTAGCCGCGATTTGTCGCCAGATTGTAGTTGCTCACAATAGGCGCAGCGTGAGCTTTGATCCATGCATCAATGGTGAACCTGCCGCCAGTCCCAAAACTGAGGCTGGGACTCGGGCCATTAATAGTCACGTGGCTGCCAAAATAAAACTTCAATCCCTTGCCGACAAACGCCGTTAAGGACTGCGGTGGCGTGCTGGAGCCAATTGCGGCACTCGCCGTGGCGGTATTTCCGAGACCGCTATGATCGGAGACGGTCGTGCCGCTCGTTTCATCCAGCGGCCACCAGCCTACCAGGCCAGGCGGTGGGTGAGCGCAAACCTGTCCTGATAGGGGACCTGGCATGAGTATGAACGCCAGCACCAAGAGTAATCCCAGCGCATGGATACGGTGTGACTTCCCATTCCCGGTAAATGCCGTCAGGACCGTACCACGCGGCGTCATGTCGTGTATGCAGCGCGGCTGTCCACGCTTCGCGGCGTTTTCTACGAGGGTGCCCGTGAGAGTGTTTTGCATTTGCGAGTTCCTTCCTGTGGGGTTAATTGCTTTACGAGCCGGCGCCAGCCACAGAGTGCTGTTCGTAGTACGGATAGCGACGAGTCGTCATGGAGGATCACAACCATCTAATCGAATGGTGTCTACCCTTGCCGGATGTGCTGTTGTCGCAGCGCAAGGGTTACGTACGTCACCATCGAATGTCCGGCATCGTCGTCCAGAGTCCGACCAGACGACAATTCGGAATGAAGGATGGTGGTATGGATGTGTCGATGCAACATAGGTCGCGGTCTATCTTTATGCAAGAGGATGTAAATGGAGTCTTGTCAGCAGCTGGCCGCGGCGCGCTTTTTGTGTGGCTGGTCTTAGCGTTGCAACTGCCGCAGCGCCGCCGTCTTCAGCGCCATGTTCATTCCGCCCCGTGCGATGGAACGGACCTCGGATTCGGGGAGCGTCGGGAGGATGCGCAACGCGAAGGCGGGTGGGGTCTTGGCGTTGTGGATCAGGCCGAGGCGGACGTCGAGGCTGCCCATCCACTGGCCGGTTTTCATGATCACGTCGGCGATCTGGTAGGTGAGGAAGGACGATTTTGTCAGGCGCGCTACTTCGTCGACGGTGAGGCGCGGGTTGCGGAGGAGCGAGAGGAGCACGCGCGGATCGTTGTCCTGGAGGAGGAGCGCGCGTTCGGTTCGGTCGGCTTTGATCGCGAGCAGAAGCTTTTCCATTTGGGAGAGGGCGCGGATGCGGTCCCAGATGTTCTGTTTTTTCTCGAGAGTTTCGTCCGAGGAATCGTCAGGCGGTTTTGCCAGCAGGCGAGCGAGATGTTCGTCGGGGTTTCCATCGATGGCCAGCGCGATCGCGTCCGGAAGATTTGCGACGACTGTGGCGCGTGCGAACGATTCGCCGCCCCACGGGCCGCGCAGTGTCACGAGCAGCGTCGCGTTGAGTGCCACGGTCTCGGTTGTGGCGAGGCGCAACCCTCCCATTGACAGGTTCGCGCGGTGCTCCTCGCGCAGCTCGTCCTCGGTCTCGAACTCGACGGTGAAGGCCGCGGATGCAGTGCGGGTGACGTTCATGAGTGGAAATGCATTTCACCACAGAGGTACAGAGGACACGGAGACTCTCTGTGATCTCTGTGTCTCTGTGGTTCAACCGGACAGCCGTCCGCGGACACATGTCCGCTCGGACACTTCGCGGACAATGCGAAAAGCGGCGAAGCCGCTGCGAATCAATAAGTTAACGAATGGCACCTCGGTTGCGCTATAGCGCTCCGAATGATCGAAAATACATCCTCGATGGACCGGGCGGTGGCGCCCGGATCGGCGTTTACGCGGCCGCGGATGATTGCGGCGGGCGTGCTGCTGGCGGTTCTCGTCGGGGGCGCGTTCGCGTTTCCGGCGATCCGGCGGTGGTCGCGGGCGGATCGGGCGGTGGACGGGAGCACGCTGTCGATCGGGACCGTCACGCGCGGCGATCTCGTTCGCGATGTTTCGGTGCAGGGGCGCGTCGTCGCGGCGCTGCATCCGACGCTCATCAGTCCGGCGCAGGGGATTGTTTCGTTGCGTACCAAGGCGGGGAGCGTCGTGCGGAACGGCGATGTCCTGGCCGTCATCGACAGTCCGGAGTTGCATAGCGCGCTGGATCAGTCGCGGGCGCAGCTCCTTTCTCTGCGTACCGATTTCGAACGGGGAAAGATTTCCGGATCGCAGTCGGATGCTCGTCTGCGGCAGCAGGCTTCGCTGGCACAGGTGCGGCTGGAGGCGGCGAAGCGCGGACTGCATCGCGCCGATCTGCTGCGGAAAGACGGCCTGATGAACGGCGCCGACTACGAGCGGGCGCAGGACGAGGTGCACGTCGCGGAGCTCGAGTTGGCGCAGGCGCAGCGCGAGATCGGGTTGAATCACGAGACCGTCGACTTCGATGTGCGCAGCCGGAAACTGCAGGTCGATCGGCAGCAGTCGGCCACCGATGAGATGCAGAAACGGTTCGACGGCCTGACCATCCGCGCGCCGTTTGACGGCATGGTGGCCGCGATCACCGTCAACGAGCACGACTCGGTGGCCGCCAACCAGGGCATCCTCACCGTCATCAACCTCTCCTCGCTCGAGCTCGAAATCACGATCCCCGAGGAGTATGCGGCGGATGTGAAGATCGGGACGCCGCTGATGATCGGATACGGAAGCGGCGAGCGTCCGGCGCACATCACCGCGGTCTCGCCGGAGATCGTCGGCAACCAGATCACCGCGCGCGCGGTGCCCGACGAACAGTGGCCGGCCGGGCTGCGGCAGAACCAGCGCGTCAGCGCGCGGCTCGTTTTCGAGTCGAAGCGGAACGTGCTCAAGCTGCCGCGCGGAGCGTTCGTCGAAGCCAGCGGCGGCCGGAGCGCCTACGTCGTCGACGGCGAGATGGCCACGCGGCGGCCGATCGTGCTCGGATCGATCGGCGCGTCAGAAGTCGAAATCGTCAGCGGGTTGCGCGAAGGCGATCGCGTGATCCTCTCGGATACCTCGCCGTTCAACAACGTCAACTCACTCATTCTGCGGTGACAGGAGACAGACCGATGCTGCGCATGAAGAACATCAAGAAGATTTACCGAACCGATCTCGTGGAGACGCACGCCCTCGAAGATTTCTCGCTCAACGTCGAGGCGGGGGAGTTCGTCGCGCTCATGGGCCCCTCGGGATCGGGCAAGACCACCTTCCTCAACGTGGCCGGCCTGCTCGACGTGTTTGAGGGCGGCGTCTACGAGTTAGACGACAAAGACGTCAGCCGCCTCTCCGACCGCGAGATGTCGCACATCCGCAATCAGAAGATCGGCTTCATCTTTCAGAGCTTCAATCTGATTCCCGATCTCGATCTCTTCGACAACGTCGACGTTCCGCTGCGCTACCGCGGGATGCCGGCAGACGAGCGCAAGACGCGCATCGAGAAGGCGGCGGAGATGGTGGGGCTGTCTTCGCGGCTGCATCACCTGCCGTCGCAACTGTCCGGCGGTCAGCAGCAGCGCGTGGCCATCGCGCGCGTGCTGGCGGCCGATCCGAAACTCATCCTGGCCGACGAGCCGACCGGCAACCTCGACTCGCTGATGGCGCGCGAGATCATGGATCTGCTCGAAGAGATCAACCGCCGCGGGACGACCATCGTCATGGTCACGCACAGTCCGGAATGTGCCGCGCGCGCCTCGCGCGAAATTCATCTGTTCGACGGGCGCGTCATCGACGTCGACCATCCGCCCGCACTTTTCGGCGGCGCGTTGAAATCGGCGAAGTGAGGACGCGATGCTGCTCTACAACCTTCGCATCGCCGTCAAAAGCCTCCGCCGCAATCCCGTCCTGACCGCCGTCATCATCGGCGGCATCGCCCTCGGCATCTGCGCGTCGACGACGTTCACCACCGTCCGGCACATGTTCGCGCGCGATCCGCTGCCCGGAAAGAGCGACAAGCTTTTCTACATCCGGATGGACAACTGGGATCCGCATACGCCGTATCCCACCAGCTCCGACAATCCCGGCGAGGCCATTCCGCCGCAGATCAGTTACCGCGACGCCATGGCGTTGATGCGTTCCACGCAGCCCGTGCATCAGACCGCGACGTTCGCGGCCATGATGACGGTCTATCCCGATCCGCGCGTGGCGCGTCCGTCCAGCGAATCGGTCCGGCTCTGCTTCACCGACTTTTTCACCATGTTCGACGTCCCCTTCGCCTACGGCGGTCCGTGGGACCGCCGTGCGGACGCGAAGGGCGAGCAGGTCGTCGTCATCAGCGACAACATCAATCAAAAGCTGTTCGGCGGCGCCAACTCCGTCGGCAAACGGATCCGCATCGACGATCGCGAGTTCACGGTCGTGGGCGTGCTCAAACCGTGGCGGCCGTTCATCCGCATGTACGACCTGAACGGGAACTTCGTCGGCGAGCCGGAGCGGATCTTCATGCCGTTTTCGCTGACGCCGGCCATGGAGATTCGGACCAGCGGCAACAGCGACGGCTGGAAGTCGATCGGTGGCACCACGTTCAAGGACTTCCTCGCTTCCGACGTCGACTGGGTCCAGTTCTGGGTTGAGCTGCGCTCGCCGGCGGATGCCGAGCAGTACCACCGTTTCGTCGACGGCTACGTGCTCGAGGAGAAAAAGCACGGCCGTTTCGAGCGTCCGCTGCAGAACCGCGTCACATCGCTGCACGATCTTCTGCGCGCGTTCGGCGTCATCCGTCCGCAGGTGACCGCCATGGCGGCGATCTCGATCCTCTTCCTGGCCATCTGCGCGCTCAACCTCACCGGCCTGCTCCTCGGCAAGTTCCTCGCGCGTGCCCCCGAAGTTTCCGTGCGGCGTGCCCTCGGCGCCACGCGCATCGACGTCTTCCTGCAGCACATCACCGAATGTGAGCTGGTCGGGTTGGCCGGCGGCGCAATCGGCATGCTCCTGTCGATCGGGGCGATGCGCCTCATCGGCAAGTTCATCACCTCGACCTCGGTCATCTCCCTCGACCTCGAGATGATCCTGGCCGCGCTTTTCCTCTCCCTCGGCGCCGGTTTTGTGGCCGGCCTCTACCCGGCCTGGCGGATCTGTTCCGTGCAGCCTGCAGTGCAACTCAAGATCTGACGAGGAGGAATGCCATGGAATTCGGACCGATCATTCGCGCCCTGAAGCGCAACAAAATCCGCTTCGCCCTCATCGTTCTGCAGATCGCCATCACGCTGGCTGTGGTGACGAATGCCATCACCATGATCAACGGTGCGAACGAGAAGATGAACAAGAAATCGGGCTTCGACGACGACAACATCATCTGGGTTCAAACGAAGCCTTTCTCGCCGGCGTTCAAGGACATGGCGTACCGCATCTCCGCCGTGAACGCCGACCTCCGCACCATCAGAGGAATCCCCGGCGTCGTGGCGGTGGCGAACACGAACTTCCTGCCGTGGCAGGGCGGCGGCAGCTCCGGCGAAGTCTCCGTCGCCGGCGGCGACCGCAGCAAATACCGCTCGCAGATGTACTACAACACCCCGGGCATCCTGCAGACGCTCGGCGTGCATCTCGCCTCCGGACGCGATCTGCGCGAGTCCGACATCGACGACGATCCGAATTCGAAAGCGCCGAGCACCGCCGTCATTTCGAAGGACCTGGAGAAACTCCTCTTCAAAGGTCAGAGCGCGGTCGGCAAGCAGCTCGCCGACAGCGACACCAGCGTCGTCAACGTCGTCGGAACCTTCGATCCCTTCTACAACCCGTACGGCTGGCCGATCCACGAATACGCGGTCATGTACGCCGGCCACGTCTCGCGGCGCGGCGCCCTCTATCTCGTCCGCATCGCGCCCGGCAAGATGAAGCAGGTCGTTCCGATGATCGAGCAACGCATGCTGCAAACGAACAACGGCCGCAACATCGACATGAAAACGATTGACGAGATCAAGGACAACTACTTCACCGAGGGGAGGATCGTGAAGGGAGGGATGTCGGTGGTGATCGCGCTGATCGTGCTGATCACCGGACTGGGAATCGTCGGCGTCACCTCGTTCTCGGTCACCGAGCGCCGCAAACAGATCGGCACCCGCCGCGCCCTCGGTGCAACCAAAGGCGCCGTTCTCCGTTACTTCCTCCTGGAAAACTGGATCGTGACCAATGCGGGACTCATCCTCGGCATCGCGGCGACGTACGGGTTGAACATTCTTCTCGTGACGAAGACCGGCGCCGCGAAACTCGACTGGCGGTTTCTCCTCGCCGCGGTCGTGCTGCTGTGGGTGCAGGGCATCATCGCCACGCTGATTCCGGCGATGCGGGCCACGCGCTTCTCGCCCGTTCTGGCCACACGCGGAGCATGATTTGAATGGAACATTCACGTGGAGCGTAGTGCGGGCGTCCTCGCCTGCATCCGGCGTGGCGTCTCGCCCGACGGGCGTGTCCGAAATCAAATTCCGATCCTGCAATTGAATCCCGGAAACCACCGCCGGGCGAGGACGCCCGGCGGTTGCAGGCGAGACGCCTACACTACGCTTTGGGTTGCGCGAGTAGTGCAAGCATGAATCAACCTCTGAGCATGGCGGCTTCGACGCATGGACGCGACCGCATCAGCGGCACGGTCCTGATCGTCGAAGATCAGCCGGCCGTCGCGAAAGCCCTGCTGCTGCTGTTCGACATCCACGCCATCGACGCCATCGCCGTCTCGACGCCGGCGGATGCCGAGGATGTCGTGAGGCGCGGCGACGCGGATGTGGTCGTGCAGGATATGAACTTCACTCCCGGCGCCACGAGCGGCGAGCAGGGGCTTTCGCTATTCCGGTCGGTGCGCAAACTCGATCCCGGGATGCCGGTGATCCTGCTCACCGCATGGACGTCGCTCGAAACCGCGGTGCAGATGGTGAAGGAAGGGGCGGTCGACTATCTCGCCAAACCGTGGAGCGACGCCAAGCTCCTGACGATCGTCGAGAACGCGCTGCTGGAGCGGCGCGGCGAGCGCGAAGTGCGGCGCTCGCGCGCGGCGCTGTCGTCAACGTTCGACCTGCGCGGCATCGTCTACGAAAGCGTGGCTATGCATCGTGTGGTCACGCTGGCGCTGCAGGTCGCGGCCGCGGACGTGCCGGTCCTGATCACCGGCGCGAACGGATCGGGCAAAGAGAAAGTCGCCGAACTGATTCAGGCGAACTCGCTGCGGCGGAAGATGCCCTTCGTCAAGGTGAACGCGGGCGGATTGCCCGACGAGTTGCTGGAGAGCGAACTCTTTGGCGCCGAAGCAGGCGCGTTCACCGGGTCGAAACGATTGCGCATCGGGCGATTCGAAACGGCCAACGGCGGAACGCTTTTTCTCGACGAGATCGGCAACCTGTCGGCCGCCGGTCAGACGAAACTGCTGCGCGTCCTGCAGAACGGCGAATTCGAACGCCTCGGCAGCAGCGATACCCGCCGCGTCGACGTCCGCCTCCTCTGCGCCACCAACGCGGACCTCGGACAAGGCGTTCGGGCGGGTACGTTCCGGCAGGACTTGTTCTTCCGATTGAACGTGATCGAGATCCACGTCCCGCCGCTGCGCGACCGTCGCGACGATATCCTGCCGATCGCCGAATCGTCTCTCACCGCCGCGCGCAAGCGCTCCGGACGTCCATGGCGCCTCGGCGACGACGCCCGCGACGCGCTCCTCGCGCACGAGTGGCCCGGCAACATCCGCGAACTGCAGAACCGCATCCAGCGCGCAACGGTCACAGCCTCGGGCGATATCATCTCCGCCGCCGACCTCGCGCTGGCCATCGACGGCGCCCGCGCCGCCGCGCCGGTCCACGGCGAAAAGGAGCAGATCGAGACGCTGCTGCGCGGCGGAGGAGGCAACGTCTCCGACGCCGCGAAAGCCCTCGGCGTCTCGCGCCAGGCGCTCTACCGCAAGATGCAGCGATTAGGCATCGTGCTGGAGCGCCGGCCGAGGTGATCCGCATGGCTTTCCCCCATCTGGGTGCTCATAGGATCGTGAGCTCGTAGCCGACTGCCTGGAGGCGCGCTCTATGTTCTGGACGATGCCAGTGACTTGACTACTCGTAACGTCGGCGCCCGGATTTAGAGTCTGTATTGAGTCCTGCCAGATCACCAGCGCCTTTTTCCCTGCCAACATCTCGTGATTGACTCGCAACGTATGGTGCCCGCTTATATATGGAAGCCGGCCACGCGTAAATTCGATGGCAACCCCCTCATCGCTCTCAATACGGTTCGTCGCAGCTTGAACATTGCTATGACGCGTGCAGGGGTCAGGTCCGAACTTGGAGGTAATGCAGTATTCGCCGCCACAGGGCCGCAAAACGCCGCCGCCGGTCCACGCCCTCCCGCGTACGGCGGTTCGTACATTCATTCCGTTAGTTTCACCGCCCATGCGCCGCGTCGGCGCCCCCCCGAGGGCAAGCGTCGTCGCTATGCCTTGCCGTTGTACGCAGCTATTGCCTGCTCCAACTCGCGGTACTGCATCACGAAGTACATGTCCGCTTCTTCCAACGCTGCCGCCAGCGCACGCGCGTACGTCGCATTGCGCTGGCCGTAGCCATCGTGAGTAATAAAAAACAGCAGCAAGTCGGCGTAGTTACGCGGACCGTGTTGCCGCAGATCGAAGTAAAGCCGAAACACGATGTCCGCGAGATAGTGCTTAAACCTCTCCTCGAGAGTGCCCGAGGTCAACACGATTCGCAGCGAACGCGCAAGTACCCGGATAGCCGCCTTCGGGATGTGCTCGTCGTCGTATTCCGCGTCGATGTCGGTGAGCTGAATATTGGGCTGGTCCTTCGGCAGTTCCCGCACCGCGCGCACCCACTCCATCGGAACGCTAAAGAGCTGATACAGCAGAAAGCTATAGCGTGTCGGGAACTCCTGCGTAGGATCGTAATCTGGCCCGACCGGTGAGTAGTTCTCGCACACGCGCTCCACGAACGAAGCGAAGTACGACAGCCACATGTGATGCATCACGCCCTGCGAAAGCGCTCGCGAGACCATGATGTCAAAGTAGTGAACGACGATGCAGAACGCGTAGTCCCAACGATCCTCGTCATGAAACCGCTGGTCATACGAGACGTTGTATGGGTCGCTGTTCGGGTCGCGACGAAGTTCGGTGAACATCGCCAGTGCTTCTTGCGAGATCGCCTGCCACAGTCCGTGCCGCTCCGCAAACGTTGCGTCGCCGATGAGCGTGTCAAGCAGGCCGCCCTCGGGCTCGATCCGATAATCGTGCCCTTTCATGACAACTTGTGTCGCGGCAACCTGTCGATACAACGCGCTCCCTTCGGTGCGGAGTAGTTGCCGCAAAAGTGGTTCTAAGAACTCATAGTGCTTTTCATGTCTTTGCAGCACGCGGATCATCATCTCCGGCCGAATGACCACCAGTTCCCGGAGAACCTCGTCCGTCCCGAAGATCCGCTGGAGAATCGCTTGGGCCGCATCCTGCTTCAACCGCTGCTTCGGGATAAGTCGTCCTAGCTTCGGTGCCACGAAGTCGCGGAAACGGCTAACCTCCTTGATCGGCTTTCGCTCAGGCTCGGGCTTCATCAGTTCTTCGCCCATCTCGATCACTACGAATGTCCAGTCGGGCATGCCGGTTTCGTGATCGAAGCCGTGGCGGCCTTTCATGGCCCATCGCCGTATTCGCGCGAAGCGGTTCTGTCCCTGAGCGATCTCCCACAGCCGGACAACGTAGCGATCGAGGATTGTGAAGAGCGCTGCGTATTCCTTCGCCTGAATGAGTTCGTCGACAAGACGCGCAAACCGCGTAACGCGGTACGGTCGAAGCGCCGACCGCTTCCTCATGTGCACAAACAGGAACGCGGTTGTAAGTCCGATCGCAAGCGAAGCCGCCATGTCCGGCGTCGCATTCCACCGAGCTAACCCGAGCTTCGGTGTTAAGCCCAACGCCGCGAAGACCGGAAAGAATTGAAGATATAGCAGTGCGGCGATGCAGCACGTTACAGCCACGGCATCGAGCCAGCCGAAACGGAATGACAGATCCAGTTGCCGCCAGCGCGGAAGGATTTGGTAGGCGGCGAGCGCAAACCCGATCACCGCAACGATGCCTTCGATATTCACCAGTCACTCATGATACGAGCGTTGCCTGGCTGCAAGGCAGCGCGTAGCTATGAGGCGCGGCACTCACGATGCAGTATTTCGGCCCACGCGTCGCGCGTTCTCGTTTTTCTTTGTTCCATCCACAGCCTGCCATGGAGATCGAGGCGGCCGCGGAGGAGTCACACGCAACGTCTCCGACGCCGCCAAAGCCCTCGGCGTCTCGCGCCAAGCGCTCTACCGCAAGATGCAGCGACTGGGCATCGTGCTGGAGCGCCGGCCGCGTTAGGGACGTCATCTTGATAGAGGTTATGCGCACGGTCTCGGTCGTGATTACGGGACGTTGGTATCATTCCAGGGAATCCAGAGGAAATACTCGCGCATGTCGGTCCGGACCGGGGTGGTTCTGCTTTGTGTTCTGTCGGCGGTTCGGGTCTTCGCACAGGAGCCAATCGAAAGGGCACCTCGAAGCAATGAACGAGACGCTGGTTTTGCGCGGGGCCGCTTCGATCCGTCGCGACCTCCCAAGCTCGACGGCACCATCGTGTGGAACACGTTCCTCGGCGGTGAAGGCCACGACCTTTCCGTCGGCAACATCGCGGTAGACTGGAGCGGCAACGTCTACGTAAGCGGCTACTCATTCGCGGCCTGGGGGAGTCCGGTGCGGGCTTACACCCCCGGTCCCCTCGTAGATGGGCGGGTCGTGGACGCCTTCGCCGCAAAACTCGATCCGAACGGGACACTTCTATGGATCACCTTCCTCGGCGGTACTGGCGGTGACTACGGCAACGGCATCGCCGTCGACCAGAGTGGCAACGTCTACGTGTGTGGCACCTCCAGCGCCACCTGGGGGAGTCCGGTGCGCGCGTACGCGGCAGACCGGGACGCGTTCGCCGCAAAACTCGATCCGAACGGAAGGCTTCTGTGGAACACGTTCCTGGGTGGTCCTGCCCTTGACTCCGCCTCCGCCATTGCTGTCGACGCGAGCGGCAACGTTTACATCGGCGGCGACTCCGACGACCGCCAGTTCCTGCCCGACCCTAAATGGGGGAGTCCGGTGCGCACGTTCACGGCGGGTTCCGACGCATTCGCCGCGAAACTCGACACGAACGGAATCCTTCTGTGGAATACGTTCCTCGGGGGTACTGGCCTTGAATTGGGCTGGAGCATCGCGGTAGACCGAAGCGGCAACGTATACATGTGCGGCTACTCCGCTCCCTACCTCAACGTATATCCCTACTCCGACCCGTCATGGGGATGGCCGGTTCGGAGTTTCACGCGCGAAGGATATAGCGACGCATTCGCCGCGAAACTCGACATGAACGGAATACTTCTGTGGAACACGTTCCTCGGAGGAACTGGCAGTGACATAGCGACGGGCATTGCAGTCGATGGGAGCGGCAGTGTTTACGTAACCGGCGACTCTGACGCCCGCTGGGGAATTATCCGGCGCCGGTTTCTGAGTTCGGTGCGCGCGTATACGGCGGGTGACGACGGCTTCGTCGCGAAGCTCGATCAGAACGGAACGCTCGTGTGGAACACGTTCCTCGGAGGAACTGGCTATGACCAGGCCTGGAGTATCGCGGTAGACGGAAGCAACAACGTGTATGTAGGAGGCTTGTACTCCGACGCCACCTGGGGGAGTCCTGTGCGGGCCTATACGGAAGGCCACGACGTATTCGCTGCGAAACTCGATGCGAACGGAACGCTTGTGTGGAACACGTTTCTCGGAGGCGCCGGAACGGACATGAGCGGGAGCATCGCGGTAGACACGAGCGGCAACGTCTACATGAGCGGCTACTCGGAGAACACATGGGGGACTCCGGTGCGGCCGCACAATGCGCTGCTGGACGCATTCGTCGTGAAACTCGATTCGGGCTTGCCCGATCGACCATCGCCAGGAGCCTCGGAACATTGACCCGCGGCCTGCCTTGCTCCAAGCGGCAGCGAGGCGGGACCGAATCAAGAGGTCGAGGGTCGAGCGGAACCTTCTCGAACGCGAGCGCCTGCCGTGTGCAGCGCGGCGCCTGCCGTGTGCAGGCACTTGCCGGCCATGTGCAGCGCGACGCCTGCCGTGTGCAGGCACTTGCCGGCCATGTGCAGCGCAGCGCCTGCCCGGTGCAGGCACTTGCCGGCCATCTGCAGCGCAGCGCCGGCTCTGAGCCGGCATATGCCGGCTGTGTGCAGCACATGTCCTGTTCTAAGCCGGCATATGCCGGCTGAATGCAGCGCACGTCCTGCTCTAAGCCGGCATCTGCCGGCTGAGTGCCGGCGATGTCCGGCTTAGAGCAGGCACTGGCCGGCGATTAATCGGCATGTGCCGCCGGTCAACCGGCGATGTGCTGCACTAAGCCGGCAAGTGCCGGCTGACAGCAGGACATGGCCGGTCAGGAGCCGGCACTGGCCGGCCTTCGGCCGGCAATGTGCTGCATTGAGCAGCGCAGAGATTTGACATCTGCGCAAACCGTTGATATCAAAGATGAGCCTGGCTCACGTGTCGGGTGGGAGTCCGGCGCAAGGAGGAACGACATGACCACGAGTGATGAAACCGCGAATACGCCTTCGGCTGTAGAGAACCCGCTGCCGGAGCTCTCCCCCGAAGAGATCGTCGAGCACTTGCGCGCCCTCAGCATGCGCATGGGGCAGATGGCACCGATGACGTCGGAGGAGCGAAGAACGCTGCGCGGACGGTTACGCACGCCCGGTCCAATCGTGAACGCATCGCTCAACGTCATCGACGCGCTCGACAACGTCTCGAACGCCGTTGGCCAGCCGATCGAGGAGGTGAGGACGCTGCAGAACGAGGCCGTCCGTTGGGTGACGGTGGAGCAGGAACTGCGGGCGATGCTGAACGGCGTCTCCGGCGCGAACCTCCTGCGCCGCCTGCGCATCGACCTCCTCGCCGCGCAGGCCTACACCATCGGTTCGCAACTGGCGCGCGATCCCGCCAACTCCATCCTCCTGCCGCACGTAGAGGAGATCAAACGGATGCGCCGCGTCAGCCGCCGCAGGAAGGCGGCGCCGGAACAGGTTCCGGAGTAAGAGAGGCAGACCTTGTCACGCGGAGCCGCGGAGAGGAGAGGTTTTTCTCCGCGTCTCCGCGCCTCCGCGTGAACCGGTTCCCCCTGCGATCCAGCCATCGATTGAAACCTGCGCTTCTCTTTTGCGTTTTATCGGCAAAACCCAGGAGGCAGATCTCTGTGACACGCAACCGCATCGCTGTACTCGCTCTCATTTCCTTCATTGCATTGCCGCTTCTCGCCGCGCCGCCGCTGCGGCTCGGGCGCGACGTCGTCCCCATCAGCGAGTCGATCGCTCTGAAGATGGATCCCGCCGCGGACAACTACAGTGGTACCGCCGTGTTCGAGCTCGACGTGAAAAAGCCGGTG
>Ga0157375_10001038_pt1 | contig 23982 bp, 18 predicted proteins | sample M35metaG_FD_115311 | JGI IMG/M metagenome (GOLD analysis project Ga0157375, IMG submission 115311) | Miscanthus rhizosphere microbial communities from Kellogg Biological Station, Michigan, USA - M3-5 metaG | ecosystem: Host-associated > Plants > Roots > Rhizosphere > Soil | place: USA: Michigan... | reverse complement strand
CTTCCTGCCTCGAGCGATCAGAAGTTGAAGCGGAAGCCGGTCATCACCGTCGTCACCGACGTGTTCAAGAATCCGGACGCAAGTCCGTCCTCGACCTTCGAGTACGAGAATCCGCCGTAGACATCGAAACGCTTGGTGAAGCGGTAGTCCAGGCGCATCGACCACACGTCTTCATTGCCGCTGCAGTTGGTGGCGCGGGTGTCGGAACATTTCACCACACCGAACGCATCCTGGTTGTAGTAATACCACGCGCCGGTAATGTCGAAGTCCTTCGTGAAGTTGTACTTCAGGCCGAGCCACGTAACGTCGAACTTCTTGTCGTGCGGGAAGGCGGCGTTGTTGGTGATACTGATCCAGTAGCCGCCCAAGCCGGCAAAGCCGGCGGCGACCGGCAGGTCGGGATTGGAGAACGTGATGTTTTCATAACCGCCGGACGCCTTCCACGGGCCGTTCGTGTAGCTGGCCGTGATCTGCCACGCCTCATTGTCGGAAATCGTCGCCGCCAGCGAGTCGTGCGGCACGCCCGGCAGGGCAAGCTGCGCGGCGCTGAGCGACGCCGCTGCGATCGCGTCTTTCTTCTCGCCCCACAGTGCGTCGACGGAGAAGCCGGCATAATCGAAACCGGCGTCGAGCTGCCAGGCTTCGCCCGGGCTGCCGTCGCTCTTGCCGAACTGGTACAGCGCGCCGGCGTGGAAGGCATCGTACTTGAACACGTACTTCACGGAATCATCGAGGCGCACATCCTGTGTGTCGCCCATGCCTGCGGTCAGGCCGGAGTAGCCGATGATCGAGAACGCGTACGAGCCGTTCATCGGGTCATACTTCGTCGTGTTGTCGCCGAACAGAGTGACCTGGCGGCCGATCGAAAACGTGCCCCAGTTCTTGAACGCGAAGCCACCCCATGCCTGACCGTTGAACAGCTGGCCGGCGCGGCTGCCGTCGCCCGCGGACTTGCGATCCGTCAAGGCGAGCCCGTTGTTGTTGATCAGTGATTTCGGACCATCGGCGAATTTTCCGGAGGTCGGGTTGAAGCCCGATTCGGCGTTGAACACGAACGAAACGTCATCGTTCAGCGGCTCGTTGCCGCGTAGCCCGACCTTCGACTGGCTCAGCCCGCTGGAAGCGACGGTCGTGATCGACTTGTTGTTGCTCGAGCCGATCATGTATTGCAGGGTCGGATAGAAGTCCTGGCTCAGCGGCGCGCCGTGGTTCTGGTAGGCGATGCCGATGTCGACGGTTCCGTAAAGGGTGATGCCATTCCAGGTGAGGCTGGTGTCGTCGGCGGCCAGGGAGACCGTGCCGTAACCGGCCAGCGCAATGCCGGAAAAAACCGCCGCGGGCAGCCGCGACCGCCGCGGCTCGCGGCGAAGAGTCTTGTTGTTCTTGCGCGCATGGTTGTTCATGGATGTCCCCTCGGGTCAGGATGAAATCGCGTTCTTCCGGCCGTGACGACCGGTTGCTGGACTGCGTTGGCATGGTATGAACGAAATGTTGCAAGTTCGTTACGCGCTGCCGGACGCGCGTCCGTCAAGCCCGAGGAATTTCTCCGACTCGATCAACAAATGTCGCGGGCGTATCGGCCGTGCGCCGAACCGCAGCCCTCTGCATCCGCGGCAAAGAAAAAGAAAAGGCCGGAGAACCTGCGTTCTCCGGCCTTCAGCTCTTGCGGCTGAATTTGTACTCGCGATCAGAAATTGAAGCGGAAGCCGCCCATGACCGTAGTCGTCGACGTGTTCAGGAATCCGGACGCAAGGCCGTCGGAGACCTTGGACCATGCGGCACCGGCATAGACATCGAAACGCTTGGTCAGACGGTAGTCCAGGCGCAGCGACCAGACGTCTTCGTCGCCGCTGCAGTTGCCGGCGCGCGTGTCGGAGCATTTGACGGCGCCGTAGGCGTTCTGATTGTAGCCATACCATGCGCCGGTGACGTCGAAGTCCTTGGTGAAGTTGTACTTCAGGCCGGCCCACCAGATCTCCAAGGTCTTGTCGTGTGGGAACGCGACGTTGTTCGTGATGCTGATCCAGTAGCCGCCAAGGCCGGCAAAACCGGCAGCGACGGGCAAGTCGGGATTGGAGAACGTGATGTGTTCGTAACCGCCGGATGCCTTGAAGCCGCCGCCGGTCCAGCTCGCCCCGATCTGCCACGCTTCGTTGTCGGAGATCGTCGCCGCGAGCGAATCGTGCGGCACGCCGGGCAGCGCGAGCTGCGCGGCGCTGAGCGTTGCGGCAGCGATCGCATCCTTCTTCTCGCCCCAGGCGGCATCGACGGAGAAACCGGCGTAATCGATACCGGCATCCAGGGCCCAGGACTCACCCGGGCTGGTGTCGGTCTTGCCGAACTGGTACATCGCGCCGAAGTGGAAGATGTCGTGCTTGAATACGTACTTGACTGAATCGTCCAGTCGCGCGTCTTCGGTGGCGCCCATGCCGCCGGCGACGCCGGAATAGCCGATGATCGAAAAAGCATACGACGCGTTCATCGGGTCGTACTTGACGATGTTGTCGAGGAACAACGCATTCTGGCGGCCGAACGTGAAGGTACCCCAGTCCTTCGAGCTGAAGCCTCCGAACGCCGCGCCATTGAAGAATTGGCCGGCGCGGCTGCCGTCGCCGGCTGTCTTGCGATCCGCGAGGGCGACGCCGTTGTTGTTGATCAGCGACTTCGGCGCATCGGCGAGTTTGCCGGAGGTCGGGTTGAATCCCATCTCCAGGTTGAATATGAAAGAAAACTCGTCGTTCAGCGGCTCGACGCCGCGCACGCCGACCTTGGACTGGCTGAGGCCGTTCGAGGCAACTGTCGTAATCGACTTGTTGCTGTTCGGTGCGATCATGTAGTTCAGGGTCGGATAGAAATCCTGGCTCAGCGGCGAGCCATGGCTTTGATAGGCGATGCCGGCATCCAGGGTTCCGTAGAGTGTGATGCCGTTCCAGGTGAGGCTGGCGTCATCGGCGGCCTGCGCAACCGAACCGAAACCGGCCAAGCCAATGCCGGCGAGCACCGCGAGGCAAAGCAACGACCTCTGCGGCGTAAGACCATGTCTCTGTTTGCGAACGAAGTTATTCATGGATATCCCCTCGGGGCAAGGTGACGGTCAGGAATCACCCGGCCAATCCAGAATGGCCGAGTTCTACAGCAAGCGGCAACGCGGCCGAAACGAATTATTGCAACTTCGTTACACGGTTCGCGCAGCCGAGACGACCCTTACGGGCCGGCGTGGGCGTTTTTTGCCACCTTTCCGTGCACCTTGCAATTCGACTATGGTCAGGTGGCACGCCGGTCTCAACAGGGTCACGCTGCGCTTTGTCCTTGAACTAATTCGATAATTACCGGTCCATTTGGACCGTGCGCGGCGCCCATGGGGAATGCGGCGGCGCACAACGATGCGGATGCTCGTGGGGCGACGTCCGAACCGGCAACGGCTTCAACACCAACTCCAAACGAACGGAGCATCACCCCATGCTGGCGATCATTCGCCTTGCGCTTCGCCGCCCCTACACGTTCGTCGTGCTGGCGATCCTGATCCTGTTGATCGGACCGCTTGCGATCCTGCGTACGCCCACCGACATCTTCCCCGACATCAAGCTGCCGGTCATCGGTGTCGTGTGGAACTACAACGGCCTGCCGCCGGACGAGATGTCCGACCGCATCATCACGTACTTCGAGCGGCAGATGACGACGACGGTCAACGACATCGAGCACATCGAGTCGCAGTCGTTGCCCGGCGTCGGCGTGATCAAGGTGTTCTTCCAGCCGAACGTCGACGTCAACGCGGCGTTGGCGCAAGTCACAGCGGTCGCGCAGACCGTGCTCAAGCGCCTGCCCCCTGGCATCACGCCACCGCTGGTTTTGAGCTACAACGCCTCGAGCGTGCCGATCCTGCAGCTCGCGCTGTCGAGCAAGACGTTGACCGACCAGCAGCTGTTCGACCTGTCGAACAATTTCATACGCCCGCAGCTGGCCGAGGTCGAAGGCGCCGCGATTCCGTCGCCGTACGGCGGCAAGAACCGTCAGGTCGTCGTCGACCTCGACCCGAAAGCGCTGCGCTCGCGCGGCCTGTCGCCGCAGGACGTCACCAACGCGATCCTCGCGCAGAACCTGATCCTGCCGTCCGGCACCGAGAAAATGGGCACGTTCGAATACAACGTCAAGCTCAACGGCAGCCCGAAGGAACTGGACGACCTCAACAACCTGCCGGTCAAGTCGGTCAACGGCACGACGATCTATCTGCGCGACGTCGCGCATGTTCGCGACGGTTACTCGCCGCAGCAGAACCTGGTCCTCGTCGATGGCCAGCGCTCCGTCCTGACCACCGTGCAGAAGAACGGCAAGGCATCGACACTCGACATCATCGACCACGTCAAGGCCCTGTTGCCGAAGATCAAGGCCGGCGCGCCGGAAGGGTTGACGCTCGACACGCTCATCGACCAGTCGGTGTTCGTCAAGGGCGCGGTCTCGGGGGTCGTGCGCGAGGGCGTGATTGCCGCCGCACTGACTGCGCTCATGATCCTTCTCTTCCTCGGCAGCTGGCGCTCGACGCTGATCATCACCGTGTCGATTCCGCTGGCCGTGCTGTCGTCGATCGCAGCACTTTCGGCGATGGGCGAGACGATCAACGTCATGACCCTGGGCGGCCTTGCGCTCGCGGTCGGCATCCTCGTCGACGACGCCACGGTCACGATCGAGAACATCAATTGGCACCTCGAACAGGGCAAGGACGTCGTCAACGCGATCCTCGACGGCGGCAAACAGATCGTGACGCCTGCATTCGTCTCGTTGCTCTCCATCTGCATCGTCTTCGTGCCGATGTTCTTCCTCGGCGGCGTCGCGCGCTACCTGTTCGTGCCGATGGCCGAGGCCGTCGTGTTCGCGCTGATCGCTTCGTTCGTGCTGTCACGCACGCTGGTGCCGACGATGGCCAAGTATTTGCTGAAGCCGCACGTCGACCCGCATCCGGCTACGCCGAATCCGGCAGTCGATGCGATGCGCGAGGACGCCACGCAGCACATGTCCGGCGGCATCAGCTTCCCGGCCCGGTTCCAGCGCGGATTCGAACGCCGCTTCGAAGATATCCGCGATACCTATCGTGCATTGCTCACGCTCGCCCTGCAGCATCGGCGCACATTCGTGCTCGGCTTCATCGGCTGCGTCGCCGCGTCGTTCCTGCTGGCGCCGTGGCTTGGCGCAAATTTCTTTCCGAGTATCGACGCCGGCCAGATCAAGATGCATATGCGCGCGCAGACCGGCACGCGCATCGAGGAGACCGCGCGCCTCGCTACCGAAGTAGAAAAGGCGATCCGCGGGATCATTCCGGCAGACGAACTCAAGAGTGTCGTCGACAACATCGGCCTGCCGGTCAGCGGCATCAATATCACCTACAGCAATTCCGCGCCGATCGGACCGGCCGATGCCGACATCCTGATCTCGTTGAACGCGGTACACCGGCCGAGCGCCGACTACGTGGCGCAGTTGCGCGAAGAACTGCCGCGCAGGTTTCCCGCTGCTTCGTTCGCGTTCCTGCCGGCCGATATCGTCAGCCAGATCCTGAATTTCGGCCTGCCGGCTCCGATCGACATCCAGGTCGTCGGCTTCAAGCGTGACGAGAATCGCGAATACGCCGCATTGCTGATGAATCGCATCAAGCATGTCGCCGGCGTCGCCGATCTGCGCATCCAGCAGGCGTTCAATCAGCCCGAGCTGCGCGTCGACGTCGATCGCACGCGCGCCCAGGAGCTCGGCCTGACCCAGCGCGACGTGGCGACCAGCATGCTCGTGTCGCTGTCGGGCAGCGCACAGACCGCGCCGACGTTCTGGGTCAATCCGAAAAACCATGTCTCCTATCCGATCGTCGTGCAGACGCCGCAATACCGCCTCGACACACTCAGCGCGCTTGAAAACATTCCGGTGACCGCCAGCGCCGCGACCTCGTCGCAGATTCTCGGTGGCATCGCAACGATCCGGCGCGACCAGGGCGAAGGCGTCGTTTCGCATTACGACGTGCAGCCGACCATCGACATCTTCGGCGCCGTGCAGGACCGCGACCTCGGCGCCGTCGCGCGCGAAATCCAGGTGATCCTCGACGACACGGCAAAGGATCTGCCCAAGGGCTCGACCGTCGCAATGCGCGGCCAGGTCGAAACGATGAACACCGCCTATTCGAGCCTGCTGTTCGGGCTGGCCGGCGCAGTCGTGCTGATCTATCTATTGATCGTCGTGAATTTCCAGTCCTGGCTCGATCCGTTCGTGATCATCACGGCCCTGCCCGCCGCACTGGCCGGCATCGTCTGGATGCTGTTCCTGACCGGCACGACACTGTCCGTGCCGGCACTGACTGGCGCGATCATGTGCATGGGCGTGGCCACGGCAAACAGCATTCTCGTCGTGAGCTTCGCGCGCGAGCGCATGAGCGAAGGCGCCGATGGATTCCTCGCCGCGCTCGACGCCGGCTTCATCCGTTTCCGGCCGGTACTGATGACCGCACTGGCCATGATCATCGGCATGGCGCCGATGGCATTCGGCATGGGCGAAGGCGGGGAACAGAACGCGCCGCTCGGCCGCGCAGTCATCGGCGGACTCGTTTTCGCGACCTGCGCGACGCTGTTTTTCGTGCCGGTGATCTTCAGCATCGTGCACAGCCGCCGCAAGGCATCCGATTCCCAACCCGCGCCGCTTGCGCACGAAGCGCCTGCGATCTGACGGAGCAAGCCATGTCCCAGCAATTTTCTTCGAGTCATGCGCCGGTGGTCATCGAACCTCGCCGCTTGCGCCGTACCGGGGTGATCGCGCTCGCGATCGCAATCGGCCTCGCGGTCGGCGGCGTTGCCCTGCGCATGCACGCCGGAACGGCGCTCAAGGCGCGCACCGAAGCCGACGCGGTGCCGAGCGTCAGCGTCATCGATCCGGGGCCAGGCGTGTCGCACGAGGAACTCGTCCTGCCCGGCAACGTGCAGGCCTGGTTCGACGCGCCGATCTACGCCCGCGTCCCGGGGTATTTGAAGAAGTGGTACTTCGACATCGGCGCCCAGGTGAAGACGGGCGATCTGCTCGCCGAAATCGAAACACCGGAACTCGACCAGCAACTGCGTCAGGCACAGGCCGACCTCGCCACGACCGTCGCCAAGGAGAAACTCGCCGAGATTACCGCCAAGCGCTGGCACGACATGCTGGCATCGGATTCCGTATCCAAGCAGGAGGCCGACGAGAAGAACGGCGATTTCGAGGCCAAGGCCGCGACGACGACGGCAGCGCGCGCCAACGTCGAGCGCCTGCAGGCGCTGTCTTCGTTCAAGCGCATCGTTGCACCGTTCGATGGTGTCGTCACCGCGCGCAAGACCGATATCGGCGCGCTGATCAACGCCGGCAGCAGCAGCGGCGGCGACCTGTTCCGCGTCGCCGACACGCACAAACTGCGCGTGTACGTGCAGGTGCCGCAGACCTATTCGGCCCAGGTCGAGACCGGCATGAAGGCGGAGCTGCATTTTCCGGAAATGCCCGAGCGCACCTTCCCGGCGACCGTCGTCGGCACCTCGCAGGCGATCAACGAAAGCTCGCGCGCGCTGCTCGTGCAGCTCGAAGCGGACAACGCGAAAGGCAAACTGATCTCCGGCTCCTACGCCGAGGTGCACTTCGACCTGCCGGCCACACCCGGCGTGCTGCAGCTGCCGGTCACGGCACTGCTATTCCGCCAGCACGGCATGAAGATCGCGACGGTCGGTAGCGACGATCGCGTCGTGCTCAAGAATATCCAGATCGGCCGCGACATGGGCACGCGCGTCGAAGTCGTTGCCGGAATGAATGCCGGCGACCGCGTCATCGACAGCCCGCCGGACTGGATCGCCCAGGGCGATCATGTTCATCCCAACGAAACCGCACCGCTCGTCAAGCCGAAGTCACCGACTCCTGCCGTTGCGGCAACGCCATGAAACTGCGCGCCGCTGCCGTCACGTTCGCGTTCACCGCACTGGCCGGGTGCCAGCTCGCACCCGAATACAGCAAACCGGTCGTCGATGTTCCCGACAATTACAAGGAGTCGGGTCCGTGGCAGCCTGCCGCTCCGGCGGATCAGGTCGATCGTGGAGACTGGTGGCGTGCATATCACGACCCTGCGCTCGATGAACTCGAGGCGCGCGTCGATGCCGCCAACCCCGATCTGGCTGCCGCGGCCGATCGTTATGCCGAGGCCCGCACCTACGTAGCCGAAGCACGCGCGGGCCTCTTCCCGGAGGCTAACGCCGGCGCCCTGGCGACGAAGAACCGCCAGTCCGATAACCGGCCGCTGCGCTCGGCGTCGCAGCCGGACGAATACCGCGACAACTATGTCGCCGCGCAACTCAATTACGAACTGGACCTGTGGGGTCGCGTGCACAACCTGGTCGCTGCCGGCCAGGCGAATGCCCAGGCGAGCACTGCCGATCTGGCATCGGTGCGCCTGAGCCTGCATGCCGAACTGGCCAATGCCTACATCGCGCTGCGCGGTTTCGACGCGCTCGCGCAACTTTTCTCCGACACGGTCGATGCCTACGGCAAGGCGCTGCAGCTTACGCAGAACCGTTTCAAGGGCGGCATTGCATCGGCGCTCGACGTCGCGCACGCGCAGACGCAACTCGACACCGCGCGCGCGCAGCGTGTCGATGCGCTCGCCCAGCGCGCCTTGTACGAACACGCGATCGCGAGCCTGGTCGGCACGCCGGCGTCGAAGTTCTCGCTCGAGCCGAAAGTCGTCGACCTGCCGATACCGATGGCACCGACCGGGCTGCCGTCGACGCTGCTCGAACGCCGCCCCGATGTCGCCGCCGCCGAACGCCGCACCGCGGCTGCGAACGCACAGATCGGCATTGCGCGTGCGGCATTTTTTCCCAGCATCACGCTGACTGCGCTGGGCGGCTACGAGAACACCGGCGGCGCGGACTGGATCAGTGCGCCGAACAGCGTCTGGTCGATCGGGCCGCACGCGTTGCTGAGCCTTTTCGACGCGGGCCGCCGCCAGGCCGAAGTCGACCGTGCGCACGCCGTGTTCGACGAATCCGGGCAGCGCTACCGCAGTACCGCCCTTACCGCCTTCCAACAGGTCGAGGACGATCTCGCGCTGCTGCACCTGCTCGGCGACGAGGCCGTACATGAAGATGCCGCCGTCGCCTCCGCGCAGCGCACGCTGAACCTGGCGCTGGATCGCTATCGCAACGGTGCGGTCAATTATCTCGAAGTGGTCGAGGCACAGACCGCCATGTTGCAGGCACAACGCACCGCGCTGACATTGCGCGACCGCCGCCTGCGCGCAAGCGTCGCGCTGGTTCGCGCCCTCGGCGGCGGCTGGAACGCCGATGCGACGCAGTCGCTGGCTGCCGCTGCCGGCAGCTGAGAAGCGCGAATCGGACCGTTTGTAAGGATTTTGTCCACTGTCCGTCCAAGGCATGACAGCGGATGATTCGCACCGGCGCGCCGCACGAACGTTTCGGCGCACTTTACTTCCGCTTTACGGCCAGGAATGAAAGATTGCCTTGGTGGCCGCGGTCTTAGTCGGCACCTGAGCGGGTGCCGCACCGCAGCATCGATTTGCCTTGTCTGTGCTGGGCTGCTGTCATAGCTTGGAAAGAAAGTTGAATGAATCTGCTGTTGCAACTCGTTTTTTGTCCTGGAAGATAAGTACCGCCAAACGGCGGGGAAATGACCCCGGCGGACTTTCGTTCCGCCATCAACCACGGAGTACACGCAAATGTCGAACAAGATCGTCAAACCGTTGACCGTCGCCATCGGCGCCGCGTTCGTCGGCTCGGTCGCATTGACCCAGATGGCCAACGCCAACACCGCGTTCCAGATCACCCCGCTCGTCGGCGGCTACACGCTCGCAGCCGAAGGCAAGTGCGGTGAAGGCAAGTGCGCCGTCGCCAAGATGGCCAAGCCCGGTGAGACCGCCGTGACGAAGGAAGAGGCGATGGCACATGGCTTCAGCGCGACCCAGGTCGCCGCATGGGACAAGAACGGCGACGGCAAGCTCGACGCCACCGAACTGAGTGCCATGCACGCCACGATGGACAAGAAGGGTAAGGAAGGTTCGTGCTCGGCCGACAAGAAGGGCAAGGAAGGCTCCTGCTCGTCTGACAAGAAGGGCAAGGAAGGTTCCTGCAGCGGCCACTGAGAAACTCCGCGGAAATCGTCATCCCCGCCTCGTGCGGGGATGACGGCGGATCGGAAAACCTTCAAAAGTCGCGCCCCGAATGACGCTACATACCGGACATGATGTCACCGGAGCAGGCTTGGGCCTGCGGCGAGCCCTGCTGGGTCCGCTGCGGGACAACCCGGATGCGCCGATCGACTTCTTCGAGGTTGCGCCGGAAAACTGGATCAATGTCGGTGGCCGGCTCGGCAAGACATTTCGCTCGTTTACCGAACGGTATCCGTTCATTTGTCACGGTCTTTCGCTGTCACTCGGCGGGCCCTCGCCGCTCGATGAAACGCTGCTGCACAAGATCAGGCGTCTGCTCGACGAACACGGTGTCGGCCACTACAGCGAGCATATGTCGTTCTGTTCCGACGACGGACACCTGTATGACCTGATGCCGATTCCCTTCACCGAGGAGGCGATCGACTGGGTCGTGCCGCGCATCCGCCGCGCACAGGACATCCTCGGCCGGCGCATCGCCGTCGAGAATGTTTCCTCCTACGCGACGCCGGGCCAGGAAATCAGCGAAATAGAATTCACCAACGCCGTGCTCGAGGCCGCCGACTGCGACCTGCTGCTCGACGTCAACAACGTCTACGTCAACAGCGTCAACCACCGCTACGACGCGGCGAAATTCATCGAGGCAATGCCGGCCGGCCGGGTCGCGTACATTCATATCGCCGGACACTACAACGAGGCGCCCGATCTCATCGTCGACAGCCACGGTGCGGCCGTCATCGATCCGGTCTGGAATCTGCTCGACCTTGCCTATGCGCGGTTCGGCGCGCTGCCGACCCTGCTCGAGCGCGATTTCAATATTCCTGCTCTGTCGGAACTGGCTGGCGAGCTCGATCACATCCGTGCAATCCAGGCGCGCCACCGGATCGAAAGCGATGCGAAGCATGTCCGCATCGCCTGAAGCCGAGACGCGAGCGCCCGGCCGCACGCGCGCGCTGCAGTACCGCTTCACCGCGCATATCCGCGATCCGCAGAACAATCCGCCGCCGGAAGGAATCGAGGATCGCCGCATGGCGATCTATCGCGACCTGGTCTACGCCAACATGGAAAGTTTCGTCTCGTCGAACTTTCCGGTGATCCGCTCATTGCACGACGATACGGCCTGGAACGTTTTCACGCACGAATTCTTCCGCGAACACGTCTGCCATACGCCGCTGTTTCCGGAGTTCGCGCGCGAGTTCCTGCGCTGGCTCGAAACGCGCCAGCAGCAGGGCCGCGGCGATCCGGCGTGGCTGCTCGAACTGGCGCACTACGAGTGGGCCGAGCTGGCGCTTTCGCTCGACGAAGCCACCATCGAGCAGGTCGCACACGACCCGAGCGGCGATCCGCTGACCGGCGCGCCGGTGATTTCACCGCTCGCCTGCGTTCTCGGTTACCACTATCCGGTCCATCTGATCGGGCCGGATTTCCGTCCTGAGGAGATGCCGCCCGCACCGACCTGGATCCTGCTCGTGCGCAACCGCGACGACGACGTTCGCTTCCACGAAATCAATGCGCTCAGCGCGATGCTGATCGAACGTCTGCGCGCGAACACCGAACTCACAGGCGCGCAGTGCGTCGACGCTTTGCTGGCCGGTCGCCCGGTGGAAGAAGCCGCGGCGCTGCGGCCGGCAGGCCTAGCACTGCTGCGCGAACTGCAATCGTTCGAAGCGATTCTCGGAACGCGCATCAACTAGCCTGCGGACCACCTGGCCTCGACGAGCCTCTTGTTCGTCACTCCAGCGCAAGCTGGAATCCAGTTTTCCTCCCCTCAGCCGCAGCGAGTTCCTGCTGGCAGAAGCGGCATCCCGGCTTGCGCCTGGACGACGGGCAAGGGCAACGATCACCGGCACGGTTGGTGTAAGGAATCGATCGACCCTGCGTCTATACTGCATTCCATAAAACGCTGAGGGGCTTTGCCATGTCGTTCGACGCCATTTCCGCCTGGGAATCCCTTACCGCGCGCCTGCGCGGCATCGGACAGTTACTGCCGCCCGTGATCCTGCGCCTGATCATGGGCTGGGAGTTCTGGGAATCGGGCCGCGAAAAATACCTCGGCGACAACTGGTTCACCGACATCAAGGACAGGTTTCCATTTCCGTTCAACTCGATTCCGACGGACATCAGTTGGGCGATGGCCACCTATTTCGAACTCGGCGGCGCAATCCTGCTCGTGTTCGGCCTGTTCACGCGCTTTGCCGCGTACAGCCTGCTTGTGCTGACGTTCGTCGCGACTGCCGCGGCTCACTGGCCGGACATGCTCGCGATGTGGAGCGACTTGGCCAAGGGTTATGCCATCCAGGACATGGGCTTCGGCAACTTCAAACTGCCGCTGCTGTTCGTCGTCATGCTTCTGCCGATCATTTTCCAGGGCCCGGGCAAGATCAGCCTCGACTATCTGCTGGCGCGCAAGCTCAAGGCTGATCCGATGCCTGAACCGCTCGCCGATGCCTATGCATGGTCGCTCGCCTTGCTCGCACTCGGCATTCCGTTCCTGATGCTGCTGCCGAAATTCGGCCTGGCGCTCGTGATCGGCTCGCTCGCACTGTTCCTGTTCGGGCGCTACGCACGCGCCTGAGCTTGGCGGAACAAAGCCAAGAAGAGCCGTGAAGAAGGAGTCGACGCGGATCTACGCGGATGAACGCGGATGGAGCAGTGTTCCAATAAAATCTCCGCTTTGATCCTTGTTTTATCCGCGCAATCCGCGTTCCTTGCTCTGCATCCGCGTCAATCCGCGTTGAATGCTCTTTTCGGATTGACTTGATTGCTGCCGCTGACCAATTGGACTGACAGCGTTGTGATCGCTGCGCCCGCCGCGTATCCTGCGGGACATGTCCTCCACCGCAACCAGATACGCCGAACGCTTCCGCGGTTTCCTGCCGGTCGTCGTCGACATCGAAACCGGCGGTTTCGATTGCGAGCGCGATGCGATGTTGGAGATCGCGGCCGTCGTCATCCGCATGGACGACAAAGGCATCGTGCATCCGGATCCTGTCGTGTCGACGCACGTTGTGCCGTTTCCCGGCGCCAATATCGATCCGCGCTCGCTCGAGATTACCGGCATCGATCCGACCCATCCGTTCCGCGCCGCGATCGAAGAACGCGAGGCGCTCGACTGCATTTTCAAGCCGATACGCAAGGCTTCGCGCGAGTTCGAATGCCAGCGTGCGATCCTGGTCGGACACAATGCGGCGTTCGACCTGAACTTTCTGAACGCCGCGATCCGTCGCACCGGCCACAAGCGCAGTCCGTTTCACCTGTTCAGCTGCTTCGATACGGCAACGCTCGCCGGCCTCGCCTATGGCCAGACCGTGCTCAGCCGCGCGGTGCAGGCTGCCGGATTCGAGTGGAATGCTAGCGAAGCCCACTCGGCCGTCTACGATGCCGAGCGGACGGCCCTGATCTTCTGCGATATCGTCAATCGCTGGCGCGCGATGACCGAGGCATGGCAGGCGCAAACCGGCGCCGCAGCGTAGTATCACGTCGGAAGCAAGAGTCCACGGAAGCGGCAATCCGCACTTGAGTTGCGCGGCGCTACGTCCCATTATTGAATCATGCCGATCTACGAATACGCCGCTGTCGAAAAAGGCTGCCCCCGCTGCGAGGGGCATTTCGACCTGCGCCAGAAACTCGCCGAGGCCGAGCTGACGCAGTGTCCGCAGTGCGGCGCGCCGGTACGGCGCGTCATCAGCGCACCGGCATTCGCCATGGGCAGCGCGCATACGCTCAAGGAAAGCCACGCGGCGAAGCACGGATTCACGCAGTACCGGCGCGCAGGTGGCGGAGTCTACGAAAAGACCGCTGGCAAAGGGCCGAAATTCATCAGCGGCGACTGATGCAGCTGGCGTAGCTGTTTCGGCAACTCGACCACGTTGAACCTTCGAAACGCTGGATTCGAAGGTTTCAAGTCCTTCAGCGCTTGCCGATCCCTCTCCGCTTCCGTATAAACGACGATTCTGCGTTGTGGCCGCCGCCCTCTTCGGCCGCGGATAATCCGCCCTTCGCGATGCGATCAACCCTGAAACCGGGAGTGCCGAGTGCGCCAGCCAGTCGTCCTGTCCATCATCGCCGCGGTCGCATTGTCCGCCTGCCAGCCGGCTCCCCCCACGAAACCTGCCAGTCAAGCCATGCCCTCCGACACGAAGCGCGGCGCCGTCACGGCACTGACCTACCCCGTTGCCAAGACCGTTGCGCAGACCGACGATTATCACGGCGTCAAGGTCGCCGATCCGTATCGCTGGATGGAGGATCTCGACGCGCCGGCAACACGGGATTGGATCGAAGCAGAGAACAAGGTCACTTCGGCCTATCTCGACGCCATTGCGGGCAAGGACAAGATCAAGAACCGGCTCACTGAAATCTGGAACTACGAGCGCTTCGGCTCGCCGCAGCAGTACGGCGGCCACTATTTCTACACGCACAACGACGGCTTGCAGAACCAGGCCGTGCTCTACGTCGCCGATTCACTAGCCGCTGCGCCGCGCCTGTTGCTCGATCCGAATACGTTGTCGGCCGACGGCACGATCGCGCTCAAGGGCTATGCAATCAGCGACGACGGCAAGTACATAGCCTATGGCCTGTCCAGCGGCGGCTCCGACTGGGAAGACTGGCACGTCCTCGACGTCGCCAGCGGCAAGAACACCGACGATGAACTGCACTGGGTCAAGTTCTCCGGGGCGAGCTGGCGCCGCGACGGCACCGGCTTCTTCTACAGCCGCTACGACGAGCCAAGAGGCGAGAACTCGCTCAAGGCAGTGAGCAAGTTTCAGAAGCTGTACTTTCACCGCCTGGGTACAAAGCAATCCGATGATCTGCTGATCCACGAACAGAAAGATCAGCCGGATTGGCTGTTCAGCGCACAGGTCAGCGACGACGGACGTTATCTCGTCATCAGCGTCGCGCGCAGCACCGAACCGAAGAACCTCGTGCTGTTCCGCGATCTGGCAAAGAAGCATGCCGACGCAAAGACCGAAACGCTGATTGGCGCCTGGGATGCAAGCTATCAGTTTCTCGGCAACACGAAGGATGTCTTCTACTTTCTGACCGACAGCGACGCACCGCGCTATCGCATCGTTGCGGTCGACGCCAGACATCCGGACAAGGCGCACTGGAAGGAACTGGTGCCGCAGGGGGCAGAGACGCTGCAGAACGCCAGCATCGTCAACCACAGTTTCATTGCCGAATACCTGCAGGATGCGCACAGCAATGTGCACCTGTTCGACCTCAAGGGCAAGGCGATCGGCGACCTCGTCCTGCCGGGCCTCGGCAGCGCCAGCGGCTTCTCCGGGCGCACGCGCGATAGCGAAACCTTCTACACGTATTCGAGCTACACCGCGGCGCCGACCGTTTTCCGCTACGACCTCAAGACCAGCACGGGCAGCGTCTTCCGCGCGCCGAAGGTGGCGTTCGATTCCGCGCAGTACGAAACGCGTCAGGTGTTCTACCCGAGCAAGGACGGCACGCGCGTGCCGATGTTCGTCACGGCGAAGAAAGGCGTCGCGCAGAACGGCGCGAATCCGACCATCCTCTATGGCTATGGCGGCTTCAATGTCTCGCTGCAGCCGGCATTTTCTCCGTCATTGATCGCCTGGCTCGATCTCGGCGGCGTGTACGCGGTGGCTAACCTGCGCGGCGGCGGCGAGTACGGACGCGAGTGGCACGAAGCCGGTATGAAACTGCACAAGCAGAACGTGTTCGACGACTTCATCGCCGGCGCGGAGTACCTGATCAAGGAAAAGTATACTTCTGCCCGGAATCTGGCGATCCGCGGCGGTTCGAACGGCGGCCTGCTCGTCGCCGCCGCCGAATTGCAGCGTCCGGACCTGTTCGCCGCCGCGATTCCCCAGGTCGGCGTGCTCGACATGCTGCGCTTCCGCGACTTCACGATCGGCAAGGCGTGGGAATCGGACTACGGTTCGGTCGACAATGCCGACGAATTCAAGGCGATGTATGCGTACTCGCCGCTGCACAATATCAAGTCCGGCGCGAACTATCCGGCGACGCTGATCATCACCGGCGACCATGACGACCGCGTGTTCCCCGCGCACAGCTTCAAGTTCGCCGCGGCGATGCAGGCGGCCAACCCGCACGGCAAGCCCGTTCTGATCCGTATCGAGACACGCGCCGGTCATGGGCAAGGCAAGCCGACGGCCAAGCAGATAGAGGAAGTAGCCGACGTCTACGCATTCATCCTCGAGGCGTTCGCAAAGGCTGCCGCGCCAATCGAATAATGCTGTCGCGCGCACCTTGATCCCTCTCGCTGGCGGGTAGAGGGTTGGGTGAGGGGTGCATGAGAATGTGCCCGGCTGCGGCTCGCCTACCTCATCGCGAGGCGTTATGCCGGGTGGTCCGCCGGCGATTACGTGTGGTTATTTGCCGCTGCCACAGGTGCGCGCTAAGCTGGTTCCTTCGCCGCGGCGCAGGCAGCAGCGACAATCCATTCGAGCGAGGTCGCCATGATCTACCAGAGCATCCTGGAAACCATCGGCCGCACACCGATCGTGCGCATCAATCACATCGCCCCGAAAGGCGTCGACATGTACGTCAAGGTCGAGGCGTTCAATCCGATGTCCTCGGTCAAGGACCGCCTGGCGATCGGCATCATCCTCGACGGCGAGGCCAAAGGCACCCTCAAACCGGGACAGACCGTCGTCGAAGCGACGTCCGGCAATACCGGCATCGCCCTGGCGATGGTCTGCGCAGCCAAGGGTTATCCGTTTGTCGCATTCATGAGCGATTCGTTCTCGATCGAGCGGCGCAAACTGATGCGCGCGCTCGGGGCCAAGGTGATCCTCTGCCCTGCTGCCGAACGCGCGACCGGCATGATCAAGCGTGCCGAGGACTACGCGAAGAAGAACAACGCCTTCCTCGCGCGCCAGTTCGAGAACGAGGCCAATCCCGCCTATCACCGCAGCACGACCGGTCCGGAAATCCTGCAGGATTTCGCCGGCCGGCGGCTCGACTGGTTCGTCACCGGCTGGGGCACGGGCGGTACGCTGACGGGCGCCGGCGAGATGATCAAGCTGGCGCGTCCGGACGTGAAGATCGTCGCGACCGAACCCGAGGGCGCCGCCATGCTGTCGGGCAAGGACTGGGCGCCGCACAAGATCCAGGGCTGGACCCCGAATCTGATTCCAGCGGTATTGAACAAGAAGGTCGCCGACGAAATCATTCCGGTCAGCGACATCTATGCGCGCGATACGGCGCGCGCGCTGTCGCAGAAGGAAGGCATCTTCTGCGGCATCTCGTCGGGCGGCACGTTTGCCGCGGCGCTCGAAGTCGCAAAGAAAGCGAAAAGCGGCGACGTGATCCTGGCGATGCTGCCGGACACCGGCGAGCGTTATTTCTCCACGATCCTGTTCGAAGGAATCAACGAAGGCACCGACGTCGAACTGGCCGATCTCTGAAGCGACGAACCTTCAGCAGTAGTCGACTCCCTTCAGCAATTCAGAGAGTCGAAGCCCCTGAGGCTTTCGCGTTCGGCGTGGCGCCCTCAGGGCGCGTCGATTCGCGCGTCCAGCGATCGCGCAGCCGCAGGATCGGTGCCTCGAAATACCGATAAACGAGCGCCGCGCACCCGACCGACAAGGCCATGAATACCAATGCCTGCAGCAGGCAGCCGGCAAACGTCTGCGCGCTGCCTGCAAACGTCACGTTCATGGCGCGCATCACCGCGAGCTGACAAAGGTACAGTGCGTACGACCAACGCGCGATTGCGCGTACGGCGTTGTCCACCACGACCGGCATGCCACTGCGCCGCCAGTTCGATGCGGCGGGCAGAAAAGCGGCAAAGCTCGCCGAAATCAGGCTGAACAAGCCGGTGCGCGAGAAAAGGTCGGTGTCCTTCGGCAAGGCAAGGTACAGCGCAACCGCGAGCAGCGTGCCGAATGCGCCGCACCAGGCAAGTACGTTCGCCGCGCGCGACGACAAACCGGGCGAGCGCCGGCACAACAACATCGCCACGACGCCGTAGGCAATGGCATCCATGCGCACGAGGGAAACCATGCGCAGCGACAAGTCCCAATTCGGATCGAACTTGAGCACATAGATCACGCGTACGGCGGTTGCAATCACGATCGCCAGGACCACGAGCAGCAACGGGTCGACGCGACGAGCCAGGCGGCCGCCGAAAACAACGACCAGCAGCGGTGCGATCAGATAGAAAATCTCTTCGACCGCGAGGCTCCATGACTCGATGAAGAACAGCGGTTGCGGCCAGGCGAAGTTCTGCAGGAAAACCGCGTAGGGTGCGGCGTGCGGCCACGAACCCTCGATCCAGCGCGCGAGCACGATGTTGATGACAAGAAACAGATAGTAATTCGGCAGCGTGCGCAGCCAGCGCCGCACCCAGAAGCGGCCGACGGCGAAGCGGACGTCCTGTGCCTGCCTCGCGAGAATGCCGCCGATCAAAAAACCGCTGAGCACGAAGAACAGTTCCACACCAAGATGCCCGAGCATCCACCACGCCTCGAGCCGGTGCGTCAGCGGCAGGAACATGAAGCTCGAATGCGCAACGATGACGAGCAGGATCGCCGCGGCGCGTAGAAAATCCAGGCCGAAGACGCGCGATTCGGACATTCGTGCCGGGTCCGTGCCGTGCTAGCGGGCGCGGCGCATGCGCCGCCCGCGCGCGATGCCGTAGATGCTGATGCCGAGCCACAACCCTTCGAGCACAAACGCCGACAGGTTGAACGCATACAGCAGCGACAGCAGGACGGCGAACGCGCCGAGCGCGTTCATGAGCTGATAACCCAGCCCGTCGCCGCGCATGCGCCCCGCCTGCAGCAGGTAGAACGCAATCAGCGTCATCGCGACGCCCAGCAGCCCGGCCCAGTCGTACCAATGCATGGAGATCATCGGTTTGCTCCGCGTTGGCGCAGCACCTCGAACATCGCGACACCGGTCGCGACGGAAACGTTGAGGCTTTCGATGTCACCACGCATCGGAATGCGCACGACATAGTCGCAGGACTCGCGCGTCAGGCGGCGCATACCCTCGCCTTCGCTGCCCATGACGATGGCTGTCGAACCCTTGAGGTCGAGTGAATAGAAGTCCTGCTCGGCATCGCCGGCCAGGCCGACGAGCCAGACACCCCGATCCTTCAACGCCTTCAATGTGCGCGCGAGATTCGTCACCGCGAAGAATGCCACGCGGTCGGCTGCGCCGGCCGATGCGCGGCGCACTGTCGGCGTGATGCCGGCAGCCTTGTCCTTCGGCACGACCACGGCAGTCGCGCCGGCCGCTTCGGCACTGCGCAAGCAGGCGCCGAGGTTGTGCGGATCGGTCACGCCGTCGAGCACCAGCAGCAACGCATTCCTTTCCTCCTTCTCCACCAGCGCATATAGCTCCGACTCGGCGCGCGGCGGCGGCGCGCGGTAACGCGCCACGGCGCCCTGGTGACGCGCGCCGCCAGTCATGCGGTCAAGCGCTGCGCGGTCACGGGCATGCGGCTTGACGCCTGCGTCGCGCGCCCGTTCGGACAGCTCCCTGAGGCGTGCATTCTGGCTGTCGATTTCGATGTACAGCTCGATGATGTTCTTCGGATCGTGCGTCAACGCCGATTCGACTGCATGGATTCCGAAAATCAATTCACCGCTCATAAATTTCGATCTGAGAAGAAGAACCACGAAGGCACGAAGTGCACGACGAAGGGCCACGAAGAACAATAGCGAAGAAAATGTGCTTGTCGGAGCGCGCTGCTCGAACGAACGCCGCGAGCAGTAGTGTTCCTGCTCACAAATGGCGTCAGACAGGTAGCGCGGCACATTTTACTTTGCTTTTCCTCGTGGCTCCTCTTCGTGTCTTTCGTGTCTTCGTGGTTCATCTTTTGACTTCGCCTGCGGCGCGAGCCGGAAGTCGATCTTGCGGTCCTCGAGGCTCGCGCGCAGCACCTGCACGCGCACGGCATCGCCCAGCCTGAATTTCAACCCACGCTTTTCGCCACTCAGCAGATGCCGCACTGGATCGAAATGATAGTAGTCATTCGGCAGCTGGGTGATGTGGACAAGTCCGCTGACCTGCGACTCGATCAGTTCCACGAACAAGCCGAACGACGTGACGCCGGATACGATGCCGTCGAATTCGCTGCCGACGTGCTTTTCCATCCATGCACACTTGTAGCGTTCGTCGACGTCGCGTTCGGCCTCGTCGGCGCGGCGCTCGTTGTGCGAGCAATGTGTCGCCAACGACGCCATCTCGGCCGGGCTGTACGTGTAGTCGGACGGCTTGCCCTTGGTCAACGCATAGCGGATCGCGCGGTGCACGAGCAGGTCCGGGTAGCGCCTGATCGGCGAGGTGAAGTGCGCGTAGGCTTCGAGCGCGAGCCCGAAATGGCCCGAGTTCTGCGGGCTGTACACAGCCAGCGACTGCGAGCGCAGCAACACCGACTGGATCAGCCCGGCGTCGGGTCGGTCGCGGATCTTCTTCAGCAGAGCCGAGAAATCGCCCGGAGTCACTGCATCGACGGCGGGCAGACGCAAGTGGAACTCGCGCAGGAATTCGAGCAAGTCTTCGTATTTCGATGCCGGCGGCGGCGCGTGCACGCGATACAGCGCCGGAATCTTGCGCTTGTCGAGAAACTTCGCCGCCTCGACATTGGCCGCGATCATGCACTCCTCGATCAGCTTGTGCGCGTCATTGCGATGCTCGGCGCCAAGCTGTTCGACCTCACCTGACGGCGACAGGCGGAAATTCACTTCATGACTGTCGAAGTCGATCGCGCCGCGTTTCCGCCGCGCCCTGGCCAGAATCTTGTACAGCTGGTGCAGCTGCTCGAGCTGCGGCAGAACATCGGCGAGTTCTGCGCGCGCATCGGTATCGTTCTCGCCGAGCGCTTGCCAGACACGGTTGTAGGTCAGCCGTGCGTGCGAGCGCATCACTGCCGCATAGAACTTCGAGCGCGACACCTCGCCGTCGTAACCGACCTGCATCTCGCAGACCATGCACAGGCGCTCGACTTTGGGGTTGAGCGAACAGATGCCGTTCGACAGCGTCTCCGGCAGCATCGGCACGACGAAACCCGGAAAGTAGACCGAGGTCGAGCGCTTCTGCGCTTCATCGTCCAGCGCGCTGCCGGGGCGCACATAGTGTGAGACATCGGCAATCGCGACGAGCAGGCGGAAGCCCCCCGCCACCGGCTCGGCGAATACGGCATCGTCGAAATCGCGTGCGTCTGCGCCGTCGATCGTGACCAGCGGTATCTTGCGCAAGTCGACGCGGCCGGCGATTTCCTCCTTGGTGACGCGTGGCTCGACCTGTTCGGCTTCGAGCAACGTTTCCTGCGACCAGTCGTGCGGCAGACCGTGGCTTGCGATCGCCATCTCGACGACCAGCGACGGCGACAAGCGTTCGCCGAGCACGCTGACGACTTCGCCGATCGGCCCACGTTGCGCATTCGGCGGCTGCGTGATCTCGGCGACGACGATCTGGCCCGAGCGCGCGCCCTGATCCTTGCCCGGCGAAATCAACACGTCCTGGTGCAGGCGGCGATCGTCGGGCACGACCAGCACGACGCCATTGTCGACGACGATGCGGCCGACCAGGCGCGACGCACGTCGCTCGAGCACCTCCGCGATTGCGCCTTGCTTGCGCCCGCGCCGGTCGAGACCGACGACACTCAGCAGCACGCGATCACCATGCAACACCTTGCGCATCTCGGCCGGCGAGATATAGACGTCGTCGCCGCCGGCATCGGCGCGCAGGAAACCGAAACCCTCGGCGTTGGCGATGATCGTGCCGGGAATCAGATCGAGCTTCTGCGCGACGCCGTAGCCGCCGCGCCGGTTCTGCAACAACTGGCCGTCGCGCAGCATCGCCGAGAGGCGCTTGTTCAGCGCTTCGATATCGCGCGGATCGCTCAAGCCGAGGCCGGGCGCCAGCGCCTCGACGGTCATCAGCGTCGAGCTGTCGCCGAGGAAATGCAGGATCGCCTCGCGGCTCGGGATCGGATGCTCGTAGCGCTCGGATTCCCGCTGCGCATGCGGATCGGTGTGCGGCCGGGCACTGCGAACGGGTTGCGCCGGCGCAGGCTTGCTCGCCTTCGGCGCAGCGTATCGGCCGGCAGATGCCGGTGATGACGGACCTTTTCCGTGGCCGCCCGATGGCGCGTTCCTGACCGCCTTGCCGTGCTTGACCGGCGTCGGCGGAAGGTCGGGCATCCAGCCCGGCAACTTGCTCTTGGGCTTGCTTCGCGGCGCGGTCTTGGAGCGGCGTCTGATCACTGAATTTCCTTTCGATCCGACGCTCAGAGTCGCCCAGCAGGCCGCACAATGCAAGCCGCCGTTGACAGTCCGGCGCCATGCCGTTATCGTTCGCGGCCCTGCGCCAAGCGCAGATTCGCACGCCTGCCCAGGTGGCGGAATTGGTAGACGCACTAGTTTCAGGTACTAGCGGGTAAAACCGTGGAGGTTCGAGTCCTCTCCTGGGCACCAAAAGTTATTCGCAGGACGTTCGAAGCAATCCGCAGATCACCCCCGAAGCCCCGCTCTGATGCGGGGCTTTTGCTGTGATACGTTCTGGCGCGAAAATAGGCGGCCGCGTTGCGGACACTCGTCGATGCCTATTTCGACGGCATGCGTGGCCCGAGTTGTTCGCGGAGGCGCGCGCTTGTCAGGTGTCCGATTCCGACATCGAGTCGTCGCTGCTGGAGTGACTCTTGCCCTTCGACTTCGAACGAGCCACGTCGCGAACCTGCGGGCCGACGTCGCCGCTTCCATGAGCAGCATGCGCCGCCTGTGATACGTCGCTGCCATGATTCGTCGGATGAGTCTTCGTCTTCGTATGTCCGTGGTTGTCCTTCGCCACGGTGCGGACCTGCGGCCCGACCTTGTCGCCACTGAGTTGCGCCTGATGCGCGGCGGCCGACACGGTCGCCCCGTGCGTCGACGGATTCGTCGTGTGACCCATGCTTGCGGCATGACCCATGCCTGCGCCGTGGCCGCCGCCTCCGCCGTGACCGCCGCCGTGACCGGCGGCAAACAGCGGCGACGCCACGAACGCCAACGCGAACAGATAAACGGAGTATGAACGCATGCGTGCTCTCCTAAAGCTACGGGATCGCGCGGCTCCTGCTGCGCAACTTCGTAGGCTAACCGATGGTCCTCGACCGCTTGCTGAACCCGAGGCGATTCTCGCCGACACCGTCGACAATCCCCACATCGACCCGCGCCGGACCGCTTCAAAAAAAAAGAGTGACGGGATCCGAAAGAATCCCGTCGTTCGGTTCACGAGAAAGAGCGGCAGGACTGCAAGCCCTGCCGCAATTCGTAGGCGCGCTGAACGGCTAGTTCTGCGTTGCGTTGACGCGCACCACCTTGAGCGGGTTCTTCGCATCGTTGCTGTGCAGGCAGAGGAAGCCCGTCGCCGAGTTGCCGCCGCTGAACTTCGTGCTGTCGACCGAAACGCTGGCTGAAGTGCTCGCGAGCGCGCCGAGGTTCAACTGCGGCGGCGCCGCGCTGAGCCACGGCGCGCCGCAGGTGATCTGCTGCTCGATCCTCAGCGCCATGCCAGGCGGTTCCCCATCCGCGTCGTGGGCCGTCCAGTCAGGCGCGTACGCAGCGCCCAGGGAGAGCGCTGTCGAACCGGAGTTGACGTCCGACCCGAACCACGCCCAGCCGAAGTACAGATCGTCCATTTCGGGGTAAACGACCAGCCAGTAATTGCCGGCGGCAAGGTTGGTGGACTGCCCGTCGACTGTGAGGTCCAGCGTGATGTTGTCGTTGGTCGTGTCGAGATCCCAGCCGCCGACTTCCGCGTCGTAACTCCATACCGGCGCGTTGCTCAGCGGCGTATTGTTCTCCGGCGATCCGTCCGGCTTGCCGCCCGCATCG
>Ga0157375_10001036_pt1 | contig 23989 bp, 17 predicted proteins | sample M35metaG_FD_115311 | JGI IMG/M metagenome (GOLD analysis project Ga0157375, IMG submission 115311) | Miscanthus rhizosphere microbial communities from Kellogg Biological Station, Michigan, USA - M3-5 metaG | ecosystem: Host-associated > Plants > Roots > Rhizosphere > Soil | place: USA: Michigan... | reverse complement strand
TGTTCGGTATGGCCCTGCTCTACGCTGAAGCCGGCAACCTGAGCTTCACCGGTATCGGCCACGCCCTGGCCGCCACCAGCATGCCTGCGCCGATTGCCCAACTGGGCCTGGCCATGATGCTGATCGGCCTGGCATTCAAGCTCTCCTTGGTGCCGTTCCACCTGTGGACCCCGGACGTGTACGAAGGTGCCCCGGCGCCGGTGGCTGCGTTCCTGGCCACTGCGTCGAAGGTTGCTGTGTTTGCGGTGATGGTGCGTCTGTTCCAGATCTCCCCTGCCGCCAATACCGGCGTGCTGAGCACCGTGCTGACCGTGATCGCCATTGCGTCGATCCTGTTCGGCAACCTGCTGGCCCTGACCCAGAACAACCTCAACCGTCTGCTGGGTTACTAGTCCATCGCCCACTTCGGCTACCTGCTGCTCGCCCTGGTGGCGAGCAAAGGCCTGGCCGTGGAATCCATGGGCGTGTACCTGGTGACCTACGTGATCACCAGCCTGGGTGCATTCGGCGTGATCACGCTGATGTCCTCGCCATTCAAAGGCCGTGACGCCGACGCCCTGTACGAATACCGCGGCCTGTTCTGGCGCCGTCCGTACCTGACTGCCGTACTGACCGTGATGATGCTGTCCCTGGCCGGTATCCCGCTGACGGCCGGCTTCATCGGCAAGTTCTACATCGTCGCGACCGGTGTTGAAGCCCACGAGTGGTGGTTGGTCGCCTCCCTGGTACTGGGCAGCGCCATCGGCGTGTTCTACTACCTGCGCGTGATGGTCACCCTGTACCTGATCGAGCCAAACCTGCGTCGCGTGGACGCCGAGCTGCACTGGGAACAAAAGGCAGGCGGCGTGATGCTGCTGGCCATCGCCCTGCTCGCGTTCTTCCTGGGCGTATACCCACAACCGCTGCTCACCCTGGTGCAGCACGCGGTGTTGGGCGTTTGATCGCTTAGCACAACGTAGAAAACAAAACGGCGCCTTCGGGCGCCGTTTTGCATTCCCGGGAACAACAAAGCCCGCTCACCACAGAATATGCCGTTGTAGTGAGCGGGCTTGCCCCGCGCCGCGGTGTATCAGGTAACGCAGTGCATCAGGTAGATCGCGGCGCGGGGCTAGCCCGCTCACTACAAAAATCAGCAGTTGTAGTGAGCGGGTTTACCCCGCGCCGCGGTGTCTCAGGTGACGCGGTACATCAGGTAGATCGCGGCGCGGGGCAAGCCCGCTCACTACAGGTGATCACCAGGCTCTACCGTCCACCCAGCATGTCAGCGAAGGTCTCGCCATCCGGCAGCCCCTCCCCTACCCAGATCGACGGCGCAACGCGGGGCGAGCCTTCGGTCCAGAACAGTGAGTGCCGCGCGAGGCCCGAAGGATCGATCTGCGCACTTAATTGCGGCATGCCGTCACCAATCCGCTCCGGGTCGGGCAAGTCGAGCCATTGTGCGGGTACCCAGGCCGTGTCGGCGTGGCTTGCCGGTGTCCAGCAGCCGGCCAATGGCAGGGCCTGCAACACCTCGTCGAACGATTCCAGGGCAAACCCTTCGCTCAGCGCCGACAACGCCAGGCGCTCCAATTGGCCGTACCACAAACCATCCCGTTCCAACCGCGCCAGCAAGGGCACGTCCTTGCCTGCACTGGCGAGGGTCAGCGGAAAATACCGCCCCACACGGTCCACGCTAGGGATCATCACCCCCGCCCAACCGCTGTCACCGCACACCCCCGCCGCCAGCGCAAAACGCCAGATCGGGCTGCACAGGTACACGTCCAGCCATTGCTCACCCAGACGCTCACGACTGCACTGCAAACCGGCCTGCAGCCAAGTGTCCCAGGTGTTCAAAAACGCCGGCGGCAAACGGCGGCTGACAAAATCCCCATGGCTTGCGACCTTGCCGAAAAATCCATTCATGACGGGTCCTTAAAAACTGCTGGGGCAATGGAACGGCTCAAGGCTGTCACGCCGGAACGGGTTGATCACACTGCTGGCGCGCAACTGGTACGCCACGCGGTGGCCCTCCACGGTGAAGGTCAATTGCAATTGCTCGCCCAGGGCGCTCACCGCCGCCTTGTCCATCATGCGCAGCCAGCCCCAGGGGCCATCGCTGCGCAACGGGTTGACCAGCGCCGGCGTGGCGTCCAGGCGCACCAACCCGCCGGACTTGCCGCTGGGCAGGGAGATGCTGGTGAAGTCCGGCGAAGTGCCGGTGTCGTACACCACCGGCTGGCCATCGATGTCCAGGGTCACTTTGGTCAACGCCGGATCAGCCCCCAGGGCCTTCAGATCAAAACGCATCGACGGCTGGCGCGCCCCGGCCACAAAGAACATGTCCCGCAGTTTGGCGCCGCGCTGGAACTGGTTGAGCACATCCTGGGAAATATTCAGCGGCGTCACACCGGTTGACCGCCAGCGCCACTGGCTGCCGCTCATGTCGACGTAAGGCGCAAGGTTCTTGCTGAAAAAATCATCCATCAACCCACCCGGGCCGAAGAACTTGCCGAAGTCATCGGCGGTGGCATCACGCCCGGAACTGCGCACCAGCGGGTAGCGCCCCTCAATCGCCACCCGGCAGAACGGCGCGCCAGTGGCCTCCCACAGCGCGTTCAAGCGGGCCTTCTCGTTGCCCAGGGTCAGCGCGCTGCCACCGGCCTCTACATCGCGCAGCAAGGTCGACAAAGGCGCCGGCTGGGTGTCACCCGAACGCTTCAAGCGCCCCAGCACTTCGTTGGAGGGTGCCGGCGCAGCACTGCGGCGGGCCGCATCGGCGCTGTCGAAAAACTGCCCGGCATCTTTCAGGGACGCCAGCACATCATCCAGCGGCTGCGGGCCGGTGCCCGTACCCACCAGGCGATGCAACGCCGCAAAATGCTGATCCACCGGGTTGGCCGAAGCGTCCGCAACCGCAGCCGGGGTGTCACCGCCCAAGGCCGATTGCAGTTTCTGGGTGGCGGCAGCGATTTTGTCGCGCACGCGCTGGTCGGTGTCCTTGCTGGTAGCCGAAGTCAGGGCACCGTCCAGGGTTGTTTCCTTGGAGACGGCTTGCAACAAGGCGCGCAGCGGTGAATCAGTGGCAGCCAGCGTATTGGTCACCTGGGACGCCTGGCCCAGGCCGGTCAACGGCACCAGGTGCACATCCGCGAGAAAGGTGTCCCACTGGCGGATGTAGTCGGCGTAATACAGCTCCAGCACCGCCGCCTGCATCGCCGGGTTGCCGCCGGCGATCTGCGCCGACTCCTGGCGATCGAGCACCCAACTGTCCTTGGCCATGTCGGCCACGGCTTGTGGGGTTTTGTCGGTCAACTCACGGTAACCGGCGATCCGGTACACACCGCTGACCCCACGGGACAACGGCTCACCACTGGCGCGGGTAAACAGCGACGATACGTCCCGCCCCACCGCGCTGTTGACGCTCAACTCCGGCAGATGCTGCTGATCCACCTGGCGCTTGACCCGGTTATAGATGCGCTGGGACAACGGCATGCTCGCCAGCGCCAGGCGCACCTTGGCGATCAACGCGCTGTCGAGTTGCACCGGCTCGGCCTCGTCATCGGCCTCCAGCAACGCCGCCACGTGATCCGACAATTGCTGCAACTGCGTCGGCGTCGCCTGGGGCAGTTCGCGGCGCCAGTCCACATCGACCCAGGCCTGCACCGACGGCGCGTCGAAGAACTGCCGCTCGCCCAGCATCAGGTAGGCGCGCAGGGTTTCATACAGAAACTCCTGATTGCTCGCATCACCCCGGCGCAACGCGTTTTCCATGTTGGCGACGATGTGCGGCAACAGCGTACTGCGCAGCAGGCGGCGGTACAGGGTGATCGCCCCCGCACCCAGCTTGTTGCCCTGGTACAGGCCCATGCGGCTGAGCAGCGGCACGCTGTTGTCGGCGTCGCTGTAACCGCTGGGCAAACTGCGCGCGGCATTGAGCAACGGCAACGTCACCAGCACATCACCCTCTACCGGCAGTGCCTTGGCCAATTGCGCGACGTTGGTGGCGGCGCCAGACGCATCGGCGATCAATTGCAGGTTGCGGTTGTAGCTGATGGTCATCGCCGCCAGCAGCAACACGAACACTGCCGCCGCCGTGATACGCCCGGCGCGGCCAAGCAAGCGCCGACGCCGCTCCTCTTGATGATTGACCCCGGCAAGCCCGGCCTCCTTGAAAATCACCTCACGCAGCAACCGCGTGATGAAATAGCTGCGCCCGCTGGCCACATTCGGCGCCAGCACCTTGCGGCCAAGGCCGAACGAGGCTGCCAGCGAAGTCAGCACGCGGTCAATCGGGCTGCCTTCCTGAGTGCCGCTGGTGAAATACACCCCACGCAACAGCGCCGGCTCCTGGTAGCGGTTGGTTTCAAACACCGTGTTGAGAAAGCGCGTCAGGCCATCGCCCAGGCTGGCAAATTGTTGCGGGAAGCTATAGAGCAAGGCACGTCGCGACAGGTCGCGCTCCTGCTGCAAACGCTCCAGTACCCGTCGCTGCAACTGGCGCTCCAACGCATCGAACTCGCCCGGGAACGACGCCAACCCCGTGTCGGGCTGCGGTGGCTGGGGCAATGGAAAGGTCACCCCCCACACCTGCGCACGCTCATCGCGGCCGAAGGTCTCGAAAAACTCCGAGAAGCCCGCCAGCAAATCGCACTTGGTGATGATCACGTACACCGGAAACCGCAGGCCCAGGCGCTCGTACAGCTCGTTGATGCGTGCGCGGATCGCCACGGCCTGGACCTGGCGCTGGGCGTCGGTCTGTTGCAGCAGGTCGCTGACACTCAAGGCCACGATCACACCGTTGACCGGGCGCTGGCGACGGTACTTTTTCAGCAGGTCGAGAAAGCCGCCCCAGGCCGCCTTGTCCACCTCGGTGTAGCTGTCCTGGGTGGTGTAGCGCCCGGCGGTGTCGAGCAACACGGCTTCGTCGGTGAACCACCAGTCGCAATGCCGCGTACCGCCCACGCCGCCGATGGCACCACTGCCCATCGCTTCGCGCAGGGGAAACTGCAAGCCAGAGTGGGTCAGCGCGGTGGTCTTGCCGCTGCCCGGCGCGCCGACAAACATGTACCACGGCAGTTGGTACAGGTACTGCCCGCTCATCTTCCAGCCCGGGTTGGCCTTGCGCAGCACGGCCATGGCCGAGCGCATGCGCTCGCCCAGCTCAGCCACTTCGGCCTGGGTTTCACGCACACCAGGCGCCACCACCGGCGCCTCGGCCACACCAGCCATCAGGCCACGGTTGGCCCGCCAGGCACGCCACAGGCGCCAGGCGAAATAGCCCAGCCAAATCAGCACAAACAGCGCGATCAACCCCCAGCGACGTGACTCCGGCGCCAGCGGCTCACTGCCGTTGAACGCCAGCAGCGGGCCTTCGTACCACACCAGCAACGACAGCAGTGCCACGCCGATCAGCGACAGCAACCACGGCTTGAGCAGCCACAGGATAAAGCGCTCCACCGGGGACCATAACAATGAGAAAAACGAAGAAAAGTTCATGGTTATTGCGCCTGGGAAGGGATCAGCACGGTGATATCGACGCGGCGGTTACGTGCACGATTGGCCGCCGAATCATTGGGCACCAGCGGCTCGGTTTCGCCACGGCCCTCGCTGCGGTAACGCTCGGCCGGGCCGGCACGCTGCGCGAGCAAACGCGCCACGGTCTTGGCCCGCGCCTGGGACAAGTCGAAGTTGGACCCCAGCCGCGACGTCGCCGACGGCCGCACGTTATCGGTATGCCCGACCACCACCACATCCCCCGGCACCGTGGCCAGGGCGTCACCAATGCGCGCCAGCAGCCCGTCAAAATTGCTCGACACCTCGGCACTGCCGGAGGCAAACACACCGTCGCCGCGCAAGGTGATGACCGAGCGGTCGGCACTGTCTTTCACCGCCACCAGCCCTTGGGCCACTTCCGGCGCGAGGAACCCGGCCAGGCGCACCGGCGCTGGCGCCACGGGTACCGCCACCTTCAGCGGCGAGGCCACACGAATCGAACCCAACTGGGCAAACACCGGGTCGGACGCGCGGTTGAGCAGCCAGCTGTAGGTCAACTGCACACTCAACAACAGCACCGCCGCCACCGACGCCAGCACCCACAACGGTACCCGGCGCAGCATTGATGCTTGCGGGGCCTCGGCGCCACGCCAGCGCGGTGAGAGGTCCTGCTCCTGCTGGCCGCGTTGCTGGTTGATCAGTTGCAACAGGCGCTCGCGCAACAGGCCCAGCTGATCCAGGCCGCGCTCCAGCACGCGGTAGCGGCCCTCCAGGCCCAGGGCCATGCACAGGTACATCAACTCCAGCACATCGATGTGAGTGCGCGGGTCCTGGCTGAGGCGCTGCAGGATCATGAAAAATTTCTCGCCACCCCACGCCTCGTTGTGGAACGTCACCAACAGGCTGCGGCTGCCCCACACCCCCGCGCCCCAGGGCGTACTGGCGATGGTCTCGTCCACCAGGGTGCACAACGCGTAGCGCGCAGCGGCCACGGTTTCCACATCCACCTGGCTCGCACGGGCCTGGGCTTCAAAGGCCTGCACCGCCTGGATCAAGCGCTGGCGCAGGCTCTCCATGTCCGGCATCGCCGTCAGGGTGCGCAACGGCACCACCAGGTCCAGCAGCGGGTTGGCCGCCCGTACCAGCGGGTTGAGGCCCTGGCCGTGCAGCACAGGCGCGGCGCGTTGCACCGGCGCGGCCGCGGTTGGCGGCGGTGTGGCCCGACGTCCGCCGGGGGTGGGGATCAGCAAGGTGCGGTCCGGGTCCTGGCCGCCTTCAAAAGTGTCGTTCACGTCAGTCACCTTGCCTTAATTGCGGATGGCCCAGAACTGCATATCGAGCCCCGGGAACACCCCGGCGATGTGCATGGCAAACCCCGCCGACTGGCTGAGCAATTGCCAATATTCGCTGCTGCGGTCGAGTTCGAAATAGGTGAAGCCGGCGTGGAACGGCAGCTGCCGTGGCGCCACCGGCAACGGACGCAGACCGATGCCCGGCAGTTGCAGGTTGACCAGGTCGCGGATCTTTTCCACCGAGCCGATCTTCACCTGCGGCGGGAAACCGTTGCGCACGCTTTCGGCCGACATTTGCGCCTGCACCGCCAGGATGAAGGTCGCCGAGCGCAGCAGTTCCTGATCGGGCAGCACCGCCACGCGAATCCCGTACTGACGCTCTTCCAGCGGGATCGCGATGGCGCGCACATCCATCACCGCCGACAGCGCACGGCGCAAGTCGAGCATCACCGGGGCGAAGGTCTCCGCCAGGGCGCCATGGCGGTACACCGGGTAACTGGCGGCACGCTTGTCATCACGGGTAAAGGTCGCCAACTCACCGGCCAGGGAGGCAAGGTCGCGGTACAGCTGTTCGGGGTGCAAACCGGTCATTGCCGCCAGGTGCCGTACCAGCGGCACGCTGCGGTTGAGCACTTGCAACAGCAGGAAGTCGGCGATTTCCGCCGCACCGCTGCCGTCCGGGCGGGTCAGGCGCGACGCCAGGGCTTCGACCCGTTGCTGCACCAGGCCCAGCAGTTCGTCGTTGAATGCGCGCAGGCGTTCGGCCGCACGAACATCCAGGCACGGCGGGCAGTAATCGCGGTCGAGCAGCACACTTTTGTCGGCGCGTTTTTCCACCACGTGAGCAACGCCCAACACGCTATGGGTGTCGGCCACATCGCCTTCGAACGCCAGGCGCAGGCGCAATTTGCCGATGCTCATCAGCGCGCTGCTGTCCAGGCCATTGCTGTCCCAGGCCTCGTATTCGCTGCTGCGATGGCGGGCAAAGTTTTCAAAGCTGGGGTTGTCGTCGACTTCCGAGACACCCGGACGCAGGCTCGGCAAGGCCAGCACCACTTTCAGGTCGCGGGCATCGTCGGGGATCTCCAGGGGCAGCGGCATTTCATCATCAAACGGCAGGCCCACGGGTGTGCCGTCGGGCAATACGCCGCTGTAGGAGAGCAGCGACAGCTTGCCCATCGCCAACTGCTGCGGGTCGATGTCCAATTTGGAAAAACCCCAGCCGTAGGCGCGCAAGGTCGCGACCCGGGCTTCGAGTTGGGTTTGCAGAAAACGGTCATGCTGCTGCAAGTGCTGGGGCTGCAGGAGCATGCCTTCGGACCAGACGACTTTGTTGTTCCAGGACATAAATTTTTCTCATCAAATGAATGCGGTGCGTGGCCATGATCACGTGCGCATGCGGGCGACTTGTTCTTCGTAAGCCTTGGAAAACAGTTCGCCGAACAGGCGTTGCAGGTCTTCGTCGGCATCCCGCGCCAGGTCTTCGTAGCGTTCCACCAGGCGGTCCCACAGGCGCGCCTTGCGCCGCGCCGGCATCCACTTGTCGAGCGCGCCGTGGGTGGTGCGCCGCTGCTCGACCCGGGCCGGGTCGAAGCGCTGCACCACTGCGCCCAGCGCCGCACGCATGCCGGCGATCACCGCCAGCTCGTGGGCCTTGAGGTCATCGAACGAGGCATTCAGCGCCTTGACCGGGCGCATGTAGGCCGGTGAATCGCTGTTGAGCATCTGGGTCAAGGCGCTGTCGGCGTCAGGAAAGAACTTCAGCGGGTTGTTGGAATAGGCACCGATCATGGTCATGTCGATGTGGCTTTCCCGCTTGGTCAGCGCACGGGCCATCAGCACATCCATGGTGCCGCCCGTGGCGGCGCGCAGCATTTCACCCACCAGTTGGGCGAGTTCGGTGGGGGTGCGAGTGGTGTGCAGGTCGGGAAGGCCCAGGCCCAAAAGCAGGGCCGTGAGAACACCTTCATCCCCTGAGGGAGCGGGCTTGCTCGCGAAGGTCTCAAGGACGACGGGTTGTTCCTGGATGACCGCATTATCGTTCTTCGCGGGCAAGCCCGCTCCCACAGGGGATGTGGACAGCCCAAGTAACGGGTCGTAATCCTCCGGAATCACCTGGGGCTCGGCCTGCCAGATTGGCGGGTTGAACGCCTGCAGTTGCGGCGCCACATGGTCGCTCTCGGTGCCGCGAAACACCGGGGTCAGCGATGGGTTCAAGCCCAGCGGGTCCGACAGCGGCATCGCCCCGTCGAACAGCGAGTGGCCTTCGAGGATCCGCGCACCGGCCAGGTCGTCGTGCAACAGCACCGGCACCACCACTTCCGGGTCGCGCACGAGCGCCTGCGGCACTTCCAACGGCGGCAGTTCGGCAGCCACGGGCGGTGGTGGCGGCACGAACAGCGGCGGCAGGATGCGCGTGGCCAGGGCGTCGTCTTCGGGTTCCGGCGCCTGGGGCTGTTCCAGGCGCACGAGCAACGCGTAGTCGCCGATCACCAGGCGATCACCCTCCTCCAACACACGCTCGCGGCCATTGCCCAGCGGCCGTTCGTTGACCAGGCTGGGGTTGCTGCCGGTGTCGGTGAGGTAGAACTGCTCGCCGCGCAGGTCGATGCGCGCGTGCACCCGGGAGATGTATTTGCCCGGGTCGTCCAGGGTCAGGTCGTTGTCCGGCCCACGGCCAATGGAGCCGCCCACTTCGGTGAAGCGGCAGATCACGTCGCCGGGCATGGGTTGGTCGCGGTAGCTTTTGACCAGTAGGATCAGGTTCATAGCGGGCTCCAGGGTGAGTTACTTGCCATCGTCGGCCTCCTTGGGCGGCAACGGCACGCCGGCCGGTCCGGTGGCGGCCGTGAGGGCCAGGGCTTGTGCCGCCGAGGCGGCTTCGGGCAGTGGCAGCGGGATGATCGAGGCGACGATCATCGCCGGCGTGAGGGTCAGGAAAGTGGAGCCGACCTTGAGCGTGATGGTCGCCCCGGCCTCGATCACCACGTTCATGCCGCCCTTGATGTAGGTGTCCATGCCAGCGGTGATGCCGGTCTTCATGCCACCGTTGATGATCATGTTGGCGCCGGCCGCCATCGACACGTCGCCCGTGGCTTTCTCGTTGCGATGGCCGCCCACCGACGAATGCCGGTCACCGCCGACCTTCTCGCGCAGGTCCTGGTCGATCTTGGAATGGCGGTCGCCGCCCACCCAGTCCAGGGAGTCCTTGAGCACGCGCTGGTCGAGGTTTTTTTGCGCGTGCAGGAACACCTGTTCCGAACCCTTTTTGTCTTCGAAACGCAGCTCGTTGTAGCCCCCGCCACCCTTGGACGAGTTGCTCTTGAGGGTCGAGCGCGTGGCGTTTTCCGGCAATGAATACGGCGGCATAGTGTCGGCGTTGTAGACGCTGCCCGTGACCAGCGGCTGGTCAGGATCACCTTCCAAGAAACTCACCACCACTTCCTGGCCGATGCGCGGCGTGTACAGCGCGCCCCAGCGCTTGCCCGCCCAGCTCTGCGCCACGCGGATCCAGCACGAGCTGTTTTCGTCGCGCTTGCCTTCGCGGTCCCAGTGGAACTGCACCTTGATGCGCCCGTATTTGTCGGTCCAGATTTCTTCGCCCTGCTTGCCCACCACCATGGCGGTCTGCGGGCCGTGCATCAGCGGCTTGCGCGCTACACAGGGCGCACGGAACTGCTGCTGGCGTGACAGCGCGACAAACTCGCAGCTCAGCACCGGCGCGGGGTCGGCGGGCGGGGTAGGCTCGTAGGTGTCCGAAGACAATGCATAACGCGCCTCCAGCAACAGGAACTGCGCGTTCTGTTCGCTGCGCGGGTGTTCGGTCAGGGTCAACAGGGCGCCGGGGAACAGGCCTCGGGCACGGGTCGCACCGGTCACGCGCTGGGTGCCGGTGTGCAGCGACTCAATCAAGGTGCGCGCATAGGTTTCACCCTGTTTGCGTTCGGTGTACTTGCCCGGGTAGTCATAGCGCTCGTGGCGCGACTGCGGGTAACTGCCGGCCAGAGTGGACTTGGCCAGCAGGTTGGCGCTGGGCTTCTCGAAGTCGAAGTCTTGCAGCGTATAGCCGCCCGGTTCCACGTCGCCGCCCATGCGCCAGTCATAGATCACTTCGCTTTCGCGCATGGCGTGGTCTTCGGCGGGCATGAAGCGGATCTGCGCGTACCCCGGCGCCGGTGAGTGCGCGCCGTAGGAATCCGCCAGCACCAAGGTGTGACGCCCTGCGGCACTCTTGAAGTAGTAGTAGATGCCCTCCTGCTCCATCAGGCGGCTGACGAAGTTGAAATCGCTCTCGCGGTACTGCACGCAATAGGTCAGCGGTTTGTAGCTGCCGCTGAGGCCCGAGGTGTCGACGTCGGCAATGCTGTAGGGCGCGAACACCTGCTTGAGGATGTCCGGCACACTCAGTTCCTGGAAGATCCGGCAGTCGCTGGTCAGCGTCAGAAACCACAACCACGGGCGCAGCACCGCCTTGTAGGTGGCGTAGCGGCCCTGGCGCGTGCTGAACGAGAAGTGGCTGACATGCCCGCTGAAATAGCGGCTGCCGCCCTTGGGCAGGTCCACGGCCACGGTCATCTGGGTGGCCAGCAGGTCGTCGATGTTCAGGTCGGCGCGCTCGCTGTACAGCTCCACGTGGTATTCGCTGAGCTGGGACAAGCCTTCGCTCGCCTGCATGCGTCGAAACAACAGCACGTCGGGGCCGAGGACGCTGGTCACCTGGATCTCGCGATGGGTCTGGGTCGTTGCCATCGGGGCTTACCTCTCGGCCTCGGCCGTAAAGGCATAGGCAAACTCGCCCGCCTCCACGCTGACCTGCACTTGGGTCGCCGGTGTGCCCAGCAGCAGGCGGTTGAGAAATTCGGTGCTGATCGCCGGCAGCATCGAGTTGGTGAGGATCGCGTCGATCATGCGCCCGCCACTTTCCAGCTCGGTGCAACGGCTGGCGATCAGGTGCACCACGTCGTCGCTGTAGGTGAACGGGATCTTGTGGTTGTCGGCGATGCGTTTTTCGATGCGCCCCAGTTGCAAGCGGATGATGCTGCCGAGCATGGCGTCGCTCAGCGGGTAATACGGGATCACCACCAGGCGGCCGAGCAAGGCCGGTGGGAACACTTCCAGCAGTGGCTCGCGCAGGGCCTTGGCGATGTCATCCGGCGCGGGCGTGGTCTTCGGATCGCGACACAGGCGGCTGATCAACTGAGTGCCGGCGTTGGTGGTGAGCAGGATCAAAGTGTTCTTGAAGTCGATGATCCGGCCCTCGCCGTCCTCCATCCAGCCCTTGTCGAACACCTGGAAAAACAGCTCATGCACGTCCGGATGAGCCTTCTCCACTTCATCCAGCAGCACCACGCTGTAAGGCTTGCGCCGCACCGCTTCGGTCAGCACGCCGCCCTCGCCATACCCCACGTAGCCGGGTGGCGCGCCCTTCAAGGTGGAGACGGTATGCGCTTCCTGGTACTCGCTCATGTTGATGGTGATCACGTTCTGTTCACCGCCATACAGCGACTCGGCCAAGGCCAGGGCGGTCTCGGTCTTGCCCACGCCGGAGGTGCCCGCGAGCATGAACACACCCACCGGCTTGCCCGGGTTGTCGAGGCCCGCGCGGGAGGTCTGGATACGCCGTGCGATCATCTCCAACGCATGGTTCTGGCCGATGATGCGTTGGCCCAGGCGCTCGGCCAGACGCAGCACGTTATCGATTTCGTTCTTGACCATGCGGCCCACGGGGATGCCGGTCCAGTCCTGCACCACCGAGGCCACGGCCTGTTCGTCGACACTGATCAGCACCAGCGGGTGTTCACCCTGTTGCGCGACCAATTCGTCCTGCAACTGGCGCAATTCGATCAGCCCGGCTTCACGGTCAGTGGCATCGGCCAACTGACTGCGCAGGCGCTGGATCTGCTCCACCAGTGCCAGCTCGTTATCCCAGCGCCCTTCCACCTCATCCAGGCGTTCACGTTCGCTGGCCAGCAAGGCCTCGACCGAGGCACGGCGGCTGGCGGTTTCCACGCCAATCGCGGTTTCACGCTCGATAATTGCCAGTTCGGTTTCCAGGGATTCAATGCGCCGACGGCTGTCGTCCACCTCGGCAGGCGTGGCGTGCAGGCTGATGGCCACGCGGGCGCAGGCGGTGTCGATCAGGCTGACGGCCTTATCCGGCAACTGGCGTGCCGGGATGTAGCGATTCGACAAGCGCACCGCCGCTTCCAGCGCCGAGTCCAGGATATGCACCTGATGGTGGTCCTGCATGGTCTCGGCGATGCCGCGCAGCATCAGCAAGGCGCGGGCTTCGTCGGGTTCGTCAACCTGCACGGTCTGGAAACGCCGGGTCAGCGCCGGGTCTTTTTCAATGTGCTTCTTGTACTCGGCAAAGGTGGTCGCCCCGACGGTACGCAAGGTGCCACGGGCCAGCGCCGGCTTGAGCAGGTTGGCCGCATCACCGGTGCCGGCTGCACCGCCCGCGCCCACCAGGGTGTGGGTTTCATCGATGAACAGCACGATGGGTTTGACGCTGGCTTGCACCTCGTCGATCACCGAGCGCAGACGCTGTTCGAACTCGCCTTTCATGCTCGCGCCAGCCTGCAACAGGCCGACATCAAGCGCGAGCAACTGCACCTCTTTCAGGCTTGGCGGCACGTCGCCCCGAGCAATGCGCTGGGCGAAACCTTCGACCACGGCCGTTTTGCCAACGCCCGCCTCGCCCACCAGGATCGGGTTGTTCTGGCGGCGACGCATCAGGATGTCGATGACCTGGCGGATCTCTTCATCGCGGCCCACGATCGGGTCCATCTTGCGGCTGCGCGCCTGCTCGGTAAGGTCGACCGTGAAGCGTTTCAAGGCTTCCTGCTTGGCGGGCGCCACCGCGCCGAGGTCTTCACCCGGCAGCTGGTAACCGTCGCTGGCAGCCATCTGCGCTTCGGGCGAGTCGTTGAGCAACGCGGCGAATCGCTCGCTCAAATCATCAATGCCAACCTTGTTGAACTCCCGGGACACGCCATACAACCCGTTGCGCAGGCTCGGGGTTTTCAGCAGCGCCAGCAGCAAATGCCCGGAACGCACCTGGGACTCGCCGAGCATCAGGGTGGCGTAGACCCAGGCGCGTTCGACCGCCTCTTCCACCTGGGAAGACAGGTCGGTCACCGAGGTCGAGCCACGGGGCAGACGGTCCAGCGCGGCGGTCAGGTCGCGGGCCAATACCGCCGGGTCGATGCCGTAATGGCGCACCAGCCGCAACAGGTCCGAATCGGTGAGTTGCAGGATCTGCTGCAACCAGTGCACCAGCTCCACATAGGGGTTGCCGCGCATCTTGCAGAACACGGTGCTGCTTTCGATGGCCCGGTAGCACAGGCTGTTGAGTTTGCCGAAAAGCGCGACGCGACTGATATCAGCCATGGGCAGGTCCTTGAGAAGAAATGCGAGGGTTGATCAGCAATTGCCGATCATCGTGTTGAGGGGATTTGCTGCTCAGCCAACTGGTCCAGCCCAGGGGCGCAGACCCCAGGCGCAGGCCCGGCAGCTGTTCTTTCTTGACGATCAGGTTGACGTCCCAGTCCATTGCCAGGCCGACGTACTGGCGCACCCAGTCCTGCACGCGCTGCAGGCTGTCGCCACCGGGCAGCAAGCGACGGGTTTGCGCCAGGTCCAGGGGACCGATCAGCAGACGGAACTTGTGCTGGGTGTTCCAGACTTTCTTGCCCATCACCGTGGTCTGGCCGAGCACGGCGGCGTCGGGGCCGCTGCGCAGCGCACACAGCCCGTCGGCGGGCAAAGTCATCCAGTGACCGACAAACTGCTCGACCTGCACCGGCACGCCCAGGTAATCGGTGAGCAATGCCGCCAAGCCCTCCGCGTTGCGCGTCTGCGGCCCGAGGCGCCCGGCAAAATGCAACTTGGCCACGTCCGGCACGGCATTGCGGTTAAGCAACGACGCCTGGCCGATGCCGATCAATGAACCAAGGTACTGGGCGAAACGGTCCGCCCCCGGCCGGTCCAGGCTCACCGCCGGCTGGGCACAGGCCCAGGCGCGGTAGAACAGGCTGATCATGCGGTGGTGGAACACGTCGCAGAACGCGGCCAGGGTCGGGTCATTCAGGTTGCGCTGGCGGTCGCGAATATATTCGGTGAGGTGGATCGGCAACGGGCCATTGGCGCCCATCAGGCCGAAAAAATTCAACAGCAGCTTGGGCGTCACACCCGGCTTGAGCGCGGCGATCATCGCCGGCTCGAACGCCAGCGACGGTTGCTGGCCGAAGCGCACGGGCTCATCCGCGGGGCGCGCGGCCTGGCCGATGCGCGGCAACTGCGGGAACGCGCATTCGAGTTGGCGCAGCGCGCCGTAGAAGTCGAAGCGTCCGGGGTGCGCCTCAAGGGCGCTGAGCAGGCTCAGAGGATCTCGCATCTGCCCACCCGCGCCGGCCACTGCATGATCACACCGCGTGCCGTGCTCTTGATCACCGTTTCAGTGAACGAATTGAGTGACACGTACTTGGCAAAAAACTGTTCCAACACCGAACCCAACACAAACACACCAGCGCCTTCGAAGGCCGACTCATCCAGGGTCACGCTGATTTGCAGACCGCGTCCGTAAGTGATCGGCCCCGGCAGTGGCAGACGCCGCACGATGCTCTCGGCGGTGACGGAACGCAGGCCTTCGATCTGCTTGTGCGCGGCTTCATCGTCGATGCGGCAGTACAGGCGCAGCAGGTCGCGCAAGGCGGTGGCGCCCTGCTCCTTGTCCTGATCCAGCAGCGACAAATAGTTGAGGGACAAATGGCTGACCAGCCGCCACGCAGTTTCCCCTTCGGTAAACGACGCCGCCGGCACCGTCGGCCCGGCCACGCAACGCACCGACTGCACCGGCGCGCCGCTCTCGACCGTGAAGTCGGTACGGCCGCTGCCCACCGGCATGCTCAACACCAGGTCGCGGTTGCTGCACAGGGTGTCAATGCCCAATTGGCGCAAGTCACTGCGGTGCGGCGCTTCCTGGGCGTCCACCAGCGACAGGAACAGCTCGCTGCCGATGTAGCTGGAGCGCGGCCCCTGGCGCCGTTGCTGTTCGGACAGCACGCGGGTATCGCGGCGCACCTGGTAGAAGGCCTTCGGTGGCGTGCGCGCATGCAGGTCGTTGGCGCGGTAGAACGATTCGAACGTCTGGCTGGCCTCGGCGCCGCTGCCGTAGCCGGTGACGCCTTCGATCTGGTAGATCTCGTAATCCATCGGCCGCGTGCGGTCCGGGATCACGTGGTATTCCGATTGCTGATCCGACAGGTGCACACGCTCGGTGCGCATCGGGAACAGGTTGATTGCCGGTGTGCAGTACAAGCCAAAGTTGGCCGCGCTGAGGCTCTGTTCCAGCACCGGGTCGAGCTTCTTGAACAGCACGATCACGTCCAGCTGTTCGGCCGCGCAACGGCTCACGCTGTTGGCCAGCCCGACGATGTCGGCAAACAGGAAGCGCTGGGGCATGGCGAAGTATTCCTGCAGCAGCCGATAGCCCTGGAACGAGCGCGGGCCCGTGGGCAGCAAGGCTTCACTGTCGCTGTAGCCCTTGCTGCGAATCGCGCTTTTGGGCAGGAACTGGTGCCAGTCCACATGCTCCTGCACCGGCATCACCAGCACCCCGGCCGCCTGGGCCAGCAGGTGTTCGAGGATGCGCGAGGGCATCGCTTCGCCGCCACGGATGTGCAGCGCCAGGTCGTCCAGGGTCAGGTCGCTGAAGGTCAGGCCGGCGCCCACGCGCAAACGCAGGCGCAGCGCCGCCTTGACCCCACCGAGGCGCGACAGGTCGACCCCGGCCACCTGCGCGCCGCAGGCAAAGTAGCGCGCCTCCACCAGTTCCACCGGCCACAGGGTCACGTCATGGGCGGTGCGGAATTCGCAGGCGGTCTGGTCGCCCTTGCCCAGTTGGCTGTGCAGCGCGCTGTCACGCGGCACCTTGAACCCTGCAGCGAGGCTGCCCTCGCTCATGTCCGGCTGCAGCTGCACCACGGCCATCGACGGCGTGGGCGCCAGGTATTGCGGGTACACCAGTTCCAGCAGGTGGTTGGTAAAGCGCGGGAATTCGGCGTCGATCTTCAACTGCACCCGGGCCGCGAGGAAGCTGAAGCCCTCCAGCAACCGTTCCACATAGGGGTCGGCGCAGGCGTAGGTTTCCAGCCCGAGGCGGCCGGCGACCTTGGGGTAGTCGCGGGCGAATTCGCCGCCGACTTCCCGCAGGTGGGCCAGTTCACGTTCGTAATAGCGCAGCAGTTTGGCGTTCACCGCACGTCCCTTGTCTCGATATCGAAGACCCGGGCCTCGCCTGCTTCCAGGTCGAGTTCGGTCTTCAGGTACAGGCGCTCGGGCAACGGTTGGCCCCACAACTCGCCATGAATTTCAAAGGCCATCTGGTTAGGACTGGCCGCCGCCCCCGAGGGCGCCACCGGCACCACTCGGACGCTGTCACGTAAAATCCGCGGTTCGAAATCCCAGATCGCCTGGCGGATGCGCCGCCCCAGCTCTTCCCGGTCCAAACCTGCGGCGGTCTTGCCGGCGAGGTCCGGCAAACCAAAATTGATCACCGACTGACCCGCCAGCGGGTGGGCACTGAGGTCGCGGAAACTGCCCAGGCTGGTGCTGTTGAGCAGCCACCCCAGGTCACGCAACACCGCCTTGCGCAGGCCGCGCATGGACAGCACACGCTTGTCACGCGGCTCCACGGCATGCTCGGTGTCGTCGTCGCTCAAGCGATCGAGCAACGACGGTTGCAAGCGTTCACGACTGGTCAGCTCTGCCATGGAATTACGTTTCCTGTAGTGAGCGGGCTTGCCCCGCGCCAGCGCCAACCCGTACCAATCAAGGACGCCGTGGCGTTTCAGACAGACCGAAGCGAATGGGTTTGGGGCGGCTTCGCCACCCAGCGCGGGGCAAGCCCGCTCACTACAGGGCCTTTTCCAGAGCCTGAGTCAGATCTTCTGGTTCTTCTCCAGGTCCCATTTCTTCGGCGTGCCGGTGATCACGGTGTCGCCGGTGAAGGAGTCGTACTCGTAGCTGATGGTGGTGAAGTTGATGGAGAAGGTTTCGCTCGGGCGCTCACCGTTACTGCTGGCGGAGTAGGAGCTGATGATGGCCTGGCCGAGGATCAGCTTGAGGAACACCTGTTGCTTCTTGTCCGGGCCACCGGTCTGGATGAAGTGGATCTCGGCATCGCCCAGGCTTTTGCCGCACACCGCCTGCATGAACAGGTCGGCCGAGGCCAGGTCGGTGGCCTTGGTCAGGGAGATTTCCGAGAACGACGGGTTGCTGGTGTCACGGTCGGTGCCGCCGCCGCTGATGGAGATCGCACGGCCGACGCCCATCTGGATGGCGTCGATGGTGATCCAGTCCTTGTGCGCGTCGACGGTGGAAGTGCCCTTGATTTGGGTGCCTTTGAAGTTGAGCAGGATCATGGTGGTTACCTTTCAGGTTGATCAGTTGGATTTGGTAGACGGCAGCTTGGAGACCAGGCGCAAGGACACGGTCAGGCCTTCGAGCTGGTAGTGCGGGCGCAGGAAGAACTTGGCGCCGTAGTAGCCGGGGTTGCCTTCGATTTCTTCCACCACCACTTCAGCGCCGGCCAGGGGTTTGCGGGCTTTGTCGGCGTCGGTGGCGGTGGCCGGGTTGTGTTCCACGTAGCGGCCGATCCAGTTGTTGAGCCACACCTGCATGTCGTCGCGTTCTTTGAACGAGCCGATCTTGTCGCGCACGATGCACTTCAAGTAATGGGCGAACCGGCAGGTGGCGAACAGGTACGGCAGGCGCGCGGCCAGGTTGGCGTTGGCGGTGGCGTCCGGGTCGTCGTATTCGGCGGGTTTGTGCATCGATTGCGCGCCGATGAAGGCAGCCAGGTCGCTGTTCTTCTTGTGCACCAGCGGCATGAAACCGTTCTTGGCCAGCTCGGCTTCACGGCGGTCGCTGATGGCGATTTCCGTCGGGCAGGTCATGTCGACGCCGCCGTCATCGGTCGGGAAGGTGTGCACCGGCAACCCTTCCACCACCCCACCGGATTCGATGCCACGGATCTGCGAGCACCAGCCGTAGTGCTTGAACGAACGGTTGATGTTCACCGCCATGGCATACGCGGCGTTGGCCCAGGTGAAGTCCTTGGCGCCGGCGCTGTCAGTGGTTTCTTCGAAGTCGAAGGCTTCCACCGGGTTGGTCTTGGCTCCGTAGGGCGCACGGGACAGGAAGCGCGGCATGGCCAGGCCCACGTAGCGCGAGTCTTCACTGGCGCGGAAGCTGCGCCAGGCGGCGTGCTCGGGGGTCTGGAAGATCTTGGTCAAGTCCCGTGGGTTGGCCAGTTCCTGCCAGGATTCCATCAACATCACGCTAGGGTCGGCAGCCGTGATCAGCGGGCAGTGGGCCGCCGCGCTGACGCGGGCCATCTGGGTCAGCAGCTCCACATCCGGCGCGCTGTTGTTGAAGTAGTAGTCGGCGACAAATGCGCCGTACGGCTCGCCGCCGAACTGGCCGTATTCCTCTTCGTAGAGCTTCTTGAAGATCGGGCTCTGGTCCCACGCCACACCCTTGAACTTGCGCAGGGTCTTGTGCACTTCGTTCTTGGAAATGTTCATCACCCGGATCTTCAGGGTCTCGTCGGTCTCGGTGTTGTTGACCAGGTAATGCAGGCCACGCCAGGCGCTTTCCACGCCCTGGAATTCCTCGTGGTGGAGGATGTGGTTGACCTGTTCGGTGAGCTTCTGGTCGAGGGCGGCGATCAGGCCCTCGATGGTGCCGAGCACGTCGTTGGGCATCAGCTGCGTGCCCTGCAGCGCCTGTTCGGCCAGGGTGCGCACGGCGGTTTCCACCGCTTCCTTGGCCTTGTCGGTCTTGGGCTTGAACTCTTTTTGCAGCAGGCTGGCGAAGTCGCCGGCGTCGAACGCCGTGGCGGGGGCAAGCTGCCCTGGCTGTTCAGATTGGGTCGTGGACATGAAGGCATCCTCAAATTTTGGGCAAAGCGTCCCCGTACCGGGGCAAACGGGGCACCGGCGGCGTTAACGTTGTTTCAGTTATTCAGGTTGTTTGGGTGCACTGCTCAAGGCTTGCATCACGGCCGGATCGCTGAGCAGCTTGGCCAGCAATTCCTCGGCGCCCACCTTGCCGTCCATGTAGGTCAGCAGGTTCGACAGTTGGCTGCGCGCCGTCAGCAGCTGGTTGAGGCTCGGCACCTTGCTGGCGATGGCGGCCGGGGTGAAGTCGTCCATCGATTCGAAGGTGATCTCCACCGGCAGGTTGCCTTCGCCGGTCAGGGTGTTGGGCACCTGGAACGCCACGCGCGGCTTCATGGACTTGAGGCGTTCGTCGAAGTTGTCGATGTCGACTTCCAGGAACTTGCGCTCGGCCACCGGTGGCAGAGGCTCGGCCGGTTTGCCGGAGAGGTCCGAGAACACGCCCATGACGAAGGGCAACTGCACGGTCTTTTCCGCCCCGTAGATCTCCACGTCGTATTCGATCTGCACACGTGGCGCCCGGTTGCGAGCGATGAACTTCTGACTGCTTTCTTTGGCCACAGGAATAGCTCCGGTGAGTGGGGGTGAGTGCTAAAAGGGTCAGTCGTCGCTGTTGCGAACACCGCTGACCAGCGCCAGTTGCGCGAGACCGTCGGGTGCGAGGTCTTGCAGCAATTCCATGAAATTCTTGTCGATCAGCTTCTTGGCCCGTTGCAGCAGGATCGGCACCGGGCTTGCGGGTTCAAAGGTCTGGAAATAGGTACACAGGCGGTCGATGGTCTGGCGTGCGTCTTCGCGGCTGTTGATCTCACCACGCACGGCGTGCGGCGCAGCGACAGCGATGGGCGCCGTGGCAGTGACGACCGGTGCCGCTTCGATGGGCGCAACACCCGGCAGACGGCGCCGGATCACCTCGCCGGCACGGCGCAACAGGGTCGCCAGGCCGCTCAGGTCGATGGCACGGCCCACGCCGACCTTCTCGGTGAGCAGTTGCTCGATCTGCACGCTGTGCTTCAAGGCCTGCACCAGGGCCGCCTCTGTGGCGCTCAAGTCCTGGGGATCGGCTTCGGCAAACGCGCCGTCGATGATCGCCAGGGTGGCGTTCTCGCCGTCACTTTGCTCGCCGGTGGCCGCCTCCACCTGTCGCAGGCTCACGCTGCCCAGGCTGCGGGCACTGACCAGCGGCGCATCCAGCACGTCGCGCAGCAGGCCGGTGGGCTCGCACAGGAACGCAAGAATGTTGATGCGCAGCAGCGGGTCGTTGTCGTCATCGGGGTCCAACTGCGGGTGCAGGCCGTCCCAGCAGTTTTCCAGCAGGGCCTGCACCAGTTCCAGGCCTGCGGCGAGGCCATTGAAGCCATTGAGGTTGAGTTGGGCGCGGGTCAGCCAGATGGCCAGGCGCAAGTCGCGGCTGCGCTCCATCAGCGGCAGTGCGAGGGCCATCACCCGCTTCCAGCTCGGCTCGATGGCCTGGGTGATGGTGTCGCCGTACTGCACTTCGGGCTTGCCGAGGGCTTCTTCTTCCAGCTCAAGAAACTGGGGGTCGTACTCGAAGTTCTGGCCACAGGCGTCGGCCTCGCCCTCTCCCAAGAGCAGGGGCAAGGCCAGCGCGGTGAAATCCAGTGGTTGAGCTTCGGTGGGCAGGCCCATCGTACTTCCCTCGTTCAAGTTGTTCTGGGAATAGAACAAGCGAGGGAAATGATTTATTCCGCGCGGCGAGAAAAATTCTTAATGCGCGCGTTCTTCCTCGACGCGCCGCCGATGGGATTCGGCATACGCGGCTTCGCGGGCCATCAGCAGCGGGTCATCCGAAGGGCCGATGCCGGCCGGCAGTTCCAGCGGGTTGAAGTCCACATCGCGGCAGGCGCCCTCCACCTGGGACTGCTGGCGGTCGATGACCAGGGTGCCGGCATTGATCTGGCGGCGCCCTTCCGGCCAGCGCACGGTGGCGTCGGTGGTCACATCGCCGGGGTTGGCCAGGGTGATGATCAGGTGCCAGCGCACCGGGCCTTGCTCCAGCCGGGTGGCGAAACCGAAGGCGAGGAAGTCGGGGTCGCGCGATTGCCCGGCTGTCATGGGCTTGTAAGGCGTCTCTGGCACCATGCTCCAGCGCACGAAGTGCACCCGGCCGCTGGCGTCGGTCATGCGAAAGGCATTGACGCTGTAGAACGTGGAGTTATCAAACCCCGACGCTTCCGGGTGGGAGGCCAGCCAGTTCTCGAACGGGCGGATTTCGGGGTGGCTGTTTTTGAAAGCCTGCATCTTTTGCGGGTCGGGGCCGCTGCCGCCATATTCCGGCATCGAGGCGCGCAACTGTTCGTAGAGGCCTTCGGGGGTGTTGACCGGGAACACCGGCACGGAATTCATCGCCATGTACCAGGCCTCCCCTTCCGCATCGGCCAGGCGCAGGGCCATGCTGCGGATCATGCCATGGACATCGGCCTGGGACGGGTCACCCCCGGCCGCCGACAAGCGTCCGATCAGCGGGAAGTTGCCACGTTGTAACAAGGACGCGCTGGAAATCTCTACCGCATTACCGTTGCTTTCAAAGTGGCCGCTGATGCACTGGCCCTTGGCATGGTTGCGACGAAACCCGGGGTGAGTGCCGCCCGCCACGGCTTCCATCTCATCGACAATTTGCACGGCAGTGGGGGACGCAGGATGAAACGACGGCAGCAGCCAGGCAGCGAGGCCTGTGACCACCACGGCAGCGAGGGCGAGGGGCAGGTAATGACGTTTTTGCAGCGAGAAGTTTGTTTTCATCTAGCTATCTGGGGTCGCGGCATTGGAAACCCATGCCCGACCCCAGAGCGGTTATTTCTGGATAGCGGCGATCCACATCGGTGCAGGCACAGCAGCAAACAGCTGGGCAGCACTTCGGTCGGCGACAAGTCGGGCAACGGCGTTGAGGTCTACACCTTGTTCGGGCTCGCCGATCAGCGCGTAGCCCAGTTCAGACTGGCGCCAGGTTACTACGTTCATCTGCGCGACGCTTTGCTGGGTGATGGACTGGTCCGGCTTGGGCTCCTTCATCACACACAGCGCCACCGGCGCACCGTTGGCCGGCAGGTACACCAGCTGGATCAAAGCCTTGTTATTGAAGCGCAGGCGTTGCACGCGCTTGAAGGTCAGGCCAGCGGAACTCAGGTCGGGCACGCGCAGGGCCAGGCCGTCGATGTCGCGGATATCGGCGAGGGTCTTGGTCACCACGTCCGAGGGCTGTGCGCCGTAGGCAACGGTTTCACGGGTGTAGAGATGCTGGTAGGCAGCAGCCTGCTGAACCCAGGGAGAGGTCTGGGCAACGGCCGGCGCATTTGCATCAAAACCGGGCTTGAGGGCACCGCTGAATGCACCAACCTGGAGCACCAGGGCGTAGCAGGCGGCACCGGCCACGAACGTCAGGGCCGGCCATGCAAATTTAGGTTGGAGGAACGCGAACAGGCGCGAGAAAACGCTGTCTGCTTTACCGGACGGATGGACAGCCGCGCGTTGGGCAGGCGCCACCTCGGGTTCGGCCGCCGCCGAATGCTGGGCAGCCAGGGCCGCGATACTGAGCTTGAGGCTCTCGGGCACAGGCGGCAGGTTCTGGCGGGCGAAGGCTTCTTCATAAGGCAGGCACGAAGCCATCAACCGAGAGACGCGCTCAGCCAGGTCCGGCGACGCATCGATCAGCCGCTCAAGCTCCTGGTTCTGCTGCGACGAAAGCTCGCCGTCAACATAGGCCATTAGCAAGGCATCATCCGCTACCATGGGGTTATCTCTCCGTTTGTCATCATCAGTTTCTGCTAGGTGGTTCTCGGCCTTATGGGCCGAAGCGGCGAGTCAGCGGGTAGCGACAAGCCATCATATTGACATCATCGATGCCCTGGCAACAGGGGCCAAAGCACTTTTAAAACAGCCGCAAAAACACTCGGCGACACGTACAAAGACATTAAGAAAACACCCTGGAACTGAAAATATTCCCAGGGCCGAATAAATCTTATATGTTTCACCATGTGTTAGGGGTACTTTTCCTGACACGATTGTCAGAATGTTTGGCCTGGTACCTGCATAAGCTGTCAATAACCTTTCAAAACCCTGCCAAACTGATACATTTTGTTAACGACTTGATACAATTCGCCGTCATCAAAGGAGCCCCAGCACCGCAAAAAGGACGCCGCGACACAGGCATCCGCTACGGTATCGACCTCGTAGCCTGACCGCACCATTTTAGGCATCAAGAAATAAAAAGAGGAAATATGTCGATCACCGGTGCTGACT
>Ga0157375_10001034_pt1 | contig 24012 bp, 21 predicted proteins | sample M35metaG_FD_115311 | JGI IMG/M metagenome (GOLD analysis project Ga0157375, IMG submission 115311) | Miscanthus rhizosphere microbial communities from Kellogg Biological Station, Michigan, USA - M3-5 metaG | ecosystem: Host-associated > Plants > Roots > Rhizosphere > Soil | place: USA: Michigan... | reverse complement strand
TCCGCCTCGCCCTACGGGCTCGCCTGCGCAGGCGGGACCTTCATCGCTGCCTGGCCGGCTCCCTGAGGGGGGGTCAGTTTTAAACCGGCAGAAAAGGGTCAGATTTCAACCGGCGTTGACAGCCATGACAGCGGCTCGGCATCACGGTCTGTTAGAGGCCACTCCTCTCCCCCGGCCTCGCGGCGGATCGCACCGAGGCCTCGTCCGAGACGACCCTGCCGGGCGGCGTCACTCGCCGTCCAGACGAACCACTGATAGTGCCCTGGGTTGCCGAAATGGGCAAACTCAGAGTAGAAGTGATTGTGAGCTCCAAGCATCACCTTGAAGTGCGGCGCGCCGACTTTTTCGGGATCACTGGAGTCAAGGTCGGCGAAAGTCGTGCGACCCAGCTTGATAGCTACAAGGGGACGGTATCTGTGGCCGGTCTTAAGGCGCCAGCGCAGGCGCTCGATCGACCCAAGAGGGCGCAGCACCTGGAAGACGGGTCGGAAGCGCTCCGAGCGGTGGTGACTGAGAAAGCGAGGACAGTCTCGTCGTCATCCGAAATCGCCTGGACGTAGTAGTCGCGGTCGATGAAGGTGCTCTCGATAAATGAACGCTCGACGAAGCGCTCCTGGGTTTCGCGCGCGTCTGCGTGGGGATCAAAGTCGGGATCGCTGCTGTGGACAAGCTCGACGTAGTCGGCTTTGACGATGGTGCGCTGCATGGCGGGCGGCTCTCCAAGCACCGAGGCGAAAAAGGACAGCTGGGCGCCGGTGCCGAGTCGAGCGAGCCGGGCGTAGCGATCGGCCCGCCGGCCGATCGTCTCCCGGAGGTGGTTGCGGACGGCGCCCAAGAGCGCGTACAGCGCCGCCAGGGCGCCGATGATCGAGCCGAAGATGAGCAGGGAGTCTTGAAAGCTGATGTTCGCCGCCCGCTCAGTTGGGCTGAGCGCTGCGCTTGCGCCGGCGGTGCTTGAGGGGCCGAGGTGCGGGTTTCGTCGGCGGCTCAAGCTCGGGGCGCTCAGGCTGCTGAGCCTTGGCCGCCAACCGCCTGGTCCATCGCCGAGGCGAGGGCATCGGCGCGCCGCTCAGCTCACCGAGAAATCGATCGAGCTGCTCTTCCTCGGCGGCGATTTGAGCCAGACGCATCTGCACCAACTTGGCGGCGCGGATGAGACTGCGATCAATCGGGGGCGACATCGAGGCTCAGTCGTCCCGTTCAGATTTTTGGGGCCTTGGCTTTTTGCCGCCCCCGTCGGATTCCTGTTCGAGGCGCGGTGGCTGCTGTTCGGCGCGCTTGCGATGAGGAATCGCTGAGCCACGATCAGCCTCTTCGATCCGCCTCTTGGGGGCGGGCGGGCGCTTGGGTTTCTTGTGGTCGCTCATCGGTTCGCCTTGCGCCGCATTGATGCCCAGCAGCCGGCGGGCGCAGGGGTATTAATGTCGAAGTACTCGGTCAAAGACCATCCGAGCTCATGCTTGCCGCCCTTCTTGGCAAGGTTGCCAACGTAGGCGTAGACGAAGGCAGCCTCGGTTGTAGCGGGGATGAAGAAGTCAAAGCCATAGGTATCCGACTCGCCGGGCTCCAACTCGGGGCGCTTTGGGGTCTTCGTGAAGACCCTGACCGGCCAAATCGGCGGCGAGGAACCCCAGACCTGCTTGTGGCGTTTGATCAACCTCCAAGACGCCTCGACGCCATTTTCCTGAAAGTGAGCGTAGGCGTCGATTTTCTCGCGCATCTCGCTCTCAAGCGGCAAAACGTGGTGGAGATCGACGCGGATCTTGGCCAGCTCCATCAGGCCGCGGCCGTCATTTCGGATCGTGACCTTGACGTTGGCGAGGATCGTCCGGGGGTCAAGGCGGCGTTGGGTCACCGTCAGGGTGAGATCGGCGCGGGGCCAGCGGGTGCGCTCGCGAAAGAAGCGCCGGTAAGCCCAGAGACCACCGATGAAGACCGCCGCCGCGGTGGCCGCGTTGGCGATCACTTCCGAGGCCGAGACCCAGGTAGGAAGGACGATCGCGGCGAACACGGCTGGGCTCACGTCTGCAGCCGCAGGGGCAGCTGCGCCCGAAGCGGCTGCAGCACCTGGTAGCTGGCGCGAACAGCGTCATAGAGCGGCAGGTCGCGGTTGCCAGCCCGCATCGTCAGCAGCATCGCGAATCCGAGTGGCGGCGCGGCAGCGAGGCGGTCGCCGTCCTCGCGGGCCAGGTAGACGATCGTCGCCTGGGGACGGAGCAGGCTGGTGGCACGCTTGCGCACACCGGCACGCAGCAGTGACTCCCACTTGCCGTCCTCTTTGCGACGCAGGGTCTCGTGGCGATAGCGCCCGTGTTGGGCAGTCTTCGGTAGAGGGCTCGGAACGTAGCCCTGGCCCATCAGATCGGTGGCTTCTCGAGCGTTGGCGGCGAGGTTGACGGTCTGGCTGTGTTTGGTTTCTGGGTGGGTGAAGGTGAAGGTCTCAGCGTGGGGGCGAAAGCTGGCTTCGATGCCGGCCTTGGTGTAATCGACCGGGTCCTTGGGATCGGTGGGGGCGGCAAAGGCGATCGTCCAGGTCAAGGTGACCATGCGCCCGGCAACGACCTGCTCGGGCAGCGGGAAGGGCAGGGAGAGCATATGGCCGCGGGCGATCTCATCGCGGTAGAGAATCGTCGCCTCGTTAGGCGCGCAGTCGAGGACGCCGTCATAACGCTCGAGCAGGCGACCGAAGCCGACCTCTTCGTGGAGGCCTTCGGCGTGCTGCTCGGCGCCGTGGGCCGCGAAGGCGCGCAGGACGCTCGGATCGGTGCCGACTGTTCCGAGCTGGGCGGCGAGGGCCGAAAGCCCGTGCATAGCGACCGGGGTGGCAAAGCTGGTGCCGGCCGTCTCGGCCACCCTGCCGGCGGAGGTGATGCCGCGAAAGGGGGTGGCGTCGGTGCCGCCGAAGGCGAGCCCGGTCGGCTGCATTCGCGCCCCGGGCCGACCCGGTCCCCAGGCGCTGTAGGGCGCGCGGGCCCAGGGCGCATCGGGCGGGCGCGCATCGCAGGCCCCGACTCCGATCCCATTGACCATGTCAGAGGGAGCCTGGATCCGGTGGGCACCGATCGTGGCGTCGTGTTCGCCGTTGTTGCCGACGGCGGTGATGAAGAGGACGCCCAGTTCTTCGGCCAGCTCATCGAGAACTGCGGTCCAGGCGTGGGGCTCGATGTCCTCTTCGAGGCACTGACTGGGACCGAGGCTGAGGTTGACGAGGCGGTAGCCGCCGCCCCGCACCTGTTCGGTGATGCGATCGAGAAGCCAGTAGAGATCGAGGTCCCAGCCCTCCTCGGGCGGAATCGGCAGGACCCGAAAGTGATCGACCCCGACCTCGGGAGTCGAGAGCTCGCCGTCAGCGTGATTGGCGCCGAAGAGGGTCGAGGCGCTGACCAGCGTGCCGTGCTCGACGTCGCCGGGATCGGGCAGCTCAGGACTGAGGTCAGTGACGGTCAAAAAAGGGGTGAGCTGGGATACCCCCGCATCGACACCCCCATCGAAGACGGCAACCCTCAAGTCGGATTGGGGGCGCTCGCCCGGCGGTGGATCGGGGGCCTGCCGATCGAGGACGCGCAAGGGACTGACCGGCATTGGCCGAACCGTCGGCATCGGCCGCAGGGTTCGCAGCGGATTGAAGGCCGCCGCCAACGGACCGGCGTCGGCGGGCAAACGCACCGGGACGAAGGTGAGCCCCTTGATCTGGCGCCGATAGGCGGTCGCCAACTCGCCGCCGAGGCCCTCGACCAGGCTGCTCCACTTCTCCCAAACGGCGTCGCGCTCGAGTGCAGTGACCTCACCGGCGCCGTCGACTGCGGGGTGAAAGACAGCCTCCCAGGTGATCGTCTCGCCGCTCAGCTCACCGAGGCCGCGCAGCGTCTCCTCAGCGCTCGGCAGCCGAACCGCATCGAACTGGCGCAGCGATTCGAAGGCCCGCTCGGCGGCGCGGCTCGTCCCGAGCTCACCGCGCAGCAAGCCGCCGAGCCGCGAAAGCGAGCGCTCATCGCCGGCAAGCAGATAGCTCTTGGTCTCGCGCTGCTCGGGCGGGCTTTGCGGCGTCGTGTACTCGCCGACGGCGCCACGGGTGCCGACCGGGACAAGGTCAGCCTCGGCGAAAAGGTCACGGGGGAAGTTGGAGTTGGCGAGATAATTGGGGAGGATCTTGGCTTCGAGGACGACGCGGGCGCCGCGCATCTCCGCTGGCGTCGAGGCGACGCGCTCTTGGACCTCCTCGACTTGGGGCGTAAGCAACGCGATCGCCTCCTCGATGCTGCGCGGATGGCGCTTCGGGCCCCAGGTATTGGGGCGATCGAGGGCGGCGCTGAGATGCTCACCGCCAGCCAGCAGGGGGCGACGCTGCTCGCCGCCGCCGCGACCGTGTCCGTTTGCCTCCATCAGCCCCGCCTCGCCTTCGACTCAGCGGCGCCCTCGCCTGACATGTTCTCCCGCCACGCGGCGATTAGCTTGCCCACGGTGGGATGAGAGACGCCCAAGAGTTCAGCGATCTCGCGCTGGCTCATGCCGAGCAACTCGCTAGAGAGGCCGGCGAAAGCGGCTCGGCGCTCTTTGTCTGCCCCCTCGATCCGGAGTGGGCCTATCGCCATCTGCCCCAGAGCGGCCGCCAGCGACCCCGATCCCGGACCGAGGATCGCCTCACGCGCAGCCTGGGAGACGATCCGCTCCAGCCCGGCACCGCTCTCGCCTTCGAAGGCCAAAGCGCATGCGGCTATCGCCTGCGGCGAGGGCTGCTCATCGATCTGTAGCCGCCCCAGCGCCCGGGTGAGAATCGCTTGGCGCTCGGCGAAGCCTGGCAGGGCGAGGTCGGCGATGAGATCGAAGCGCCGCTCGACGGCGGGGTCAAGTAGCTGGGGGTGGTTGGTGGCTGCTACCAGCAGCCCCGAGGCCGGCCAGCGATCGAGCTCCAACAGCAGCAGGTTGACCAAACGCTTCAGCTCACCGATCTCGGTGAGGTCGTCGCGGCGCTTGCCGACCGCATCGAACTCATCGAGGAACAAGACGCAGGCGACTTCCTGGCCGTGGTCGAGCAGCTGGCGCAGGTTTTGCCCCGTCTTGCCGAGGAAGCTCGACATCAGTGCGCCAAGCTCGACCGTGATTAGAGGCAGGTCGAGACAGGTAGCGAGATAGCGGGCAGTCATCGACTTGCCGACCCCCGGAGGGCCCGTGAGTAACACGGTGCGGGGAGGCTCGACCCCGGCATTGATCAGGGTCGCGGCATTGAGGCGGCCCTCGATCAGTTGATTGATTGCCACCTCAGCCTCGGGTCTAAGAATCGGCGGGTCGTCGCGGAGACCGCTCTCAATACTCGCCAGCGGCAGCCTCGTCTCCGGCTCCACTGGTAGAACACGATCGGCGCCGCGAAGCGGCGAAGCTGCAGCACCGAGGAGGAGCGTGCCGAGCTCCTTGCGAAAGCCTTCGCTACGGGCTGCGCCACTTCGCCGCAGCAGCTTGCGGGCCAGGTGACGAATCGAGTTGGGCTCGCCATCAAGGCCGTAGCGGACCAGATCGAGGATCAGCCGCTCCTCTTCAGCAACAGATACCTCATCTTGGTAAGTATTGGCGTTCATGCGGCTGTGAAGTTACCAAAGGCTCCAGTCGACGCTTGAGAATCGGTAAGAATAGACCCGATAAGAGAGAGTCAGTTACCGAGGGAGATACCGCATCCAGGAGGTCGACTCCCGATGGCACTCCAACCGCTACTGATCCTTTTCAGCCACTTCTCGCCAGAAGTGCCCGAAACCCCGCATATCGCCGCTAATCCCCGCGTATCCGGGTACGGCGGGTGCTAGAGCACGGCTGGCAAACATGCTGGTAATCGGGTACTTTTTGCGCCTCTGGAGATCGCAGCCTTCTTGGATCGCACCCAGGAGGTCGCCGGTTCGAATCCGGCTAGCTCCATGCTCAGAAGCCCCTGCACAGCAGGGCTTCTGCTTTTCAGGGCATCTCCAACCGCCCCTGAAGATGCGCTCCATTTCAGGCACGAGTGCCTGAAATCGCTGGGATGCGTGGAGACCAGCGGCGATTTCGGGTCCCGCCATTCTCTATGACAACGATGTGCGCGCGCTCCGCGACGCCGGACCGTCGTCCGCCCGGGTCATGACCCAACTGTCCTCAGGCCCGGTCCCATCGCTCCTCGGCCAGGGGCGCGCCGTTGAGCTCGTCCCGGCGGCTGCGCCAGTCGGGCAGGAACCGGTCCATGAGGGTGACGAAGCGTTCGCTGTGGTGGCGCTCGAGCAGGTGCGCCATCTCATGGACGACGACGTACTCCAGGCATCGCGGCGGCTTCTTGGCGAGCTCCAGGTTGAACCGGAGATGACCCGTCTCGCGGTTGCACGAACCCCACTTGGTCTTCATCCGGCGGACGCTCCAGCGATCCACGGTTCTGCCCACCGTCGGCTGCCACCTCTCGATCAGCGCCGGGATCGCCGCACCCAGCTCGGCCCGCTGCCAGTCCTGGAGCACCCGCAGGCGGGTCGCCGCATCGGCGCCCTCGGGCAGGCAGAGTCGCAGCCGCTGCCCGTCGAGCGCAACCTCGGGGAGGCCCGGTCGCTCCACGACCTGCAGCCGGCGCCGCACTCCCCAGACGTAGTGGGACTCTCCGCTGACCATCTCCCGGGCCGACTGCCTGATCGCATCCTGCAGCTGCCTGCGCCGGTCCCTGATCCAGGGCAGTCGCTGGATCACCGCCAGCCGGACGTGCTCGTCATCGAGCCTCTGCGGGGCGGCGACGCGCACCCGCCCGAGCGGCGGGTAGACGCCGATGTGGAGGTTCTTGATCTCCTTGTAGACGACCTCGACGTCGATGCCGCAAACGCTGAGGTAGGCGCTAGCGGTACTCATCTCGCGCCTTCAGCAGCGCCATCAACTCGTCGACCCGATCGAACCCTTCCGGCAGCGCGACGCGCAGCGCGTTCCTGACCTTCTTCTCCTTGATCGGGTTGCCGACCCAGTGATCGGGCTTCGTCTTGCGGACCACCTCGTCGACCTCCCGGGCGAGGTCCTCGGACGGGAAGCCGAAGTCATGGAGCGCACGCCTGGCGCCGTTGTCGGCCCACCCGGGATACCCCGTGTCCGACTCCTTCCGCCCCAGCCGCCGAGCCTGCGCGAGCAGGTTCTCGAGGTACTCCCTGTAGTCGATCGCCCCTTTGCGCCTCTCCTCGATCAGGTCGCTGAGCAGCTGCGACATCTTGTCGTAGTACTTGGGGTTGAGCGCATGTTCGTCGACGATGACCGAGCGCAGGTTGTTGGCGATCGTCTCCGCCACGGCCTCGGGGTCGGCCCTGATTCCGTCGGGCAGCTCATCGACCGCCGCCGCGCCCATCTCGACGATCATCTGGATCAGCCCCTTGTCCTTGAAGTTGGCGACCGTCTCAGAGGCGTCGGCCTGGATGTAGGTGTCGAGCAGGAAGCGCATCCCGGCCTCGTACTGCTTGAAGTCGATCGCCTCCCCGGCCCCGAGCATGACCTCGTCGCGCACGGCCGCATAGTGGGCGGCCTCCTGTTTGATCGTGGCCGCGTCGGCCTCGCTGTAGCCGGCCTCGGTCATCTCGTTGGCGAGGCTGCCGAAGGCGCGGATCGTGGCCGCGACCGCCTTGTAGAGGTCGACTCGCTTCGGCTCGTTGGCCTTCAGCTCGTCGACGTTCCCCTGTTCGACGGCACAGAAGTACTGCTGGTACTGGAGCGTGTTCCCGGGCGGGGCGACCGGCTCGCAGATCGCTCGCACGCGCTCCAGCGCGGCCTCGAGACCCTCGCGGGCCTTGGCTACGCGGTTGGCCAGCAGCCCCTCGACGTCCTTGCGCTCGAAGCCGTCGAGCGCACCCGACGTGTAGTCGGCGATGGCGCTCTCGAGCGAGTTGAAGAGATCCTGGTAATCGACGACGTAGCCGTAGGTCTTGTCCGCCCCGTCGAGCCGGTTGACCCGGCAGATCGCCTGGAAGAGGCCGTGGTCCCGCATCTTCTTGTCGATGTAGAGGTACGTCGCCGGCGGGGCGTCGAAGCCGGTCAGCAGCTTGTCGACGACGATCAGCAGGCGCATCTGCCCCGGTTCGCTGACGAAACGGGCCTTGACGTCCTTCTCGAACTGCCCGACCTTGCCCATCGCGACGTCGGGCGGCTCGCCGAAGTGGTCGGCCAGCATCTGGCGGTAGATCTCGTACTGGAGCAGCCGCTCGGTTGCGCCCTCGCCCGAGTCCTCCTTCGAGATGTCGCCCGCCCGCGGCTCGTAGCTGGTCACGATCGCGCACTTGCCCTTGAAGCCGGCCTTGCAGAACATGTCGTAGAACCGGCAGGCCTGGTAGATGCTCGACCCGACGAGCATCGCGTTGCCCCGCCTGTCCATCAGGCGCGGCTTGGTCTCCATGTCGATCAGGATGTCGTTGACGATCTGCTTGGCCCTCGGCTCCGAGCTGGTGACTTTCTGGATCGTCCCCCAACGCCTCTTCAGCGCGGCGCGCGACAGGTCGGTCATACCCCTGGTCTTGGCGTCGAACCACTCGTCGACTTTCTGCGGCGAGGTGAGGTGCTGGTCGATGTTGCGAGCCTCGTAGCGGAGGTCGACGACCACACCGTCTTCGACAGCCTCGTCGAACCTATAGGTGTGGATGAAGGTCCCGAACTTCTCGATGCTCGTTTCCTTATCGGCCTTGAGCAGGGGCGTGCCGGTGAAGCCGATGAACATCGCGCCCGGCAGGAGCTCCCTCATCGCGTCGTGCATCTTGCCGGCCTGGGTGCGATGGGCCTCGTCGATGAAGACGAACAGGTTCCCCTTCACGGAAAAATCCGCCGGCGCCTTCCTGCGCAGCTCGTCGATGAAGTCGCGTTCGGCCTCCTCGCGCGCCCCCTCGTCCTCGGAGCCGTGGAATTTGTGGATCAGCGAGCAGATCAGCCACTCCGTCGACCTGTCGAGGGCGTGGAGCATGTCGGCGCTGCTGCGAGTGCGGTAGATCTCCTCGTCGACGCCGCCGAACACCTTCTCGATCTGTTCGTCGAGCTCGGTACGGTCGGTGACGATGAGGACGCGAGCGTCCTGCTGATGCTCGCGGATCCATTTGGCCAGCCAGACCATCGTCAGCGACTTGCCCGAGCCCTGGGTGTGCCAGATGATCCCGCCTTCCCGCGTGGCGATCCTTGCCTGAGCGGCCCTTACGCCGAGGTACTGGTTATGGCGGCAGGTCTTCTTGACGCCGGAGTCGAAGACGATGAAGTCGTGGATGCGCTCGAGCAGACGCTCCTTGGCACAGAGCTGGCTCAGGCCACGGTCGAGCGGCTGCTCGATCTGCGACGGCTCGTTCCACGAGAGCCAGTACTTCTCCGGCGTGTCGATCACCGCGTAGCGCAGCCCCTCGACGTCGTTCCCCGCCATCGCCAGCTGGACCGTGGTGAAGAACGGGCGGATGAATTCCTGGGATTCGTTGCCGATCGTCTGACGGATGCCCTCGGTTACGGAGACCTTCGAGCGCTTCAGCTCGAGCGTCGCCAGGGCGATGCCGTTGACGTAGAGGACGATGTCGGGGCGCTTGTCGTGCTGACCCAGGATCGTGACCTCCTCGGCGAAGCTGAAGCGATTGGCGTCGAGGTCGTCCCAGTCGATCAACCAGACGGTCTCGGTCTGCTCACCGACTTCGGTCCTGACCTTGACCCCGTAGCGCAGCAGGCCGTAGACGTCGCGGTTGGCCTCGTACAGATCGCGACCGCCGCCGAGCGACGCCTGTTTGCGGAGCTTTTCGACCGCCTTGCTGATCTGGGGCTCGTGATAGCCACGCGCCTCCAGATTTGTCTCCAGCAACTGGAGCTCGATGTTGGAGTTGCCCTCGCGGTACCCCCAGTCGCCCAAATACTCGAAGCCCAGCCGATCGCGAAGCAGAGAGACGACCCGATCCTGCGTCTTGCGCTCGGGCTGACCGACGTCACTCACGCGGCGACAGCCTCCCGCACAGGGAGCCTGGTGCGACCGCTGAGAAGCTCCTGCATCATGCCCTGCTTGATCGCCCTGACCTTGGAAAGACGGGACTCGAGCGCGTCGATCTGATCATCGATGTCCGCCAGCACCCGGCCTATCGCCGTCTGCTCCTCGCTTCGCGGAGCCTCGATTCGCAAGCCCGCGACGTCACGGGTGGACACCTCGAGAAAGGTGGATCCGGTACCCCTACCAGCCAGCAAATCCCTGAGCGTCGACAGCTTGTAGTAGAGGAACTCGCTGGACACTCCCGGCCTGGGTATGAGTGACTTGAACCCCTGATTGGTGGCGATCGGCCTAGCGGCGATCTTCAGCGCGCCGATCGTCGCCCTGGTGCAGAGGAGGATGCTCCCCTCTGGAAGCAGGCTTGCCGCGCTCCCCTCCAGGCCGGCTCGGCTGATCGTCCGTTCGGTCCGGTGCAGGTATCGGCCTGGCTCACCGGTGATGTCCGTTGGAGTGCACCAGGCTATGCCTCCATCCCAGTAGGCTGGGACCGAGCTCTTCGGCGTACCGCCACTCACGATCTGGGCCAGATCGGAAACCGTCGACTCGCACCACGGCTCCGTGAAACCTGGCAAGCGGACTTCCCCAGTGAGGAGTTGCTGCATCATGCCCTGCTTGACGGCAACTTTCTTGGAGATGAGGCGCTCGAGTGCCGAGATCAGCCCATCCCCGTCGGCCAATGCGGTCGCTATCGCACCCTGCTCTGCCTTGCTGGACGGAATGGCGACATGGAACGCATGGGCGTCGTTTCGATTCAAGGTGGGCACTCCCGAACCACTCGAAAAGCGATCTAGTCCCACATAGAGCAATAGGTAATACGCAAACTTAGGTGTCACCTTGCTGAAACTGGTGACCCACAGCGTCGTGTTATGCGGCCAGAAATCTCCCTCTACGAAGTGGACCCTACCAATGGTGCCTGAGCGACCAGTTACTACGCCGGGGCCGTTTACCATGAACTGAGCATGCGTCCGCAGCAAACCGTTCGAGTAGAGCACTGGGTACGGGCCTGGCCGAACCAGCCGGGATGATAGATCGAAGCCCCTTTGCAGTGGCGTGAACTTCTTCAATGGACCAGAAGTCCATCCTTGAGGTAGTTCAGTAGTACCAACGGCGATGCCCGACTGAAACGTCAACTGACTCCCATTTCCGCCAGATGGGCCGTCAAGCGCTCACCAAGCTCTTCTGCCTCGGCTTCGAGATCGGCCACCGTCTCGTCATAGCGCTCGCCGAGCTCCTGAATCCTCGCCACGAGCTGCAGCACGAGCGACGTCAGCTCACTTTCCACCCGGCTCGAGACGGTGGCCTTCCACTTGTCGTCGAGCACCAGGGTCTTCACGTCGGCCTCGGTCAGATCGCCGTACTTGTTCAGCGTCGCCAGGTCGAGAGCCGCACGCGCTTCTTTGGCGGCGGCCTTTGCTGTGGATTCCGCTTTGAACAGGCTCGCCGCCTGCTCCAGCGCCACGATCTCCTCGGGATCGGAGTCCTCACGCTTCGCCTCCTTGAGGCGAGCGGAGGCGAGCGCCTTGGTGAGCTTCCCGTCCTCGCTTGCCTCCCAGAGCAGACCGCCCTCGACGGCGTGCTCACCGGTGTATTCCTCAACGGCGCGCGTCGCTTCCTCGGCGCGGACATCGAGCTCGTCGACCTCAGCCTGCTCGCCGGCGAAGTAGCGGGCGACGATCAGCGCGGGCGGGATCAGGTCGGTCTTGAACCGCTCGGCCTTCCGGCCCGCGCCGATGACGAGATCGGGATCCTCGGAGAGCTTGCGGTCCTTGTCGTCGATCGTCATGCGCGGCTTCGCGGCGCCGACCCAACCCTCGCGCATGACCAGGAAGACGTCGTCGTGCATCAGCTCGTGCCAGTAGCTGAGCAGCTGCTCGTACACGTCGTACTCGTCGAGCAGCGGATCGCTCTTGAACCTGGCCAGGAGGTCATCTCCCAAGTCCGCGATCAGATCGGCCGGCTTCGTGTCCGCGTCGATCGAGGCCAGGGCGCTCCGGTGGCCCTCGAACCAGACACCCACCTCTTTCGCGACGCCGGCCGTCGACTCCCGGAACTCTTCTGAGTCGAGGATGAGCTGCTGGACTGTGGACACCTCGACGGCAAGGTCGCTGTACCCGGCCCGGTTCGGCTTGAAGAGGGCGCCGCGCAGGGAGGGGAACGCCTCCCAGTAGGAGCCCAGCGCATCGAGATCGCGATCCGGGATGCCGCCGTGCAGGTGGGCGTGAAGATCCTGGATGTCCTCCGGCTCGGACGAGTCGACGTAACGCGACAGGTTGAGGTTGTAGTCGTTTGCCTCACTCGCGATCTCGGCAAGCGGCACCATGCGCGAGTACCCCTCGACCTCGGTCTGCTTGTTGAAGACATCGACGATGCGGTGGATGTCCTGGCTGCGCAGGCGGTTCTTGGCGCCGTCCTTGACGAAGCCCTTGGCGGCGTCGACCATGAAGACGCCGCTGCGCGCCTGTGCGTTCTGCTTGTCGAGGACGACGATGCAGGCCGGGATGCCGGTGCCGTAGAAGAGGTTGGCCGGCAGGCCGACGATGCCCTTGAAGAAGCCGCGCTCGAGCAGCTGCCGGCGGATCGCCGCCTCGGCATGACCGCGAAAGAGGACGCCGTGGGGAAGGATGATCGCCGCCTTGCCGCGGCTGTTGAGCGACTTGAGGATGTGCAGAAGGAAGGCGTAGTCGCCGTTCTTCTCCGGCGGCCGGCCGTACTCGAAGCGTCCGTACTCGTTCTCCAGGCCGTTGCTCCAGGACTTCACCGAGAAAGGCGGATTGGCGACGGCGAAGTCGAACGTGCGCAGCGCGGCTCCGTCGAGCAGCTGCGGGCTGGTGATCGTGTCCCCCTTGTAGAGCTCGGCGATCGCGTTGTCGTGGAGGATCATGTTCATCTGCGCCAGCGCGTAGGTGGCGTTGTCCTTCTCCTGCCCGTAGATGCTGATGCCGCCCGGCGCCTCGCCGGCCACCTTGAGCAGCAGCGATCCCGATCCGCAGGCCGGGTCGTAGACGGACTGGTCCTGGCGCGTGCCGGGACCGATACCGACGATCTTGGCGATCACGCGAGACACCTCCGCCGGGGTGTAGAACTGACCCTTCGACTTGCCCGACTCGGTTGCGAAGTGCCGCATCAGGTACTCGTAGGCGTCGCCGAGCAGGTCGTCCCCCTCGGCGCGGCTGCCGCTGAAGTCGAGGTCGTCGAAGATCGCGACCAGCTTGCCGAGCCGGTCCTGCATCTCCTTGCCCTTGCCGAGCTTCTCCTCGTCGTTGAAGTCCGCGAGGTCGATCACCGTCTGGAGCTGGCTGTTCGCCTCGGCCAGCCTGCCGATGACCTTGTTGATCCCGTCGCCGATCTCCTTGTCGCCCTTGAGCGCCACCATGTCGTCGAAGGAGCCGCCGGCAGGCACGTCGATGAGGCTGTTCGGATCGGACTTCGCCTTGTCCGTCACGTATTTCACGAACAGCAGGGTGAGGATGTAGTCCTTGTACTGGGTGGCGTCCATGCCGCCGCGCAGCTCGTCGCAGCTCTGCCACAGCGACCGGTACAGGTCGGACTTCTTCAGCGCCATCTGCGACCGCTCAGGTGGAGGACCATCGGCGCAGGATAGGCGCGATAGCCCGCGCCCGCTCGATCGTCTCGGCGTAGGTCCCGTGGCGGGTGCTCGACGGGAGGCGGATGGCGATTCCGTAGGCCTGCTGCATCGCCGTCGCCAGGGCCCGCTTGAAGGTCTGGCCGTGCCAGGCGTGGGGCTCGGCGGCGCGGCCCACGTGCAGGTGGACCAGCTCGTGGAGGAGCGTCTCGAGGATGTCACCGGGGCGGATTCCGGGGTAGGCGGTGACCTGAAGACGGAACTCGGCGGGAACTGCGAAGCCGAGGCGATTCGGGCGCTTGCCCGCCCGCCGAACCTTGAGCCCGGGCCTGCGCGACGCCAGCGGACCGTCGGCGAAGACCGGCAGCGCCCGCAGTCGCTCGAGCTCCTCGTCCAGCGCCACCCCCGCGACCAGGTAGTAGGAGCCGGGGCGGTGGGGCGGCGCCGGCGCGCGGCGCGCATGTGCCGGAGCGCTACGCCCACCCTTCTTCGCCCGCCGGAGGAACCTGGTCGCCATCGAAGCCGGGAGTCTTCAATCCGCCGCGGACGGCCACCGGTCCATTTATCGAGACCTGATGAGGTATCGCGCCGGCATCTCCTCCGCCTCACCCGGAAGGAGCGGCGCGAGCCCGACGGCCAGCCTCGAGCCGCGCCTGAGCGCCCGCGGCGGGCTCAGGCGGGTTCGGGTGGCGTCGTGCCGAGCCGTTCGGGAAAGCGGGGCAGACCGTCGTCCGGCACCGGCGCCCAGGGGGCGGCAAAGGGGACGAACTGGTGGACGCTCGGGCGGATGCCGGGGTCCTCGTCGAGGGCGCCCATGCGGACGGCGACCATGGCGGAGTCGTCGGGATTGCTGGTCGAGATCTGGCTGCCGCACTCCCCGCAGAAGACCTTGATCCAACCCCCGCCGCCGGGGTCCCAGGAGCGGATCAGGTCCTCGCCGGCAACAGTTCGGTAGGAGCCCGGAGCGGTCAGCGCGGTGACCGAGAAGCCCGTCCCGGTGCGCCGCTGGCAGCGCTTGCAGTGACAGTAGAGAGCGCCGAGCAGCGGCTCGGACACCTCGAAGCGCACCCCCCCGCACATGCAACCTCCGGTCAACGGCAGCGCAGGATCGGACATGCCCGCACCATACCCCGGGGTCGCGCCGCCCGTCCCAACGTGGGCGTCACGCGACCGGGCAGCTGTCCTGACGGTGGGACGAACCGCCAGTTGGGTCATGAACAGCTCGAGCGCCGGGTCGCTGTTCGGTGTGCCGGCTGAGCGGACCAGGCGTCGGGGGCGCCCAGTCATGACCCTCTTTCGCGCTGGTCCACTCATGCCGGTCTCCTCTTCTTCCCCGTGGGAGGCGGGAAAGCGTCCCTTCATGGCTTGCTTTTAGGGAATATATATCCTAAAAGAATCTGGCGGTGGTGAACCGGTACGGCTTTGGGTCTTCGCCGCGCGGACGTTAGGTAATAAATCGCCTAACCTCGGAACCGCAGGGCGGGAAGGCTGCTCTTGGCCATGCCTCCGCGCCGAAAGGTCAAACCGCGATCGCCCGATCACGCCGCCCTGGGGCGAGCGGTCGAGGAGCTGCGGGACGAGGCCGGACTGACCCAGGAGGGTCTGGCCGACCGGATGCGGACAGAAGCCACGACCGTCGGCAAGCTGGAACGTGGCGTCGCCAATCCGACCTTCGTCTCGCTGCTGCGGGTGGCCCGGGGGCTGGGTGTCGAGCTGAGCGAGATCTTCGAGCGCTTCCATCGCATCCGCCGCTCGAGCGCCGGCGAGTGACCGGGGTTTACGCCTAGACAAGCAACCCGGCCACGAGCAGCGCAACACCGGCGGTTGCCGCGGCGCCGCCTACGCCGAGGAGCCAGCGGCGGCGGGCGATGATCGAGACCGAGGCGAGGACGATGCCGACCTGGAGGCCGACCTCGGCCAGCTCGTAGAGGACGTGCTGGCTGTTGGCGTCGTCGGTGTGGTGCTCGTGGGTCAGGATCAGGGCGCCGAGGTGGCGGTCGATCGGCGCCAGCTCCCCGGCCAGGCGCGCCTCGTGGCGATCGGCCTCGACGGCCGCCCGACGTTGCTGGGAGCTGCCGGCGGCGAGGGTGCGCAGCAGCACCGAGTTGCCCCGGGCGATGTCGATCTTGACCCGGTTGCTCTCCAGCTGGGCGGAAGCGTCGGCGCGGTGGGTCTCGCCGGTGATGACCTCCTTGACGGCCTCGTTGGAGAGGAACACGGCGACGGCGAGGAAGGCCGCCATCAGGGCGACGACCATCGCCACGTTCCGCCCGTAGTGCGGGCCCAGGTGGCTTTCTTCGCCGGCAGCCACCTGATGCCCCTGCTCGAAGCGCTCGTATGACTTGTGGGCCTCCATCGGTGTGACGCGAGCCTGCTCCTGGCATCGATCTCGCAGGCGCCTCGGCGGCGCAGGGAACCTCTCCCGCCGCCCTAAGCTTATTGCTACCGATGCCTGAACCGGTCAAGCAAGGGCAGCGCTACATGCCTGGCCTCGACGGACTGCGCGCGATCGCGGTGATCGGGGTGATGCTCTACCACCTCAAATTCGGCTGGGCCGAAGGCGGGCTGCTGGGAGTGGGTGTGTTCTTCACCCTCAGCGGTTACCTGATCACCGACATCCTGCTCAACCAGGTGAACAGGGGCGGGATGAAGCTGAAGTCGTTCTGGCTGGCGCGCGCCCGCCGCCTGCTGCCGGCGCTCTTCGCGATGCTGATCGTGGTGACGGCGTGGGTGACGACGGTCGGCCCACACCAGCCCGCCGACTTCCGCACCGCCGCGCTCAGCGCCGTCGCCTACGTCAACAACTGGTGGCTGATCTTCCACCACGTCTCCTACTTCGAACGCTTCGCGCCGCCCTCGCCGCTCAACCACCTCTGGACGCTCTCGGTCGAGGAGCAGTTCTACATCCTCTGGCCGTTCCTGCTGATGGCCGGGCTGCGCTTCGTCCCGGAGCTGAAGAACACCACCGGGGTGCGGCCCCGCCTCGCCGCCGTCACCCTGGTCGCGGCGCTCTGCTCGGGGATCCTGATGGCGGTCCTCTACCGCCCCTCGCTCGATCCCTCCCGGGTCTACTACGGCACCGACACGCGTGCGCTCGAGCTGCTGATCGGCGCCGCCCTGGCGATGGTCTGGCCGAGCCGGCGCCTGCACGCGCGGATCGCCCCGCGGGCGCGCTGGACGATCGAGGCGGCCGGCGCGGCCGGGCTGGTCGTGATCGGCGCGATGTTCTGGCGGACGACCGAGTTCTCGCCGTTCCTCTACCGCGGCGGCTTCGCCGTGCTCGGACTGGGCTCGGTCCTCGCCGTCGCCTCGCTCGCCCACCCGGCGTCGCGGCTGGGCCCCGTGGTCGGCTGCCGACCGATGCGCTGGATCGGCGAACGCTCCTACGGGATCTACCTCTGGACGCTGCCGATCGTCGTCCTCACCTCGCCCCAGGGCGCGCACGGTCCCGACCTGCTGCGCGCCGTCCTCCAGGTCGCCGCGATCCTCGCCGTGGCCGAGCTCTCCTGGCGCTACGTCGAGAACCCCGTCCGCCACGGCGCCCTGGGCAGGCTGTGGGCGCAATGGAGGGCGGGAGGGCTGCGCCGCGAGCGGGTCACCCGGCGCGGCTGGGCCGTCGCCACCGCCGGCACGGCGGTTGCCGCGGTCGCGGTCGCCGGCCTCGCCGGGGTCGGCGTCGCCGACGACTCGAACGCGATCGGCGCCGAAGCGGTCGCCAAGACGGTGACCGTGAGGAATGCGCGGCGGGCGCCGCTGGCGACCTCGTGCCACGCCGTCGTCCACATCGGCGACTCCACCTCGGAGGGGCTCGTCTCCGACAACTACCTGCCGGATCGAAAGCAGCAGATCAGCGCCCGGTACGCGCGGGTCGGCGCGACCACGCAGCACTTCGAGATCGCCGGGGCGCGCTCGATCTACGAGAACTTCGAGGGCGAACCGAACGCCCAGGAAGTCGCCGAAGCGTGGAAGAACGAAGGCTTCGAGGGCTGCTGGGTGCTGGCCCTGGGCACCAACGAGGCGGCCGATGTCGCCGTCGGGTCGAAGTTCACCTACGCCGACCGGATCGACAGCATGATGTCGACGATCGGGGAAGAACCGGTGCTCTGGGTGAACGTCAAGTCGCTCGTCACCAGCGGTCCCTACTCGGAGAAGTACATGAAGTCGTGGGACGAAGCGCTGCTCGACGCCTGCGACCGCTACCCGTACATGCGGATCTACGACTGGGGCGCGGACGTCAAGGACGCCTGGTTCATCCCCGACGGCATCCACTTCACCTCACCCGGCTACGCGGCGCGCAGCAGGCTGATCGCCGCAGCCCTGCTCGAAGCCTTTCCCAACACCGCTCCGACGGCGATGACCGACCGCAAAGACTGCGTCGTGTCGGCCTCTCCGTGAGCAGCCCCGGCGCGGGCAGCGGGTAGCCTTGGCGGGGTGCCTGCCCCGGCAAGTCGTGTGCTTTCCCGCTCGCAACTGGCGACGCTGGCCGAGCACGGCGAGGAGCGGACCGCCGCGGTCGGGGAGAAGCTGTTCGAGATCGGCGACGCGAGCTACCCGTTCGTCGCGATCGTCGAGGGTGAGGTCGCGGTGACCGATGCCGCCGGCCAGGAGATCGTCCGCCACGGCGCCTCCGGCTTCCTCGGCGAGATGAACCTGCTCTCCGGGCAGACCGTCTTCCTCACCGCCGTCGTGACCGAGCCGATGCGCTACATCGCGGTCGATCGCGAAGAGCTCCGGCAGCTGCTCTTCGACGACGGCTCGCTCTCCGACCTGCTGCTCTCGGCGTTCGTCGAGCGCCGCGAAATGCTCCAGCAACGCGAGGGAATCGGCATCGAGATCGTCGGCCCGCGCGACTCGCCAGACACGCGCCGCCTGCTCGACTTCGCCAGGAGCCTGCGGCTCCCCAACTCGTGGATCGACCCGGCCGAGCACGTCGAGACGGCGGCGCTGGTCGAGCGGGCCGGCGAGGTGGAGCTGCCGCTGGTCCGCCTCCCCGGCGGCCACGAGCTGCGGCGGCCGAGCAACGGTGAGCTCTCGCGGGCGCTCGGCATCGGCCTGGAGCTCTCGCGGCGTGAGCAGGTCGACCTGCTCGTCGTCGGCGGCGGGCCCGCCGGCCTCGGCGCCGCCGTCTACGGCGCCTCGGAGGGCCTCGACACGCTGGTGATCGAGAGCACCGTGCTCGGCGGCCAGGCGGGAACGTCGCGGCGGATCGAGAACTACCTCGGCTTCCCGGCCGGGATCAGCGGCTCGGAGCTGACCAGCCGGGCGGTCACGCAGGCGCGCAAGTTCCGCGCCCGCACGGCGACGCCCTACCGCGCCCGCTCGCTGCAGCCCGGCAACGGGCGCCACACGGTCACGCTCGACGAAGGCAACGAGATCGTCGCGCGAGCCGTGCTGCTCTCGACCGGGGCCGAATACCGCCGCCTGCCGGTCGACGACCTCGACCGCTACGAGGGAATCAGCGTCTTCTACGCCGCCGGGCCACCCGAGGCGCACCTCTGCGGCGCCCAGCGCGTCGGCGTCGTCGGCGGTGGCAACTCCGCCGCCCAGGCCGCCGTCTGGCTTGCCCGCGGCGGCGCCCTCGTCACCCTGCTTCACCGCCGCGCCGACCTGCGCGAGACGATGTCCCAGTACCTGATCGAGGAGCTCGAGCGCTTCGGCGTCGCCGTCCGCGCGCGCAGCGAAATCGCCGCCCTGCATGGCGAGGACGGCCGGCTCGACGGCGTCGCCCTCACCGACGGCGCCGAGCTGGCGCTCTCCTTCCTCTTCCTCTTCCTCGGCGCCTCCCCCTGCACCGAGTGGCTCGGCGACACGGTCGCCCGCGATCCCAAGGGATTCGTCCTGACGGGACCCGAAGCGGGCGCCAAGGGCCTGCTCGAGACCAGCGTCCCCGGCATCTACGCCGCCGGCGACGTCCGCGCCGGCTCGATCAAGCGCTGCGCGACCGCCGTCGGCGAGGGCGCCACGGTGGTCCGCTTCGTCCACGAGCACCTCGCGGCCGAGTCGGCGTAGCCTTTCCGGATCTTGAGCCTGAGAGGGAAAGCACCGGGGCTGGCCCTACTCGCCGCCGTGGCCGTGGCCGCAGCGCCCGGCGCGCCAGGCGCTGCGGCGCAGGCGATCCCATGGGGATACAGCTGCATCCCGGCTTCCAGCGAAGTGCCGCGGACCAGCGCCACCTGCGGCGCGACGCTCGTCGACGGCCAGGCGGTTCCGCCGCCAGGCGCCCCGCCCGCGGTGAAGGCGGCGATCGCCGCCGCCAACCACATCGCCGGCAGGCCCTATGTGTGGGGCGGCGGCCATCTGAGCTGGGCCAGCCACGGTTACGACTGCTCGGGCGCCGTCGGCTTCTCCCTGCACGGCGGCGGGCTGCTCGACACGACGATGGTCTCGGGACAGCTGGCCCTCTGGGGGCTCGGCGGGACCGGGCGCTGGATCACGGTCTACGCCAACGCCGAGCACGTCTACATGGTCATCGCCGGCCTGCGCTTCGACACCCGCGACGACCTGCCGGGGGTGAGCGGCCCGCGCTGGCACACCGAACGGGTCGAACCGCGCGGCTTCGCGGTCCGCCATCCGGCCGGGCTCTGAGGCGAGCCGCTCAGCCGGCCGAGAGCTGCTTGGCAAGACAGTCGATCGCCGAGACCGCAAAAACCCCTCTTGAAGGAGGGTTTTTGCGGTCTCGGCGATCGACTGGCAGAACCGTGCCCGGCTTTTACCTGACTTTGACCTGCGACTTACCCACAGCCGCGATGCTGAGCCCCTCACCCAGACGAAGGAGGCACGGCATGGCCCAGATACTGATAGTCGCCGACCCCCCCGGCGAGGATGCGGGCACGGTCGTCTACCGGGAGCGGATCGCGAGCGCCGATCTCGAGTCGAATCACTTCTCGGGCCAGCTGGTCGAGCGGGTCGGCTGGGCGGTGCGCGACGCCGACCGGCTCGAGCACGAGAACGTGCTGCCGATGTCGGAGGGAGAGCGCACGACGAGGTAGCCCTCCGGGGTCGCTCAGGCTTCTCGTCCCCGGGCCTGTTTCTCGCCCGGCCAGGTCCCGGTCATCCGCGCGAAGCCACCGCGCACACCGTGATCGACCACGCCTTTGGTCAGCCGGAAGACTGCTCCCTCGACTACGAGGGCCGCGATCAGCTTCGGGTAGGAGGCGTCTCGCTGGTCGGGCTCCGGCGGCTCCTCGTCGTCGAAGATCGCCCACACTCGGTCGAAGCCCTTCTGGGCGACGAACCCCGCCAGCAGCCCGGCGACGATCCCAATCGGCGCGAAGATCAGCTTCATCCCGGCGGACTACCCCGCCGGGATGGCGGCAAACAGCATGGGGCGTACGCCCCATGCCGCCACTTCAGATGGCCGGAGCCGGCGCTTATCGTTGCGTGCGATGAGTCCCGACGAAATCGACCCGCTCGCAGAGCTGAGCGCCTGGATCGAGGAGGCGCGGGCGGCCGGCCTGCCCCAGCCGGCCTCGGTCGCGTTCGTCACCGTCGGCGACGGGGGGCGGCCTTCGGCGCGGACCGTGACGCTCAAGCGACTCGAGGACGATGCACTGGTTTTCACCTCGGCGCTGTGGACGCGCAAGGCGCGTGAGATCGAGGCCAATCCGAACGTGGCGCTGCTATTCCACTGGCCCGCGCTCGGTCGCCAGGCGCACGTCGCCGGCGAGGCGACTCTCGCCGAGCGGGCGCTGGCCGAGGAGCTGTTCGACCGGCGCGACCTGCTCCACCAGCTGCAGACGGTCGTCTCCCGTCAGGGAGAGCCGATCGAGGATCTCGCCCCGCTGCGGGACCGGCTCGGGCACCTGGCCGAGGTCCAGGAGACCGCGCCGGCCTGCCCGCCCGACTGGGGCGCCCTGCGCGTGCGGCCGGCGGCGATCGAGCTGTGGAGCGAAGCACCCGACCGCCTGCACGAGCGGCGGCTGTTCGAGCGCGACGGCGAGCGCTGGACGGTCACGCTCCTCTCGCCCTGACGTCAGGGCCGCGTGGCGATGACGTAGAGAGCCGACCTCCCATGTCGCGACGGTTTAGCGATTCAAACCGGGGGTACTCTGGCTCCATGACCACCGCCGGAGCACTCTTCCTGATCGCCGTGGGCGCGATTCTGCGCTACGCGACCAACCTCCATCTCAAGGGCGTCAGCCTCGACACGGTCGGGCTGATCCTGATGATCGCCGGCGCGGTCGGGCTGGTCATCGGCCTCTGGCAGTGGGGGACCATGACTCGCCGCCGTCGCGATGGCGACGTCCTCGTCGAGGACCGGCCCGAAGTTCGCGGACCGCCGCGCTACTGACCTAGTGGTGTGACCGGTAGCGTTGCCGGGGATCTGGCGAGACTCGATGGTTGACGGGCAAGGACGCAGGGAGGCCGACTGGCGGCGCCATTCGGCCGACTGAGGACGCCGCACGGCGACCACTCGAGGCCGCCAGAAACCGGTGAACGTTGCCGGTCACACCACTAGAAAGCCAGCCGATCGCGGCCGGCGTCCTTCGCGGCGTAAAGCGCCACGTCCGCCCGCTCCAGCAGGTCCTCGGCGCTCTCGACGAAGTCCCAGCAGGCGAGGCCTGCCGAGCAGGTCTGCCCGTCGGGCATCGCCGCGCGCAGCCGTTCGACCGTCTCGGCGGCGTGGTCGAGCGAGGCGCCGGGGAGGAGGATCAGGAACTCCTCGCCGCCGTAGCGCACGATGATGTCTTCTCCCCGCAACCGCGAGTCCCAGGCCTCGGCGCAGTCGCGCAGCATGCCGTCGCCGGCGAGGTGGCCGTGGGCGTCGTTGTAGGCCTTGAAGAAATCGATGTCGAGGATCGCGAGGCAGAGCGGCGCCGAGGCGCGGCGGGCGCGGGCCATCTCGCGGGGAAGCTGCTCGTCGAGCGTGCGGCGGTTCGGCAGGCCGGTCATGGCATCGCTGCCGGCGAGGACCTTGACTTCGACCAGCAGGTCCTCGCGTTCCGACTCGATCCGCTTCAACTCGGTGATGTCGGTCGCCCTCGCGTAGACCAGCGCCTCGTCGGCGGACAGTGTCGAGCTCCAGCGCAGCCAGTGCCAGCTGCCATCCCTGGCCAGGTAGCGGTTCTCGAAGCCGACCGTCTCGCGTCCTCCGAAGAGCGCCGCCGCCTCGGCTTCGGTGCGCTCGCGATCCTCGGGGTGGACGAACTCGACGAACGGCTTGGCGCGCCGCTCCTCGTCGCCGTAGCCGAGGCTCTGCTCCCAGGCGGAGTTCAGCTCGACGAAGTAGCCCTCCATGTTTGCGGTGCCGAGCATGTCGTGGGAGAGCTCGAAGAAGCGCCGGGCGCGGAGGTCGGCGCGCTCACGGCGGGCGACGATCTCGTCGGTCAGGATCGTCACCACCGCCAGCGACACCGCGGTGAAGATCCAGCGGGTGAAGACCGAGTAGCCGGCGGTGCTTTCGACCTCGGCGAGGACGATCGCGTCGACGGCGAGCAGCCAAACCAGGTGCGCGACCGCGCCTCCGAGCCCGAGCGCCGCAGCGCCTCCCTGCTGTTTGTCGTCCGCGCCATCGCCTACCCACTATCGGCTAGGAGCGGGCCGGCTTTAGCCCTGCGCACCGGGCGGTCGAGCCGGCTCAGGACGGCCGGCGGCGCAGCAGCGCGCGCATGTCGCCGACAGCGCCGAGGTGGCCGAGCTTCTCCGGATTGACGACGGAGTTGACGCCGATGATCTCGCTGTCGGCGACTTCCACCGACATCACGGCGATCGTCGCTCCCTCGCCGTCGGTGACGATCGCACCCGGTTGACCGTTGACCTCGGCCCGGCGCATGCGGGCGCCGCTGCCGGCGCCCTGCCGGCCCCAGTTGACCAGCGCCCGCGCCACCCGGTCGGCGCCCCGGAGGGGGCGCGCCAGCGCCGGCGCCTTGCCGCCGCCGTCGCCGCGCAGGACGACGTCGCGCGAGAGCAGCGACTCGAGCGCCTCCAGATCGCCGCGCTCGGCGGCGGCGAAGAAGCGCTCGCCCAGCTCCTCGCGCCGGCGCCGCGAGCCCTCGAAGCGCGGCCGGCGCCGCTCGACGCGGCGCCGCGCCCGCACCGCGAGCTGGCGCGAGTTGTCCTCGCTCTTGCCGATAACCGCGGCGACCTCGCCGTAGCCGTAGTCGAAGACGTCGTGCAGGACGAGCACCGCGCGCTCCTCCGGCGTCAGGCTCTCGAGCAGGACGAGGAAGGCGACCGAGAGCGAGTCGGCCCGCTCGACCTGCCCGGCGGGGTCCCCGGCCGGATCGGCGACCAGCGGCTCGGGCAGCCACTCGCCGACGTAGGCCTCACGCCGCGCCCGCGCCGAGCGCAGCTCGTCGATCGCCAGGCGGGTCGCGATCGTCGCCACGTAGGCGCGGGGCGAGGCGATCCGCTCGCCCCGCTCGAGCGCCGCGTGCAGGCGCAGCAGCGCCTCCTGCACCACTTCCTCGGCGTCGCTGACGCTGCCGAGCATCCGGTAGGCGACGGCGAAGGCGCCGGGACG
>Ga0157375_10001032_pt1 | contig 24022 bp, 16 predicted proteins | sample M35metaG_FD_115311 | JGI IMG/M metagenome (GOLD analysis project Ga0157375, IMG submission 115311) | Miscanthus rhizosphere microbial communities from Kellogg Biological Station, Michigan, USA - M3-5 metaG | ecosystem: Host-associated > Plants > Roots > Rhizosphere > Soil | place: USA: Michigan... | reverse complement strand
TGAACGCCCTGCTCATTCTCAACCCGGAACGGTTGGGAATGCAGAATCGCACGCAGCTGTCGCTGTCGCTCACCAACGTGCCGGCCGGCCTCGACGCGCTGCTGCACGGAACGTCGAAGCTGCAGGGCTGGGGACAATCGTCGGCGTCGGATCCGACGCTGCTGCTCGTGCGCGGGTTCGATCCCGTTACCAACCGATATCGCTACGACGTGAACCCGCGCTTCGGCGACACGCGCGTCGCCCGGACGGGCGTCCGGAACCCGTTCCTCATCACGCTCGAAGCGCGCGTGCAGCTCGGTCGCGACGGCACGCGGCAGGCGATCGAACAGACGCTGGCCCCGGGTCGGTCGAAGCCGGGTGACAAGTTGACCGTCGCCCAGCTCAAGCAGCGGCTCAACGGAGCCGTCTACAATCCGGTACGCGGACTCCTGCAGGCGAAGGATTCGCTGAGCATTCTGACCAACGATCAGCTTAGAGCCCTCACTGCGCTCGACCGTCGAGTGACGGCAAAGGAAGACTCGATCATCACGCCGGCGGCGGAGTGGCTGGCGAGCCTGCCGAACAGCTACAACGAGACGGAAGTGCTGTCGCGTGTGCTTGTGATGCTGAATCAGCTGTTCGACGTGGTCGTGGACGGCATGCGGCAGGCGCGGGAGATCTTCACACCGGAGCAGATCAATGAATTCCCGCCATTGCTTCGCGCGTCGTTCGACATCAAGCGGCTGATGGCGGCGAGGCCGACGGCGGGGTTTGATCCGCAGTGGTGACGCGTGAACTCTATGGCTTTGCGCCAAAGCGCTCCAGAGCCTTGGCAGCACCAAAACGGACCAGCGGTGCGCTCTGGAACGTTCACCGTTCCAAAACGCACCGCCGTTACGCCGAGTCGCCGAACTCAGTGCGCCGCGACTAGCTCCTCTTCCTTCTCCTTCGCATGCTCCTCGATCACCTTCTGCGCCACTTCATGCGGCGCTTCCTCATACCCTTTGAACCGCCGCTTGAATGTCGCGCGGCCCTGAGTCATCGACGAGATCGAGCTTGCGTAGGTGTGCAACTCGGCCTGTGGGACGATGGCCCGAATCACGGTGCCGTTGTCCGACGGCTCGGTGCCTTGAATGTGTCCGCGACGCGATGAGAGGTCGCCGAGCACATCGCCCATGTAGTCATCGGGCGTCGTGACTTCGATTTCGTCGAGCGGCTCGAGGAGCACCGGCTTGCATTTCGGCGCCACCGCCTTGAACGCGAGAATGCCTGCCATCTTGAACGACATTTCGTTCGAATCGACGGTGTGGAACGAACCGTCGAAGATCTCGACCTTGAAGTCGACGAGCGGATAGCCGGCGATGATGCCGCGAACCGCTGCTTCCTGGATGCCCCTGTCCACCGCCGGGATGTACTGGCGTGGAATCGCCCCGCCGACGATTTCGTCAACGAACTGGTAGCCGACACCGCGAGGCTGTGGCGCGAAACGCACCCAGCAGTCGCCGAACTGGCCACGGCCCCCGGACTGTTTCTTGTGGCGCCCCTGTCCTTCTCCCTTTCCTTTGAGTGTCTCGCGGTAGGCGATCTTCGGCTTCGATAGCTCGGCGGTCACGGTGAACTTCCGCTTGAGCTTGGCCATCGCCACCTCGAGGTGCCGCTCGCCGAGTCCAGACACGATCGTCTCGTGTGTCTCGGCGTTGTAGTGGACCTCGAAGGTCGGGTCTTCGTCGTGCAACCGATGGAGACCGGCTTGCAGCTTCTCTTCGTCGGCGCGGTTCGCCGCGTGGACCGCCATCTGGATCGTTCCGTCGGGGAACGAGATCAGCGGCAAACGCACCGGATGTTGGCGCGACGAGAGGGTGTCGTTCGTGTGCGTGTTGCGGAGCTTGGCGACGCACCCGATGTCGCCGGCGTGGAGCTTGGGAATCTCGATGCGCTCCTTGCCCTGCGCGACGGAGAGATGGTTCAGCTTCTCGACACCGCTGCGGGTGACGTTGTACAGCTCGTCGCCGTTGGTGATCGAGCCGGAGAAGAGCCGGAAGAAGGTGACGTCACCGACGTGCGGCTCGGACATCGTCTTGAAGACATGGGCGACGCAGGGGCCGTCGTCCTTGGCGTGGATCTCGACGGTCGCGTCGCCCTCCGCGCCCGTGAAGGCGTGCAACTCTTCCATCTCGAATGCGTTCGGCATGAGCTCGACGACCGTACTGAGCACCGCCTGCATACCATAATTAAGCTCGCTCGAGATGCAGAACAGCGGGAAGAGCTCCATCCGCTTCATCGCTTCCTTCATCCCATTGATTGCTTCGTCGCGCGAGATCTCTCCACCCTCGAGATAATGCTCGAGGAGGGTGTCATCGGTCGCCGAGATGGCCTCGATCAGCTCGTTGTAGTACGTGTCGAAGAGCGGCTGTGCTTCTTCGGGAATGTCGGTCTCTTGGTACTCGCCAGTTTTGACGCCGCGCTTGAACTGGTGCGCCTTCTTCGTGAAAAGATTCACGACGCCGTGGAAGTCGGCGCCCTGTCCGATCGGGACCTCGACCGGAATAACCTTGTTGGTGAGCCGCGTCTTGATCTGCTGATAGATGCGATCGAAGTCGGCGTGCTCCTTGTCCATCATCGAGACGACGAACAACACGGGATCGCGGCGGGCGACGGCTTCGCGGAACATCCGCTCGGTGCCGACTTCGACGCCGGACGTCGCAGGTACGACGACGAGCGCGCCGTCCGCTGCCGCGAGACCGGCGACCGCATCGCCCTGGAAGTCGAGATACCCTGGGGTGTCGATGAGGTTGATCTTGGTGTCCTGCCACTCGGCGTATGCCGGCCCGAGGTTGATCGAGTAACCGCGCTCGATCTCTTCCTGGGCGTGGTCGGTGAGGGCGGTGCCGTCCTTGACCGAACCGTGTCGCTTCGAGCTACCTGACACGAAGGCGAGCGCATCGACCAAACTGGTCTTACCGCTCGCCCCGTGTCCCACCACCGCGATGTTGCGGATTTCGGATCCTTTGTACTCCCTCATAGCGTCGACTCCTTTCAGCGCGAAGGCCTACGACAGAGTGCCGATGCGCGGGGCGTCGTTGAGCCACGCGCGCAGGGCGTCGTCGCTGACCGAATCGTCGAGGGCGTTGAGGTCCACCGTGATCGCTCGAGTTCCGCCGCGTGTGACGTCGATTGCGGTGAAAATGAGGGCGTCGCCTTGAAGGACGACGCTCCACAGTTTCCCCGATCCGTCAATGAATTCGCGAACGATTGACTGCGAGCTTGGTGTGGCGCTCCCGCCGGACAGATTGGGCATGCGATGAAGGGCCCTGGTCCTTGGGAGACTGGGGGCGGACGGAGGGGGAGTCAAGAGGGAAACGGGGCGGTGGACGGTGGGCGATGGACGACAGGCGGTGGGCCGTGGCGCTCAACGCTGCCGGCGCCCGGCAGTGTCTGCCGCCTGATCAGGCGTCGCCCATCGTCCATCGCCTATCGCCCCAGCCGGAAAGGAGAACGGGCGGCCCAAGGGGCCGCCCGTTCTGCTTTCCGGCATCTGACAAGTAAAGGTCCTTGCTCAGTCTCCTTCCGTTTCAAACGCCAGTCCATCCGCCTCACGAAGCCGCTCGATAACCGACTCGAGTGGAGCGAACACCGGTCCTGTCAGGCCCACGATGGGTCCGATCGAGATACTGATCGCCCGCCGTGCGCCTTCCGGCCAATCGGGCATCGACAAGCCCGCGACCAGCCGCAGAATCAGCTGCTTGCACTCGACCAGCAACTGGGTCGCCGTCGAATGCAGCGTCTCGAGCGGGATCTCGAGATCGCTTGTCACCAACTGCCCCGACGCATCTCGCCATGCCGCGTCGCCAATCGCGCCGCGTTCCGGCCAGATCCCGAGATGGCGAATCGAATCGACTCGGCCATCTCCCGACCGGTGCGACTCCACAGCAGCCGCCAGAGCCAGTGCTACCGACTCCGGATTAGGCTCCCCGTACAACGTCACGATGTCTCGCGACGGCCGCTCGGACGAGTGCAACGGCGACGGGACGGAGTTCACATGCGCCAGCACCGGCGAGTGATCGGGGTTCTCCTCGAGCATTACGAGGATGTCCATACCCCCCTCCTGAAAATGGTACTGCTCTGCCATCACTTCTTACCTCGACGATCCTCGAGCCACCGGAGTTTCATTTCCGCCGGCGACACCGCGGGCGTCACTTAGTCCAACCCCGCCAACGCGCGCAATGTTCCTGGCTCTCAACCGGTACAACTATGGTGTACCAGCGAGCGTCACATCATCGTCGCGGAGTCAGCGCTCGCGCGAGAATCTCATGCATTTCGCAAGGGTAAAAAGGCAAAGCGCATGCCCACTACGAGTGACGCGATCAGTATCAACGCGAAAACGATTCGGTCGCCGAGCGGAAGGATGGACGCCAGTCCCTCACCAGTTCCCCACGCGACCAGCCACGACAGCGCGAAGTGCGCGGCCCCGATGAACATGCCGGCGAAGATCCGCGACCATCGCAGTCGCTCGACCAGCCATACGAACAGGACCGACCAGACGAACATCGCCGTGACGTGGAGCACAATGCCGGCGAAGACGAGGCCCACCGCTCCGCTGGCTGCCGGGCGACGGAAGAGTGTCCCGCTGATCGCGGCGAACGGGAGGGCGGCGCTGCCCATGCGATGGCCCATCGCGATGAGCGCGCCCGTGGTGGCTGCTGCCGCGACGCCGCCGACAATTACTCCGGTGGAAACCGGCCCCGCGGAAGTCCGGGAGGACACGCCCCAAAACAAGCGGCGTCACGGAAGGGACTCAAGCCCTTGAAATCGCCGTGTGCAGGCTTGTACGCACTCGCGACATAAAAATCGCGTGTTCACCGTTGCCGCGCTTTTGTCGAACCATATTTTCTTTCTAATGCGTATTGTTGAACGCGCAAGCAGCGTCTTGATCGTCGAAGACAACGCCCGCCTCGTCACCCTCCTTGAACGCGCGTTACGGGAACATGGATTCGTCGTGCGCGCGGAGCGAGACCGGGAATCGGCACTCGCCAGCGCGCTCGAGGACGAACCAGACGTCTTCATCCTCGACATCGGACTTCGCCGCCCAAACGACGGAATCGAACTGATTGAGGAGCTCCGCGCGCGCGGCATCGGCGCTCCGGCGTTAATGCTGACCGGGCGCAATGGCGTCGGCGACCGCATCGCCGGGCTGGATGCCGGCGCCGACGACTACCTCGGAAAGCCGTTCGAGGTGGACGAGCTCATCGCCCGGATCCGGGCATTGGTCCGCCGTGCGCGTGGACGCCAGGGCAATCCGCGCCTCCTCGTCGGGAACCTGCTCCTCGATCCGGCGACGGGCGACGTCCAGCGCGGGCGCCGAAAACTGGCGCTCACCCAGCGCGAGTTCGCGCTCCTCGAGCTCTTCATGCGGAACGCCGGCAAAGTGCTCACGCGGCCCGAGATCGCCGACGAGGTCTGGGGAGGACCACCCCCGTCCGAGACGACGAACATCGTGGACGTCTACGTCAACTACCTGCGGCGGAAGCTTGATGCCGAGGGGGAGGAGACGATGCTCCATACGGTCCGTGGTGCCGGCTATGTACTCAAGGCGCCGGCATCCCGTCCCCGAAGGAACCAAAAAAAAGAAGGCGGCAATGCGCCGCCTTCTCGTTCTTCTCGCCGTTGAGCGTTACTGGTCGATCGTCGGCCCGCCGGTATCGATGCAGTCCGGATCGTCCGGCGACGGATCGCAGGGCAACCCGCTGCTCACGTTGTAGCCGCTGAAGTGCTTGATGCGGCGCCACACGATACCCGTGGTCAAGTTCACGTGTGTGCCGAGGCTCGCGTCGAGCCCCGCATCCGTGACCCCGGTCGCGCCGAAATCCGACGTGTAGTACATGCCGAAATAGCGAAGCGCGTCGGGATTACCGAGCCAGTAGTTCCGGAAGAACGTCAACACCGGAGCGTAGGCGTCGGTGGAGATGGTGACCGTCGTCTTGGGGTTGAAACGGAGGTTGGTGGCGAAGTCCACCACCGGTCCACCGCGCAGGGTAAAACCGTAGGTTGCCGTGACCGTGACGGACTGGCCGTCGGCGAGCGTATCGCACGGTGAGTCCCACGTTCCCGGCCCATAGCCGCTCGTATTCGGATCGCAAATCGAGTTCGCGGGAAAGTTCACCGTGAACATGCCGACGTCGAACGAGCCGCCTGCCGCCGTGACGGTGAAGGTCGTCGATCGGGGGCCGCCGAAAAGTCCGGAGGGTCGCAGGTCGGGGCGACCATCGGCGCCAACGCGGAGGCCGCGCGAGGTCGCGGTCGGCGCCGTCGACTCCGAGCAACCGCCAATCGTGAGCGCCGCGACAACCGCTCCGGCGGCCGCAATGCGTGTCGAAAGTCTTGCAATCAATATTTTCATGAGTTCACCGCCGTTCTGTCCCGCCGTCGGTCGGACCGAGAATCCGCGCTCGAAGATAGGAGACGACTAAAGCTTGTGCCAGTAAAATGAGGCGTCCGTGACCCCGATCACCGGACTCGTCATCGATGTAGCAAGGCGTCGAAACGCCGGGTCATTTCCGCGTAGCCAAGTTTCTTTACACGATCCGCATACCGATTCACGAAACCCGCCAGGGTCTCCCCGTCGGACTCCGGGAATCCGCCCGCGACTGCCGCGATGATCCATGCTGCCGTGTAAACGTCCGCGGTCTCCGCCAAGGCCACCGCCGCGGACAGCCGTTCAAAGGCGCCAGCATAGTTCCCTATTTGGGCCTCCATTCGGATGGACAGCGCTTCCACCGCCTCCCGTCCCTGAAACCATTCCGCGCGGTTCCGAACACGGTACGCCACCGCCGACGCCGCGGCCTGCGCCTCACTGAGGCGCCCCAACTCGAGCGCGCAGAGTCCAGCCCCCGCCATGGCGCCGATCTCGATATCCGCCTGGCCGATTCTCTGCGCGAGCGGGATGGTGGCATCGTAGAGCTGGGCCGCCGATTCCCACGAGCCGGTTTCCCGGTCGGCGTCCGCCATGTTGAACAGCGCGGCGAGCTGGTACTCGCTGTGCTTGACCGCGGCAAATAACCCGAGGGCCTCGGCAAACAGTTCCCGGGCGTGATCGTAGTCGCCGAGCTTCAGCGACAGGACGCCGAGATTCAAGGCGGCCAGACCCCAAACGTCAGGCATCCCGCCGGCACGTGCGACGGTCAGGGCGCGACCGTAGGCCTGACTTGCCTCCTCGAGACGCGACTCGAACTGCGCGGCGATGCCCATGTTCATGTAGGATCGTGCCTGTCCGCGGACGTCGCCGGCCGACTCATAGAGCTCGAGCGCCCGTCTGAGGATGGGATGCGCGCGCGTCGGCGCGTCGCTCAACATCGAATTGCCGTGGCGCGTCACGGCGTCGGCGAGGAGCATCGTATCGCCGATACTCTCCGCCATCTTCACCCCTTCGGCCGCGATCCGCTCCGACGTGGGTTTATCGCCAAGACGCGCGTGCGTGAGGGAGATCAGGAGCAGGATGGCGACGCGCTCGCGGTCGAAGCCAAGGCAAACCGCCATGTCGTCGAGGTGTGTCAGGGCGTCGAGGGTGACTCGCGCCGGTTGGCCGAGCTCCATGCGCGCCCGCTCCCGCATCCGTCGCAAGGTGAGCGCGCGTTTGTCGTCGCCCTGGCCGTCGAACCACTCGATCGCCAGGTCGCAAAGCTCCTCGACCTCGTCGAATCGGCCGCCGGTTTCGGAGATGTGGGCCAGCGCGACGCGGACGTCGGCGAGTTCGGCGGGGCTCGTCGCATTGCGCGCCGCGATCTGCAGCAACGCGCCGGCAATGGGATACGCGTAGACGCGCTCCGCGGCCTTCGCCGCCGTCTGCGACCAGCGGTAGGCCTGGTCCGCTACGCCCGCGGCGTCGTAGTGGAGGGCAATGTCGCTCGCTCGTTCCGGGCGCCTCTTTTCCATCCACCGAGCGAGGCGCAGATGCACCTGCGCGAGCTGGTCGCGCGGCAACGTTCCGAGGAGAACGTCTCCAACCTCTTCGTGCACGAACGCGTAGCTGCCCTGTCGCCGCTCACGCGTCGGCACGATGAGCCCTGCGGCAATCGCCTCGCTCACGGCGAGTCGCACCGCGGCCTCGCTGCCGGCGCCTGCTCCGGATAGCGTGCCGACGTCGAACTCTCGCCCAACGATCGCGGCGGCCGCGAGAACCGCCTGCGTGCTCGATGAGAATCGGCTCAGCCGCCGGGCGACGAGTGCCCGTCGCCCCGGAGGAAGCCGAAGCTCGGAGACCGGCGTCCACTCCCAACGGCTCCCGCCGTACCACAGATCGCCGTCCTCGGAGATGGCGCGCAGCATCTGCGAGAGGAAGAGCGGATTCCCCTCGGTGTGTCGGTAGAGAAAGGCCAGCAGCTCACGCTCGATCTGTTGCCGGTGGAAAGCTCCCTCGAGCCACTGTTTCACCTCATCGCGCGTGAGATTCGACAGCGCGAGCTCGCGCGCCGCGCCTTCTGCCAACGGCAGGCGCCGATGAGAACCGGTGTCGTGCCCGGGATCGGTTCCCTGAACCACGCAGATCATGATGTGGTCCGCGTCCAGCTGTCCCACCAAGTGCTCGAGCGCATCCCACGACGTCGCGTCGGCGCGATGCATGTCGTCGAGCACGAGTACGAGAAGACGCCGACCGGTGATCGCGCGGACGTATTCCGACAGCTCGCTCAAGAGCCGGTATTGGCTGCCCGTGGGGCCCTGGATTCCGGGAACGTGGTGGGTGCCAAGCGCCGGCTCGAGGTTCTGCAGCTCTGCCCATCGGCGTTGGCCCGCGCGGGCGACGATGTTCGTCGATCGCAAAAACGCCTGCCAGATGCCGTATGGTTTGCAATCGGCATGTTCAGGCGATGAGACCATGACGAACAAGCCGCCTCGCAGCCGCGTTTCCGTCTCGAGTTGGCGCATGAGCGTCGACGTGCCCACGCCCGTCCGCCCGTAAACCGACACGATGCGGGGCTGGCCGGTCGCCGCTTCGTCGAGCCATTGGACCAGTGAATCGAGCTCGCGTCCTCTCCCGGCGAAGCGGTCGATGGACAGCGGACGCGGGTGGGTGTCGCTGATCGGCGCCGCCGCGGCCGCGCCGTCGCCTCCGCGTGCCTGGATTCCCGCCAGCGCCTCGTTCGCCGATTTCAGGAGTGCTTCGAACGTGGTGCCGTGTTCCGGAGCGGCGGCGGCGCCCGCCGAAATCGTAATTCGCCGGGCGCGCGTCGTCGGGTGGACCCGGATCGCCGCGCACAAGCGCTCGGCGAGTGCGCGCCCATCGTCGGACGATGCGGTCGAAGCGACGATGACGAACTGTTCGCCCCGCCCCGAACCCACACGCGCGGCGAGGTCGTCCACGCGAAGAACGTGTTCGACCAGACCGCCGAGCGCCGCGGCGAAGGGGCCGGTTTCCAGATCGGCCTCCGAACCCGGGAATGTGGCAGCGGCGGAATCGTCGATTTCGGCAACGATGACGGCTACCGGACTCGCCGCGGTGGCGGCCGCGACGAGTGGACGAGCCTGCGCGGCAAGCTCGTCGAGCGCAGACAGGACCTGGACGAGTGGGCGGGAATGCTGCACGATCCCCGAACCGTAGGAACGCCGTATCACGCGCGCAAGCTCAAAATCGTTGGCACCCTTAACGATGCTAAACTCTGCGCGTCTACTGGCTAGTCACTGTCTCGTAACGGACGTTCTCATGCGTATCCTCCTCGCTGTCTCCTGCACCGCGATCGCGCTGTCGGCGTCCGGCGCTCAGACCCCGCAGACCGCCGCAGGCCCGCGTTCCCGATCGCAGGTGCCCGGGGACCTTTTGCCCGACGAGCAAATCCAGCAGGTACTCAACCGGTTGACCTTCGGCGCGCGTCCCGGAGACGCCGAGAAGGTCCGATCCATGGGAATCGAGAGCTGGATCGACCTCCAGCTGCATCCCGAGCGGATCGACGATGCCGGCACGACGCAGCTGATCGCGCGGTATTCGATTCTCAACACCCCGACGTCGGACATCGTGCGCGACTTCAACCTCGTGCAGCAGACGCAGCGGCAGGTGAAGCGCGCCGACGCGAACGACACGTCGATGACCAAGAAGGACGTACGGCGCGACGCGATCGCCGAGAACCCGCAGCTGGTCGCGCTGCTCCGGCAGAATCAGCAGCTCGTTGGGCAGGTGCAGTCGGCGTCACTGGCGCGGGCCGTGACCACGGAGCGGCAGCTCAACGAAGTGATGGTCGATTTTTGGGAGAACCACTTCAGCGTCTTCTCGGGCAAAGGACAGACGCGGCTCTTCCTGGCGCAATACGACCACGATGTCATTCGTCCGAATGCCCTCGGGAAATTCCGCGATCTCCTCGGCGCCGTGGCGAAAAGTCCGGCGATGCTCTTCTTCCTCGACAACTGGGAAAGCGCGGCGGACAGCACGCAGCCGACGCTTGCCGCGAATCGTGGCGGGGGACGGGGTGGACGTCCCGGCATCATCGCGCGACGACCGGGCCGGATTGGATTCCCGGGCCAGGTGGGTCGAGGCCAAATCCCGCCCGCGGTGCGGGACCGTCTCCAGAATGCGACGCCCGAAGAGCGGCAGCGGCTGATGCAGCAAGTGCAGGCGCGCGCGCGTCGCGGGCTCAACGAGAACTATGCGCGTGAGCTGATGGAGCTTCACACGCTCGGTGTCGACGGCGGCTACACGCAGAAGGACGTCCAGGAAGTTGCGCGAGCGTTGACGGGATGGACGTTCCAGCGTCAGACGGGCGAGTTCTTCTTCAATCCGAATATCCACGACGCCGGCGAGAAGACGATCCTCGGCCAGAAGTTTCCGGCGGGTCACGGTGAGGACGAGGGCGAGCGCGTGCTCGACATCGTGGCGCGCCATCCGTCCACGGCCCGGTTCATCGCGACCAAACTGGCGCGCCATTTCGTGAGCGACGAACCACCCAAAGCGCTCGTCGACCGCTGCGCGCAGACCTTCACGAAGACCGACGGCGACATTCGCGAGACCGTTCGCTGCGTTATCACGAGCCCCGAGTTCTTCAGCCGCGCCGCGTATCGCGCCAAGGTGAAGACGCCGTTCGAGCTCGTGGCCAGCGCTCTACGCGCCGTAAACGCCGAGCCCGACACGACGCCGCGTACGGCGCAGCTCGTCGCTCGGCTCGGTCAGCCCATTTTCGGCCGGCAGACGCCCGACGGTTGGCCCGATCGCGGCGACGCCTGGATGAACACGGGCGCGATCCTCAATCGAATCAACTTTGGTTTGGCACTCGCGGCCGGACAGATCCCCGGCGCACACCCGGCCAATCTGCCGGACTTCGACGCGCTGCGCACCCAGCCGCGCGCGCAGCAGGTGGACGCGATCGTGAAATCCGTGCTCGGCGGGCAGGTCTCGCCGGAAACGCGGCAGGTGTTGATGACCGGCGACAACCCGATGCTGTCGAAGTCGGCGAACGATGTAAACGGTATGACTGTCTTAGATGACAGTAGTAGTATGGTCGGCCGTGGCCGGGGTGGGCGGTTGCCGCCGGCACAACAAGGCAAGGGTCAGCCGCGTGGTCCCGGAGCGCAGATCCCGGGGTACGGTCGTCCGGTGAATTTGCAGGGATTGCCGCAGGTGGTTGGTCTGGCGCTCGGTGCACCCGAGTTCCAGCGGCGATGAAATAGGGTCAGACCGTATTTAGAGAATACTAATAGTTGGCTGGACGGGTCTTTCGGTCGGGGAGTTTCCACATGTCGAAACGGTCATCGCAGCAAATCGATTCTGGAGTCTCGCGGCGCGTGTTCATGAAGTCCGGCGCGCTCGCGCTGGCAACGATCGGGCTGAACCCGAGCTTCTTGAGGCGCACGGTCTTCGCGCAGGATTTGATGAAAGGCGCGGCGCTCAACGGCAATGCGCGCGGGAAGGTGCTGATCGTGCTCTTCCAGCGCGGTGCGGCCGACGCGTTGAACGTCGTGGTGCCGCACGGTGAGCAGGCGTACTACAAGCTGCGTCCGAACATCGCGATTCCGCGCCCGAGCGCCCTGGGGGCACCCGCGGGCGCCGCACAGAGTGCGATCGATCTCGACGGGTTTTTCGGGCTGCATCCTTCACTGTCGCCGTTCAAGCGTCTGTGGGACGACGGCATCCTCGCGTCGGTGCACGCCGTGGGGAGTCCGAGCAACACGCGCTCGCACTTCGACGCGCAGGACTACATGGAAAGCGGTACGCCCGACAACAAGGGTACGCGTGACGGCTGGCTGAATCGCTACCTCGCCGTGAAGGGCACGTGCGACGAATGCAAGCTGGGACACGAGACACGCGAGGCGGGACACGGGAAGGTCTCGCCGTTCCAGGCGGTCGCGATGACCCCGCAAACGCCGCGCATTCTCGAAGGGAACGCGGCAACCGTCGCGATGAACAACCTCGACGAGTTCTCGATTCGCACGAACGGCTCGCAGGCCGAGCGCATCGAAGCGCTGTATCGCACGGGCAGCGCCGACGTCGTACACGCCGCGGGCGGCGAGATGTTCGAAGCGATGAAGATCCTTCAGTCGGCGAATCCGCAGCGCTACACCGCCGAGAATGGCGCCGACTATCCGCGATCGCCGTTCGGCCAGCATCTTCGACAGATCGCGCAGATCATCAAGGCGGACGTCGGTCTGGAGGTCGCGTTCGCCGACGTCGGCGGGTGGGACACGCACGTGAACCAGGGCGGCGCGACCGGACAGCTCGCCAACCGCCTCGACGACCTCGCCAAATCGATCGCCGCGCTCGTACAGGATCTCGGCAATCGCATGGCGGACGTCACGATCCTCACGATGTCGGAGTTCGGCCGCACCGCGCGGCAAAACGGCAATGGCGGCACGGACCATGGCCACGCGACGTCGATGTTCGTGATCGGCGGCGATGTGAAGGGCAAGAAGGTGTACGGCAAGTGGCCCGGCCTCGAGCAGGAACAGCTCAACGAGGGCCGCGACCTCGCGCTGACGACGGACTTCCGTTCCGTGTTCTCGGAAGTCGCGTTCAAACACCTCGGCGCCGCCAAGATGGACGCCGTGTTCCCTGGATTCAAAGGCGACGAAAAGAGCTGGCTCGGTGTCTTGTAATCGCTAACGCCAGGGAAGACACTCGAACAGCGTCAGCCACGTGGCCACGACGCGTGGCAGGTAGGACTGCGGCCTGACTCGATCGATCATCGCCAGCATGGCGAGACGGTCGACGAGCAGGTCGCAGAGGGCCGCCGAAAAACCGCGCTCCCATCGCGCCTGGTCGATTTCGACTTGCGTCGCCTGAGTGAAGAGCCGACGGGATCGCTCGACCCACCGATGTATCGTCGCGTGTGACGCACTTGGCGGCAGGACGAAGCAGAGAAACTCCGCGACGTCGCGCTGCGGCGCACCGATCGTCGCGAGCTCCCAATCGAACGCGCACAACGCGAGCACGCCGTCGCGTCGACGTATCGCGACGTTTCGCGGATTGAAGTCGTTGTGAATCAGCGTTTGCGGCGCATCGTCGAGCTCACGCGACCACGGCGCGATGTCATGCAGGCATCTCGCATGGGCGGCGCGCGTGTTCATGCTGCGCCACGCCGGATGCGATGCCGCGTGCGCGGCGAGCGCGTCCCAAAGGGGCTTCATCTCGATGCGCGCTGCCGCGTCGCGCATTGGAGGAAGCCATGCTTGGCTGCGCAGAGCCGCGCCCGCGCCGAACCAGCGCGCATGGATCTGCGCGACACCTGCGAGCGCGGCTTCGATCGCGTCGTCGGTCCATGCGGCCGGCGATAACGCGTTCATCAGAACCGCACCGTCGATCGACTCCAGCGCCAGCACCCAGCGCTGCTCCTCGTCGTCGCGCTCGATCGCGAGCAGCGCCGGACGGTTTGCGGCGATGCGAGGGTCGTCGTCGGCGTAGATCGCGAGCTCTCGCAAATGAGAACGTGTGATGCCGAGCCGGTCTCGATTCGCCGACAGCGCTTGCCCGAGTGACGGCGACAGCAGTGCGCCGAGGGCTTCGGCGACCTGGATCGAATGCTCGTCGGCGGCCTTTGCCTTTACGAAGAAGTTCGTGAGGCCCGCGACGTCGTGTTCGTCGACGTACGACGCCCGACCTCGTAGCAGCCCGCCGCGTGTTCCGCTGCGCCACCCCGTGAGCTCGGCGATTGTGCTCTCATCGGTCGACGCCGGCTCGAGCTTTATAGCATCAATCGTCACCGAGCGGTCGAAGCGTCGCGACAGGCCGGCTTCGAGCGCCGCTCTGCTCACTGTGACAACAGATCCACTCGACGGACCAGGCGCGCGATGCGCCGCATCGGGGCGGGTGATCACGCCGCGCGCCACATAGTCGTCGAAGTAGCGGCCGAGGATGTCCAAGTCGACGTCCGTGAGCGTCGCGCCGGCCTGACACAGCTGCGCGTGGGTCCGCTCGGCAAGGACACGCGGTTGGCTGGATTCCTCGAACAGCTCCGGAAGCGTCAGGCCTTCGCCCGGAACGATGGCCGTAAAAAAGGCACGGAGCGGGAGGAGTGGATTGTCCCGGCCGGCGTCGGCAAGGCACCCGAGCCATTCTTGATACGGAACGAGTTGAATCTCGTAGTCGGCGAGTCTCATCCAGAGCACGAACTCGCGCCAATGGCGCGGGCGCCGTGCGACGAGATGTGCTATCGCCAGCTCGTCGTCGTTGCCGATCGTCAGATGAACGATCGAGCGCGCGGTATCGTCAACCGGAACGCAGTCCATTCGCCAGTCGAGGTCCGGGGCGACACCCATGCGAACGCATCCCGCCACGAGTCGGGACGTAAGATCATCGGCGTTCGAGCGTCCCGAGCGCACGTCGCCGGTCACCAACGATGGCCGAACGATCGTTGCCGGCAGCCCGCGTGCCGCCGCCTGCCGAACGAGCGCCTCGGCGACGCACTTGCTCTGCGCGTAGCCGAGATGAATGCCGTCGAGCGCATCCAGCGCGTCGAACGCCTCGCTCACCACAGGCGGCGCCGACGTCGAGTGACAGACGCTGATGCTCGACACGAAGTGAAAGGGTTTGCCGCCGGCGCAGGCGAGACGAAGGAGCTCGCGTGTCCCGAACACGTTGACGTCGCGAAGCTGTTCGTAGCCATACACCCAATTCACCGCCGCACCGCAGTGATAGATGACATCGACTCGCTCCGCCAACGCGGCGAATTCGCGAGCCAGCATGCCGAGCATCGGGTCGGAGAGGTCGGCTTGCACGATGCGAATTCGCGAATGATCTCCGGAGTGCGCGAGGTCGTATTCGGCAAGGTTCGCCAGCACGCGCGCTTTGCCTTGTTCCTCGGAGGCGCATCGCACGGCACAGTGGATGAGTGCGTTCGTTTCGTCGAGCAACGCGCGCAGCAGGTACGCTCCCAGGAATCCCGTCGCGCCGGTGAGCAGGACGTCGCGGGCTTCGCGCGTGGGAGCGGACCGACCGGCGCGCGGACGGATGTCGGACGGCAGCACCGCGTCCGCGAGCATGGCTTCGCGACCGCGCGTTGATCCGTCGGGCGCGCCACCACGCTCGATGAATCGAGCGAGTGCCTCGATGGACGGAAAGTCATGCACCGCTGTGAGTGGCAGCTTGACCGCGAGCTCGTCCTCGATCGCGGCTATGAGCTCGACGGCGCCAAGCGAGTCCAAGCCAAGCGACGCGAACGACGCCGATGGAGAAATCCACTGCGGCGGCGCGCGCAGGATGAACGCGACGATCGCCGTCAGACGTTCGTGGACAGTACCGGGCAGCGGACGCGCCGCGACAGTCACGTTCCGGTCCTCAACAGGAGCCTGTCCGACCGCCGGCTCGTGATACCGGCGACCGCTGTCCATCGCGCGACTTCCGCCACGGACCCGTTCATGAGCGCATCACGGCACGCGCCCCGTCGCAACTTGCCGCTCGACGTCTTTGGGACGCCGCCCACGCCGAGTATCGCGACGAGCGACAGGTTGACGCCGTGTTCTCCGGCGACGGCGACGCGCACAGCCTCGACGATCTCGGCGAACGCGCGCTCCCGGCCGTCCTGGTCGATTGGCAGCTGGCGCGGATCGAGCTCGATCGCCAAGCCCACGGACTCCGTGTCACTGCCGTCGAACGCGAACGCTGCTGAACATCCGCCGCGGATGGCCGTGTGCTGCCGCTCGGCGGTGAGCTCGATGTCCTGCGGATAGTACTTGTAGCCGCGGATGACGATGACGTCTTTGACTCGCCCGGTCACGAACAGCTCGCCGTCGATCATCACGCCGAGATCGCCGGTGCGAAGGAACGGACCGGTGCCATCGGCGAGTCGTGCGCGAAACGTCTCCGCGGTCTCGAGGTCGCGGCGCCAGTAACCGCGCGCCACGCTCGGCGACGAGACCCAAATCTCGCCGACATCACCGTCGGCGCAGGGAGTGGTGGTCAGCGGATCGACGATCAGCACCCGAGTCCCGCAGCCGTGCGGTCCGCTGGAGACGAACGACTTAGCCGGCATACCGGGCGTCGGCTCGACCGCGCGGCCGGACGACAGTTGCTCAGCGTCTACCTCGCGAACGACGGGCTCGTAGTCGAGATCGCCGGTCGAGACGAGGAGCGTCGATTCGGCGAGACCATAGACGGGGAAGAACGACTTCCAGCGAAAACCTGCTTGGCGGAAGCGGTCGTGGAACGCGACGAGCGTGTCGCGGCGAATCGGTTCGGCGCCGTTATACGCGATGCGCCACGATGTGAGATCGAGCTCGTGGAGTTGATCGTCGCTCACTTTGCGCACGCACAGGTCGTAGGCAAAGTTCGGAGCGCCGCTGTTGGTGGCTCGATACCGCGTGATCGCGCGCAGCCAACGCAGCGGACGCTGGAGGAAGGCCGCCGGGGCCATGAGGTGCGCGGGATAGCCGGCGAAGATGGGCTGCAGCACGCCTTCGATCAGCCCCATGTCGTGAATCACCGGCAGCCACGATACGGACACCGTGCCGCCGCCGTTGCGCCCCTGGTGACAGGCGTAGGCAAGATTGTGGAGCAAGTTGGCGTGGCTGACCATCACACCACGGGGCGACGCTGTGGATCCGGAGGTGTACTGGAGAAACGCGAGATGATCGGGAGCGATGGCTTGCGGCATCCACTCGCGGGCGTGAGACGTGCCGAGTCGGTCGGTGGAAAGCCAGGGAATGTTGACGAGCGCGGGCGCGTGAGCGCTCATTCCCTTCCCCGCGCGCGAGACCGTCGTATCGCACAGCACAATGGCGACGTCGGCATCGGCCAGGATGCTGAGCAGGCGTGGCAGCGTCCGCGCGAGCTGCGACGGCTGCGGCGGGTAGGCGGGCACCGCGATGATGCCGGCGTAGAGACAGCCGAAGAACGCGGCGATGAACTCGAGGCCCGGCGGATAGAGCAGTAGCGCACGTTCGCCGGGTATGAGTCCGTGCGACGCGAGCGCAGCGGCGATGGAGCGGGCCTTGGCATCCAGCTCGCCATAGGTGAGGGCGTCGCCCTCGGTCTCGCCGTCGTCGAGAAAGGTGAATGCCCGGTCGGCCGATCGATCGCGCGCGCGCTCACGCAGGACGTCGACGAGCGTCTGGTATGTCATGCGAGGGCCTCCGCCATGAGAGGCGCGTCTTCTTCGATGGTGAGCGATGCCGGCAGCCTGTTCGTATGGCGCATCGAGTCGTGCACTCGCACGTACAGCGCGCGGACGTCGTCTCGATTCCGCTCGACCTCCTCGACGCTCCAAGCACTGGTGTCGATCGCCGGCAGGAAGTAGACGTCCAGCGCGCCCGGCTTCGCGTTGTATCCCATCCCTGGGTCGATCGCGCGTGGAATGGCGAAGTACAGCGGAACGATCGGCGCGCCGAGGCTCGTCGCGAGGTGAAACGCGCCCTTGTTGAAGTGGCCGATCGCGCCGGTCGTGATGCGCTTTCCCTCCGGGCTCAGGAAGACGGAGTCGCCCGACTCGCGCAGGACGCGAGCGGCACGCTTGAAGATCGCGCGGCGTTGGTTTGGGAACTCTTGCGGAACCGTCCAGAAGATTCGAATGAGCCCGCCGACGATGCCGATCGGCGGCATCTTCCTGAGGAAGCCGCTGAGAAAGAATCGTGTGCGCGGCAGGCCGAGCGCGATCAACACGAAGAGGTCGATCGTCGAGCTGTGGTTGGCGACGTACACGGTTTGCCGCGACGCCGGTTGCGTTACGCCGTGCACGCGATAGCGCACGCCCCACAGGCGTAACACCACGACGCCGAGCGCGCGCGCCATGACCTCGGAGTAGAAGCGGCGGGCCCTGAAGGCCGTTGGAATGGCGACGACGAGCATGACGAGCGCGCCGATCGTCATCACGGTGAACGTCGCCGCGACGCGCAACCACAGAACGATCCGCTTCATGCGCGCTTCCGGCAGACGACCGTCTGCATCGCGAAGTTGAGCCGCTTCTCGAAAGCGAGGATCGGCGACATCAGGATCTGTCCGATGAAATACGGATAGATCGCTTTGCCCAGATCGAGCCCCTTGCCGCGGAGCAGCGTGAACGCGGCACCGGCGAAGAAGTAGAAGAAGGCCGGAAACGCGCCGTACGGCAGATACTCCACGACCTCGAGACCCGCCGCATCCATGGCGGCGACGAACGATGTCTTGTCGAACAGCACGGTGTGCTGCGGCGCTTGTAGTCCGGGCCAACGGCGGCCGAACAACTTGAACGTCATGCTGTCGAGGCGCGGAACCTCGATGACGAGCCGGCCATCGTCGCGCAGTAGCTCGCGCGCCGTGCGCAGCGTGCGCATCGGGTCGTAGTCGTGCTCGAGGAAGTGCCACATCGTAATGAGATCGAACCGCTTCGACCCGAAGTCCTGCTCATAGAACAGCCCGCAGCGGAAGTCGACGCCGGCCAGCGACGGGCTCGCGCTCAGATCCTTGAAGTCCACGCCACTCGCCGAGACTTCGTAGCGGGCGCGAAGATGCTGCAGGAAAGTTCCGACCGCGCAACCGACGTCGAGGACGTCGGTGGTCGGTGCAAGCCGAACGAAACGACTGACGATCGCATCTTTCTGCCGGTCGTGCCGGCTCATCGCCCAGTTGAAGAACCCGGTGAGCACGCCCCAGTCGGACTTCTTGCGGTGCGCGATGTACTCGTCGTCGTAGAAGAACTTGATCTCGTCGATCGTCAGCCGCGGATTCTGATAGTGCAATCCGCAGTGACGGCATCTCACGAACGTGAAATGCCCGGGCTTCCCGGTGTAGTCGTCCTGCGCCGCGATGAACGGTTCGGCGTCGTCGACGCCGCAGAGGTAGCACGCCACGCGCTCGAAGCGCGGAGACGGCGCAAACGGCCCGGCGATAGAAGTTGAAACGGGCGTGGCGACGGCGGTCATGAGATACCTCGGTGTCGATCTTCCAGGAGTTCGTAGGCGCAGGCGATGAGATAGAGCGTTCCCGCGGCCGCGACGGCGCGCATCGGCGCCAGGTCGCTGAGGCCCGGAGCGAGCGCGATCGCCAGCGCCGGATACTTGGCGAGGAGCACGACGGCGCCGAGGCGTGACGTCTCCACCGGGCGTGTTCGGTACCACACGAGCAGCCCGAACACGATCGCGGCGAGTATGGCGATTCGCGCCGCCAACGCGGTCGCGGCCACCAGCGACAACCCCGCGACCATGGCAAGGACGGCACTCAAGCCAGCGAGCGGGCCAACGCGTTGCACGCGGACCGTGATGCGATCGGGATGAGCTAGGGCGTCTCGCGGGCGATCCTGCATGTCGTCCCAGACACGCAGCGCGAGGATCAGCAGCAACGCCTGCATCGCGCACAACCCGAAGCTCACCGCGCTTCGCTCCACGACCGGCGCGGCAAGCCACGCCGTCTCGGCGATCAGCAGCGCGAGCGGGACGAACACCGTCGGCCTGCCCCGCTCGGCGAGATATCGGCCGACGAGCTCAATCGACGACATGGACTACTCCGTTGTCGCCGTTGACGTCGAGAGTGGCGCCGCCGGGAATGCGCTGCATCGCGTTCTTCACGCCCACGACGCACGGGATGCCGAACTCGCGCGCGATGATCGCGCCATGCGAGAGCATTCCCCCGCGTTCGATCACCAGCCCGGAAATCAGGAAGAAAACGGGACCCCAGCCGGGGTCTGTTTGACGTGTCACGAGAACGTCGCCCTGGCACAGACGCTCGGCTTCTGTCGCGCTGGAGAGGATCGTCGCACGTCCACGCGCGCGTCCGCCACAGGCCGGTGTTCCGCGCATAGCGGCGTCTTCGTCATCGCGGCCCGCCGGCGTGCTCTCGTGCGACGAGAAGTACTCCCCCTCGCGGAGCGTGAACGTATCCGGTGGGTTCAACACGGACACACGCTCATGCTCGGCCCGGCGAGCGGCGACCACCGCACCTGTCGCCTCTGCGACGATCGCGCCGCCCGACGCGATCTCGATCAACTCGTCGGCGGTCAGGAAGAAGATGTCGTCGACGCTCGCGATCAACGTGCGACGGACGCATGCCTCACCCAGCGCGATCGCGATGCGACGGCAGCGTGAGTAGAGCAACGCCTGCTTGAGTCGCACGCGCTCGCGATAACGGATGGCCGCGTGGGTCCAGGGAAGCAGAGTTCGCAGCATCGCGGTATACGCCACCGGCAAGCGCCGCGACACGATGCGGCCGCGCAGTTCCTCGAGCAGACGCTCCGTCTCGATCTCACGTTCCGCTGCCTGCTGCCGCATGGACTCGGCCGGCGACGGGCCTTCGACGCGCGCATACGCGCGCAGCATGTCGACGACCGGCGCGGGATCCTCCTGGAAGCTCGGGCTGTCGAGCATCAGCTCTTCCGAACAGCGGAATCCCCAGTCGTCGAGATACTTCGTCAATCCGATGTGGAACGCCGCGAATCGCGGATCGGTTGCTATTATCTCGAGAGCCTCGCGCGGCGGCGTGTGCTCGACGAGGACATGCAACGCGCGATCGCGACGCACGATGCGCGACAGCTCCCAGAGCGCGAGCACCGGCTCGCCGCTGACGACGCCCGGGATCGCCTTGAGCAGCGACGTGTGGACTTCGTCGCGTTCGGTGCCCGCATAGGCGCGGCGGAGCAGCCCGGCGAGTGCACCATAGCACAGCATCGACGCGGCGTCGGCAAGAGACGCGTCGACCCAATGACGCCGTCGAATCTCCATGAACTCGGCGAGGAGATCACCGAGGCTGGTCAGGGGCAGCGCAGCGAGACGCGCCGGCTCGGCTCGCGTCGCGAAGTCGTCCGCGCGGCGCTCGAATCGACGGACTCGCTTCTCGAGCGTGGCGAAGTGCCGGCCGGCTTTCGCGACGATTGTCGCGGCCTCGAGGAATTGTCGCGGTCTCGAGACTGACCTCGGCGTTTCCGTCGAAACCAGGCTGCTGTCTGCTCCGACGAATTCGTCGAATGACGCGGCGAGCGCCTCGCCGAACGGCGCGAGCGACAAGATCGAGTGGATGGCGGACAGGTTGTAGTACATCCGCCCGCCGTGCGCGCCGATGACTCGCCGGAACGCCGGCTCCATCGCGTCGATGCGCCATCGCGACACACCGAAGGCCAATGCCAGGTTGCGGAAATAGTTGGTGTAGCCGGCCGTCGCGATCGAATAGAGGAGCGGCGTGACCGGACGCGGATAGTTCTCGTTGATGTTCGCGTTCGACCAAACGACGCGTCGCGTTTCATCCAGCGGTTCGTTGCGCAACAGGGCGGCGGCGCTGACCGGCGCCGTAATCGCGCGCGACTGGACGACGTAAACGAGGCCGTCGCGGCCGAGTACCCACTCGATGTCTTGCGGCCCGTCGAGCTCGCGCTCGAGCGCCAAGGCCAGGCGATGCAGCTCAGCGATCGTATCGTCGCTCAACCGCGTCGCGCGATCATCCCGATACTTCAGCCGCCCCCTGCGGTCCAGCACCAACCGTTCGCCGTCGACCTCGCCTGCCACGAGGCGGTCGGCCAACCCCGAGGTGAACTCGACGAGAGTGTGTCCGTCGGAGGTCGACGTGAACATCACGCCGGCCGCGCGCGCGTTGACTTGTCGCTGGATAATGACTCCCATCCCGGCCGCCGCCGCCCCACGCGCGGCTCGGTAGAAGCCGACACGATCCGACCAGTAGGAATTCCACACCTTGAGCACGGCCTGCTCGAGCGCCGCTACGTCCCGAACGTGCAGCACCGAATCGAGCTGACCGGCGAACGACTGCGCCGCACCATCCTCGCCGATCGCCGAACTGCGCACGACGAGTGGGCCGCTCGCAAAGCTCGGCGCGGCGGCGGCGAGCACGCTCAGCGTGTAGTCGTCGAGAGAGGTGCACGGCACGGCAATCTCGGCGTGATGACGGGCGAAGGCGTCCGTAGTGAGTACGACACCCGTTGGCACGCGGTATCCCGCGCGCAACAGGCGCCCGAGGGTGTGCGCCTTCTCACCGACCATCGCGACATCGTCGCAGTCGGCGAGATCGACGAACTCCGAGAGAGTCGCGTCGGTTGTCATGCCGCCCTCGCTTTCACGCCGAGGCGATAGAGGAGCGCGCTGAACGCGAGATGGATTCCCGGCCCAATCATCAGCACGTACACCCACGTCATCGGGGGCGTCGATACCGCGACCGAAACAGCGACGAGCGCCCCGAGAATCGAATCGACACGATCGACGACGAAGCAGATTGTCGTCGCCACGGAACCGCGCGGCGCACTACCGGGCGCGATATCGAGCTGACGCTTCACGAACGAGTTGGGAAGCTCGCCCGCCATGAACCCGAATCCCGCCAACGCACCGAGCACCGCGTAGCCGCGAGTCGACAGCGCCCAGAGAGACGAATCGGCGTTCAAGCGCGTGAGGACGACCGACAACGCGGCAAAGGCGATCGCGGCCGCCGGCACCATCACGACGAATCCGCGCACCGTCTTGTTGTCGCCGAACACGCGGCGCCGACGAAGCCGGAGACCGCCGTCGAGCGGCAGCATGAGTCGTCGCGAGAGCGGTGTGCGCAGCCACGCCGAGTGTGCCACGCCGGCGAGCACAAACGCGACCGTGAGAAAGAGCGCCGCCGCGAGCGGATCTGGGGGGGGGCGCATGCTCAGATGTCCGCGCCCGTCTCGAGACGGTTGTGGAAGAGAAGCAGATCGCCGGGCAACGCGTGCGCGCCTTTGATCCAGGCGAGGAGTCCGACCTCGTTCTCCGTCTCGTAGTACACCTCGCCGAGCCGGTAGCCGGGGACGAACGGGTACATGTGATGGAGCTCGTGAGCGTCGATGTGGAGCAGCAACGCCGAGAGCCAGCGCGGAAACACGAGCGAGCGGGTGAACACCTCCTGCTCGATTGTTGGAAACGGTCGCACGTCCTCGCCGCCGCTGAGCTGCTGCGGTATGTGCGTGTGTTGACTGAGGATCAGGAGATCTTGAGCAATCAGCGCGACGAGCAACGCGACGCCAAATAGACGCGCGCTGGTTGCGACGCCGAGTGTGGCCACGATCGCGGCGTACGCCGCGGCGAGACCGGCCATGTTCAGCGCGAGCGCGCGCCGATCCTCGCGGCTTGCGAACAGCTTTTTCAAGCGCGGCCAATTCCAGAAGTTGTTCACGCGATAGACCACCGAGAACATCGGGATCCAGCATCGCCACGCGACGTTGACGATGGCGCGCTCCACCCGTCCGAGCTCTCGCGGTACGAGCGCCTCGGTGGTCGGATCGAGGTCCTGCCAACCGGTCCACTTGTGGTGCCGGCGGTGCACGCTCTTCCAGTTACGAAACGGGATCAGGGCGAAGAAGCCCGCGAGGTGTCCGAGGGGCGCGTGGAGACGCTTGGTTTGAAAGAGGGTCTCGTGACCGCACTCGTGCAGGAGTGCGAACCACTGGATGAGGGAGAGGGCGAGCAACACCTGCCCTGTGGCCCAGCTCCACCAATGCGGCGAGAGGGAGAGCGTGATCCCGCTGGCCGTGATGGCGATGCACGAGAGCGCGACGGTCGTACCGGCCGCCACCAGATAGAAGCCGAGGAGCCCGTACCGCGCAATTACGATGCCGCAAATGCCCATGATGCCGGTGAACACGAGCGTGGTGCCTACCATCGCGATCGCGATGTAGCGATCGGGATCGGGCCGGCGCGAAATCAAGATGCT
>Ga0157375_10001029_pt1 | contig 24048 bp, 23 predicted proteins | sample M35metaG_FD_115311 | JGI IMG/M metagenome (GOLD analysis project Ga0157375, IMG submission 115311) | Miscanthus rhizosphere microbial communities from Kellogg Biological Station, Michigan, USA - M3-5 metaG | ecosystem: Host-associated > Plants > Roots > Rhizosphere > Soil | place: USA: Michigan... | reverse complement strand
CGTCGACGACAAGTTCGAGATCGACCACGACAACATCATGGCGATGCTCAAGACCGTGACGAATCAGCCGGTCAAGTACGTCATCAACACGCATCACCACGCCGATCACAGCGGGGGCAACGCGAAGCTGCAGGCTGCCGGCACGCTCGCCGTCGCGTCAGGGAATGCACGCGCGCGGATGGTCGAGGGCAAGCAGTCAGGTCTGCCGGACATCACCGTGCAGCCGCGCGGCGCTCTATATCTCGACGGCAAGACGGTGGAGATCTACTGGCTCGGACGCGGGCACACCGACGGCGACGTGGTCGTCTTGTTTCCGCAGTACCGCGTGCTCGCGGCCGGTGACCTCTATACGCACGGCGAGGGCTTGCCGGAGCTCGTCGACTACAGCGGCGGCGGCAGCGCGAAGGAGTGGCCCGCAACCATCGACAACGTGCTCAAGCTCGACTTCGACACGGTCGTGCCGGGTCATGGCGACGTTTCGAAGAAGGCCGATCTCGTGAAGTACCGCGAGAGCGCGCAGCGTATGTGGGAGGTCGCGACGCAGATGTCCAAGGCCGGGAAGTCGAAGGCCGACTTCGAGAAGGTCATGCGCATGGAGTTCGGCTGGCAGGACTTCCACGTGATGATGGCGCTCGACGGGCTGATGAAGGAGGCGCGCTGACGCCGGCGGTTACGAGCTAGCGGTCTACGCGTAACGCGACGGAGCTTCGATGACCGAACGATCGATCCCCACTACGCGCCGCGATTTTCTCGTGCGCGCGTCGGCTGCCGGCGCGGCGCTCGGGCTCGCCGGATGCATGCCTCCGAGCGTCCTCGCGCCAGACACCGGAGCGAAGGCGTCGATCCCGAAGCGCAAGATACCGAGCACGGGCGAGCTGCTTCCCGTGATCGGCCTGGGCTCGAGCAAGCCCGTCGACGAGATCGCGAAGAACGGCGAGGAGCCGATCACGGCGGTGCTCAGAGCGCTCGTCGCCCACGGCGGCAAGCTCGTCGATACCTGGCCGCGCAATCCGAGCAACGATGCCGCTTTCGGCCGCGTCGCAAGCCTGCCGGACCTGCGCGACAAGCTGTTCGTCACGACGAAGATCGACAAGGTCGGCAAAGAGGCCGGTCTCGCGCAGTTCCGCGACACGCAGAAGAACTATCAGCGCAAGAAGCTCGATCTCGTGCAGATCTTCAGCCTCACCGACCTCGACGTGCACTGGCCGACGTTGAAAGAGCTCAAGGCCGCCGGCGAGGCGCGCTACATCGGCGTCACCGTCGCCGAGACGCGGCTCTACGAGCAGCTCGAGGGTTTCTTGAAGCGCGAGAAGCCCGACTTCGTGCAGGTGAACTACTCGATCACGGAGCGCGAGTCCGAGAAGCGGATCCTGCCGCTCGCCGCCGACCACGGGCTCGCCGTCTTGATCAATCGACCGTTCATGAACGGCACGTACTTCGACAAGCTCAAGGAACGGCCGCTACCGGATTGGGCGGCCGAGTTCGACTGCAAGACGTGGGCTGAGTTCTCGCTGAAGTACATCCTCGCGAACCGCACGGTCACCTGCGTGCTGACCGAGACGAGCAATCCGCAGCACATGGCCGACAATGTGCAGACGGCGACCGGCCCGGTGCCGAACGTTGCCCAGCGGCAGCGGATGGCGGAGCTCATCGACAAGGTCTAGAGGCGAGTCGCGACGGCACCGGCGCTCCCGACGGACAAGGCGGCCATCGGCGCCGCGGCGGGGCCGTAGTGGTTTGCGAGGCGCTGAATCCCTCCTCGGAGGGATCTTAGAAACTACTTTAACTTCGTTCGGCTGTCTATTGAGTTGTGACTCAAATTCCAGTCGCTACACCGAGCCTTGCGTGCGGTCGCCGGGCTTCAGATAGCGCTTGAAATAGCCGTCACCGGGCTCGAAGCCCAGCTCTGCATAGAAGGAAGCCGCCGCTTCCGTCGCCAAGCCGACGAGCCGGCAGCGCCCGCCCGCCGCCCAATTCTCGAACTCCGTCATCAGCGCGCGGCCGATGCCGCGGCGCCGCTCGCTCTCGGCGACCAGGATCTCGTCGACCCAAGCGATCTTGCCGCCGGCATAGAAGGTCTCGTGCGCGTCGCCCGCAATGTAGCCGACGAGCCGGCCATCGATTTCCGCGACCGCGACGAGCGCATCGCTGTCCTTGAGCTTCAAGCGCAGCGACTGCGCGAACGCTTCGTTGCTCGGCAGCGCGGCGCTCGGAAACTGGCGCACGAGCGCGAACAGCGCGAGCTCGTCGGCGAGCTTCGCGCGGCGAATCTGGAGGAGGCCGCTCACGCGCGGGCACCGAGTCTCGCGATGACCTCGGTGGGTACGGTGTAGAAGTCGAACACGTAGCGCGGGTCGCGCAGCCCCTGAGCTTCGCGCTGGACGATGTAGTGAAGCACGCGCTCGGCCGCATAGGCGACGAGCTTGGCGCGCTTCGCGTCGCCGAGCTCGGGCGCGCCGCGTGCATCGTGCTCGCGCAGCGCGTGCAGCGCACTTTCGAGCGAGCGCGCCGTGAGCGCGAGCGCCTGCGCCTTTTCCTGGGCGACTTCCTTTGCGGTGGAGTCGACGCCTCGACTGTTCATGCGTGGATTGTTCGAGGCAACCGCGCATCCTGTCAACGTGCTGCCGGTGCGGGCGTTGCTCTTGGGGACGGGTGTGGGCACGAGGAATCGCCGTTGTCCCACGCAGTTGCTTGACCTCCGACGGCCCGGTGCTACGGTGCACCGAGCATCGGACCCCGCTCATCGCGCCGTCGAGGTGATCGACATGAACCGAATCGGTGGCTTGTTCGTCGCGTTGCTCGCGTTGTCGGCGTTCTTCTGGCTCGTCGAAACCATGTTCGCGGCCAATCCCGCGCAGGCGCGGCTACCGCGCCGCCGCGGCTTCACGACCGATCTCTGGTATTGGTTCGCGACTCCGCTCGTGACGAAGGCCGTGTCGCAGCTCGGCATCGTGCTGATTCTCGTTTTGATCTATCGCGCGAGCCCGAACGAGATTCGTGCGCTGCTCGTGTCGCGCGACACGTTGCTCTCGCGCCAGCCGCTCGGTTTGCAGGCGCTCGAGATGCTCGTGCTCGGCGATCTGCTCGGTTACTGGCTGCATCGCGCGTTTCACGGCCGGACGCTTTGGAAGTTCCACGCGATCCATCACTGCTCGAGGGATCTCGACTGGCTCTCGTCCGTGCGGCTGCATCCATTCAACGATTGGCTCACCCGTTGGGCGCAGGTCACTGCGCTCGTCGTGCTCGGCTTCAGTCCGACCGCTGTCGCCGCATACGCTCCGTTCCTCACGTTCTATGCCGTGTTCCTGCACGCTAATGTGTCGTGGGGATTCGGGCCGCTCGGTCGCCTCGTCGCGAGCCCGAAATTCCATCGCTGGCACCATACGTCCGAGGACGAAGGGCTCGACAAGAACTTTGCGGGCCTGTTGCCGATCTTCGACGTGGTCTTCGGGACGTATTACATGCCGAAGGGCCGCTTACCGCAGGCGTTCGGTCTCAAGAACGAGGTAATCCCCGAGAGCTTCTGGCGTCAGCTCGCGTACCCGTTTCGGCGCGAGCGACCTGCGGTTGCCCGTCAGCGCGTGACGCCGAGCTCGGCGGCGAGCCGGTCCGCTTTGTAGATCTTCGTGAGCGCTTCGCGAATCACGGCCGTGTCGACCGCGACGGCCCGGTTCTTCGCGGCGTCGAACCAATACGTGCCCGAGATCGAGTGGATGTTGCCGTCGAACACCAGTCCGACGATCCGCCCGTTCGCGTCGATCAGCGGGCTGCCCGAGTTGCCGCCGACGATGTCGTTGTTCGTCGAGAGGTTGAACGGCGTCGTGGGGTCGAGCGTGGTGCGGGCCTTCTGCCACGACTCCGGGACCTCGAACGGCGGGCGGCCCGTTGCGCGCTCGAACAATCGGTCGACCCGCGTGAACGGCTCGACCGGAGTGCCGTTCTCGTCCCAACCCTGCACCGTGCCAGGGTTCAAGCGCAGCGTGAATGTCGCATCCGGATATGCATTCGTCCCGAACACCGCAAAGCGCGCCTTGGCGATCGCTTCGCCGGCAACCTCGGTGATCGCATCGACCTCGTCCTCTTGACGCTTGCGCAGTGCACGCGCCTCGGGGTCGACATCGCGAGCGAGCACGATCATCGGGTCGCGCGACGCGTCGACGGCGGAAGCACCGCCGCGCCAGAGTCGCAGCCGTTCGGCGGCGTCACCGAGCTTCGAGCCCGTCACGAGCGACGCCGCGAGCGAGTCGGGCGACTCGGTCGCGAGCAGCTTTCGGACGAGTGGGTCGTCGGGTCCGAGCCACTCGCGCATCCGCTCGAGCGAGAACGACAGCGTCAGCTCCTCGAGCTCCGTGTAGATCGGCACCGCCGCGCCGACCTGTTGCTCGAGCTCCGGCAACGCGGAGTCGCGGTATTCGCGCAGCCGCTCCGCGTTCGGTTTCGACCGCTCGGCCGCGGCGCGGACGATCTCGCGTGCGTAGCGGAACAGCCGACTGTTGAAGCCTGCCCCGTCCTCGAGATACGTGTGCCGCAGGAAGATGGCCGCTTGCGCGCGCTCCGCGGCTTCGATTCGGCTCCATGGATCGCCGATCTCGGCGCGCAGCTTCGGATCGCTCGCGACGCGGCGTCGGAGCGCCGCTTCGTCGTCGCGCTTGCGGCGCATGAAGTCGTCGTCGAGCAGCGTGTCGAGCAGCTTGCGGCGGACCTTGATGCTGTTCTCGAGGCCGAAGAGCCGCTCGGGCACGATCCGCGCTGCCGACGGGCTCGTCTTCGCGAACTGAATGTAACGGCCTCGCAGCTCGGAATTGCGCAGCAGCCACTGGGGGAGCTCGAGGTTGCGCAGCGTCGTCAGCTGCGCGACGGTGAGCTCGCGGTCGGTGGAGCCCGGGTGACCCGCGACGAACACGGGCTGGCCCGTCTTAGGCCCGGCGAAGTCGAGCGTGAAGTGGTTCGGCGTTTCGGCAGGCCGGTCACCGGCGTAGGCGCGCAGCAGCGCCATGTCGAGGTCCCAGCGCGGGAACTGGAAGTTGTCGGGGTCGCCGCCGAACGCTGCGATGGCGTCCTCGGGAGTGAACGCGAGCCGCACGTCGGTATAGCGCCGGTACTTGTAGAGCCAGTACTGACCGCCGCCATACAGCGTCACAGCCTCGCATTGCAGCGGCTCGGCCTTCTCGCAGCTCTGCTCTAGGTTCGTGAGTGTCTGCCGGCGCCGCTCCTTCGCGGCGCGCTCGTCGAGCCCGCGCACGGCTTCGGCGACGCGCGCCGTCACGTCCTCGGTCGCGACGAGCACTTCGGCGATCTGCGTCGCACAACGGATTTCGTCCTCTCGCCGTTCCGCGAGCATGCCGCTTTCGAGGAGGCTTTTGTCGCGACTCGAGTGCTGCGCGAGGCAGCCCTCGACGCAGTGGTGATTCGTGAGGATCAGTCCGTCGCCGGACACGAACGATCCGGTGCAGCCCTGGAGCCGCACCACCGACTGCCGTACGCGGTCGAGCCAAGCCTGGTCGATCGTGACCCCGTGGGTCTTTGCGATCAGGGCGCTCGGGAACCGATCGAACGTCCACATCCCTTCGTCGGCCGTCGCGGCCCGCGTCGCGTAGATCGACGCCGCGAGCAAAACGAAAAGTAAAGCGTTTCGAATCATCACGGTTCTTCAGGCTGACGCAGCTGCGCTCGGACTATTATGGCGTGAATACGCGGCGCGCGGGCCGCGGCGGACGTCACGCGACCGCGAATACGAGCGGTCGAACCCACACGACCAGGGGAGGAACGACATGCTAGAGACACGGTGGCGCACGGCATTGGTGATCACCGGATTCGCTCTGCTCGGCGGCGCGGCGATGCGCGGCGCGCTCGCGCAAGCTCCGGCGGCGCCTCAAGCCGACGTCGCGGAGCTCAAGGCCGAGATCGACGCGCTCAGGAGCATGTTGCCTAGCCAGTCGCACTCGATGGTCGACGTCGAGTTCCAGTACGCGAACCTCTGGTTCGCGGGTAAAGCCCAGAACTGGCCGCTCGCGACGTTCTATCTCAACGAGACGCGCAGTCACTTGAACTGGACGGTGCGCCTGCGTCCGGTCCGCAAGCTGTCGAATGGCGGCGATCTCGATCTGCGGCCGATCCTGAAAGGCGTCGAGGATGGCGGAATTGCGGGCATCAAGGCCGCGCTCGACAAGCACGACGAGCCGGGCTTCGAGACGGCTTACAAAGGGATGCTCAACCAGTGCATCGCGTGCCATGAGGCCGCCGAGAAGCCGTTCCTCCGCCCGCAGGTGCCGACCACGCCGCCCTCGGCGCTGATCGACATGAAGCCGCACAACTAGCGCGTCGGTCGAGCGGACGCGTTCCCGTAGCCGAATCCCTGGATCACGCGTAGCGCATCGGATTCACGCAGGAACTCGAGGAAGCCGCGCGCGGCGGCATTGCCGCGACCGCGCTTGAGCAATGCCGCGTCCTGGTCGATCGGCTCATAGAGCTCTTGCGGCACTTCGAATGACGCGGCGGCGCTCTTGTCCTTGTAGGCGATGACTTGGGACAACGCGACGAACGCGAGATCGGCGTTGCGGGTCTCGGCCAACGCAAACGTTTGCGCGACGCTTTCGCCGCGCACGATGCGGCTCTGGATCGAATCCCAGAGTCCGAGCTTGCGCAGTGCCTGCTCGGCCGCGAGCCCGTACGGCGCGAGCTCGGGGTTTGCGATCGCAAGCCAGCGGTAGTCCGTGCGCGCGAGCGCCTTCAAATCGAGCGGCTCGAACTTCTCGGTCTCGCGCGTCCAGAGCGCGAGCTTGCCGACCGCATACGTGAAGCGCAGGGAGCCGTCCGCGAGCCCCGCAGCAATCAGCTGGTCCACGTGCTCGCGGTCTGCCGACAGCAGCGCGTCGAGCGGCGCGCCGTTCGCGATCTGCGCATAGAGCTGACCGGTCGAGCCGGACGTGAATTTCAAATGGTGCGGCGTACGCCGCTCGAACAGTTTCTGCAGCGCTTCGGCCGGCGCGATGAAGTTGGCTGCGACGGCGATCGTCGCGTCGTCGGCAAGTGCCGCGAGCGATACGCCACCAAGCGCGAGCGCCGCGATGAGTGCTCGAGCTACGCCGGCGACGAGATCGATACGGGCGAGCATCGTGGCTCCGTAATATTCGGCGGAATATGACGGCAGCTTAGCCGATTCTCAGAACGTGGTGGTGATCGACAGATAGAAGTAAAGGGGGTCGCCGCGGAACGCCGAGCCTTGAACCTGATGCGCGAAGCGGCCGAGCTCGAGGTACGCGAACCCGGGCTCGACGGTCAGTCGATTCGGGATCGCAGTCCACGTGAAGCTGCCCTCGATCTGCTTGCCGATCGTGCGGCCGCTCTTGCCGGTGGGGTCGCTCCAGCCCGACCCGACCCACTGATCGCGCGCCTGCGCGAGGAACACCCAGCGGTACGCGAGCGTCGACTGCCAGCGGGCCTTCGGGGCCAAGTTGAGCCGCAAGCTCGGCGTGTTGATGTTGCTCCGCGAGATCGGGCCGTAGATGTTCGTCGGTCCGAAGTCGAAGCTGCGCGCGCCGAGCAGCGAGTTGAAACGCTCGATCGTCGTGTCGCTCGGGTCCTTGTCGCCACTCGCGTAGTCGTATCGCAGCAGCAAGGTCGGGCGCATGCGCGCGTCGAACGCAAAACTGGTTTCCAAGTGGACGAGGTAGGCGTTCTGCTCGAGGTTGCTCCGAGTGACGCCGTTGAGCGTGCCGCCAGCGCGACCCCATTCCCAAACGGCCTCGGCCTCGTAGCCCCAGCCGCCGGTGGGTTTGGGTACGCGATAGGCGCGTGCGCCGGCGGCCGTCCAATGCGCCGCCACGGCGAGGTTGCCGCTCGGCGGATCGACGTCGTAGTCGAGCAGATAGGTCTCGACGACGCTCTTGTCCGCGAAAGGCGGTAGTTGGTAGTACGCGCCGATCACGCGCGTGCCGCGCGCTGCGTGGTCGAGCGCAACGTCGTTGGCGAGCTGTGACGCGGCGTCCGCTGGCTCGATCAACATCGGCATCAAATAGAAGATCCGCAGGTTGCGGCCCTCGCTGTCGCGCCAGTCCCAGTCCGCACCGAGGAAGTTGTTCGCGGTGTTGCGATAGCGGTTTCGGCCGATCAGGCGCCGTTTGCCCAGGTCGAGCGTAAAGCGCCCGACGCGCAGCGTGCTGTTGCCGCTGTCCTCGAATACGCCTTTCTTGTGCCACGCGACGTAGGCCTGAATCGGCTCGAGCGTATCGACGGTGTTCGTGAGGAACGAGCCCTCGTCATTGAGCTCGCCGCGCGAGTCCATGATCTCGCCGACGACCTGGAACGCGTCGTAGCTCCAGTCGAACACCACCGACGTTTGCAGCGCCACGACTTGGTCGCTGTCGTCGAAGCCTCTGCGGAACTGCGGATCGAGCCGCTCGTAGCGCGTGCGTTGCGAGCCGCTGATCTTCAAGTGCGGAACGGCGCCGGCGGTTGCGTCACTGTCGGGCGCCACGTCCGCAGCGTCGTCGGCGCGCGCCGGTGCGTGCAACGCGAGCAGGGCCACGGCGACGAGCGAGACGATGCGCGGGCAGAGCGGCGAGGCGGCGAAGGGAGGGCGGCGCGTCAAAGCTTGCGTGAGGTTCGTTTGCGGTCCGCCATCTAACTCCGATGCGGCTCGATAGACAAGCAACGGAAGAGCCGATGTACGCCCGATTCGGCGCGCAGGTGGTGCGTGGCCGTATGGCATCATGCGCGCCATGGACGAGCCCACGACGCGAGCGTCGGAAGACTCTGCGCGGCGCGTGCTGCGTGAAATATTCGGCTACGAATCGTTCCGCGGCGACCAGCGCGCGATCATCGCCGCCGCGGAGGCGGGCCGAGACACGCTCGTGCTGATGCCGACCGGCGGCGGCAAATCGCTTTGCTACCAGATCCCGGCGCTGCTGCGCTGCGGTGTCGGCATCGTCGTCTCGCCGCTGATCGCGCTGATGGAGGACCAAGTCGGCGCGTTGCGCGATGCGGGTGTGCGCGCCGCATTCCTGAACTCGACGCTGTCACGCGCCGACCAGCAGCGCGTGGTCGCGGACTTGAAGAGCGCGTCGTTGCAGATCGTCTACGTTGCGCCCGAGCGGCTCATGCAGGAGCAGACGCTCGAGCTGCTGGCGGGATTGCGGCTGTCGCTGATCGCGATCGACGAGGCTCACTGCGTATCGCAGTGGGGTCACGACTTTCGCCAGGACTATCTCGCGCTCAACGAGCTCAAGCGTCGCTTCCCCGGCGTGCCGCGGATGGCGCTCACGGCGACTGCGACGCCGCCGACCCGCGACGAGATCATCGCGCGGCTCGAGCTCGACGCGCCCGCGGTCTTCACCGCGAGCTTCGACCGCCCGAACATCCGCTACCACGTCCAGGCGAAGAGCGACGCGCGCCGCCAGCTGCTGCGCTTCCTCGACAACCATCGCGGCGAGGCGGGCATCGTGTACTGCCTCGCGCGCAACAAGACCGAGCAGACGGCCGAATGGCTGCGCGAGCAGGGCTTCGACGCTTTGCCGTATCACGCGGGCTTACCGGCAGAGATCCGCGCGGCGCATCAGCGCCGGTTCGTCGCCGGGGACGGCGTGATCATCGTCGCGACCATCGCGTTCGGAATGGGCATCGACAAGCCCGACGTTCGATTCGTCGCGCATCTCGATTTGCCGAAGAGCATCGAGTCGTATTACCAGGAGACGGGGCGCGCTGGCCGCGACGGCGAGCCGGCGGACGCGTGGATGATCTATGGGCTCCAGGATGTGGTGCAGCTGCGCGCTCTCGTGGATTCCTCGGAGGCGGACGAGCAGCACAAGCGGCGCGAGCGGCACAAGCTCGATGCGCTGCTCGGCTGGTGTGAGCTCACCGAATGCCGGCGGCTGCCTCTGCTCGCGTACTTCGGCGAGCGGCGCGATGCGGCGCCGCCGTGCGGCAACTGCGACAACTGCGTCGCTCCGCCCGCGACTTGGGATGGCACGGAGGCCGCGCGCAAGCTCCTGTCCGCGATCTATCGAACCGGGCAGTCGTTCGGCGCCGCGCACGTCGTCGACGTTCTCGTAGGCAACGACACGGAGAAGGTCGCGCGCCACCGGCACGAGGCTCTGTCCGTATTCGGAATCGGCGCGGATCTCCAGCCGTCCGGTTGGCGTTCGCTGATTCGCCAGCTCGTCGTACGCGGCCGCTTGCGCGTGGAGCACGAGCGCTTCGGGGCGCTCGCCCTCACGGACGCGAGCCGGGCGCTGCTGCGCGGCGAGGAGACGTTGCGCGTGCGCGAGGACCCGAAGGACGTCGCGCCGCGCCGCAAGTCACGAACAGCCGTGTCGAGCGAAGTAGCCGACGCCGATCGCGACCTCTGGGAGGCGCTGCGGGAGTGCCGGCGCAAGCTCGCGAGCGAGCGCAACCTACCGCCCTATGTGATCTTCCACGACGCGACGCTGAAGCAAATGCTGGCCGAGCGACCCGCGGACCGCGACGCGTTGCTGCGCATCAGCGGCGTGGGGCAGGCGAAGCTCGATCGCTACGGCGAGCAATTCCTCGAGGTGCTGCGTCGCGGAGCGGCGCCGGCGGCATAGCGCCAACGCGCTCGATCCGCCCTAGGCGCGCGCCTCGAGTGCCGTTGACGCTTCGTCGCGCGCGCCCCTATGCTGCCACGCGTTCGGGGGAGCCAATCATGAATACAGGGCGACAGCTCGGCGTGCTGCTCGGTTTCTGCCTCGGCGCGCACGTCGTGGCGGCGGCCGAGCGCCCGGATTTCACAGGGATCTGGGACACGTATCGCGAGCCCGGCGCGCCGGCGCCGCGCTTCGGCGGACCGCCGGAGAAGCTGCCGCTCAAGCCGGATGCGCAGAAGAAGGTCGACGACTACCGCGCATTGATTGCGCCGAGCGGCGACACGCCGGGCGGTTGGTGCCTCGGCACCGGCATGCCCGGCTCGATGCTCGGTTCGGGCGGCTATCCGATGGAGATCGTGCAGCACAACGATCTGCTGGTCGTCGTCTACGAGGCGCATACGGAAGTCCGGCACATCTATCTCGCGAATCGAGCGAAGGAGAGCGACCTCTTTCCGGATCGCAACGGCTACTCGTTCGGACGCTGGGACGGCGACAAGCTCGTCGTCGAGACCACACATCTGAAGGAGGCGGTCGACCAGGCGCGCTATCCGCACAGCGATCAGGCGAAGATCGTCGAGACGTACCACCTTGCGACGAACGACGACGGCACGAAGGTGCTCACTGCCGAGATGACGCTCACCGATCCGGCGTTCTACACGGAGCCGATCAAGGCCGTGAAGAAGTGGCAGCAGAAGTCCGGTATCCGCTTGCTGCCGTACGAGTGCAACGAGCCGGCCTGGGAGGATCATCTGGAGCAACTGCGCCAGCAACAGAAGCCCGCGGCGGGCAAGAAAGGCGGCTGACGCTCATACCGTCGCGTTGCGAGACACGGAGACCACTCATGCGCCAATCGATCACTGCAATGCTCATCGCTTCGATCCTCGTTGCTGCGCCCGCGGCGTACGCGCATCACTCGGCCGCCCGCTTCGACCTCACGATTCGCGATCACTACGTGACCGGCATCGTGAAAGAGTTCCATCCCGCGAACCCGCACACGAAGATCGTGCTCGAGATCACCGACGAGAAGGGCACGCGTGACGTCGAGTACGAGGGGCACAGCTTGAACAACTACTATCGCGGCGGCTGGCGCGAAGGCTTGGTCAAGGTCGGCGACAAGATCACGCTGCAAGTGGGGCCGACTAAGGACGGCACCGACGGCGGCTACGCGCTCGGCGTGATCGCGGCCGACGGCACGAAGTTCTGATCGGCATGCGCGCTTCCGACTCGCCGACGCGTTGAAGGCTCGAAGATGAGCGCCCAAGTCATGAGCCGTTCCGTCAACGTGTTCGGCGAAGAGCTCGTGGGCTGCAGCGACAGACCGTTGACGGGCTTTTTCCGCGACGGTTGCTGCAACACGAGCGATGCCGACTCGGGCTCGCACACGGTCTGCGTCGAGGTCACGCGCGAGTTCCTGGAGTTCTCGCGCTTCCGCGGCAACGACTTGTCGACCCCGCAGCCTGAATTCCGCTTCCCGGGGCTCAAGCCCGGCGATCGGTGGTGCCTGTGCGCGGCGCGCTGGCTCGAGGCGCAGCAGAGCGGCATGGCGCCGCGCGTCGTGCTCAAAGGCACGCACGAACGGGCGCTCGAGGTCGTGCCGTTCGACTTGCTGAAGAAGTTCGCGGTCGACCTCAACTGAAGCGCGGTTCTGCCGGGAGATCCCATGCGGTCGAGGCGTCTCGGATTCTGGATCGGGCTGTTGCTATGCGCGCACGGCGCGAGCGCGCAGTCGCCGCCGCCCGCAAGCGATCACGCGATCGTCGAGTGGCCGGTCTATGGCGGCAACCTCGCTTCGCAGTTCTACTCGCCGCTCGATCAGATCAACGCGAGCAACGTGAAGGATCTCAAGGTCGCGTGGCGCTGGTCAGCCGCGAACTTCGGTCCTACGCCTGAGCTCAAGAGCGAGAACACGCCGCTGATGATCGGCGGAGTGCTGTACGCGACCGCCGGCGCGACGCGCAACGTGGTCGCGATCGACGCAAAATCGGGTGAGACGCTCTGGATCTGGCGGCCGAACGAGGGCAACCGCTTCAACGAAGGTCCGCGCAAGATGTCGGGCCGCGGCGTCGCGTATTGGAGCGGCGGCACGGACGACAAGCGCGTGTTCGTCGTGACGCCTGGCTTCTTCCTGTGGTCGCTCGATGCGACGACGGGGTTGCCCAAGCGCGAGTTCGGCGAGGCCGGCGTCGTCGACTTGCGCCGCGGGCTGCGCGGGCCGACAGAGCACATCGAAGCCGGCTCGTCGTCGCCCGCGATCGTCGTCGGCGACGTCGTGATCGTCGGCCCCGCTGGCGGCATCGGCGCGCGCATGAGCTCGAAGACGCAGGCGAAGCTCGACGTACGCGGCTTCGACGTGCGCACCGGCAAGCTGCTCTGGACGTTTCACACGATCCCCGAGAAGGGCGAGCTCGGCTACGACACCTGGCTCACGCCGGGGTCCGCGGAGTACACCGGCAACGCCGGCGTCTGGGCGCCAATGGCGGCTGATCCAGCGCTCGGCTTCGTTTACTTGCCGGTCGAAGGCGCGACGAGCGACCTCTACGGCGGCGAGCGGCCGGGCAACAACCTGTTCGCGAACAGTCTCGTCGCGCTCGACGCGAAGACGGGCCAGCGGGTTTGGCACCAGCAGTTGATCCATCACGACATCTGGGACTATGACAACCCGACGTCGCCGATCCTGCTCGACGTGAAAGTTCGCGGGAGGCCGGTGAAGGCGGTCGTGCAGCTCACGAAGCAGGCGTTCGCGTACGCGTTCGACCGCACGACCGGCGAGCCGCTGTGGCCGATCGAGGAGCGGCCGGTGCCGACCTCCGACGTGCCCGGCGAGTGGACCGCGCCGACGCAGCCGTTCCCGACCAAGCCCGCGGCCTACGATCGCCAAGGCGTCACCAAGAACGATCTCGTCGACTTCACCCCGGAGATCAAGGCGGCCGCGCTCGAGGCAGTGAAAGACTTGCGCATGGGGCCGATGTTCACGACCTCGTCCTTGATCGACGCGGCCGACGGCACGCGCGGCGCGCTCGTGTTGCCGCACTTCGGCGGCGGCTCGAACTGGGAGGGCGGTGCGGCCGACCCCGAGACGGGAATGCTCTATGCCGCATCGCAGACCACGATCAACGTGTTCGCGGTGAACGCCGCGGGCGATCGCTCCGACATCCGCTATCTGTTCGTGAACGGCGACGCGCCGCATCCGCTCGGGCTGCCGCTGATCAAGCCGCCGTACGGGCGCATCACCGCGATCGACCTCAACACGGGCGAGCATCGCTGGATGATTCCGAACGGCGATACGCCCGACGACGTCAAGAACAATCCCGCGCTCGCGGGCGTGAAGCTGCCGCCGACCGGCAAGCCGAGCAAGGCACTCTTGCTCGTGACGAAGACGCTGCTGTTCGCGGCCGAGGGCTACGGCGGAGGGCCGATTCTGCGCGCGTACGACAAAGCGAACGGCAAAGTCGTCGCGGAGCTGCCGCTGCCCGGCGTCGCGAGCGGCAAGCCGATGACCTATCTCCTCGGCGGCAAGCAGTACATCGTGCTCGCCGTCGGTAAGGATCACCCCGCAGAGCTAGTCGCGCTCGCTTTGCCTTGACCCTTCGCCGCAAGGGATGGGTCCGAGTTAGGGCGCAGCGCGCCGAGCATCGAGAGGACAGCGCTATGAAAATGCACACGCGTCTTGCGGCCTCGGTTTTCCTCGCGGGAGCGTTCGTGGTCTCGGTCGGCGCGCAACCACCCGCCGCCCGGCGCGAAGGTCACGCCGCTGCTCACGAAACCGCTTGCGGGAATCGAGGGCAAAGAAGGCCTGATGGTCGTCGTCGAATATCCGCCCGGCGTCGCATCGGCCGCGCATCGCCACAACGCGAACACCTTCGTGTACGTGCTCGAAGGATCCGTGGTGATGCAGGTCGCGGGCGGACCCGAGGTCACGTTGACGGCGGGCCAGACCTTCTACGAGTCGCTGTCGGACGTCCACACGGTGTCCCGCAATGCGAGCGACTCGAAGCCAGCGAAGATCCTCGTCCTGCTCGTGAAAGACGTCGGTGCGCCGGTGACGCTTCCTGCGAACTGAGGGCCCGGCTAAGCGCAGCCACCGGACGCTGCGCCCTAACGGGCTCGTCGCGTGGGTCGAACCCGCGGAGCGATGACGCGACATATTCTGCTTCGCGACCGCTCGGCCGTTCGTAGCTCGGCACCGCCTGCGCCCCTGTGAAGACGGCCTCAGTCTTGCTAGGGTTAACCATCCGTTCGCGCCTGTTGGAGACTCGCCCATGCTCGCGAAAAACATTCCGCTGGTCTTGGTCGTCGCCTTGGGGTCGTCCGCGGCGTGGGCGCAAGAAGGCGGTCGCATCGGTGACGGTCCGGGCGCAACGCCGAGCAAGGAGCGCTCGATTCCCGCAGAGACGACTGCGGCGCTCGTGAAGGACCCGAAGTGGAAGGCCCCGCGCACGTCTTGGGGTGCGCCGAGTCTCGACGGCCAGTGGAGCGTCGACGACATGCGCGGCATTCCGCGCGACCGGCCCGAGAACCAGGCCACGCGCGAGTCGCTGACTGAGGAAGAGTTTTACAAGCGCGCGAGCCAACAGCAGGGCGGCAAGGATCGCGCGACAAAGGAAGAGACGTTCCTGCGCAACGAGTGGGGCACCCGAACGTTCGGCTACACGTCGCTCGTCGTCGAGCCGGCGAATGGCCGCGTGCCCGCGCTCACGGCGGCAGGCAAAGCCCATGCGGACGCAGTCGCGGGCGCCGGCACGTTCGGGCCAGGCCCTTTCGACAAGTTCGCGGACTTCACGCTCTACGATCGCTGCATCACACGCGGAATCTTCGGGTCGGTGTTGCCGTCGATCTACGGCAACGGGATCCGGATCGTGCAGAGCCCGACCGAAATCTCGATCACCTACGAGATGATCCACGACACGCGGGTCATCCATCTCGATAACCGCTCGCATCTCGACGCCTCGGTCGAGCAGTACATGGGCAACGCAGTCGGGCACTGGGAGGGCGACACGCTCGTCGTCGAGAGCACGAACTTCACCGACAAGACGAGCGTCGGCGCTCGCGGCCCGCACAGCGACAAGCTCAAGGTCACGGAGCGTTACCGCCGCGTCGACCCGGGGATGATCGAGTACCGCGCCACGATCGACGATCCCGTGACTTTCACTGCGCCGTTCACGTATCGAGTGATGTTCACGTCGCAGCCGAACTACGAGGTGTACGAATACTCGTGCCACGAGGGCAACGGTGCAGTGGGGCACGCGCTCTCGGGCGAGCGTGCATTCGACAAGCAGGTCGCGGAGGCAAAAGCGAAGGGCCTGGAGCCACCGAAGCGCGCGAACGGACTCAATATCTATCGCGCGCCGGCCGAGGGCTCGGAGGTCTTCGACATCAACGCGGGTCAATAGCCGCGTGACGCACTCGACGGCAGGGCGCGAGAGCTCGGGGTGCGTATGGGCGCATTGATCGGGTACGGCGGGGTGGTTGTCTTCGTAGCCATTGCGGTGATCGCAATGGTGGTGCTGGCTAGAAAGCGGCGGCCAGCGCACAGCGGCCATTCGCGGAAGGAGCCGGCTCAGACCGACGATACCGCGGCCACCGGTTACGTGCCCGGCGTCTGGATGCTCGGCGGTGCGGAGTCGGCGGCGCCGGGTCAGAACGCGCACGGGCCGCATCACGGCGTCGACGCGGGCGGTTCGCACGCGGCCGATGCGGGCAGCGGCGCCGGCCACTCGGGCGGAGGCGACGGGGGCGGAGACTAGCGCGGCGCGTGGTTCGTGCAAGCCCCTCAGGACGACACGGATAAAAAAGGGAGAACAGAAGGATGGAACCGATTACCGTTGCGCAGCTCGCAATGCTCCTCGTCGTCGGCTTTCTTCTGTTCAGAACGCAGAGCGGGCCGCCGTCTCATCGGCGGTGGCGAGGCTTACGTCGCCACGCGAGCATCTTCCCGGTGATGGCCGACGAGCACGCGCGCCGGCGTGACGCCGAGTCGTCACGGCTCCGTTACGGCAACGCGCCGGCGTGGGTTTTCGCGGCCGGCGTGTTGCTGGCCGGCGCTTTGAGCTGGTGGCTGACGCACTGAGTTCTCAGGTCCTTCACGGCGCGGCGACGGCGCCCTTGATCCCGCCGAGGCGATGCGCTCGCCACGCCCACGCGACGACCACCGCGAGCACTGCTAACACGATCGCGCACAGCGCGGCAGAAGCGTAGCCGACGCCGGCCGAGAACGAGCGCAAGATCCCGGGGTCCGCAGTGGGGCCGACTGCCGCGAGCGTCGGCGGGTAACCGAGCGCGCCCATCGTGATCGTCACGATCACGGTGCCGAACGCGATCCCGATCACGTTGCCCGAGTTGCGGCACAGGCTCACGAATCCGGCTGCGACTCCGTGCGAGTGCTCATCGACGGCGTTCAGCATCGACGCGGAATTCGCCGCGCTGAACAGCGACATGCCGAGCGACATCACCATGAGCCCTGCGACGACGCGCCAGAACGGTGTGCCGACGCCGATGAGGCAGAAGGTCGCGAAGCCGAGCAGCGTGATTCCCATCCCGACGTTCGCGAACAGCCGGATGCCGAAGCGATCCGCGAAGCGGCCCGCGAACGGCGCCGCGATCGCGGTCACGGTCGCGGCCGGCACGAACACGAGTCCGACCTGCCCGGCGGGAATGCCACGAACGGCCTGGAGAAAGAACGGCACGAGGAACCGCGTCGAAGCGATGCCCATGAAGATCACCAGAGCGGCGAGCGCGCCGAGCGCGAACTCGGCGTTCCGAAAGAGCGCCAGATCGATCATCGGCGCCGCGCTGCGGCGCTCGATTGCGACGAACAGCGCGAGCAACAGCAACGCGGCACCGGCTCCGGTGACCGTCGCGGGTGCGTGCCACCCCAGGCCAGGACCGAGCGTGAGCGTCAGCAACAGGCTCACGAGGAACGATGAGAACGCGAGCGCGCCGCCGTAGTCGAACGGCTGCGCGACCTTCGGCCTGTTTGCGCGCCGGCGCAGCGTGCGCTGCGACGTCACCGCGATCGCGAGCATGGCGGCCGCCGTGATCGCGAACAGCATCCGCCAGCCGACCGTGCCCGTGAGCACGCCGCCGAGCGAAGGGCCGACGATCTGTCCGAGGCCGACGGCGCCGATCTGTATTCCGAGCATCTTGGCGCGCTCCTTCGCCTCGAAGCTGTTGACCAGGATCACCATCGCGGTGCCCTGCGTCATCGCCGAGCCTAGTCCCACGAAGGCGCGCGCGGCGATGAGTCCATAGATCGTCGCGGACCACGCGGCAAACACGGCGCCGATCGCGAACAGCAGCGCGCCGACGACGTAGATCCGTTTGCGCCCGATCAGATCCGAGAGCCTGCCCACCGGAACGAGCAGTGCCGCGATCGCGAGGTTGTTGCCGACGAGCACCCACTGCGCCGTCGGCAAGTCGGTCGCGAACTCGTGCGCGATCGTCGGCAGCGCAACGATCGACGACGTCGTGTCGAACACGGTGATGAAGATGCCCGTGATGCACACCGTGAAGACGAGGTACTTGTGCTCGAGGCGAGGAAACAACATGGCGCGGTTCGAGCGATGTCCGGCGGTGGAGTCCGCCAATAGTAGGCATCCCGCGCGGCGCGAGCCAGATAGACCGCCTTCCAATTTCGCGCGAACCGAGTTAGATAGAGCGGCGGCGCGCACATCGCGTCCGCCTAACGAATCAGAACGAACGTGGGGGAATTCCGATGAGACTCATCGCCGTGTTGCTCGCGTCGCTTGCGCTGCCGCTCACCGCGCTCGGCGCCGACTGCGACCGCGCCTGCCTCAAGTCGACGCTCGACGCATACATGACGGCGGTCGTGAAGCATGATCCGAAGGCCGCGCCGCTGATGCAGGGCTACCGGCACACGGAGAACGCGCTCAACAAGCCGCTAGGGCAGGGCGTTTGGCAGAGCGTTACCGCGCTCGGCAAGGTGCAGCGGCGCTACATCGATGCGGTTAGCAGCCAGGCCGCGTACTACGGCATCGTCGAGGAAAGCGGCAAGCTCGCAGTCGTGACCGCGCGCCTACGGATCGAGAACCGCGAGATCGCGGAGGCCGAGTGGTACATCGCGCGCGACGGTGACCCCGGACTGCCCGGCTCGACGCCGCCGAACGTCTGGAATCCAACCAGCCTCACCGAGACGCCGCCGCCCGAGCGCAACCTGCCGAAGGACAAGCGCCTGCCACGCGACGCGATGATCGGGATCGTCAACAGCTATTTCGACGGGATCACTTCGCACGACGGCAGCGTCGTGCTCGCGCACGCGGGCTGCAACCGCTTCGAGAACGGCACGAAGGTCACGGGCCGACGCGGCGGGCAGGGCGACGACTGCGTCTCGGGGTTCGCGGGCTTCGACCTCGCAAACGTCGGCGGCCGGCGCGTCGGATTCGTCGACGACGAGCAGGGCGTCGTGCTCGGCATGGCCGTGTTCATCCGCAAGCCGGGCTCGCCGCGGCCGCGCAACGCGTTTAGCGAGTGGTTCTGGATCGAGGACGGCAAGATCCGCAACATCTGGACCGCGATGTACTACCCGGGGCCCGAGCGCGCGGTGCCGAATTGGCCGCCGTTCGACGGCAACTTCCCGCTCGACGCGGCAACGGCCGCGCAGCCGACGCCGAGCCCAGGCCATTAGAGCTGCTTTTGCGGGCTCGCCGCGGGAGCTAACCGATCGGTGTGACGGTGACCTCGAACAGCGTGAAGTCGCGCGTCTGATGCTTCTCGTCGCCGAGCGGCAGCGCACGAACGGTGAGTCGCTTGCCGGTCCCGGTCACGACCAGTGCGAGGTGGCCGTTCGAGGGTGCCTGGTCGGTACGCGCGTCGCCGGTCACGACGGCGAAGTTTTGTTCCGCCGAGTCGAGCGCGAAGTCGACTAGATAGCGCGCGTCGCGCTCGGTATCGAAAGCGAGCTGAAGCTCGCTGCCGGTGCGTACGGTCTCCGCCGGCAACTCTTGGCCGAAGAAGACCCAGCGGCTACCTTGCTTCACGAGGCTCGCATAAAAGACCGATAGCCGGCCCTTCTCGTCCTCGAGCCGCGTCGCCGAGTAAGTCGTAGCGCGATCCTCTTGCAATTCCTCGGGCTTGATGCCGAGCGCGGTGAGCGCGCGCCGGCTGAGCTTGCCCGGCATGCTCGCGGCGGCGACGTTGGTCGCGGGATCGATGGGAACTCCCGCCCGGATCGCACGCAGCAGATCGCTCGACGGCTTGACCGGCTGCTGTGCGAAAGCGATTGCGGCAGCCGCGAGCGCGACGATTCCAGGGACGATCCGACGGGTCGCGTTCGGCTTGATCACGTCGATGACCTCGCTAGGTGCGGGAAGCTCGCTACGGTTTCGCGTCGGCCGTGAACCCCGCTTGCTCGATGCCGTAGGCGCAAACCGCCTCGTCCTCGTCGCCGGTGCCGCCGCTCGCACCCGCGGAGCCGACGATCGCGCCGCTCGCGTCGCGGATCAGCACGCCGCCGGTCTGCGGCAGGAATTTGCCATGCGCCGTCGCGGCGAGCGTGACGAAGAAGTTCGGATTGTCCTTGGCTCGGCCAGCAAGCGCGCGGCTCGATGCACCCATCGCGACCGCGGCCCACGCTTTGCCGGTCGCGACGTCGAAGCGGAACATGCTCGCGCCGTCCTCGCGCTGCATCGCCTTCAAGTGCCCGCCGTCGTCGAGCACGACGACGCTCACGGGCTTGATCTTCATCTCGCGCGCCTTCTCGAGCGCCTTCGCGATGATCTTGTTCGCTTGCGCGAGGGTTAACGCCGTCATTCACCTCTCCCTGGGTGCTCCAAATCGGTTCGCAGCATAGCCGCCTCGGTCTGCTTGCGAAACGGGTGCGGGCGGCTATGCTGCGAAGCGGTTCGAAACGAGGGTTGCCATGGGTTCGCCGTGCATCATTACGGTGGCCATTACCGGCTCGGTGCCGAAGAAGACCGACAATCCGGCCGTGCCGATCAGCATTGCGGAGCAAGTCGAGTCGACCCACGCATCGTACGAAGCCGGCGCCGCGCTCGTGCACGTGCACGTGCGCAAGGACGACGGCACGACGACGTCCGAGCCCGAGCGCTTCGGCCGCTTCCTCGAAGGCATCCGCAAACACTGTCCCGACATGATCGTGCAGTTCTCGACCGGCGGGCGCAGCGGCACGGGCAAAGAGCGCGGCGGGATGTTGTTCCACCGCCCCGACATGGCATCGCTCGCGACCGGCTCCGTGAACTTCAAGACGATGATCTACGAGAACCATCCGACGCTGGTGCGTGATCTCGCGCAGCTGATGCTCGACTACGACGTGAAGCCCGAGATCGAGATCTTCGACCTCGCGATGCTCTACAACGCCGCCAATCTTGTCGGGGCCGGGCTGCTCAAGGCGCCGGTTCATGTGCAGTTCGTGCTCGGGGTGCCGAACGCGCTGCCGGCCGATCGCGAGGTGCTCGAGTTCGAGGTCGCGCAGCTCGAGCGCATGCTGCCGGGGGCAACCTGGACCGCGGCGGGAGTCGGCCGCTTTCAGCTGATCGTGAACGAGTGGACGCTCGAGCTCGGCGGCCATTGCCGCACCGGCCTCGAGGACAACATTCGCTTCGATAAGGAGCACCTCGCCGATAGCAACGCCCAGCTCGTCGCCCGAGTCGCCGAGCTCACGCGCGCCTATGGGCGGACGGTCGCGACTCCGGCCGAGGCTCGACGACTCCTCGGGTTGCGGGCGGCCTGATTCAGCACAGAACGAGGAAGAAGAACTAGAACGGAGAGGTCTATGGAGCTCGTGCTCGTCGTGATGCTGGTCGCGCTCATCGAATACATGGTGTTCGCGGGCCTCGTCGGCCGAGCTCGCGCGCAGTACGGAGTCCACGCGCCCGCGACGACGGGCCATCCGCAGTTCGAGCGCGTCTATCGCGTGCACCAAAACACGCTCGAGGCGCTCATCGTGTTCATCCCGGCGCTGCTCGCCTTTGCGTGCTACCTGAGCTTCGCATGGGCCGCCGGGCTCGGCGTCGCCTTCATCATCGCGCGGGCGATCTACGCAGTTTCGTACATCCGGGCACCGGAGAATCGCGGTCCGGGCGCGGGGCTCACCGGCGTCGTGAATATCGTCTTGGTGCTCGGCGGCTTGTGGGGGCTCGGAAAGCATCTGCTGGGATGAGCGGCAGACACACTGACAATTTGTCTAAATTAATCCAAAGGTGGGCCGCTACTTTTCGTTAGCGTGGCTATCCCGCTCACGGTCCGGTCCTGCGCTTGGCTAGAATGACTCGGATGAGCAGCCTGGGAGTGCGGGTCCTATTGTTCGGGGCGGCGGGCGTCGTGGCCGCCGGCTGTCAGCCGTCGCGCGAGGCCGTGATCGCGCAGAACCAGGCGACGATCAACCACTACTGCCTCGACTGCCATAGCTACGCCGAGCAGACCGGCGGCCTCACGCTCGAGCACGCGAAGCTCGACAGCGTCGCGGCGGATCCCGAGAAGTGGGAGCACGTAGTCCGCAAGCTGCGCGCCGGGATGATGCCGCCGCCCGGCAATCCCCGCCCTCCGCGCGAGACGTACGTGCAGGTCGCGAGCTGGCTCGAGGGCGAGCTCGATCACGGCGCAGTCGAGCGGCTGCCGCCGCCCGGATTACACCGCCTGAATCGCGCGGAGTATGGCAACGCCGTCCGCGATCTGCTCGCGCTCGACATCGACCCGGCGACCTTCTTTCCCGCGGACGACGTGAGCCGCGGCTTCGACAACCAGGCCGGGACGTTAGGGCTCTCTCCGGCGCTGCTCGAGGCCTATTTGAGCGCGGCCGGCAAGATCAGCCGCCGCGCGCTCGGCAAGGTGTCGGAGCCGACTCAGGCGATGTATCGCGTCGCAACCGACGAGACCCAGAACTACCACGTCGAAGGGCTGCCATTCGGCACGCGCGGCGGTCTCATCGTCGAGCACGAGTTTCCCGAGGACGCGACATACAACTTCAAGGTGTATTCCGTGAACCTCGGCAACATGGGCAACTTCCGCCCGTTCGGCGAGATCCGCGGCGAGAAGCTCGAGGTGCTCGTCGACGGCGCGCGCGTCGCGCTCGTCGATTGGGACGAGGCGTTCGGACTGAACAAGCCGGGGTTCGGCGGCTTCAGCGGCCAGCTCAAGACGATCGACGTGAAGGTCCCCGTGACCGCGGGCCCGCATCGCGTCGGCGTCACGTTCCTCGCGACCAACTATGCGCCGGGCCTCGACATGAACCGGGCGTTCGAGCGCAGCACGATCGAGACGGGCGGCTTGCCCGGCTACACGTTCTATCCGCACATCGGCAGCGTAAGAGTCGACGGGCCGTACGACGCTTCAGGCGCCGGCGATACGCCGAGCCGCGAGCGGATCCTGTCGTGCACGCCGAATTCGCCGACGGAAGAGCGGCCGTGCGCTGAGAAGATCCTGAGAACGCTCGCGAGAGCGGGTTATCGCGGCATGCAAAGCGACGACGACGTCGCCACGCTGCTCGCGTTCTACGACCAGGGGCGCGCGGACGGGGACTTCGAGAGCGGAATCGAAGTCGCCATGGAGCGCCTGCTCGCCGATCCGAAGTTCATCTACCGCGCCGAGCACGAGCCTGCGGACGGCGCGCCGGGCAGCACGTACCGGATCAGCGACCTCGAGCTCGCGTCGAGGCTCTCGTTCTTCTTGTGGAGCAGCATCCCGGACGACGAGCTGCTCACGCTCGCCGAGCAGGGGAAGCTGGCCGACTCCGCGGTGCTCGAGAAGCAGGTGCGCCGCATGCTCACGGACCCGCGCTCGGAGGCCCTGACCGCGAATTTCGCAGGCCAGTGGCTCGATTTGCGCGCGCTCGAAGGCCACGTGCCGGTTGCGGCGTTGTTCCCCGATTTCGACGACAACCTGCGCCAGTCTTACCGGCGAGAGACGGAGCTCCTATTCGACAGTCTGATCCGCGAGGACCGGCCGATCACCGAGCTCCTCACGGCCGACTACACGTTCGTCGACGAGCGGCTGGCGAAGGCGTACGGGATCCCGGGGATTTACGGCAGCCGCTTCCAGCGCGTGACGCTCGGTCCGGAGCTCGATGCACGCCGCGGCTTGCTCGGCAAGGGCAGCCTGCTCGCCACGTCGTCGCAACCGGGGCGCACGTCGCCCGTCATCCGCGGCTACTGGGTGCTGCAGAATCTGCTCGGCGTACCGCCGCCGCCTCCGCCGCCGAACGTGCCGGTGCTCAAGCCGGTGACCGTGGACGCGACCGGCAACAGCCACATGCCGTCGCTACGCGAGCAGATGGAACAACATCGCCGCGATCCCGCGTGCGCCGGTTGCCACAAGTTGATGGATCCGGTCGGATTCGCGCTCGAGCAGTTCGACGCGGTCGGCACGTGGCGCACGACGGACGGTCCGAACACGATCGACGCCTCGAGCGTGATGTACGACGGCACCAAGATCAATGGACCGGCGGATCTGCGCAACTTCGTGCTGGGCTACAAGG
>Ga0157375_10001024_pt1 | contig 24137 bp, 9 predicted proteins | sample M35metaG_FD_115311 | JGI IMG/M metagenome (GOLD analysis project Ga0157375, IMG submission 115311) | Miscanthus rhizosphere microbial communities from Kellogg Biological Station, Michigan, USA - M3-5 metaG | ecosystem: Host-associated > Plants > Roots > Rhizosphere > Soil | place: USA: Michigan... | reverse complement strand
CGTTGGGATTACCAACAATCAACCAGTTGCGGGTACTCTTGTGACAAACATCAGTTCGCTGGCCGCTGGACAAGTCATCAATTTCAGTGGCACCTATACCAATACCAGCAATATTTGTGGTCCGTTCCCTGACACTGTTACTGCAACAGGTACTGGTATATCGTCTCTTGCGATCCTTACGGCTTCGGCTAGCGCCCAGTGTACCATCACATACACACCTTGTTTGTCGGTGACAAAGAGCTGCCCAACCGCTGTCGTCGGTGCCACGCAGACCATCAGCGGAGTGGTTTCGAACTGTGGCAACATTGCCATTACCAACATTTCTGTGAACGACAACATCCTGGGAGCGGTGACGAACATTTCGCGACTGGATCCCGGACAAGCTGTTTCTTACAGCAAGAGCTTCACCGCTGGTTGCATTGGCAACACCAACACAGTCACTGCCAGTGGCAATAGTGTTTGCGGACAGCCTGCGACTGCTAGCGCAACGGCGCCTTGCCTTGTGACTGAGAATCCCTGCATCCACGTTACAAAGAATTGCAGCCTGGCCACGGTTCCTGTGGGCGGAACCGAAACGTTCAGTGGTTCTGTTTCAAACTGCGGCAATATCGGTCTGACGAATGTTGTGTTGCATGACACATTCCTTAATAAGGACATTGCAACGATTCCAACACTCGCAGTTGGCCAGTCAGTTCCCTATAGCACGAATTATATTGCGACTGCGGCGGATTGCTCGAGAGGTACGCTTACCAATACGATGATCGCCACGGGAAGGGATGCGTGCGGCACCCAGAATGTCCGTGACGAGGCAAGTTGCACGTTCATCGTTACATGTCCTCCTTGCATTGCAATAACGAAGGAAGTGGCCTGCTTCCTGGGGACAAATGCGCAAGGCGTGGATGTTTGCGGGACATACAGCAAATTCGCGATTGGCGTGCAAGGCACTCATGCCGACGGCACTATCCAGGAACCTGCGTTCTGCTACAGAATTACCATCACCAATTGCTCAACTGTTCCTTTGACGAATGTCACGGTAACTGACAATCGGTTCCAGGACGTAGGCGCATCGGACTTCCCCTGCATTGTTGCGGGAAATCTTGCTGCCGGTGCAAGCTGCAGCTTCGAATTCAAGGTTGAACTCGGCACGACCGATACGATCGCCACGTTTGTGACGAATACAGTCACTGCCAACGGCCAGAGTTCGTTCACTGGAGAGACCGTATCGGATACTGACACTGCTGAAGTGGAGATTGTGCCAGCTAAACTTAGCTGCAACAAATTCTATACGATTGACGGCGGTCCGTTCACGAATGACGTGACTCTGCTGGATCAGAACCCCCATGTGGTGGTTTATTATGTGACCATTACAAACACGGGCCTGGCAAATCTGCTTGATCTGACGGTCACGGATGTTGGCACTGACCCGACCTGCAACGGTTCCTTCTCGTTGCGCGAATTGGATGCCGCTGCCTCCATCACAATACCGTTGTGCACGAACGCAGCGTTCACTTGCACCAACCGTGGAATCAGCGACACAATTACGATTGTTGCGCATGCCTTCTCTGTGGGCACCAACAGCGCAGTGTGCGCTCACGACCTCCGCGGGTCGAACATTGTGGCCAGCACCGAATGCAGTGCTGCCATATTCTGCAGCTCGCCTGCCGCCTGCCGGGTTACCGGTGGTGGACGCCAGGATGCGCCGCTAGTTTGTCCGGACGACGTCCGTTATGTTACTCACGGCGGTCAAGTTGGCGCGCCGGTTGGCAACAAAGTTTGTTCAATCGACACGAACTTGCCCAACTTCTTCCTGGGTAATCCTTGCATCCACGGCCGGTGGACGCACGTCCGGCACGTCCAGGGCGGTTTGGAAGGTAACTTCCATGCTCGCTTCTTCGATACGTTGGATTGCGCTTGCCTGGACACGAACCTCAACTCCGAGACGTGCCAGTATGGGCCTGAAACAGTGGTTAACGGTGTTTGCGGAGATCGCAGCACTGGTCCGCTGCCGCGCAAGGCGCCGGCAAACAAGATTGCCTTCACTGGTGTTGGCGATTGGGCTTGTCCGAATGGCCGTCGCGAATCCCGCGCTTGCCTGTTCCGGGTTGACATTGAAGACCGCGGCGAGCCGGGTAACGCTCATGCCCTGGCTTCCAATAAAAAGGAAAACCGCATTCCGGATCGCTATCGCATCCGCATCTGGGTTCTCTCAGACGACGAAATTGCCGCGCTCAAGGGCAGCGGTGCCACCGGCGACAAATGGTTGTTGAACTTCCGGAATTGCATCTCGGCTTGCAACGGAATCGACTTCCAGGACGGCGGAGTCGGATGTAACATTGCGAACACCTGCACCAGCGGTGATTCGTGCAGCAGCGGTGCAGTAGCGGCAGGGACGATTACCTTCCCTGGCGGATGCCCGGTGCGCTTGCCGAATATCGATGATGGTGGTGAACTGCTGCATGGCAATCACCAGATCCATCCGGCGATTAAGGATTGTGATCCGTTCGACCCGACGGGGCCGGGGCTGGCAAAGCCTTAATCATTCCGTAACAACCGAATCCCACAGGCGGGGCAGCAATGCCCCGCCTTTTTTTTGTTTTGTGCGCCTGCCAGTCGCTTCGTCGCTTCAAGAGGGAAGTTCCGAAAGGGGGGGCCGCAACCTTCGGGCGTTTCTGGAGAGCCTCAAAACCCAAGCTCCGAGACTGGGCCGGCTGCTTCGCTACTTCCATCAGGCAGTGTGAATTTACGCAATTTGCGAAATGGATAGATTTGCTGATTCTGACTTTCAACTTCTAATTTCTGACCTCCTGTCGTGGGTACCCGTACCAGACCCGATTCGTAAATCCGTATTGGCTGGACTTGTTTTTAGTGCAATCCCCGGCAAAATACGAACGTCAAACAAACGCAATGAAATTCCTTTAATTTGGGACAGTATTAAATGGTGGTTCGCATTACCCAGAGTTCCTTATGCGAGTTTCTAACCCAAATTTATTAAAGTTTAGATTGCCAGGATCGCTTTCAAAGCGTTTGTAATACTGAACCTGTATTTCCGGTCTGCACGTAACTCGCACTTGTGTCTCACCCTGGTGCGAGTGGCGTGTGGGTTGGTTGAATAAAATAGCATTCAGATAGCGCGAGTGAGAAGGAAATCGAAGTATGAAACTATTAAGATCGTGTATAAAAACGGCGGCAGTTGGATGTTTATTATTGTTCGGCGCCCAGCAAGCGCTGGCTCATAGGAGCCCAAGTAATTGCGGAGGTGCAGGTGTCGGTGTGCAACTCTTTAAGTTTAGACTGAATGGACAACCCGCCAATACAATCACCAATGGCGAGCCTGTCGTTTATGTGATCCAGGTGCAAAACGATACGCTGTTCGGTCAAATACCTGTATGCGATGTCACCTGCGCGAGTGTGCTGTTTCAATGCCCCGATTCCAGCGGCAATCTTGGGCCTCAAATTGTCGTTGCTACCAATGTTAACCTGCCGTTTGGCACCGTCCCATTTGTAGCGGGATCCGTCACCTGTGTCGTATCAGTCGCCTCCTCGGTCACTAGTGCCAAAGCCCATGTTGATATCATTGGAGTTGTTCATGATGTGACCGTCGCTGGCTGCTCACCTGACGCGACATGCGCTGTTAATCCGTGCGATCCTGACGTTGGTGGTGGTCAGCAGGAAGTCTCCGTTACTGTGCGAACACCTTGCATCGATGTGACCAAACAATGCGTGAGCGCGGTGAATGTGGGCGGAAACGCCGTCGTGGTTAGTTTCACCGGTAGTGTTAGCAACTGTGGCAATGAAACGCTTGTCAACGTTGGGATTACCAACAATCAACCAGTTGCGGGTACTCTTGTGACAAACATCAGTTCGCTGGCCGCTGGACAAGTCATCAATTTCAGTGGCACCTATACCAATACCAGTAATATTTGTGGTCCGTTCCCCGACACTGTTACTGCAACAGGCACTGGTGTTGGATCGCTTGGCATCGTTACGGATTCAGCCAGCGCCCAATGCACCATCACCTATACTCCTTCGATTTCCGTAACTAAGGTATGTCCCGTCGTTGCTCCTTTACCCGGCACTACTTTAACGTTTACCGGAATGGTTTGTAACACAGGAAATATTGCGCTGACTAATGTGACAGTTGTAGACGATAAGACCCTCACAACTGGTGGCAACGTGGTAGCCAGCTTTCCTTTGCTGACCAACGGTGAGTGCAGGGCATTCAGTGGCAGCATTTCTGTGCCTGCCAATGTATGTTCGATTACTGACACATTGACCGCTCGGGGCACTAATATTTGTAACGGGGTCGGCGTGGTCAATACTGCCACGGCCACCTGTCCGATCGCCTGCGCTCCCGCGATCAAAGTTTATAAACAGGTCGTTTGTTATTCGAATGCGTGCGAGCCATTCAGTTCGGATCTAAACAGCCAAAAATCGGCGACTGGCGTGGTCGCTGGGGCCAATTGTCCTGCCTTCTGTTATCAAATTACCGTTACCAACTCGGGCAACGTGACCCTGTCAAACCTGGTGGTTTTTGATTCCAACAGCAGCGATGGGAAAGTGCTGAACCTGACCGGCTGCGGATTCCCGGCGACATTGGCTGTGGGAGCGACTGCGAACTGCATCGTGACCACCAACCACTGTGTCAATTCGACAAATATCATAACTGCGACCGCTGTCGGACAAGTGCCGACCGGCACTCAAACCGTTAGTGCGACTGACACCAACCGGGTGACAGTTATTCCGATCAGTGTTAATTGCAGCCTGCTGATCAGCACCAATGGGGGAAGCAGCTTCTTCGCTCCCTCTGTGTGCGCGACACAGTCGCTCGGCAATTCTTATATCGTGAGGATCGTCGTAACCAACAGCGGCCAATACGCCCTGCAAAACGTAACTATCAGCAGCACGGCTGGATTGGGCGCCTGCCTGCCTTCTGCTCGAAACCTGGGCACGCTGGCTGTCGGCGCGAGCACGACGGTCGATTGCACCAATGTCTGCAATGCAGTTGGTCGCAACGATTATGCTGTCTCGGTTACCGCAGTTGTTTCGCAAGCCGCAGGGCACATTTGCGACTTCAATGCGCAAGGCGTGGAAATCACTGCTTCAAGCCAGTGCAGCGCTTGCGTGGTCTGTGTGGGTGCGCCTGCTATCAAGGTCTACAAGCAGGTTGTCTGCTACACTCCTACCGGCTGCGAAACCTTTGACAACAATCTAAACAACCAAAAGAGCGCATTCGGTGTCCGAGTCGATCCTAATAACTGCCCTGCGTTCTGTTACCGGATTGTCGTAACCAACACTGGCAATATCGTGTTGACCAATGTCATTGTTGTGGATGATAGCAATCCAAATCCTGACTTGAACCTGGTTCCGTGTGCATTCCCGACAACCCTGGCGGTTGGGGCATCAGCTAGCTGTATCGTGACCAATATCACTCATTGCAGCAACACGGTTAACATCGTAACGGCGACTGGAGTTGGTTTCACTGGCACACAGTCAGTCCCTGTGAGCGCTCAAGACACCAACAACGTGGTTGTTGCTCCAATCGCGGTCAACTGTGCGATTACAGTCAGCACCAATGGAGGAAGCAGCTTCTTTGCTCCGTCCGTGTGCGCGACGCAGTCGCTCGGCAATTCTTATATCGTAAGGATCGTCGTAACCAACAGCGGCCAATATGCGTTGCAAAATGTGATTATCAGTAACACGGCGGGATTGGGTGGCTGCCTGCCCTCTCCTCGGAATCTCGGCACACTCGCGATTGGCGCGAGCGCGACAATCGATTGCACCAATGTCTGCAATGAAGTTGGTCGCACCGATTATGCTGTCTCGGTTACCGCCGTTGCCTCGCAAGCCGCGGGACACGTCTGCGACTTCAATGCGCAAGGCGTGGAAATCACTGCTTCAAGCCAGTGCAGCGCTTGCGTGGTTTGCAAGGGTCAGCCTCTTATCAAGGTCTACAAGCAGGTTGTCTGCTACACTCCCACTGGCTGCGAAGCGTTTGACAACAATCTGAACAACCAAAAGAGCGCGTTCGGTGTCCGGGTTGATCCGAATAACTGTCCTGCCTTCTGTTACCGGATTGTCGTAACCAACACTGGCAATATCGCGTTAACTAATGTCGCGGTTGTGGATGATAGCAATCCAAATCCTGACTTGAACCTGGTGCCGTGTGCATTCCCGACAACCCTGGCGGTTGGAGCATCGGCCAGTTGTATTGTGACCAATATCACTCATTGCAGCAACACGGTTAACGTGGTAACGGCCACGGGAACTGGTTTCACTGGGACAGAGTCAGTCCCTGTGAGCTCTCAAGACACCAACAACGTGGTTGTGAATCCGATCGCGATCAAATGCGAGCTCACAGTCAGCACAAATGGTGGAGTGAGCTTCTTCGCTCCGTCTGTCTGCGCGACACAGTTAATCGGCAATTCTTACATCGTTAGAATCGCCGTCACGAACAATGGCCAATATGCCCTGCAAAATGTGACCGTCAGCAACATAGCCGGATTAACCGGATGCTTGCCGTCGGCTCGCAATATCGGCAGCCTCGCAATCGGTGCCGGCATTACTATCGATTGCACCAATTCATGCGCAACGACTGGTCGCACTGACTTCACCGTTGCCGTGTCAGGTGAGGCTTCACAGGCAGCCGGGCATGTGTGTGATCATAATTCGCAAGGCATCCAAATCATCGCGAGCAGTACTTGCACAACATGCGTAGTCTGCTTCGGAGTTCCTTGCATCGGCGTAACCAAGGGTATCGCTTGCGTAATCTGCACCACCAACGAGCGTGGAGTGGTTCTCGCCTGTGCCTCGGCTACCGGCGGTTTCGAGAAAGAAGCCTATGGAGTCAGAAGCGATACGCAGGATCCAGCGTTCTGCTATCAGATTGTTGTCACGAATTGTGGTGACCTTGCCCTGAACGTAACAATAACTGACGCCAAGCTCGGCTTGAACGACATCGCAGTGGGTATCCTGGCCCCTCACACCATCTTCACGACCAACCTGGTCCAGGATTGGCACGTGACAACAACCAACGTTGTGATTGCGAATGGTGTTGCTGCTGGGACTGGTGCAACAGTATCCGCAACGAACTTCGCCATTGCTCATGTTCGCCCTGCGAGCATAGCGTGCGTGAAGACTGTGTCGGTGAACGGTGGTCCGTTCCAGCACACAATCACACTGACGAACGAAGTGGTCACCAACATCTCCTGGGCAGTTACCCTGACCAACACAGGTCAGGCTGACCTGGAGAACGTCAGGATCACTGACCTCAGCCAGAACGATGACTTGCCTTGCACCGTTAACCTGGTTGTGACGAACATCTTCCCGGTTGGCGGGTCGATTGGTCCAATCATCGTCTGCTCCAATAACACTGGATTCACCAGTTGCACCAACCTGTCCCTTGATAACGATATCAGGATCGTTGCCAGTGCGGCTGCTGAAGGGACCAACTGCGTCTGGGACATCGAAGGGACGAACATTATCGTTCAAACCAGTTGCGACGCGCACCTGAACCTCTTCTGCGTGGTTCCAAATGCCTGCCGGGTAACCGGCGGCGGCCGCCAGGATGACCCGACGGTGTGCCCCAGCAATGTTCGCTACGTCACGCACGGCGGCCAGGTAGGCGCGCCAGTCGGAAACAAAGTGTGCTCCATCGACACGAACTTGCCGAACTACTTCCTGGGCAATCCTTGCATCCATGGTCGCTGGACACATGTCCGGCACGCAAAGGGCAGCGGCGAAGGCAACTTCCACGCTCGCTTCTTTGATACACTTGATTGTGCCTGCCTGGACACCAACCTCAATCCAGATACTTGCCAGTATGGTCAAGGTACCGTGCTGCACGGTATATGTGGTGATCGCAGCACAGGGCCGCTGCCACGTCCTGCGAACGCGAACAAGATCGCCTTCACCGGTGTGGGTGACTGGACCTGCTCGCCTGGAGGTCGGGAGCCTCGTTCCTGCCTGTTCCGCGTGGACATTGAAGATCGTGGCGAACCAGGTAACGCCCATGCGCTAGCCTCAAATGGCAAAGCGAACCGCATTCCGGACCGCTATCGCATCCGCATCTGGGTGTTGACTGAATCGGAACTGGCGCAATTAAATGGCGCGGGTCCCGATCCGTATCTGATTCACTTCCGGGATTGCATCTCGGCTTGCAACGGCATCGACTTCCAGGACGGCGGTATCTGCAGTCCGAACGCCTGCAGTGGTGATCCTTGCACCGGCCTCGGTGCAACGGGTACCATCACATTCCCTGGCGGTTGCCCGGTGCGTATGCCAAACATTGATGATGGCGGCGAGTTGCTGCATGGCAATCACCAGATTCATCCGGCCATCAAGAACTGCGATCCCTTCAATCCGACGGGACCGGGGTTGGCCAAGCCATAATAAAGTTCTTTAACTAATTCGCGCACAGGCGAGCCAGACATGGCTCGCCTGTTGCTTTTAGCAATTTGCAGTTCGCCCAACATGAGTTTAGAATCTAAGCGTAGCGCAGGAAATTGCCCGGGCAGGTCGAAGGTCGATCGAAAGAAGGAAGGAAGGGATGTCGTTGACATCCGCTTTCCGGGCTGCTCCCGAGTAAATCACTCGGTAATGCGTCCGATGGGGAAATCCGTAACCTTCTTTGTTGTCCTTTGTGATGAAAATGGCATGATAAGGGTTATGAGATCGAGACTTTGCTTCCCGCAACAATTTGTGGCGAGCATTTCTTGCAAAGTTAATCCCTGAAAACTATGAAAAGTCACATCGAGATTATCCGCTTTTGCATCCTTATAACTTTATTGTTTAGTGGCGCCAGGCAACTTCATGCGCATCGGAGCCCAGAAAATTGCGGAGGGGCCGGGGTGGGTATTCAAGTTTTCAAATTCCGCCAAAGTGGCACGGTCGCCAATACGATCACTAACGGTGAACGTGTTATCTACACCGTCCAGATTCAGAACGACGCTCAATTAGCAACACCGAGCGGTCCCATACCGGTCTGCGACGTGACCTGCGCGAGTGTCATTTTCCGATGTCCAGATTTCAACGGGGTTCCCGGGCCGTCAGTGGTATTGACGAACAACTTGAATCTTCCTTTCGGAACGGGGCCTATGATAGTTGGATCGGTGACCTGCACGGTCGCTGTGGCCTCTGGGGTAGCCAGTGCTCGAGCTCGAGTCGAGGTAATCGGGATTGTCCACGATGTAAGCATTTTCAATTGCTCACCTGACGCAACTTGCGTGAACAATGCCTGTGACCCGGACGTGGGCGGTGGCCAACAGGAAGTATCGGTCACTGTCAGAAATCCTTGCATTAATGTCTTTAAGCAATGCGTGGCCACAACGAACGCAACTGGCCGCTCTGTCCTGGTGAGTTTTTCCGGCACAGTGACGAACTGTGGCGATGAGGATCTGGTGAATATCTCTGTGGTGGATAATCAGCCGGCAATCGGCACTGTGGTTACGAATTTTAGTTCATTGGTTGTGGGCGCATCGGTCAGTTTCAGCGGCAGTTACACGAGCACGAACGATCTTTGCGGTCCCTTTATTGATACGATCTCAGTTACCGGTACAGGGCTTGGGACTTTGGCGACAGTGAAGGCCAGCAGCACGGCACAGTGCCCAATTGTTTATACGCCAGCAATTATGTTGACCAAAGTGTGTCAACCTGGGCTCGTCCAACCGGGAGGAACTCTCAACTTTAGCGGCACGGTCAGTAATGCGGGAAATGTGATTCTGACTAATGTGTTTGTCTTCAATGACCATCCGACTGCCAATACAAAATTATTAGGGCCCATTTCTTTAGGATTGGGTGAATCGACTAACTTCAGTTCGAGCTACGTTGTCCCTCTGGATTCCTGCGGTCCTTATACGGATACGGTAACTGGCTTCGGCACCAGCATCTGCGGCGTGAGCGTCACAAACTCAGCGACTGCTAATTGCCCCGGCACGAACTCGCCAGCTATTTTTGTGATAAAGAATTGTCCGGTAAATCCCGTTCCTCCTGGTGGCACCCTGGTCATCAGCGGTGTGGTGTCGAATGCCGGTAATATTACATTAACAAACGTTACCGTTACCAATGTAATTACTGCCATCGGGCAAAACCACGCGATTTTAGGTCCAATCACTCTGCTACCTGGAGCTTCTGTTCCATTCACTGACAGTTACACCGTACCACCGAATTCATGCGGGCCGTATGCGGACACAGTGATGGCGAGAGGTTCGGATAAATGCTTTGGACGACTGGTCACCGCCAGCGATACGAAGAGTTGTCCTGGCATAACAAGTCCGAAAATAGCGGTGGTCAAACACTGTCCGGCAAATCCGGTTGTTCCGGGTGGTGTGGCCGTGTTTTCCGGCACCGTCAGCAATGCAGGCAACATTACCTTGACCAATGTTGTGGTGGTCAATAACCGGCCAACAAACAATACGCCAGTATTTGGACCTGTTACTTTGCTGCCGGGTGAAACCAGGAGCTTTACCGGCAGTGAGACCGTTCCTGCCAATTGCTGTGAGTACTTCGACACATTACTCGCCACAGGGGTGAATATTTGTACCGGCAGCAATGTAGTCGCGAGCGCAAGTGCCGCATGTCCCACACTTGTCCTTCCCAGAATAACGGTAACCAAGAATTGCCCACCCAATCCGATCCCATTGGGACAGCCCCTGGTGTTTTCGGGAATAATCAGCAACGCGGGTAATATCGCTTTGATCAATGTGATGGTTGTGGATAACCAACCGAGCAATAACACTCCTGTGATTGGTCCTTTGACGCTTGCACCCGGTGAAACCGCTCCTTACAGCGGAAGCTATGTTGTTCCAATCAATCTTTGCGTCACGAACATTGCTGACACAGTAACAGCAACCGCTAAGGATGTGTGCGCTGGAAGTAACGTCACAGCGAGTGCGAGTGCTCTCTGTCCGATTCTGCCCACGCCGCGGCTGACGGTTACCAAGATTTGTCCGGCCAGCCCTGTGGCCCCTGGGCAGTTGCTTGTCTTCACTGGCACCGTGAGTAACTCCGGGAATCTCACCATTACCAATATCATTGTGGTGAATGACCGGCCTGCCCCAGACACGTTCATTCTCGGGCCAGTTACTTTGGTTCCCGGTCAAACCATTGGGTTTAACGGCAGTTACATTGCGCCGTACGATTGTTGCGGACCTTGTGTGGATACTGTTACCGCGCGTGGCAATGAGTTCTGTGCCGGCAGCAATGTTGTTGGGACTGCCACGGCGGCATGCCCACGCATTACCACCCCGGGCCTTTCTGTTACCCGCAATTGCCCTCCGGGGCCGGTAACGCAGGGAGACCTGGTCTTCTTTACTGGAATCGTTAGTAATACCGGGAATGCAACTTTGGGTAATGTCACCGTGATTGATGACCAGGCTGGAGACGTGCTGGACAATCTGGTGCTAGCTCCCGGGGAAGCTGTTCCTTATATGGGAATGTTTGTGACCACGAATTGTGGACCGAATATCGCCTCAGGAGTGACAGCTATCGGCAATGACATCTGCACCGGCGTGGTTGTCAGCAATCGTTTTGTTACGAGCTGCCCCGTCCTTTGCCCGGGAGTTGCTTCAGTGACTCTGTTCGGTATGAAGGTGGTGGGGACGAACTTTGTCTTCTCCTTCATAACGGAACAGAATCATAATTACACGGTCCAGTACACCGATTCCCTTGGGCCGGTTAACTGGCAGACTCTCCTGGTTGTCCCTGGGGACGGAAACACGGCGACGATTTCTGATCCCCTCACGATCGGATCGAGATTCTACCGCGTGCTTATCCAATAATTCGGCGTTTATTGCTGGTTACATCGCCGCGCAGAGTTTATCTCTGCGCGGCGTTTTTATGTGCTCAAATCGGTGAGACGCTTTGAGGCTTTAAGACGTCCCGGACCTCATTTCTGGCACCTCGATTGCTCCTGTTATCCGAAGTTTCGCATTTTCATGAGAACTCTTTTACGCGTGCTGCACTTGGAAGATGACCCGGATTATTCGCTCCTGGTGCGGTCCATGCTGGAATCGGAAGGTATTCAAGCTGAAGTGCTTCTGGTAACCAATCGCGCTGATTTCGAGGCTGCTTTAGCACTGGAATCGTTCGATCTCATCCTGGCAGACTATCTTCTAACCGATTATAACGGGCTTCAGGCGCTGGATTGCGCCCGGCAACAGTGTCCAGAGACACCTTTCCTTCTTCTTTCTGGGACAATCGGAGAACCAGTGGCGATTGAAAGCCTCAAAACCGGAGCGACTGATTACGTCTTAAAGAATTACCCTGAGCGCCTGGTTCCAGCCATTCGAAGGGCGGCCGAGGAGGCAAACGAGCGAAAAAAACGTCGCCGAGCAGAAACCGAATTAATTCGTCGGGAAAAGTATTTCCGAGCACTGAGTGAGAACTCGCTGGATATCCTGACCATCCTCAATTCTGATGGCCTGTTTGTTTATAACAGCCCGTCTATTAAACGTGTTCTGGGATACGAACCGCACACGCTGACCGGACAATCGGCATTTGCGCTGGTCCATCCCCAGGACTTGCCAGAGATTCTTGAATCTTTTCACGGGGGATTAAAAGATCCCGACCAAACTGTCACGCTGGATTTTCGATTTCGCCACCGTAACGGTTCGTGGCGCCACCTTGAGGCCGTAGGCCAAAGCCGCTTAGGTGACCCGGACATTGCCGGGGTGGTAGTGAATGTCCGAGATGTCACCGACCGAAAGCAGGCGGAGATGGGATTACGAGAGAGCGAGAAACAATATCGTTTGATTTTTGATGGCAATCCCACGCCGATGCTTGTTTTCGACGAGGAAACTTTGGATTTCGTGGAGGTGAATGATGCTGCGCTCCAGCATTATGGCTACAGCCGAGCTGAGTTTTTATCATTGCGGGTGCCCGATATCCGGCCGCCTGAGGAAGTACCCACCCTTATGGAGTATCTGCACAGGTTGACGCCGTCGAGCGGGGCAGCAAAACTCGGAATGGGTGGGGTTTGGCGGCATCGAAAGAAAAACGGGAGCCTCATTGATATGGAAATCAAGTGGAGCCCTGTTTGTTTCAAAGGACGTCCTGCATGGTTGATCATGGCCAACGATATCACCGAGCGAAAGCGCATCGAGCATCGGGATGCGGCATTTGCGAAGTTAGGACAACATCTAAGTTCGACTACATCACCTGCCGAAGCCGCTCGAATCATTCACGGAGTGGTCGATGATTTGTTTCAATGGAACTCCTTCAACCTCGACATGTTAGATGATGCCGGCGACTTGCTTTATCCGATTTTGATTGTGGATACGGATGGCGAGAACCGACGATTTAGCACACCTCTGCCAATCAAAGGGCGCGAGCTTAGCCCGCTGGTTCGACGTGTAGTGCAACAGGGCGCTGAATTGATACTCAACAGTCAGGAAAAGATCGGGTTGGAGCACGAAACGACGGGTGGCGATCGACCAACGGTTTGCCTGATGTTCGCCCCGATAAGGAGCCGCACCCGAGTAATAGGAATGCTTGAAGTGCACAGCAATATTCCCGATGCCTACAGCCAGCAGGATTTGGCCACGTTGCAGACATTGGCCGATCACTGCGGCGGCGCTCTTGAGCGTATTCGCGCTGAGGACGCCTTGCACAAAAGTGAGGCGGCGCAGAAAGGGTTGGAAGATCAACTTCGTCAATCTCAGAAAATGGAGGCGATTGGCCAACTTGCCGGAGGAGTAGCCCACGACTTTAATAACATTTTAACAGTCATACAGGGTCATGCGTCCTTACTGCTTGCCGGCGGCGCTCTGAACAGCGTCTGCGCAAGATCGGCCGAACAAATCGGCCAGGCTGCTGATCGCGCTGCAGGCTTGACGAGGCAACTGCTGACATTCAGTCGACGGCAGGTGATGCAGCCGCGTCGGCTGGATATGAGTGAGATCGTTTGTAATATGACGCAAATGCTGAGCCGCATTCTGGGGGAGGACATTGCGCTTCAATTAAAATATTCGGCCCAGCCAGCGTTGGTGCAAGCTGATGCCGGCATGATGGAACAAGTATTGTTGAACCTTGCGGTCAACTCTCGCGATGCAATGCCAAAAGGCGGGAAGCTGACTATTAACATTTCGATTCAGGAAGGCCATTCGCTGCAATCAGATTTGATTTCCGGCACGCACACCGGCAATTTTGTCTGCCTCAGTGTTATCGATACAGGTTGTGGCATTTCTCCAGAAAATTTGCCCCGAATTTTCGAACCATTTTTTTCGACCAAGGCGGTGGGGAAAGGAACTGGGCTGGGATTGGCCACTGTTTATGGCATTATTCAACAGCACGAAGGTTGGATCAAAGTCCAGAGCGAACCTGGCAATGGCACCACATTTAACGTTTTTATACCATGCACGAATGGAAGTATTGAATCAGGTGAAAAGCAATCAGCCGCGCCCGCGATCCGAGGCGGCAAGGAGACGGTGCTGGTAGTGGAAGACGAAGCGCCTGTGCGGGAGTTGGTCTGCAATCTTCTTTTGTCTCACGGCTATCGAGTATTAGAAGCTGAATCTGGCGTTAAAGCACTGGAACTATGGCACAATACCCAGGAACCTGTGGATTTGGTACTCACCGATTTGGTCATGCCCGACCAAATGAACGGACGCGAGCTGGCCGAAAAACTCTGGGCGGAACAGCCCGCGCTCAAAGTGATCTTCACCAGTGGTTATAGCGTGGATGTCGTAGGCGCTGATTTCGTGTTGCAGCGTGGGATTAATTATCTCCAAAAGCCTTACGCACCAAGCAAGTTAGCCGTTGCAGTGCGTGATTGCCTGGATGGGAAAAACCATAGCGGTGCAGGGTCTCACCAGTCCGCGCTCGTGCGCGCTGGCGACTGAAACGGATAGTGGTTTAGATCGCAAACCCCGACGAAAACAAACTTCCAGACAAGCACCGCAACAACGCCTCGGGGTTACCCACCCCTGGAGTTATGGTGGATACCCGTGGTTCTCGCTTGATCTCGGCAGGCTCAGAAGAAATCGGGAACCCTTATTTACATCGCTGACTACGGTGATAGACCCTCCGTGTGCTTCAACCACCGCTTTCACCAAGCTCAACCCGAGTCCCAGCCCACGTTGCGAACGGCTCTTGTCACCTCGATATAGCCGAACCCAGATTTTTTGCTGTTCTTCAGCCGGGATACCAATACCGGTGTCCGTGAAAATTGCGATTGCCTGGTCGGGCCGGCATTGCACGCAGATCTCCACCTTACCGCCGGACGGAGTATACTTGAGCGCATTATCGAGCAGGTTGGCAAAAACTTGGCGCATTCGAGTCCGATCGAGTGAGACAAGGCAGGGTGTTGAGAGTTCGGTTGTAACTGAAATCTTTTTTTCCTCGGCCACGTACTCGTAAAGTTCGACTACTTCGCGCGCGAGTTCGCCCAACTCCACCGGTTCGCGGTGGAGCTTCATCATGCCAGCTTCGGCCTCGGTAATATCCATTAGCGTGTTGAGCATGTTCAGGACCCGTTCGGATTCCTCGACACAATCGGCCAGGGCTTCGCGGGCCTGCGCAGGCTGGGCTTCCGGTTGGAGGGCAACCTCGGCGGTGGCGCGCAGGCGGGTCAACGGCGTCCGAAGATCATGGGCGACATTATCCAACGATTCGCGCATTGCTCGCAGCAACGCCTCATTTTTATCGAGCAAACTGTTGAAGAGGCACACCAACTCATCCAGTTCATCGTCGGATTCGCGCACCGGAACCCTGGCATTGAGTTGGCCAGTCCGAATAATTGCCCGGGCCGTTGAGACGATTTGTCGTACGGGTTGCATCGCGCGATGCGCAAAAAACGCACCTGCCAGAAAGCCGAGGACAACGGTTACTGTACCAATGGTTATAAAACTGCGGCGGATTGGATCAAAAACCGCTTCGCGACTGTTGGTCGTGCGGCCAATTTGCAATAAGGAGCCATTCGGAAGCGCTCCTGACAGAAGCGTGTAGTCCCGCTCCTCGTTTTGAGGAATACGAAGATATAAAACTCTGGCCTGGTAACCTTGCCGGTCGGTGGGGGTGTCACGAAAGGTAAGCCAATCCGGAGGAGCGGTGACGTAAATGATTTGATCGAGACGATTTACTACCCGGACAAACATCGTGTTCCGGATCTCAGCGGGTTGGCTTCTTACCCAACGGTCCAACCCTTCTGCACCACTGGCCTGGTAAACTACCGCGGCCTCCTTTAGCCTGGCATCCAGGACCTCCCGATCCTTCTTTGCAACGGCGGCGACCAAAACATAAAAGGTGAGTGTAAAAACCGCTGCGCTGCTGAGCATGAATATTAAGGCATACCACAGGCTTAGGCGAACGCCGATGTTCCGGCGCAAAGGATCAAGCAGGCCGGAGAACATAACCTACCCCGCGAATGGTATGAATCATCGCCCGAGCTTTGTCCAGCTTGCTGCGCAATCGGTGGACCAGCACGTCCACCACGTTGGTCTGCGGATCAAAGCTAAAATCAAAGATGTGTTCCAGAATCATGGTTTTGGTCACTGGCCGGTTCGGATGGCGCATCAGGTATTCCAGCAAAGCGAACTCGCGGGGCTGTAGATCTATTTTTTCACCCGAGCGCGTGACTTCGCGGGTGAGTAAATCAAGTGTCAGGTCGCCTACCGCAAGGCGGGTTGGTTCTGGTGTTTGTGTGGCGCGCCGGATGAGCGCCTGGATACGAGCGAGCATTTCCGAAAAGGCAAACGGCTTTGGCAGGTAATCATCACCACCTGCTTGAAGTCCGCGAACCCGATCGTCTACAGATGCTTTGGCGCTCAGGATCAGTACGGGTGTCCGTACTCCATGCGAACGCAGTTGCTGAATCAGCTTCAATCCATCCAATTTCGGCAGCATCAAATCCACCACTGCCGCATCATAATCGATCGTTTGCGCTTGAAATAATCCTGCCTCTCCGTCGCTCGCATGGTCCACGGCAAAGCCGCTCTGTTTCAACCCATTCATTACGAAGGAGGCGATTTTCTTGTCGTCCTCGACCACCAATATCCGCATGACACTCAACATAGAGCAAAGACCCGCGGAGTTACAATGGAACAAGAAATCTCGTTTCTAAACCGCCGGCTAAAAGAGGAAGCCCTCCCCCGCCAGAGCGCACTGGCGTGAGAGGGCCTTGGTTCACTGAAGAGGTTAGCCGTTGCGACTTTCGTCGACGACAACGAAATGGCTTCCACCATTCCGCCAGAAGCGCAGCAAGGTAGTCTTGCTTTGTTTTTCCGTCAGCTTAACGGCTTCTTCCGCGTTGCGAACTGGCTTGCGATTGATCTCCTGGATGACATCACCGGGTTTCAAGCCAGCTTCCGCGGCTGGAGAATCGGGAGCGACATCTGTGACTACTGCTCCCTTCATATTTGCCGGCAGTTCGAACTGCTGCCGTGCCGCCTGGTCGAGATCGCCAACTGTAACACCATTCAGCGTGCCGGTGTCCTCACTTTTGCTCTGCGAATCGCCTTTGGCGAGGCGCTCGGCGCCCGGGAGTTCGCCAACGGCTACGTCGATCGTTTTTGTCGATCCATCCCGGATCACCTTGGCTTGAACATTTTGGCCGGGATGCAAGCGCGCTACTTCCAGTTTCAAATGACGGCTATCCACAACTTTCTTGCCGTCGAATTCGGTAATCACGTCGCCACTTTTGAAGCCTGCCTTCTCAGCCGGACTATCTGCGGTGACATCGCCAATCAAAGCACCCTTGCCGTCCTTCAGTTGGAATTCCTTGGCCAAGGCAGGGTTCAGATCCTGAATCATCACACCTAGATATCCACGCGTGACACGCCCATCTTTAATGAGATCCTGCATGACATCACGGGTAAGGTTGGCTGGGATTGCAAAGCCGATGCCCTGGTTACCCCCGCTTCGGCTCAGGATAGCGGTGTTGATACCAATCAACCGGCCTTCCGCGTCCACCAGCGCCCCTCCGGAGTTACCGGGGTTGATTGCGGCATCCGTTTGGATGAAGTCTTCGTAATCCAACCCAGTTGCGCCAGCACGTCCAGTGGCGCTAACGATTCCAGTGGTCACTGTTTGGCCTATCCCGAAGGGATTTCCGACCGCGAGCACCACGTCACCGACTTCAACTTTATCACTGTCAGCCATCGGCACGGCTGGCAGGTCCTTGGCGTCTACTTTTATCACTGCGACGTCGCTTTTCGGATCGCGCCCCACGACTTTAGCGATAAACTCGCGTCCATCCTGCAGTGCAACCTTCACTTCATCGGCGCCTTCCACTACGTGATTATTCGTGAGAATATATCCGTCCTTGGTAACAATAACGCCGGACCCAATACCTTGTTGGCGAGGCATTTCTTGACGACGAGGCATATTGCGCTTTGGTCCACGGAATTCGAACTGATCGCCGAAAAACCGGCGGAGCATATCGTCCATGCCCTCGGGAGCGCCTTCGTTGTAGGCGGTGTTACGCATGTGAAGCGTCGTCGAGACCTTCACTACGCCGGGAGCAACTTTTTTGACAACCGGTGCGAAGCTCGAATGCCCATTTGCATCGCGAGCGATGGGGCGTTCATCTACAGGCGGTAAGCTTGCCTTTTCGGCCTTTGGTTTTTGGGTAAAAGCAAGAGCGGATCCGGCCAGGACCACCGCACCGCCCAGGGCGACGGCCGCAATCCGGTTGCTTAGGTTTTGGAATATTGGTTTCATAAACTCGTTTTTCAATTTATTTGGTTGAGGACTTTTGTCATTTGTCTCTGAGTTATTAAACCACCCGGTAATGACACGAACCTTTCGGGAAAATTACAAATTTGTAAGGCGTGAGGTGCGTCATTTTCGAATCAGCGGGGTGCTTTTTAGTCCTGCTGCGGATGCAGGTTAACTCGTGACTTAAGGTGGCGGATATGTGTATGAAGGGTAGGGTCAATTATGAATCTGGATGATACACAGCGGAAAAAAGTCACAGAATGGATCACGCAAGGTCTCAAGCTTTCGGAGATCCAGAGCCGGTTGGGTGCCGAATTTGGGTTGCAACTTACCTATATGGATGTGCGACTTCTGGTGGATGATTTAAAACTGACCCCCAAAGATACAGAGCGGCCCAAGCCAGCCGCTGCCACCCTTCCCAGCCCCGGCCCTGGCAGTCCGGTGAGCCCGCCTGATGGCGCGGCCGCATCCTCCGCGGGAATATCCGGCCAGGTTTCCGTCAGTGTAGATCAACTCGCCCGGCCCGGAGCGATGGTCAGCGGGAAAGTCACTTTTAGCGACGGACAAAACGCCGATTGGTTTTTTGATCAAGCAGGCAGGCTCAGCTTGCTCCCCCAACAACAAGGGTATCGTCCTTCCGCACCCGACTTGCAGCAGTTTCAAGCGGCCCTTGACCGCGAGTTGAGCAAGATGGGGCTTTGAAAGAGCGATCAGCGGTTTCTTAAAATTAGTTAATCGAGGTTTGGTTGCGGAGCGCCTGTCAGAAACAGCCCCATTAAAGATTCTTCCAGCCGTTTGGCACATAGATGGTTCTACAGCGCCTTTAGCAGAAATCGCTGTCCATCATTAAGACAACTGTCAAAATTTTTGTGACGTTTTCCCGTTAAATGCCTCTCTGACACCCTCGTGGACCCAGTTGGCCCGCCTTTTGCTCGGAGTGCTTCGTCCCGCAGCGCAGTTCCCGTTCCGATAGCCATGCAGATGCTGCGTACTGACAAAACATGCGAAATAAAACATTCAGCAGCAAAGTCGAGAGGGCCCGCCGGTCCGCAGGCTGCCTGGCACATCATCTCGAATTCAAAAAGCTGACTGAAACCACCAACTGTTAGTTATGAACCTGAGCCCGCTCTTACTTCGAAAACGTCTGGTCTTGTTTTTTTTACTGCTCCCGGCCACCTGGTTGCTTGTGCCTGATACGGCTTTCGCGGTATTTAGGACCGATTTGCAGGGGCAGAATTTCGGCTCAACCAATTGGAGCGGTGGCCCAATCCTGGGCTGGAAAGAATTGGACTACGTGCCAATCCGGACCGTGCACAGCGGCGGACCAGCGACCAACCAGGTGATGGTCATCACTTTCGATCACACGAAAGGGACTTCCAAAGGCTTCCAGGATCTGAGTGGTTGGACGCCCTCATCCAACGTTATCATTACCGCTCCCCCTGTCCTCTCCGCTCCGGCTGGTGCGGATGTTTGGAGTTACACCTTCACTGTTACCGTTACTAGTGCCGCAGATGGTTACGTCTACTTTTTAGGTCGGCTGTCCGCCGGCTCGCATGGCTTTAGCGGCGCTTCCCTTTCCATGAAGGTGAACGGCACTGGGCAGTTACAAATCAAGCAACCTCCTGCCGTCCTGGGAAATCCCGACTTGGCGATCACCAAGACCGGGCCAAGCCAGGCTAAAACCAACCAGATCATTACCTACGTCATCAACTACACGAATAAGTTGATTGCGGCTAATACAGCTTTGGGTGTTCAGGTGACAGATATTCTCCCTGGGGAGCTAACATACGTTCCCAACAGCGGAAGCAAAGGTATTAGCGTGTCGGGTAATACTCTAACGTGGGATTTGGGCAATCTCGTTCCAGGGAAACGCGGTATTCTGACTTACAAAGCACTGGTGAGTACGAATATTCCGGTCACGACAACTTTTGCGAACCTGGCACAGATTCTTTGTTCGCAGGACGATGCTACTCCAGGGGACAACTCCGCTTCAGTACAGACCACGGTGGTCATCACAATTCCCGTAACGGCCAATGACGATGTCTATGCTATTGGCAAAAATACAACTCTGACAGTCCCAGTGCCTGGGGTCCTGGCGAATGATAGTAATGCGTTGAGTGGGCTTCTCTTGACTGCTCCTTTGAATGGCACACTGACTTTCAATACCAATGGGTCGTTCGTTTATGTTCCCGACACCGGTTTCTTAGGCAGCGACATTTTCGCTTACCAAGGCCTTAACGGCACGAATATTTCCGGTCCGGCTGTCGTTACAGTGAATGTAACCAACACCTGTTTCCTCGTCTCGGCCAATAACGTCACCAATAACACCGACCCCGGCCAGTGCGGCGCGATTGTATCATTCCCGCTGCCCACAACTACGGGGGATTGTGCCCCGATCACTTGCACGCCCCCAAGCGGCTCGTCGTTCCCATTAGGAGTTACTACGGTGACTTGCACCAATACGGACGGATTAAATGCGTCGTTTCTGGTGGTTGTCGTGGATGCTGAACCGCCGGCAATTACGTGCCCAAGCAACATCCTGCTTACGGCCGATCCCGGCCAGTGCTCGCACAGCAACGTGACTTATTTGGTTTCGCAAACAGACAATTGCCCCGGGTCAACGCTTGTTCAGACCGCAGGTTTGCCAAGCGGAGGAACATTTCCAGTAGGTACCACTACAAACCGCTTCACTGCCACCGACGCGGCTGGCAACTCCAATACCTGTAGCTTCATTGTGACGGTCACTGACACACAACCACCGACGATCACCTGTCCCGCTAACATTGTTGTGGATGCAGCCGCAGGCCAATGTGCGAGCAATGTAACATTTTCGATCACGGCCAATGATAACTGTGGCAGCGTAACGAACCTCGTCAGCGTACCGGCCAGCGGTTCGCTGTTCCCGGTTGGGGTAACTACTGTTACCAATACCGCGAGCGATAACAGCGGCAATACAAGCACTTGCACTTTTACCGTGACCGTGCGGGATAACCAGCCACCAACGATTACATGTCCGACCGATGTGACGGTCAATGCCAACCCTGGAACGTGCTTTGCCACCGCTGTAGTTTTGGGCAGTCCTGCGGCCAGCGATAATTGTGGCGCAGTGACTGTGACCAGCAATGCCCCGGCGAGCTTCCCGGTGGGCACTAACCTGGTGACCTGGACTGTGACGGATACCAGCGGCAACTCGAACACATGTCAGCAGCTCGTCATTGTCCGTGACACTCAACTGCCAACCATTTCTTGTCCCGCCGACGTGACGGTGAATGCGGACGCCGGGTCGTGCTTTGGCACCGCTGTGGTGCTGGGCACTCCGACCGCGAGCGACAATTGCGGTTCTGTTATCCTGACGAGTAATGCCCCAGTTCAGTTCCCCGTGGGCACAAATGTAGTAACCTGGACGGCGACCGACAGCAGCGGGAACATTGCCACTTGCCAGCAACGTGTCATCATCAAGGACGCACAAGCACCAACCATCAACTGTCCGACAAGCATTGTGGTGGAGGCCGATCCTGGGGCGTGCAGCCGGAGCAATGTTACCTTCGTGGTGACGGCAAATGATAATTGCAGCGGAGTTTCCGTGGTAAGCATTCCGCCGAGCGGCAGCACCTTCCCGTTAGGCACCACCGTCGTGACCAATATTGCAACGGATGCCAGTGGCAACCAGTCGTTTTGCACTTTTAACGTGAATACATTTGCCGTGACGGTGAATGATACCGAACCGCCTGTAATCACCTGCCCGACGAATATGGTGCTTACCGCAGATCCCGGTCAGTGCGGTCGCAGCAACGTTTCTTTCGTTGTGACGGCAACGGATAATTGCACCGTGACCAATCTCGTCAGTACGCCTGCCAGCGGCAGCACCTTTCCCGTCGGCGTCACCACCGTGACGAACATTGCGACGGATGCCGGCGGAAATCAGGCCTCATGCACATTCACTATCACGATCAATGACAACGAGCCACCGACGATTACATGTCCAGCTAACATCGTGCTGGCCGCTGACGCTGGATCATGCAGCCGGAGCAATGTTAATTTTGTAGTCACGACCGCTGACAATTGCAGCGTGACGAATCTGGTGAGCAGCACGTCCAGCGGGAGCACATTCCCTGTCGGAGTAACGACCGTGACCAACGTTGCTACCGATAGCAGTGGCAACACCAGTCAGTGCACGTTCACCGTGACTATTACAGACACACAGGCGCCGACGCTGGCCTGTCCTGCTGATAGGATTGTTAATACTGACTTGGGATTGTGTTTTGCGAGCGGCGTTGCCTTGGGCAGCCCCACCGCTGCTGATAACTGTGGCTCTGTGACTGTGACTAATGACGCACCGGCTCAATTCCCGGTTGGTACAAACCTGGTGACCTGGACCGCGACGGACAGCAGCGGCAACTCAAACACTTGTCAGCAGAAGATCATTGTACGGGATATTCAGAATCCGGTAATTACTTGCCCCGTGGATGTAGTCGTCAACGCGAATCCTGGGAGCTGCCTTGCCAGCGGCGTGGTTTTGGGTAGCCCGACAGCCAACGACAACTGCGGCACCTTGACCATAACGAGCAATGCACCGGCTCAGTTCCCTGTTGGCACTAATCTTGTGACCTGGACGGCTACAGATAGCAGCGGAAACACGGCTACATGTCAGCAGAAGGTCATTGTGCGGGATGTTGAAAATCCGGTGATCACCTGTCCTGCGGACGTAACTGTCAACGCCAATATCGGGAGCTGTTTTGCAGTGGCAGTCGTGTTAGGAACTCCGACAACAAGCGACAACTGTGGGGCCGTGATTGTGACCAGCAATGCACCGGCGCAATTCCCGGTGGGCACTAACCTGGTAACCTGGACGGCTACTGACAGCAGTGGAAACGGAGCGACCTGTGTGCAGACAGTGATTGTGACGGACAATCAGCCACCGGTGATTACAACCTGTCCGGCGCAAGTGAGCGTGACTGTCAACAACGGCGGGTGCGCGGCGACCAATGTGAATTTGGGTAGTGCGCCTGTGACGAGCGACAACTGCGGGGGAGTGGTCACAGTAACGAACAATGCCCCGGCGAGCTTCCCGGTGGGCACCAACCTGGTGACCTGGACGGCTATCGACGTCAGTGGCAACACGGCCACCTGTGTGCAGACAGTGATTGTGACGGACAATCTACCGCCGGTGATTACGACCTGTCCAGGGCAAGTGAGCGTGACTGTCAACAACGGCGGATGCGCGGCAACCAATGTGAATTTGGGCAGCGCGCCCGTTACGAGCGACAACTGCGGCGGCGTCGTCACAGTAACGAACAATGCTCCGGCGAGCTTCCCGGTGGGCACTAACCTGGTGACCTGGACGGCTATTGACACTAGTGGCAACACGGCGACCTGTGTGCAGACAGTGATTGTGACGGACAATCTACCGCCGGTGATTACGACTTGCCCCGGACAAGTGAGCGTAACTGTCAACAACGGCGGGTGCGCGGCGACCAATGTGAATTTGG
>Ga0157375_10001022_pt1 | contig 24176 bp, 16 predicted proteins | sample M35metaG_FD_115311 | JGI IMG/M metagenome (GOLD analysis project Ga0157375, IMG submission 115311) | Miscanthus rhizosphere microbial communities from Kellogg Biological Station, Michigan, USA - M3-5 metaG | ecosystem: Host-associated > Plants > Roots > Rhizosphere > Soil | place: USA: Michigan... | reverse complement strand
GAAGCCACCGGAGGTGGCTCGTACGGTAGCCGGTGGTCGCGTGCGAAGCACGAGACCACCGGATCGACGAACGCGCCCCGATTTTCCGACCGCGGCAGCGGTCGCGGAGGGAATCCACGCCGCCTGGTATTTGATACGCGACCCCAGCCGGGGTCGAGGAACCATTCCGGGCCAATTTTTCCGGTGGTCTCTCGCTTCGCGAGCGACCACCGGCTACCCTACGAGTCGCCTCCGGCGACGGAGTTCCGCTAATTCGGACATGTATGGTCTGTGCCACACTGGCTTTTCGCCAGTAGCAACATCTCACTTACGGCGGGATCGATGTGGCACAGACACTCTTGTCCGTGCTTTAGCAAGATTCGCTGCCCGGAGTTGCTAACCGCCGTGGTCGTATCCCGCCTCGATCCACAAATAGCGCAGCGTGTTCGCGTCGTGCGCGCGTGTAACGATCGCGTGATGAACGAAGAGGAGCAGACGGCGCAGCAGCGAATGCGGGACGCCGTTCTTTTCGAGGTACTCGCGGTGCGCGGCGACGGTGTCGAAGCTCATCGAGCGGAGGACGTTGTTCAATCGCACGACCGTTCCCTGCACGCCTAGCTCGCCGCGTCGCAGAAGATGGCGGCGGTGGAAGAGGCGCAGCTCGCCATCGGTGACGCCGATGCGCAGCGGCTTGCCGGCGTACATCGGGATCGAGCGGATGCGAAATCCCCAGGCGTTCTGGGCGCGCATCGCGTCGGTGATCTCGCGGGCGATGGCGTCGTCGACGATCTCGCGCTCGCGGACGATGAGCAGCCAGTCATCCGTCGCCGCATCGACGGCGCGGTTCAGCTCCGCGCGATGCTTCGACAGCGGATCGTCGAATGGAACGTCAAGCACGAGTTGTTCGAGATGGTGCAGGTGCGGCGTGAGCGCATTCAGCTCCTCGGCATGCACATGCCCGAGCGTGATCACGCCAAGCCGCAACGGCTACTCCTCGACCTTCTCGTGGATGCGGATGATGCGCGACGCTTTTCCGGTGGTCTCGTCGACCTCGATCATCGCGCCGGAGAGGCGGATGTCGCGCTTGGCGACCTCCAGCTTCTTCGGCGTGTTCATGAGGAAGCGGTAGAGCACTTCGTCGGGGCGGAATCCGATGATTGAATCGTATGCGCCTGACATCCCCACGTCGGTCTGAAACGCGGTGCCCAGCGGCAGGATGCGCTCGTCGGCCGTCGGCACGTGCGTGTGCGTGCCGACGACGACCGAGACGCGGCCGTCGAGGTGGCGTCCCATGGCCTGCTTCTCCGAGGTGGCCTCGCAGTGAATGTCGACGACGATGACTTTCGCCGAGTCGCCGATCTCCTTCAGCTCGCGGTCGACGACATAGAACGGGTTGTCGCACGGCGGCATGAACACATTGCCCATCACCTGCACGACCGCCACGTTCACGCCGGCCGCCGTCTGACGGATCACGCGTCCCTTGCCGGGATTCGCCTGCGGGTAATTCGCCGGCCGGATCACGTGCTCGTAGTGATCGTAGTTGTCGACGAAGTCCTTCTTGTCCCAGATGTGATTGCCCGAGGTGTAAGCGTTAATGGGGAGCTCCGACAGCTCATGCATGATCGCCTCGGTGACGCCGAAGCCGCCCGCGGCGTTCTCGATATTGACGATCGTGAAGTCGATCTTCTCGCGGTCGACGACATGATTGAGCTTCTGATGCAGCGCCTTCCGGCCCGGCTGGCCGACGACGTCACCGATGTAGAGGATGTTGATCATGTTAGCTGTTAGCTCTGAGCTCTTAGCTGTTAGGAAAGGCGGCGGAAGAAGCGCCAGCAGCGTAACTCTCAGCTCTCGCTCCCCTAAGAGCAAAGAGCTGAGAGCTAAGAGCTACTTAGCGTAATCGACCGCCCTCATCTCACGGATGACCGTCACCTTGATCTGACCGGGATACTGCAGCTCCGCTTCGATCTTGCGGGCCACGTCTTTCGAGAGCCAGATCGACTGTTCGTCGGTGATCTTTTCGGCGTTGACGATGATGCGAAGCTCGCGCCCGGCCTGGATGGCGAAACTCTTCGAGACGCCTTCCATCGAGTTGGCGATGCCTTCGAGACGCTCGAGGCGATGCACGTAGTTTTCGAGGATCTCGCGCCGCGCGCCGGGGCGGGCGGCGGAGAGCGCGTCTGCGGCGTTGACGAGGACCGCTTCGACCGTGGTCGGATCGTAGTCGCCGTGGTGGCACTCCATCGCGTGGATGATTTCGCGCTTCTCGTCGTACTTCTCCAGCACCTGGCGGCCGAGCTCGAGATGCGTTCCTTCCATCTCGCGGTCGATCGCTTTGCCGATGTCGTGCAGCAGGCCGCCGCGCTTGGCGATCGTGTCGTTGACGCCGAGCTCGATGGCCATCAACGCTGCGAGTTGCGCCACTTCCAGTGAGTGCATCAGCACGTTCTGACCGTACGACGTCCGATAGCGCAGTCTGCCGAGGAGACGGAGCACCTCGGGATGGATATCGGTGATGCCGAGCGAGAAGGCCGCGGCCTCCCCTTCTTCGAACAGTTTCTGATCGAGCTCCTGACGCACCTTCTCGACCAGCTCCTCGATGCGCGCGGGATGGATGCGGCCGTCCTGCATGAGGCGTTCGAGCGAAATGCGGGCGATCTCGCGGCGGATCGGGTCGAAGCCGGAGAGGATGACTGCTTCCGGCGTGTCGTCGACGATCAGGTCGACGCCCGTGGCCAGCTCCAGCGCGCGGATGTTGCGGCCTTCGCGGCCGATGATGCGGCCCTTCATGTCCTCGCTCGGGAGATCGACGACGGAAACCGTGTTCTCGGCGACGTAGTCCGAGGCCATGCGCTGGATGGCCATGCCGAGGATCTTGCGGGCTTTGAGGTGACCTTGCTCGTTGGCCTCGGTCTCGATGCGCTTGATGATCTGCGCCGCTTCGAGCTTGGCGTCGTTCTCGATGCCGCGGATCAGCTCGCGCTTCGCTTCGTCGGTGGTGAGGCCGGCTACCTGTTCGAGCTTATGGCGCTGCGCTTCGATCAGTTCGCCCAGCTCGCCTTCGCGTGTTTCCAGCGTTTTCTCGCGATCGCCGATGGCCCGGTCGCGTTTCTCGACCTCGGCCATGCGCGTGTCGAGCTGCTGCGTCTTCTTGTCGAGGTTCTCTTCCTTCTGCTGCAGGCGGCGCTCGCTGACTTTCAGCTCGTCATTGCGCTGCTGGGACTTGCGGTCGAAGTCCGACCGCATCTGCAGAAGTTTTTCTTTGACCTCGAGATCGGCTTCCTTGGTTTTCGACTCGGCGGCCTTGCGGGCGTCCTCGAGGATTCGATCGGCATTCCGGCGCGCTTCGTCGAGCAACGCGGCGCCACGCTTGCGGGATACGGCTGCCCAGATGGCGGCGAGGACGACTGCCCCGGCCAGCCCGATGAGCACTGCAATCACATAACTAAAGTTGATACTCAAAACTGCACCTCCCCAGTCGGGAGGCTTGCGCGCAGTCGCGAGGAAATTCGGAGGACCCCGCCTGAGCCGTGTGTAGGATTCTTACTTGAACCTGCCGAAACAGGTGGGCGCTCTACCCGTGCCGTTTAGGCTACCGTCTCCATATCCCGAACGGTTGCCCGCACGGGACGACGGCCTGCACGCGGCACGAAGACGCGAGCACCCGGAAGTAAGAAAAGCATCGGTTCAAGAGTTAGATCGTTCATCACGAACTCTGCAGGGACTCCGAAAACTGCTGTCCGAAAAACTGTGGCTCAGGTGATGATCTTCCCGAGCCGCTCCGACATTTCCTCTGTTTTCTCGATCCAGATTCCGACCGCGTTGCTGCGTTCTTTTCTGTAGCGGGAAAACTCATCGGCGATATTGAGAGCCGCCAGGATGGCGATTTTCATTGGGTCGACCGTGGCAACCTTCGCCGCGACCTCGCGCATCCTGGAATCGACGAACCGCGCAAGCTCCGTTAAATAGTTCGGGTCTCCCTCTCCACGAACGTTATACGTCTGACCAAAGATCTCGACGGAAGTCGAGTCGTATTCACCGTCCATCGGAAAAATTTACCAAGAACGGGCAGATTATAACTGAAGACGGAAGAGTGAAGGGTGAAGAGTGAAGAGTGAAAGAAAACCGCTTTTGACTCCCCTTCACCCTTCACTCTTCACCCTTCACTCTTCCGTTACCCATCCTGCATCCATCCCTTTTGCACGAAAACCCCACGTTGATTTACGCCTCATTACCGCCTACATTGTCTCTGCGACTCCCCAATGGCCGTACTTGCCCGCCGTCTCGCCACGCAGTTCCAGCTCCTCGAAGCTCCTAAGATCCTCAAACCGGCGAGTCCTCCACAGTTCGTAGAATCTGAGGCCATCCGCAACCTGCGGGCGACGCTCGAAGCGTCGATTGCCTCGAAACTCACCAGCGGATCGGAGCTGGTCCGCGCCGTGGCTCGTCAGCGCCGCGACGAAATCCTCCCCACCACCATCCCGCCGCTCGACGCCCTCCTCGGCGGCGGACTGGCGCGGGGCAAGATGACTGAGATCGCCGGCCGCGGAACGCGCTTTTCGATCGTGATCGCCACGCTCGCCGCCGCCACGAGCATCGGCGAGGCGGCGGCGCTCATCGACGCCAGCGATTCGTTCGATCCGCAGCTCGCCGAGGCGGCGGGAGTCGATCTGCGGAGACTGCTGTGGGTGCGGCCGCAGACGATGAAAGAGACGGTGACCGCGGCCGAGATGACCGGCGCGACCGGGTTTCAGCTCGTCATCATCGATATGGGATCGCGTCGTCCGCCCGGACGCCGCGTTCCCGACGCGGCCTGGGTGCGCCTGGCGCGCGTGGCCGAGTCGCACGGCGCCACGATCCTGGTCTCCGCCCCTTACGCCCTGACCGGCACAACCTCGGAGGCGATGATCCTCGCGCACGCCCCGCGCCCGCGCTGGCTCGGCCGCGGCAACGCGCCGCGCGTCCTCGCCGGAATCGAAACGCGCCTGAAACTCGAAAAGCATCGCCGTCTGCGTCCGGGACAGACGACGACAGTGTTCTTTCAATGTGAAGAGGCGGGGTGTGGGGGGTGGGGAGTGGGGAGTGGGAGAACGACCGTCGAATCTTCGCTTTCCTACTCCCACACCCCACTCCCCACCCCCCACACCCGAAAAGCATCATGACCCGCCTGGCTTGCTTCTACGTCCCGATGTTCGTCCTCGCGGCGCGGCTTCGCAGCGAACCCGATCTGCTCAACGAAGCGGTCGGCATCGTCGAAGGCAACGGCAGCAACGCGCACATCATCGCCGCCACGCGCCGCGCCCGAAAAAAAGGAATCCAGCCCGGCCAGTCGCTGGCGCAGGCGCGTTCGCTCCTGCCCAAGCTCATCGCCCGCGGTCGCGACCCCGAATGCGAACGCACCGCGCAGGAAGCGCTGCTCGAAGTGGCCGAGACGTTTTCCCCGCGCGTCGAAGATGCCGGCGAAGGCGTGGTCTTTCTCGACGTGACGGGGATGGAGAGACATTTTGCGGACGACGCCCCATCCGATCCCGACAGCCAGAACTCCGAACTCCGCCTCGCCCGCGCCGCGCTCCGCGCGTGCGACGCCATCTCCCTCCCCGCCCGCGTCGGCATCGCGGCCAGCAAACTGGCGGCGCGCGTCGCGGCGGAGCTGCCGAAGTCGCCCACCGTCGTCGCGCCCGGCGAGGAAGCCACTTTCCTCGCGCCGTTGCCGCTGACGCGTCTCTCGCCCGAGCTCGAAGCTGCGGCGATGCTGCATCGCTTCGGACTCTCTTCGATCGGCGACCTCGCCAAACTCCCCGAGAGCGAAATCGCCAGCCGCCTCGGCGAAGTCGGACGCGAGCTGCACTGGGCCGCGCGCGGAATCGATCCGCGTCCGCTCATGCCTCGCCCGCTGCCGCCCGAATTTCGCGAAGGGATGGAGTTGGAGTGGCCGCTCGTCGCGCTCGAACCGTTCCTCTTCATCGCCAACGCCGCGCTCGACCGGCTGTCGAAGCGAATGGAGATCCAGGGCTTCGCCTGCAAGCGCCTGGAGTTCACGCTGACGTTGGATCCCGAGGGGTACGACGCGCGCGGCATCGACCTGCCGGCGCCGACGCGCGACATCAAAACGATGCTGACGCTGATGCGCCTCGACCTCGAGAAAACGCCGCCCGGTGCGCCGGTGGTCGGCTTCTCGTTCGTCGCGCATCCCGACCGCCCTCGCCGCGCGCAACTTTCGCTCTTCGGTCCGAGCGCCGTCTCCCCCGAAAAGCTCGCCTCAACGATAGCTAAACTCGTCTCCATCCTGGGCGACGGCCGCGTCGGAATGCCGATGACAGTCGATGGCCACCTTCCCGAGCGCTACGCCATCAACGTCTTCTCCCCCCCTCCGCCCCCGGACATGAAACGGACTCCGGCACGCGCGCGCGGCCTGCTCGCCGTCCGCACGTTTCGTCCTCCGATCCCGATCGAAGTGACGACGCGCGAAGCGCAGGGCGATGACGTGCAGATCGCGTCGATCCGCAGCATCGCTGATTCCGAAACTCCACAACCCGCTCCAAACTCGCGCAATCGCATCGAGGCCGGCGCGAAGGTCGAGATCGGCAGCACGGTCCGCATCTGCTCCGGTCCGTGGCGCATCGAAGAAGGGTGGTGGAGCGATCGTCCGGATATTCGCGAGTACTGGGATGTGGAGCTCGATCGCGGCGGCGTCTATCGCGTCTTCCGCGGCGGGGCGGAGTGGTTTGTCGATGCCCGATACGAAATGTAGGTGACTTATGAAAGACATTCAGGGACGTGCATTCGATTTTGCCTGCAGCGTGGTCCGCCTTCATCGAACGACTACCGCCACGAAGACTGCCGAGCCGATGCTCCGCGAGTTGCTGCGCTTCGGCCTCTCGATCGGATCGATCCTCGAAGAAGCCGAGTCGATTCACGACAAAGCGGACTTCATCGCCCGCTGCCGCATCTCGCTCCGCGAAGCCCGCAAAACGCTCTACTGGCTCCGCCTGCTCGACGCCACGCAAACGATCAAGTCGCCGCGGCTCGCACCGTTGACGAAAGAAGCACGCGAGATCGTGGCGTCGCTGTCGGCGATTATTCGGAACGCGAACTTGCCCAAGTGACTACCTAATGTAGAGAAAAGCTGAATGTTGAATGTTCAATGTTGAATGGAGGACCGGATGGCTAATCAGTCGATCCAGGACAGATCCTATGAATTCGCGTGCCGCGTCATTCGTCTCGTAGATTTCATCGCGCGGAAATCGCTCGTCATGCGCACGATCGCCCGACAGCTTCTGCGATCCGCCATGTCCGTCGGAGCAAATCTCGAAGAAGCGAGTGCGGCGCAGAGTAAGCCGGACTTCATCTCGAAATGCAGCATCGCCGCGAAAGAGGCGCGCGAAACGCGTTACTGGCTGCGACTCTTGATTGCCGCGAAAGGCGTCAGCAAGGAAAGACTCACTCCACTCATTGAAGAATCTAATCAACTCGTCGCCATCCTCACGACGATCATCAAGAAGGCCGGCAGCTCTCCCAATCGCGGTCATTCAACATCCATCATTCAACATTGAACATTCAACATTTCCGCCTTTCCGCGGGCGCACGCAAAGAAAAAGCGAAAAAGCGTCCTTGGCGCATCGTCAAGGCGGCGCGTCCCTACGCTGAATTGCGTGCCGCGAGTGCGTTCTCGTTTCTCGACGGCGCGAGCCTTCCCGAGGATCTGATTTTCAACGCCGCGCAGAAGGACATTCCGGCGATGGCGTTGATCGATACGAACGGCGTCTACGGCGCGCCGCGGTTTTATGGGGCGGCGAAGAAGGCGGGCGTCAAGGCGATCGTCGGCGCCGAGGTTGTGATCGACAACGATGCGGCCGTCAAGGGACTGAAGCTCACGCGCATGGATGCGGCGCGCTCGAATGCGCGCGAGGCGCGGCTCACGCTGCTCGTCGAGAATCACGACGGCTATCGCAATTTGTGCAAGCTGCTGACGGCCGGCGCGCTCAATCGGCCGAAGGGTGAAGCCCGGTTCACGTGGGACCTCATCGCGCAGCATGCGGCCGGACTGCACTGCATCACCGGCGGCGATGAAGGTCCGATCGCGCATGCGATGGCGAAGGGCGGCATCGTCGAAGCCGAAACGCTGCTGCACAAGATCAGCGGCATCTTCGGCGGACGCACGCACGTCGAGCTGCAGCGGCACCACCGGCGCGACGAAGAGCATCGCAACATCGCCCTCGTCGATCTCGCGCGGCGCTTTCGGCTGCCGCTGATCGCCACGAATGGCGTCCGCTATGCGCGTGCCGAGGACAAAGAGCTGCACGACATCCTCACGTGCGTTCGCGAGGGGCGCAACGTCGACAACGCCGGGCGTCTCCTCGGCGTCAATCGCGAGCGGTATGTAAAGAGTGCCGACGAAATGGCCGCTCTGTTCAGCGATCTCCCCGAGGCGCTCGACGGCGCTTGGACGCTCGCCAACACGCTCGATTTCACCCTCGCAAACCTCGGCTACCGCTTTCCCGACTATCCGCTGCCCGAGGGCGAATCCGCCATGTCGTTCCTGCGCAAGATCGCCTGGAACGGCGCCACGATGCGCTTCCGGCCGCTGACCGCGAAAGCACAAGCGCAGGTTGAGAAAGAGCTGAACACCATCGAAAAGCTCGACCTGGCCGGCTACTTCCTCATCGTCTGGGACATCGTCCAGTTCTGCCAGCGCGAGAAAATTCTCGTGCAGGGACGCGGCTCCGCGGCAAACAGCGCGGTCTGTTACGCGCTCGGCATCACCGCCGTCGATCCTGTTTCGATGGAGCTGCTGTTCGAGCGGTTTCTGTCCGAGGAGCGCGGCGAGTGGCCGGACATCGATCTCGATCTCCCCTCGGGCGATCAGCGCGAGCGCGTCATCCAGCACGTCTACAAAACGTATGGCGTTCACGGCGCGGCCATGACCGCGAACGTGATCACCTATCGCGACCGCTCCGCGGCGCGCGAAGTCGGCAAAGCGCTCGGCTTCTCGCTGGAGCAGGCCGACAAACTCTCGAAGACCCTCGGCACCTGGAACTTTGGTGAGATTCGCGAACGCGTCGAGACGATGCCCGCGGAGCTCGAAGGCGCCGGATTCGATCCAGCCGATCTGCGCGTGCAGCACTTCATGCGTCTCCAGATGCAGATCCAGAATCTGCCGCGCCACCTCGGGCAGCATTCCGGCGGCATGGTCATGGCGAAGGGCCGTCTCGACGAAGTCGTCCCGCTCGAACCGGCCGCGATGCCCGGCCGCGTCGTCATCCAGTGGGACAAAGACGACTGCGCGGACCTCGGCATCATCAAGGTCGATCTCCTCGGCCTCGGCATGCTCTCGGCGATCGAGCAGATGATCCCGCTCATCCGCACGAACGAAGGCATCGACGTCGACCTCGCGCATCTTCCGCAGGACGACAAGCGCGTCTACAAGATGCTGAACGAGGCCGACACGATCGGCATGTTCCAGGTGGAGAGCCGCGCGCAGATGGCGTCGTTGCCACGCAACGCGCCGGCGAAGTTTTACGACATCGTGGTGCAGGTGGCGATCATCCGTCCCGGCCCGATCGTCGGCGGCATGGTCAAGCCGTTCTTCGACCGGCGGCAGGGCAAAGCGCCGCTCGAATATCCGCATCCGTGCCTCGAACCGATCCTGCGACGTACGCTCGGCGTTCCGCTGTTTCAGGAGCAACTGCTGCGCATCGCCATGGTGGCCGCCGACTTCACCGGCGGCGAAGCGGAGGAGCTGCGGCGGGCGATGGGATTCAAGCGGTCGATGGAGCGGATGGTCGAGATCGAGAAGCGGCTGCGCGCGGGGATGACGAAGAACGGCATCGACGGGCCGGCGCAGGATCAGATCGTGAAGTCGATCACATCGTTCGCGCTGTACGGCTTCCCCGAGTCGCACGCGGCCAGCTTCGCGCTGATCGCATACGCCAGCGCCTATCTGAAAGCGCATCATCCGACCGCGTTCTACATCGCGCTGCTCAACGCGTGGCCGATGGGCTTTTACCATCCGGCCACGTTGATCAAGGATGCGGAACGGCACGGCGTGACGGTGCTGCCGATCGACGTGAATCATTCCGGCTGGCACTGCCGATGGGAAGGCGGCGCCGTTCGCCTCGGCATGAAGTTCGTGAATGGACTGCGCGCGTCGGCGGCTCGCGCGGTCGAAGAAGCCGCCCCGTTCATCTCCGCGGACGATCTTGCCCGCCGCGCGAATCTTCGCGGCGATCAACTCACGAAACTCGCTTACGCCGGCGCACTGGCATCCCTCGGACTGCGACGCCGCGCGGCGTTGTGGCAATCGGCGCAAGCGGCGAAGCCGGCCGGCGAGTTGTTCGAGGCACAACGCACTGACGCTCGGAGTGCGGATGATCTTCCCATCAGTCCCGAGCATCACCAGCACAGACAAGAGTGTCTGTGCCACATTGATCCTGCCGTACTCGCGCGGACGCCGCTGCAGGGGCGAGCCAGTGTGGCACAGACACTCTTGTCTGTGCTTTCGCAAGATGCAGTGCCTGCCCCTGCAACCCAGTCACCGCTCGCCGAAATGTCGCCGGCGGAAGAGACGCTTGCCGATTACGACGCGACGAGTCTCACCGCCGGCCCTCACCTGCTCACCCATTTCCGTCCGCAACTGAAACGCGACGGGGTCTACACGGCGATGCAACTCAAGAAACTGCCGAATGGAAAACGGGTCGCCACGGCCGGCGCGGTCATCGTGCGGCAGCGGCCGGGAACCGCGAAGGGATTCGTCTTCCTCACGCTCGAAGACGAAACGGGAATCTCACAAGCGATCGTGAAGCCCGATCTCTTCCGCGATCATCGCGCGCTGATCGTCGGCTCGCCGGGATTGATCGTCGAAGGGATCCTGCAGAACCAGGATGGCCAGTGTTCCGTGCGCGCGGACAAATTCTGGACGCTGGACGGCATCGACGACATCGTCAGCCACGACTTTCATTAAGAAGGCAGCGATATGAAGTGATCGCCTCTCGCTCCGCCACTCGAACCTGAAGCCTGAATCGGATTCAACCGTGGCTACGACTGACACCTTCAGAGGACAACGCCGATAGCATCGATGGGTTACCTCCATAGCATCGATGGGTAACCCAGACAGCATCGATGGGTTACCGACACACCATCGATGGTGTACCCCCCACACCATCGATGGCTTCCCTACACAGCATCGATGGGTCGCCGACACACCATCGATGGGTCACCGACACAGCATCGATGGTGTATCCCCCACACCATCGATGGCTCCCCTACACACCATCGATGGGTCGCCGACACATCATCGATGGGTCACCGACACAGCATCGATGGTGTACCCCCCACACAATCGATGGCTTCCCTACACACCATCTTTGGAAACATCCCATAGCATCGATGGGTCAGCGCGACCCCCATCTGCGTTCCTCCGCATAACCTTCGAAGGAAGAGTTCTGTGCCGAGTCAGGTCCCGTACTACAAACTTCGCGAGGACCACGCGAAGCGTGCGATTCGCGCTCGGAGGCGCGCGTCACGATCCAACGGTCACTGCGCCGGCTTGCCGCTTCTCAACCAGCGCAGATTGTTGAGCGCGCGCTCGTCACCGGGTTGCAGTTCGATGGCGCGACGGAATGCCGTTTCGGCGGCGTCATCGAGGCCGAGTTGCGCGAGCGACCAGCCGAGGTTCGTCCAGGCGTCGGCGGCGTTGGGGTTGTAGCGGACGGCTTCGCGATTCAGGAGCGCGGCGTTGAGGAACTGTCTGCCGCCAATCTCCGGCAGGCCTTTTTCGAAGCAATCGCGATCGCTCGTGCATGAACGAGGGAGAACATCGTTCGGGTCGTACGAAAGGGCCTGCCGCGCAAGGCGATCGCGTTCGGCGTCGTTGCCCGAGGCTGTGTACAACTTGATCAGCAGCGTGCGTGGCTCGGCGCGTGCCGGATCGATGCGCGTGGCCGCGTTCAGGTGCGCGATTGCCTCGCGTGCACGGCCGGCGCTGACCAGCCAGCGCGCGTAATAGAAACGGCCATCGACGTCGTCGCGGATCGCCAACGCGCGCCGGAAGTGCTGCTCCGCGGCGGCGGCGTTTCCAAGCGCGCCTTCGTTGATACCGATGTTGATTTCAAGTACCGGGTTGGCCGTCTCCATCTTCTCGGCGCGTTCGTAGTAGCTCTGCGCGAGCGCATAGTTCCCCTTCGTCATCTGCGTGCGGCCGTAGCTGAAGAGCGCGCGGCTGTTGTGGGGACTCTTCTCGATCGTGTCCTTCCAGAGCGACTCCTCCGTCAGCCACACCCTGTTCCGCGTCCACGTGCCGGCGCAGAGGGCGACGATCGCGGCGATGACGATGACCGCGAATGCGCGGCGAGGCAGAAGGGCGTCGAGGATGATCACGATCGCCAGCGCCAGCCCTATGTACGGGAGGAACACGCGATGCTCGTTGACCACCTCGGCCAGCGGATAGATGCTCGACGTCGGAACGAGCGCGATCGCGTACCACGCCAGTCCGAATGCCGCGGGCCGCATATCGTCGCGCCGCGCGAGGTAGCGGATCAACGCGATGAGCGCGGCGACGAATACGAACCCGATCAGCGCGCGCGGGTCGTACGAGTTCTCGAAGGGACGCAAATCGGTGTCGGCGCTGAGTCCGACGGGGACGAAGAAGAGCCGCGTGTAATGAAGCCAGGCGTAGCCTTGCGTCAGGAAGTAGTGCCACTTCGATTGCCCGCCCGGGATCCATTCCGGCGCATTCATACGGTTCAGCACGACGAGCAGGACCACGCCGGCGATGAGCGAAGGCAGCGTGGCCATCCACGTCGCGATCTTCTTTGCGCTGCGCCGTTCGATGAGCACGAGGTAGATGAAGAGCAGCGGCGCGAAGATGACGATCTGCGCTTTGGCAAGTGCTCCGATCGCGATCGGGATCAGATAGAGATGCCACCGGCGCGCGCGCGGCCATCGCTGGATCATCAGAAATGCAGCCAGCGTGGCGATGGCGGAGAGCTCCTCCGACCGCGACGAGATCAGGTTCATCGTCTCGCTGTTCACGGTGTGGATCGACGCAATTGTCGCGGCGGCGAGAGCGATCCAGCGATTGCGCGGCGACGGACGCGCGACGTCGAGAGCCGTGCGAAAAAATGCGATCAGCATCGCCCAGATCGCAAGCAGAAGAACGATCTGCGTCACGTGAAACGGCACGGGATTCAGCGACCGCGTGACGGCGAAATCGATCGCGTAGGTCAGCGTCACCAGCGGCCGGTACGTGGCGTGATCGGCGCGCGTGCTGAAGGTGTGCGCGTCGCGGAAGAACAACGGAACGTTCCGCAGGTTGCGGATGAAAACGTTGTTGACGATGACGTGGTGATCGTCGAAGTGGAAGGCGTTGTGAAGCGAGTTGCTGTACGCCAAAACGATTGCGGCGGCCGCAAAGGCCGCCGCAACGAGAAACTTTCGGGACGCGTTCATCGCGCCGGAAAACGATGGCTATCGGTTGAAGCAGATCACGCCGGCGGCCGCGAAGCCGCGGTTATTGCCGGAGTTGCCGTTGCCGTTGTCGCCGGCTTTCACGAAGACGAGGTAGCGCGTGTTCGGGTTGAGCGGCGGGAAGAAGGCGTTGTAGCTGAGCTGCCCGAACATCGGATAGGTCGTCACCGTCTGCTCGTTGAACACGAGACGGTTGCCGGGCTCGTAGCCGTTGAACCACGTCAGGCCGATCGTCGACGGCGGTGGCTGCAGCGTGGAAGAGCTGGAGCGCGAAACCGGCAGGAACGAATAGAAGATGTCGATGCTGCGCGGAATGAAGTTCGGATTGGAGATGCCGACGCCGATGACACCGGCGAGGTCGGGACTCGGAACTTCGAAGTCCCCGGGAGCAGTGAACTTGTTCGGCGTGAACTGAATCCCCGCGCCGGTGTAGAGGTAGGCGTTGCCGGACTCGATCCAGGTCGTGCCAGAGTCGTTTTTATCGCCCAGCTTCCAGTGCCAGCACTGCTGCGAATTCACCGGACCTGTCGGCGCGACCGGTCCGTCGAGCGCGACGACGGTCTTGTGATTCGTGACATTACCGACCGGGCCGATCGGTGCAGCCGCAAAGGCGCTCGTAACGACGAACGCGGCAACAGCCATCACAAGGGTCAGGCGTCTAAAGTTCTGCATGTAACTCTCCTCCAGTTGTTTCTCGAGAGGCTCGTTATCGGAACTCAGCCTCTGCACCCCACGCTCTCTCAAAACATGGGAGCAGCCTCCTCGGCCGAGTTAGTGAAGATAATTGCTGAAGTGGACCGGCGGAAGGCTAGCCCAACAAAGGAAGGAATGCAACTAGCCGAGAAAGCGCACACGCAGGACCGTGGCCGCGATACGAAGAGTGTCCGCCACGGCGCGATAGTGGCTTGTCGAAATGCCGTCCACGAAACCCATATCGATCGGCGTCATGGCAACCTTGAATCCGTTCAGGCCGGCGCGGACGATCACTTCGCTGTCCATGTCGAAGCCTTCCGCGCGCAGCGTTACGCCGCGCAGAAGCCGTGACGAGTAGAGCCGGAAGCCGCACTGCGAATCGGTGATCGCAGTCCGCGAGAATTTCGCGATGGCCCACGTCGAAAAACGGTTGGCCATGCGCCGCCGCGGCAACATCTGCGCGAAGAGATGCGAGCGCCCGCCGATGACCAGATCCGCGCCCGATTCAGCGCGGCAGCGAAGCAGTTTCGGGATTTCGCTCGGAAGATGCTGGCCATCGGCATCGACTCCGATGACGCCGTCGAAACCGCGCTCCAGAGCCCAGGCGAAGCCGGTTCTCATCGCACCGCCCTTCCCGCGCCGCACGGGGTGATGAAGCACGAGCGCGCCCGCGTTTTCAGCCGCCTCGCCGGTGCCGTCGGTTGAGCCGTCGTTGACGACGACTACGTCGGGCAATTGCTCGAGGCATCCGCGGACGACAGCGCCGACGCTTGGCGCCGCATTCAGGGCGGGAATGACGATCGCGAAGCGCTCAGTCACGGGAATCCGCGCATCATCCCTCTCCCCGCGCCTTGCGGGGAGAGGGATCGATGCATCAGCGGAGTTTCATGGTCGGATCGCCGAAGAGAATCCACGACTTCCGGACGTCCGGATCGATAGCCGCGAACTTCGCGCGGATCACGGCCTGGCCGAGGGTGAGCGACGTGTCGGTGCGGAAGAGCTGCGCGAAGAGCTCGCGGCCCATCTGCGCCTGCTGGTCGGGCTGCGTGAGCGCTGACGACGCCCACACCGCGACCGCGCCGCCATTCGGCGCCTTCAGCAACGCCTCGGCAAGCGAATCGGTGAAGATGTCGTGGAAGTAGCCATTCAGGCAATTCAGGCCGATGACGACCGGCAGTCGATTGCTGTTGGTGAGTGCGGTGGCGTCAGAGGACGCAAAGACGTTTTCGGCCCAGATCTCTACCGAAGCGTGGCCGATGTAGGTGACGAGAAGGTCGCCGTTGTTCATCGCCGAGACGATGTCGGAATGCGCCGACGAGGTAGTCGCAAAGTCGATGGTCTGGCTCGTGATCGATGACGGCAGCAGCTGGACGAGCGACCTCGCCACGCCGGCGAAGTCGTAATCGGTCGTGTAATCGGCGACGAAGAGCGCATTGCGCGACCAGGTACCGCTCGGCGTGCCGCGCGAAACAATCTTCCCGAGGACGAGCTGCGCATCGGCCGCGGTGCGGACCGGGATGCGGCCGATCGGGATGTCGGCAATACCGTCGTTGTTGAAATCGGTGAACCAATCGTCGGACGCGGTGCGCAGCAGCGTCGTGTTCACCAACCGGGTCGGAACGTAATCGTACGCACCGGTACCGATGTAATTGCGCGGATCGACGCTGGCGTCGCCGAGGAGCATGACCGCGCCCGGAGCGTGTTTCCAGGTCGATGTGAGCTGGAAGAACGAGCGGATCGCCTGCGGCGAACGAATGCCGAAATTGAACTCGTCGTAGAGGTCATCGACGTCGACGATGGACGTATCGGTCCCTTCCTTGTCGCGCACGGCCTTCAGCGTTCCGGCCGCGGCGATGAAGGCCTTGTTGCTGACGATGTAGAAGTCCGCGGGTCCCTTCGCGCCGTTGCCGTTGCTGTTGCCGTTCGTGTCGCTCCATGACGACGGCGTGTTCGGCGCCAGCTCGGCCGGCGTGACCAGACGGGACGCGTCGAAGGCCATGATGGTGCGCTGCGCGCCGGAGAGCGACGTGAACGTCGCCGCGAAGCCGCCCTGCGGATCGGCTGCGACGGCGGTCTGCAGTTCGGTCGGATGCGCGGCGTCGGTGACGTCGAACGCGCGGACCGTGTTCGCGCCGAAGCCGCCGATGGTGATGGCGCGGCCGCCGGCGACATTCGCGTCGAATGCTCCATTGTCAGCGCGCAGGAGATGCTGATACGTGAGACGCGACTTGGCCACGATGCTGACGTCCCAGTCGCCGTTGAGCGAGGTGAACGTGACGTTGTTCGTGCCGTTGGTCAGCCATGAATTCGGCAGCGTGTACGTGCCGGTCCTGGTGTCGACGCCGCCCAGCGTGATCGTGCCGAGCTGGTGGCCGTTGAAGTTGACGTCGATGATGTGCAGCCCGTCCGTACCGCCCAGGATCTGCACCTCGTACGTGGCGTTGCCGCCATACGACGTGTCGAGATTCGCGACCGTGAGAGGTTCGACGCCGCCCTCACTGGTGATGAGTGTGCCGAAGAACGAATCGATGTTGTCGTCGCTGGTCAGCGAGTCGAAGATGCTCCGCTCGATGTGTTCGTAGGTGAACGGAACGCTGCCGGTGATCGGGTCGCCGCCGCTGATGTTCGAAACGGTCACGCGGCTGCTGTTGCCCTTGTTCGAACGCAGCCAGTAGGTGCGCGCGCCGGTGGAGGGCGTGTCGAGCGGATAGCCGTAGAACTCGATGGCGTCGTTCGGATCGAACTTCCCGTCGCCGCCGTCGTCGACGCGGATCGACTGTTCGTTGCCGAGCATGTAGAGCGAGAGCGCGCGCGAGTCGCTGCCCGGATCGAAGCCGGCCGCGGTCATGGCCGCGCGCGTGACGCGCTGCAACCCTTCCTGCGTCACGTAGATCTTGATGCCGTTGTCCGCAGCGAGAACGAGCTGCTGTTTGTACTGATCGGGCGTGGCGGGATCCTGCGCGGTGGAATGCGCGGCGCCGAAGCCGTCGGGCGAGTTGAAGGACGAACCGCCCTCTCCCAGTCCGGCCAGCGGCGTCGTATTCGCGGCCGCCGTGATGACGCCATTGATCGCGGAGACCGGGCCGTTCATCGTGTGACGGCCGGCGGTATCGATGTCTTCGAGCCAGTACTGCGCGAACACGCCTTGATCGGCCGTGTCGTTGTAGCGATAGACGTGACCCGCTTCTCGGTCGTGCTTCTTCGAGATCAGACCCGTGCCGGCAATCATGTGCTTGTTGATCTTCGTGCGCTGGCCGCCGACTTCGCGGTAAAGGTTGAAGCCGAGGTTGTCGGCCTCGAAGCTCGTCTGCCAGGCGATCTGGATCTTGTTCTTGTCCTGCGTGACTGTGAAGTCGCGCAGACGGACCAGCGTGACGGCGAGCACCGTCGTTGTCGCCGTCGACGAGTCATTCGCCGGCACCGAGTCGACCTCGGTACGCGTCACAGTGGCGGTGTTGCTCACCGTGCCGGCCGTATTGGCCTGCACGATTACATCGACGAACTGCGAGTTTCCAACAGGGAGCGTGCCGAGCGAGCAGGTGATGGTGGTAGGCGTCGTCGGCAGATTGTTTGAGCAGTTACCGATGCTCGGAATAGCCGAGTTGAGGTCGACGGTCGATGGCAGCGGATCGGTGACGGTAACGTTCGTCGCGATCGCCGGCCCGTTGTTCGTGACGGTGAGGCGATAGGTGATGAGCTGTCCGACGCCGACCGGATCGGGCGAGTCGGTCTTGACGATGCCGACGTCAGCGCTGGTCCTCGACACGACGAGAGTGGTCGCGGAGGCGCTGTTGTTCGCCGGAATGCTGTCGGTGGACGTCGTCGCGATCGTGGCGTTACAGGTAAGTGTCGTTCCAGCGGCGGTAGTCGGATTGACCTGGACCACCGGCGAGAACGTGGCGGTGGCGCCGATGGCGAACGAGGCGATGGTGCACGTGATGTTTCCGGAGGAACCGACTGAGGGGGTCACGCACGCCCAGCCCGCCGGCGTCGCCATCGAGACGAAACCCGTACCGGCTGGCACCGGAATCGTGACGGTATCGTTCGCGGCCGCAGCCGGACCGTTGTTCGTGGCGACGGCCGTGTAGGTGTAATTCTGGCCGGGGCTGACTGGATCCGGGCTGTCGGAAATCGTGATCGCGACGTCGCCGGATCCCGCCGCAACCACTGTTGCGGGGATGGTGGCCGTGTTGTTCGGCAGATACGGATCGCGCGAGTTGCTCGAAACGGACGACGTGGCCGAAAGCGCTGTTCCGGCAACAACGCCCGCGTTCACCTTCATCGTGATTGGCAGGGAGAACGATGCTCCGGAAGCCATCGTCGTGCCGCTGCAGGTAATCGTGCCGGTTCCGTTGATTGGGGGTGTGATGCACGTCCAGCCCGCCGGTGGAGCCGGCATGCTCTGGAAGGTCATATTGGCAGGAACGTTCATCGTGAACGTCGGAACGTTGGCCGTAAAGCTGCCCAGGTTGGAAACCACGTTCGTGTAGACGACGTTGGCGCCCGCTACCGGAACGCTCGTGCTCTCGGCAATCGTCACCGCCATGTCGGCGAAGGTGTCGGCATTCACCGCGGCCTCGATGATGGTCGTGGCCGTGGCCTTGTTGTTCGCCGGATTCGAATCGGGCGTATTGCTCGAAACGGAATTCGTCTCCGACACGATGTAGCCGGCCGGAGTGCCGGAGAAGGCATTCACCACGAGGGAGAAATTGGCGGTGGCCGCATTGGCGAGGGTCGGGGTCGTGCAGATGACGACACCGGTACCGCCTACGGCAGGTGTGATGCACGTCCAGCCCGCGGGCACCGACATGGAGACGAAGGTGCAGCTGGCCGGAACCGGGGCCATGTAGACGACGCCGTCGGCCGCGGTCGGACCGTTGTTCGTCACGCTCTGCGTGAAGGTGACGTTGGCGCCGGCCTGAATCGCCGGAGCGCTGACGACGTTGGTGACTGCCAGATCGGTGATCGCGCACGACGCGCCGTCACCGCCGGGAAGGACGTTGTTTCCGGTGATCGTCTGGACGACTCCGATGGTGCCCGGCTGGGCGCCGTAGTCATCGAGAGCGTCCGTCGTCACACCGTTGGTTCCGCCGGTGACGATGGACGAGGTGGCCGTGCTGGAAAGCAGGATGTACCCGCCGCCACCGCCGCCGCCGGGGCCGTGACGCTCGCCGGGGCTGCCGCCGGATGGCTGAGCGATCCATGCGCTGCCGCCGTTGCCGCCCTTGGCCTGCACGTTGAGCTGCGTTGTGGCGCCGCTGAGCGCGCCCATCTGCACGGTGAAGAGAACCGAGCCGCCGGCGCCGCCGCCACCCGAGCCATCGCGGCCGGTGTTGTAGGCGTTGAAGCCGTTCGCGGTGAGTGTGGCTGTACCGGTGGCCTGCAGCGCACGGACGATGATCATGCCTCCGCCGTTGGCGCCGCTGCTGTAGTAGCCGTTCGCGTTGGCATTATTCGGGCCGCTGTCAAAGTCAGCCAGGACGGCGCCGGCCGCGTCGGTGGCCGAACCATTGTTGGTGGTGCCGGCGCCGCCGCCGCCGCCCAGCGTGATGCGAGTCAGGTTCGGCGAAATGTTGCCGCCGCCCTGGCCGCCCGAGGGAAGGTTGCTGGACCAGCTGTTACCGCCTGTCCCGCCGTTTCCACCGTTGCCGCCGCCGCCGCCGCCGCTGTTATGGCCGTTGTCGATCGTCGGCTGGCCGTCGGTTGAGCCTCCGCCGGCATTGCCGGGCGCTCCGCGTCCGTAGCTGCCGTTGACGTAACCTTCCACGCCAGTGTCGAGCGGGATGGTGGCAGCGTTCGGCGCACCGATGTTCGCGCCGTCCTTGTAGACGAAGCGCGGAGTTCCGGCGATCCCTTCGCCCTTGGAGCCGTTGGTCTGGTGGACGGTCACCGACAGGGCAGTGGCCGAGTCGGGGGCGAGCGTACGGAAATCAGTGGGCGAAAGCCCCGGTGTCGTGGTGTCGCCTTTCAACCTGATGCCCCCGCCGCCACGGAATCCCAATCCGTTTACGGAAACGGTGGCGCCGCCGAGGGCGAGCGTGCCGCTGATGTCGATCGCCAGGACGCCGCCAGTCCCGCCATCCCACGGCGCCGCCGTCAACGTCGATGTGAATGTTCCAGTCGTGTACTGCGGGACGCGAATGACCTGGAACGTGCGTTGTCCCTGGGTCGCCGTCGCGGCAAATGATTGCGCCGTATAGGTGTAGAGCAGACCGCCGCCGGCGCCGCCGCCAGCGATCGTGATCGTGCCGCCCGCGCCGACGATGCCGCCCGGAGAAACCGGGTTCGTGGCCGTCACGACGGCGTACTCCCATCGTCCGGCGTTGTTCAGCGCCGTCGCGGCGCCGCTGCCCGTGCCGGTGGCGCGGGTCGAGCCCGTACCTTCGCCGTAGGTTTCGTCATTCGACGTATCGAAGGCCGCATCCTGCATCTGCATGACGATGATGAGATCGCCCGCCGCGAGATTGTGGAGCGCGCCGTTGGTATTGCGAGTGCCGACGACGATGCTCGTCGCTCCGGCGTTGACCGTCGTCGTTCCCGGCCAGTAGTCGTTCTTGATGCCGCCGAGGTTGCCGCCGGCGCCATCCTTGCCGGGCGTCGCGCAGATCTTGGCCTCGGTCAGCGTTCTGACCGTTTCCGACGAATTGGTCTTGACGTTGCCGTTCCAGGAGACGGTTGCGACGTTGGAGATCGTTCCGGCCGCATTGGCGATGACTGTGATCGTGATCGGCGACGACGTCGCGCCGGCCGCGAGTGAGCCGATGTTGCAGGTGACTGGTCCAACTCCTCCGCAGCCGGTCTGCGACACGAATGTCGCACCTGCCGGGATGGCGTCCGTGATGGTGACGGTATTGACGGTCGCCGCGCTGTAGTTCGTCACCCGCAGCGTGTAGGTGATTGAGTCGCCGAGCTTGATGACGTCCGAGGTCGACGTCTTCACAATCGCAACCGAAACCGCCTTCAGCGGAATCGCTTCGATGGCCCAGGGAGCGGACGTCGTCGTCCATCCCATGTTGATGTTCGTGTAACCGCGCGCGCCGCTGCTGCCCGAGGCGAAGTTCGGTCCGGTCGTATTCGTGTTCCACCGGATGTCCTGACTGAGGTTCGTGACCAGCGGCGTGTTGCCGGTGAATCCGACGACGTCGACGACGTAGTCGTACGCGCTGTTCGTCGTGGTGACCGCGGCGACCGTGCTGCTTCCGGTCGCGCCGACGGCCGTTCCTGTCGGTGCGAACTGATCGACACCGCTGAACGACTGCGCACCAGCGGTAACGGATAGCGCTCGGGTGCCCGAATTCAACACCGACACTGAAATCGTGTTCGTACCGCTGGCGGGAGCCGCGAGGCCCCATAGCTCGACGCGCACCGTCGTTGTTCGCGTTTGGCCGCCAAGCAACGTCATCGGCGTACCGCCGTAGGTCACGCCGGTGACGTTCGTATTCGTCGGCACCGTACCGCCGTTGAGATTGATCGAAACGCCGACGACGATGTAGCGGTTCGCCGCGGTGGTGGTCGTGTGGCTCCAGCTCACCACGACCGGATTCGCGTTCGACGTCAGGCCCGTCGTCGCGCGGCTGGCGGTGTCAAACAGAATCTGCGGACTGGCCGACTGCAACGGCACCGCAACCTCGGCCCATGCCGCCGCAACACCAGTTGCGGTCCACCCCATCGCCGCAGCCGCGGCCCCGGTCCTGCTACCCGAGGCGCCGGAAAACACCGGCGCGCCGCTGATCACGTTGAAGGTATTGGTCTGACCCGAGGAGGGTGTGAGCGCAACGTTGTTGTTATACGCGACCGCATCGACCACGTAATCAAACGTGGAACTGGCGGTGGTCACGGAGGGCGTGAGCGTCGTGCCTGTTCCCGCGACCGCCGTTCCGGCAGCAGCGGTCTGAAACACATTGCTGAACGATTTCGCACCGGCGACGATGGCAGTAGTCTGTCCGCCGCCGTTGGCGACCGTCACCAGGATCGTGTGCGTTCCGGCTGTCGGATTGGCGAGACCCCAGATTTCGGCGCGTTCGATCGTGCCGTTTGTGGCGCTGCCGAGGAGCGTCATCCCCAGACCGGGGCCGCCGGCTTCGTTGCCGAAGACGACACTGGAAACCGTTTGGGCGCCGCCGTTCTTGTCGATGGCCACGCTCACGGTCAGATACTCTTTCTTGGCCGTTCCAATGGTGTGGTTCCAGGAGACGGTGATGGAAGCGGCGGTCGACACGGTCGCGGTCGGGGCATTCGACGCGGCATCGAACAAAACCTGCGCGTGACCTCGGGCGGAGACGAGAACGATGGCGACGGCGCATGCGATTGCTCGCACGCTCGTCCGGCTGACGGCGTCTCTAATATTCACAGTGTTTCCCCTCGCTGAACCGATTCAGGCGCGTAGATGTTATTAGCGGTAACGTCTGTACCACGTGCGACGCACCGCAAAAATTTCGTCACAGCTCCCCTGGAACCGTGGCACTACCCGCCTCCGGGCTACCTCTCGATTGTCGTCGGACCGTTCGTTAGTGCTGAAACGCGGACCGCAGCCGTCGGACGAGGACGGCCGCGAAACGCATGATTGTCGCCGATTCGGGGGCCGTTTGGCGAGCGGTCAGGCCGTTTTCGACGCTTTCAACCCGCCCCAGGATGTCCGCGGACGTCACCGGCTGATCGGAGCGGAGGGCGTTGTCACCGCGCATTGTGATCCTCAGCTCACCCTCGGCATCGCGAATCCGCACGATGCGGTGCGCCGTCAATCCGCGCTCCGTCGTCGCAAGAATGATGTCGCCGAGGCGGAGTTTCGACGCGTCGCACGGAACGATGTGCAGATAGTCGCCGCTGTGGATCGCCGGATACATGCTGTCTCCCGACGCGCGAAACCGCGCCGTGTGGCCGGCGGCCAGCACCTCGCGCAGCGTCGGCTCGAATTCGCTCACGCCGCGCTCCGGATGCAGTCGATGACGCTACGGTCCGGCAGAAAGCGGAGCGCACGTACCGGCAGATCACGCACGATGCGGTCGAGGCACTCCAGCGTGAAGCTCAGCGCCTCGGCGTCATGGAACGGGGGAAACGTGCAGCCGAAGAGTGCGGCGGCCGCTTGCGCCGGCGGCAACGAAACGAGCTCCGTTCGCTGCGCCTGCACGAGGAGATGAATCGCCGCCAGCGGCGCCGATAGAGCCGCCGACAGCTCGGCCTCGCCATGCCACGGCGTGCCGAACATCCTCCACTCGCCGTCGACGAAGCGGACGATTACTCGGTCGTCGCTCACGATGTCGTAATGCCCCTCGGACAACCAGACGCGCGCCGTGGTCGTCTTTCCCGCGCCCGACTGGCCGACGAAAAGCTGCCCGCGGCCGTCGCGGTCGATGATGCCGCAGCCGTGCAACTCCACGCCGCGTCCGCGCCCGAGGAGATGCGCGACGACCACCTCGTCGAGTGGATAGTCGAGCGCGTGCATCGTGTCGAGATACGCATCGGGACGAACGAGAATGCGTCCTTCGCGCAGCTCGCGGTCGAAAAATGCCGATTTGTAGGGAAGGTCTCCGAAGACGTCGCTGGAGCAGTCGATGCGAAATCCGCCGTCATCGTCGTACGCGCGCCAGACGGCGCCGGAGTCGAAAAGAAGACGGCCGGGCGGCGGAAGATCGGGCGGCATCACATCGACGGTGATGACGATGTCCGGCGCACCCTCGGTGACCGCAAACCGGCTCACCGTCTCGGAAAGCGGCCGCCGCAGCGACTCATCGGCGTAACGGATGCCGATCGCAATATTCGCAATGCGAACGATCTCGCCCGCGGAGTTGCTCATTCGCAGAATGGATTCGCCACTACGAACCGGGAACGCTGCAGGCACGGGTGCCGCGGCATCCGAGCGTTGACGGACCGCTGGCCGCATTCGTCTTGCAGAAGCCGAGGACTGCTTCGTCCGGTCGAAGCGGAAAACGCTTCGCTTCCGGTTTCTCGTACTTTTTCTTGTCGTTGCGTTCCTGCTGCATCGTTCTCCCCTTTTAACGAGCGACCTCGCTCGCGACCGAACAACTACCACAACTTCCCGT
>Ga0157375_10001017_pt1 | contig 24257 bp, 18 predicted proteins | sample M35metaG_FD_115311 | JGI IMG/M metagenome (GOLD analysis project Ga0157375, IMG submission 115311) | Miscanthus rhizosphere microbial communities from Kellogg Biological Station, Michigan, USA - M3-5 metaG | ecosystem: Host-associated > Plants > Roots > Rhizosphere > Soil | place: USA: Michigan... | reverse complement strand
TGCAGTTAAGCCACGCTTTGGGTCATCCCTGCAAGATCTACAACATCCTGCAGGTGGGTTCCCCCGTCCTCTACATCGGCCCGGTTCCAAGCCACATTTCAGAGATCGCCAACGCTGCTGACGGAGAGTTCTCTTTAACTCGAGGCCCGAGAGGGCGAAGCGGAAAAGTTAATTAAACATATCTTGCGAGCACGCGCCGAGCCGAATCGGTTCACGCGTCGCACATCTCCCCGCCTGCAATCGCTTTTTGCAAAAGAAGCGGTCCTTCCAAAACTGATCGCCGAGCTGGAGTCGGCCTGATCTCACCCGCTTCATCCCTGAAGCGGCTCCCTAAACCCTGCATCCCTTTCGGCCGGAGGTCTGTCCACGCCGTTGGCTTGGCGAATGAAGTGCTCGATAGGCTTGATTAAAAGCGGGTGTTCGTTGTCAGGTCTGCGTCTCATTAGCACCCCCATTTATGGGGGCGCACTGCGGCATCGAGGATGTTTCAACCCTTTCAAGGGTTTCTCGCGGTCCATCCCCCTTCTAATCACGCCCTGTGCTCGAGCCTTAGAATCAACTTGCCGTGGACGCGGTTTCGGGCAAAGTACATTCCTGATGGAACGTCACGAATTAGGTTTGCATGCTGGGCTTTTGACCACCGGGATTTCTTCTTGGTCAATTGTTTAATTGCTACGCGTTTTATCAAACGTAAGTCGTGATTATAAATTAGTGGAAGGGTGGCTGAGTGGTTAAAGGCACCTGACTCGAAATCAGGCGTACGGGTAACCGTACCGGAGGTTCGAATCCTCTCCCTTCCGCCAACTTCGCGACAATTGGGAAGTGAATCCGCCGACAATCCGCCTTGCTTGAATTTTTGCCTCCTAGGAATAAATTGGGAAAGTATGCAGCACAGTGAATTGAAGAAGAAAACTAAACAAGAGGTGGAGAGAGCAAGGCAAAATATTGAGGATATCCACAATGTTACTCATCGCCTGTGGACGAATTTGGCGAAGAGCAGAGACTTGCGGCTGAACATGAAAAAGTTAAAGTCAGGTCCGCAACCCCGAGCGCGGGCGGCTTAGCCGAACCCCGGAGAGTGCCCGAAAACTATGGTTTTCCGCTTACCTTGGCTTTTTGAAACTGCGGTATAAGATGAGTTTCGATATCCCATTCAGATACCAAATCATTTCCAAGCCTAGCGAGGATTTCAAAGTCGTCCAGTGTGTCATTGGAAATTTTTATTCGGGCCTTGAATTTCGTGTTACGCTTCAAAAATTCCCACTCTGACGGTTGAACGATGCTTTAAGAAGTCTTACATTTTCCCTTAATATCCGTTTGGGCATAGCTTCTATTATTTTGAAGATTTAGGGCTGATAGTCCAAACAAAAAAACGCCCGGCCAGGGGGTCAAACCCGGTCGGGTGCTTTCGGAAAAAAGGAGCGTGTTTACTTCGACTCTGCTTTTTCCGCCTTCGCCGGGTCCGGTGCCGCGTTGACCAGTTCCTTGACTTGAGCGGCTGTCAACTCCGCAGGCTTGCCGCGCTCCGCGTCCTTGTTACGGCCTGCGTTAACCTGAATCGAAACCGTAGTGTCGGACACCTTCACGCCTTTTGCTTTCATTATAGTGCGGACATGAGCGGTGGAAATACCCTCTTTGCCGAGTCTGCGCAGGACTGCTGTGACCGGGTGACCGAACAGGCCGCCGAGCGTGCCGAGCGATTGCGTTTCTTTTTTGCTTCTTTTGCTTTTCATAATTGTGCTTCGTTTTGCTATCGGTGTGATTGCCGAACACACCCTTTATCAACTCAAACGAGTGCGGCGTCTCCGGGGGCAGGAAAGGTAGAAGCGGAACGAATCGAACGAAGGAGCGGATTAAAAGGATGTCAAGAACAGGTCCGACGCAAAAAGCGCCAAGTCAAAAGCAGGGTGCCAAGAGCGGAAAGGGCAAGGATGCTTGGCTCAGGGATGGAGACCGAGGAAAACTCGATGTCGTCGACAAAATCGACTGGGAACCGGAAATCTGGTGTCCCGTGTGCTGTGAGCCGCAACTCGACTGTCTGCCCCGCGAACATCGAGACATCTCCAGTATAGAGCACGTAGTTCGTACCACTTCCCATCTGAACTAATGGAATGGTTTGTCCGGCGAGGCTCAGGATAAATTGACTTCCAAACTCCTTGATTTGGATAGAGCGCGCAGTTATCGGCACTTGACCTACCTGCGCGAGCGCGGCGTCTGCTGGTGGTCGGTCTGAATAAGTCCCCGCCTGTAGTAAAGCGTTGTATTGGCCTGAAATGATACCATACCCCACAGACCAAAATGGCCCCAAAATGTCGATACTTGGCGACCCGATTGAGTAATTATTTTGGATCACTTGCCCCACTTGATTCGTCCCTATGTAGCCGGTCCAGCCCGGAAAGGCATTACTGATGGGCACAAAACCGCCGTATTGGCCTGCGGGAATAGCTTCGAGATTGGCAGATTCGAAGTCCAAATTCTGAAACGTGCCCTGCGCGAACGCCGAACAAGCAGCAACAACAACCAGCAACACCTGAGCCTTCATGGCAACCGAATTCGGTGCCGTAAGCGCCAAGTCAAAAACAAGGTGCCAAGAGCGGCGAGGGTAAGGACGCTTGGTTCAGGGATGGCCACGTCGGAGAAGTCGATTGAGTCGAGATAAAGGGCATTCTCCCCAGTTACGTGAGGTGGACCAGCGAAAGCAGTGAACGACAGTTGGGCCGCCTTACCGGCCCACGCGCTAATGTCTGCTCCGTAGAGCGTGTAATTCGTGCCAGCAGAAAGCGGAATCAAGGCAAGAGTCTGTCCCCCCATCGAGACGGAGAACGTTCCCCGGAAGTAATCATCATAGGCTATGAAGCGCAGAGATTGGGACCCCACTGGGATAAGCCCCGTCTGCCAGAGGGTTGTATCCGCTGGTTGCGACCCCAGACCCGGTCCCGCTTGAAGAACGGCAGTGAAGTTTCCTTCCAAGATGACCGCGTAACGGAACCCGTGATCAAGAATTGCGATCCCGGACGAGTCGAGAAATAAGTTGTTGTAGAGGGCATTGCTTTGTGAAATCCCTCCGACAATCCCAGTCCACCCTGGAAATGCAGGCGCGAACTGAACGCTGCCGTACGGGTCGCCAGGAATAAGTAAAAGCGTAGGTTGCTCGAAGTCCAAATTCTGAAACGTGCCTTGCGCGAACGCCGAACAAGCAGCAACAACAACCAGCAACACCTGAGCTTTCATGGCAACCGAGTTCGGTGCCGTAAGCGCCAAATCAAGAACCCGGTGCCAAGAGCGGCGAGGGTGAGGACGGCTGGCTCTGGAATTGCGACTGGGGAAAACTCGATTGAGTCTATCAAGAAACTGTTGTGAGAATAGGTCGCTCCCGGGAGTGCTGAAATCCTCAGTTCGCCAGTGGTTCCAGCATAAGTCGACACGTCAGTCCCGTAGAGGATCGAATTACTAGTAGAAGAAAGCGGTATAAGCGACAGGTTCTGTCCGTTAAACGATACTTGCAATCGGTCAATCGTTGTTCCGAATGTTGCTCCGAACACTTGGCTCGCCAAAAGTTGCAGGCTTAGCGCTGTCACTGGGATGGCCCCTGTTTGAGCGATGGCAGCGGGCGTCGGGGTGGTTGATAAAACGAGCCCAGCTTGCAAAAGAACTGAATATTTCCCTTGTAAAATGGGGGTAAAGTTCCAATTCGGACCTAGTATGGAAATGTTTACATTGCCCAACGTCTCGTTGTTCTGGAGGACTTGAGAGGTTTGGACATTACCATAGTAGGCAGTCCAACCGGGAATTGCATCCAACGATGAAACCAAGCCACCGAACTGGCCACTGGTATCCAGTAGGTTTGCGTCCTCAAAGTCCAAATTCTGAAACGTGCCCTGCGCGAGCGCCGAAGAAGCAGCGAGAAGAATGAGCAGTGCTTGGCGTTTCATAACCGTCCGGTTGCGACACATTTATCAAAACTGGAAGCGCCAGTCAAGGCACATCTCCCGGTTTCGAATCGAGCGAGGGGGAATTTACCGTGCAGACGATACTGGATACGTCTCGGGAATAGCGCCGAGTTTTATTGCTAAACCACGCGCCGCTTCACTCGCGTCAAAATTAGGGAGCTAGCTATTACTCAACTCCTGCGGGTTGGATTCAAATTTCAATACTGTATGGACCACTTCATTTCAGGCACCGCGCTTTTGGAGAAGACCCAAAATCTCCCCTCAGTCATGCGTGAGCCAGGCGTGCACCCGCCGCAGGACTCGCTCAGAGCGGCTTAGCCCTTCGTACTCCCGAATTCGCTTCAGTGCTTCGCCCGGATCATTGGTTATGATTACATCAGCACCCAGGGCGATTATTCGATCCATGCTCGCCGGCCGGTCGACCGTCCAGACATGGACCGCCTGCCCCCGGCGATGGGCCGCTCGGACAAAGGCACCGTTGACGCGCGAGAATTCAGCACCGAGAAAGTCCACCTTCAGGCGTTCTGGATGGCGGGCGTTTACCGACATCAGGTAACCAACGGGTATTTCCGGCTCGAGCCGGTGGACCTCCAGCAGGGGATCGTATTCGAGACTTTGAATGACAACCTGGTTGGTCATTCCGCGAACCCGGACGGCCTCAACGACCCGTTCGGCCAGCCGCGGCTGGTGGTCTCCGTAGTATTTCAATTCGATATTCAGGCCAATACGATTTTGGGCGATGGCCAGCACTTCATCGAGAGTTGGCGCAGGTTCGTTTCGAAATTCTGCTGCCGCCTTGGCACCGAGTGGTATGGCTCGGATTTCAGCATACGTCAGATCCCACACCTTTTTCGCCACACCTCCCATGCGCGAGAAGTCGCTGTCATGTGTTACGACCAATACTCCATCTTTGGAAAGCTGCACATCAATCTCCGCGTACTGCGCGCCGACCGAGATGGCCTCTCGGATGGACGCGGCGGTGTTTTCCGGAGCTTGATGATGGCCCCCACGGTGGGCAGTGACGGTGATTGGCCGTTCGTTCCTCAATGCCTGCGCAGCCAAAGCAACAGCGACGCCCGCCGCGATGACCAACCCTGCAGAAATCGTAACTACCAGAGCGCGCGCACCGGCAGGTAATGGGGCCCCGGCCTCCCTCTCCTCGATGGCTGGCAACGCCGGTTCGCCCCCAAGCGCGCGGCGGCGTTCGCGATAAAAACTTGTAAAGACAATGGCCTCCCCGCAAGCGCCCAGGGAGGTTACGGCTGCACCGATCAACGTTCGTAAGAGCACAGCAACCCCAAACGATACCGCCATCGAAACCGCTCCCAGGCCTGCAACGCTCATTGCCAGGTGCACGGTAAACTGTTCCAGCGCCGCTGCGGCCAGCATCAGGACCAGGAGGAAGATCCCCACAGCCAGGCACCAGGCCGCTAAACGCCACCTCACGCCGCGACTTAGCGCCGCTGCCTCGCGAAAAGCGGCACGCCCATTCCGTCGGTCGAAGACACAAGCCTGCACAACAAGACGCCACCTCACCAGGAGCCAGATTCCCACCGCGAGCGTCGCCGCGGCTGCTACGGCAAGCACAATGCCCGCAGTCACAAACTCTGGCGGCCGGTTGGCGAGGTAAAAGTTGATGTCATGCTTCACCAACAGTGGCCGGGCCACCAAAGCCGCGGTGACGCCGAACGGCGTAATCACAACTAAAGTCCAGCCAATCACACGAGCCGCCACCGCAGCTAGCCGCGGCAACTCAGCAGTCAGCCACCGAAAGGCAGGCAGCGGGCGAAACGCCTTCCCTTGCAAGGCTCCGAGCACGAGCGCGGACAAACCGGCATGCTCAAGCATTCGAATCGTTATGGAAATCGTTGCGCCCAGAAACAGGATGAGGAAGCCCCGCGGTGACAAAAAGAAAGATAGCAAATCAGTGCTGTCCACGACCGCGCGGCCTTCCAGAGACCGTCCCAGCAGGCTCATCGCCGGAGTGAACAACAGGTTCTCCAGGAGTTGAAAAGCCAAAGCAAAAACAATCAATGACCGCCGACATTTCCAAAGTTGTTTTATCACGATTCAGTGTTTTGCGGCTATTACATGCGGTTCTCTGGTGGAATTCATGCTCGCGTTTTTTCTACTCTCCCGCGGCTTTCCTGGAATTCCTCGCAAGCCTTGCACACCGGTTTGTTAAAGCACGCGAAATACTGTAAGGCGCCGCAATTAAAACCGGCCCGACCAGCAGTGCCGCTCCAGGGTACGACGCGCCAAGAATCAGCCATTGGCAAATGGAATCCAGCAGGATTCCCATCAGGATAAGGTTCACAATACTTCGGAAGCCGCTCCTCATCAGTTCACGCCTTAGTTTGTCGTCGAACAGCAGCCCGAAAAGATAGGCAGGACGGCCCATTCGGGCATCGACAAGACCGCTCCGAATTCCCAGGAATGTTGCAATCAGCGGCTGGAGAATGAAGCGAAAGCGCCCCGGCCCGGCCAAACGTTTGGGAAGATCCTCGAAGAAAGCGGCGGAGAAGACGTAAAAGTTGCCCCGCTCGATGGACTGTCGCAGTGAACCAGGCACCGAAAGCAGCACCACGACCAGGGTCACGGCAGCCAGAACCAGGGTTAATTTGCTCCAGGGCTTTTTCACTGGTTCACACCTTTTGATGTCAGTGTTCAATTGCTAAACCGCTGTCCGATTTTTTTCATTACCGTTCGGAGTCGGCATTTCCCTTTCCTGTCTGCGGTTGCAATCAACGTCCAGCGTTTCCGTCTTACATCTCTCTCGACATGCGTGCCAGCCGCTTCCGCAACTCTTCGCGGTTCCGTGCGTCGTAAAACTCCACCGGATTATAGTCGTCCGTCAGCACGCGCCCGTGGTCACCCGGAGCGTCCACCAGACGGACCATCGCCGCGTCTGTTCGGGCGCGCGCCTCGGGATGCACGCCCGATAATTCAGGTTGATGAACAAATTCAGGCGCAGTTCGATCCGTTGCCACGAAAAAGATCGCTCCGTCGCCATTGCTATGCAGCCGCACGCCGGGAAACACAGCTTGCAAGGTCTTGGATAACGAAGCGGCAAAAAAATCATGGCCGGTTTCCAAATTCGCAAACGCGTTGATCACCAGTGCGCCGCCTGGCCGCAAAACTTTTCGAATCGAGGCGAATGCTTCTTTTGTCATCAAATGCGAGGGCGATGAGTCTCCTAAGAAGGCGTCCAGAATCACCGCATCATACTTTTTCCGGCAGCGATTAAGAGCATGGCGTCCGTCATCAATCGTCAGATGAACTTTCGCAGGTTCGAAATCGAAAAACCGAGTCGCCACATCGACCACGGCAGGGTTGATCTCGACCACATCCACCCGTGCGCCGTGGGTCGCGAAATCTCGCGGCACTATGCCGACTCCCAGCCCAATGCAAAGCACGTCATTGATATTGGTCACGTAAGCTCGTGCCAACTCGGCCAATAAATAAGTGAAAGCCGAAGCGCTCTGCTTGCGCGCCGGGTCGTAAGTATTTTGAATGAGATTATCATTCAGATAATAACGGATTGATTCATTGCGACCCTCAATGACCTGCAACCGGCCGAAATGCGAATTGCCGCGAAATTTTTCCGTAAACGATTCGTAATGCGCTCGCGGCGCGAGGTATGCTTTGAACAGGAAGCCCATTCCTCCGGCCAAGAGTAAAATCAGCGCAGGGATCACGTTCCTTCGATTCACTAAAAAATACACTGAGCTAATCAGCATCAGGCACAAGGCAGTCGCAAACATCGTGATCGAGTTTGGAAACAGCGGGATCAAAAAATAGCCGATGAGCAGCGTGCCAGCGAGGCTGCCTAGCGTTCCGATCGATGTCAGCCGTCCAACATTCCCGCCGACGCCCGAAACCGAGAAGGTAATCACGCGGACCAAAAACGGGCCGGTCATTGCCAGGAGAGCCAACGGCACGAAAAAAAGGATGCCCGAGGCGAGCAACGAGCCAAAAGCCAGATTGAAATCGAGGCACCAAAAAGCAACCGGCTCGCAAATCAATACTGTCAGAGCCAAATACACTGCCGCGCCCAGAATCGCCCAATAAAGAGGACGCAACTCCTGCGAACGGTCCGCCAGCCGGCCACCCACATAGTAACCGCACGCCAATGCCACAAGCGTTACTGCGATTTGAGCCGTCCAGACGAAATGCGATAGACCCACGTATGGGGAAAGCATTTTTGCCCCCAGAATTTCTACGATCATGATCGCCGCGCCGGTTACCGCGGCAGTAAAATACAGGTAGCGCCTTAATCCAATCGAAAGGGTTGATGGCTGTGGCGGAGTCGGCGATACGGGCTGTTTTTTCACGGCAGATTTGTACGTGAGCTGATGTGCGCGAGCAACTGTGTATTCACAAAGTACTGTAACGCACCATCAAAGTGGCAGCGCGATTTGACGAACTATAAGCCCTGCCTTGGCTGAATCTCCGTCCCGGAGGGACATGCGAGAATAGCCCAACGTTTCAACGTTGGGGGTTACCGTCCGCAGCAACGCCCGAATGATTGGTCAAGCCCTGCCTTGGCCGAATCTCCGTCCCGGAGGGACATGACGATAATAGCCCAACGCTTCAACGTTCGGGTTACCGTCCGCAGCAACGCCCAAATGATTGGTCAAGCCCTGCCTTGGCCGAATCTCCGTCCCGGAGGGACATGACGATAATTGCCCAACGCTTCAACGTTCGGGTTACCCTCCGCAGCAACACCCAAATGATTGGTCAAGCTTTGCATTGACTGAATCTCCGTCCCGGAGGGACATGCGATAATAGCCCAACGTTTCAACGTTGGGGTTGCCGTCCGAAGCAAATTTCGTCCCGAAGGGACGGCTGACACCCATGTGAGGTGCCTCCGCCATACCAACATTTAAAAACGTTGGCCCTCATCCCGGAGAGGTTGTTGATCGGACACTACTTTGCAGCTTTCACCATTTCCTCGACCAGTTCGTCGCTACTCCATTGATTGCCTGGCAGGATCTTTCGTAATGTCCCATCCGCCCCAACCACTATAGTCCGAAGGTTATGGTTGATACTGCCAGTGCCATCGCGCCAAAAAGTCAGTCCAATCTGCTCGGCAAGCGCTGTGATATCGGTCAATGCCCCGGTGGCGAAGCTCGAATGCGCAGGATTATACTGATGTGTTTCCCCGTATGCTTTCAAAACTGCCGGCGTGTCGAAATCGGGGTCGAAAGAAATCGTCAGTAGTTGCCAATTGGCAGGCGCGTTGGGCATTGCCAGAATCTTTTGCTGCGCCTCGCCGAAACGATTGGCCATGAGCGGGCAGAAGGTTGGAAAGGGACAGCGGGTAAAAATGAACGTTATCGCCAGAGCTTTTCCCTTGAACTGAGAAGTTGAGATTGGTTGGGCGAATTGGTTGGTGAAATGATAATCGGGCAGAAGATCCCCCACTTTGAGAGGCTCAACTTCTCGCAACAAACGTACGGGGCTGCTGGACGGAACAGAATTACTTCCCTGACCTGTAATCTTCCGGATTTGATCAATCCATCCGTCCGTATCCGTGACAAGCATCCGGAACAAGACGGAGTCGCCCGGATGCAATCCTGTTAGTTCATTAGTGTCTTTCACATCGAAAGGCATCGTCATCGCCGGCATATAATCGGGAATCGCCTCATGCTTGATTTCGATAGATTTTTCTTTGGGTTTGATCGAGATCACAACTCCCTTTACCTGAAAAGATTTCTGATTAGTGCTTTGCGGCGCGGACCCACCAGCTTTCGTCTCAGGCGAACGCTTGCACGATGTCATCACGAGCATGCTCAACATTAAAACTAAAATCACACGACCCATCGTCTTTCAACGTGCCTTAGCTAAAGGCCCGTTGGCAAGCATCCGGAACAGAATTCAGAAGGTCACCAAAGGACAAAGCAGAAATCGGTCAGTAATCCAGGAGGAAATGGTTAGTTTTCTTTTTTTTGTTAGCCTCACTTGGCATCACTCACCCTTTACTGGCCTAACTTTAACTCACCATTTTTAGCAACTGCGGAGGACGAAACGTCACTTCGGCTCACTTGGCGAGGCGAGAAGATAGAGAAAGAAGATAGTGGAGCAGAGTGCGGAAAAAATGGTTCCGGTTCGCGATGGCTTCCAATAAGTCCCGACTGCTCGTGATTCATAACCGCCGCTGCAAGGATACCGAGGGATAAGACCTGAAGGCCCAGAGCGCGGTTAAAAGCTCTTTTGATGCTTTGCGGAATTTGCACGAGTATTTTACTTGTTTGGTTGATTCGATCGTTGAAATTAGTCAATCGTTCTTTTGACTCTTCACGTTCAGGGCTCTGAGTCCTTGATTATTCGTAGCAACTCCTGAAAGTTTTCTTTCGCTTGCGGTCACTGGTCGTCACGAACGACGTGGCCAGCACCGCACCATCGATGCTACTTCCGCCGTGGTAAGCGAATGGCGTCCTTGGGTCAAGGCGGCCAGCGGGTTGAAGATTAACTGCAGGATCAGCCAGGCAGCCGCGACTCATCATCTGTTTGATCTCTGTTCACCAGGCCTAACGGTTTCAGTTGATTGGGCTTAGAAGATCGTTTGCGGGTGCTTAATTGCTTTTGATGAGCCGGTAGAATTTTCTGATGTTCGCGGGAACGGTGACCGGGTTGGTTACGCCACTGATAGAATTAGTCCAGTTGACCGGCGAGAGCGCCGTGGTCTCCTGTAGAACGAATCCGGGAGTAATGGGATTCCATGCAATAATTGCGTTTCCCGGAGAACCCCGTTGAATGGTGAGGGTGGGAGCGCCGGGCGTTTGCACGACGGTAAGCAAACTCCAAAAACCACCGCTGAGGGAGAAGTTGCCGCCGCTCATTGTCGATCCGGCGTCGGGTTGGCCGATGGTGCCACTGACCTGATAGACTCCGCTGGTGCTGGTGCCGCCACCGCCTGCGATCTTGTGCCAGTCAATGGAGTAGCTTTGGGAAAAAGCTGAAAACTGAAAACCGATAACTGAGAGGCGTAGTGCAATAAATCCGAAGGACGAGATCCGAAATCCGTATGAAAACCGAAACCTAAAATCCGAATTGTGTGCGCATGACCGCGTCGATCGTTCGACCTTCGAAATTCGGGTTTCTTTCGGACTTCGGACTTCGGATTTCGGATTTTTCACTTTTCGCCTCCCTTTTGTTTGTCATTCAGCCATCGTTCCAGTTTCTCCAACCGGTCTTTCAACTCCGTTATCTCCGTTTCCTTCTGTTCAAGTTTTTTGTTCAAGCCCTGAATCGCAGCGAGCGCCACTCCGTGAAGATCGGCATCGTTAAGTGATTTTTCATTTTCATTGAAAGGAAACTGGGTATGGAAATCCTGCGCCATCGGCCCAATGTGCCTCTGGTCATAGCCAATGTAGTTCCATTCATTGATCTGCAGGTTCGTGACTTTTTCCAGAATTGATTGCACATCGACAGGCTCGATTCGATCCTTGGCATTGCGATCGCTGGTAAAGCTCCAACTCGCATTGCCTGGAGACCAACTCACGGTTTGATTTGCGCCCGCTGCGCCGCTCGAAAATGTCACGTCGCCAATCACATGCAATTTGGTTGAAGGATTCCCGATTCCTATCCCCACGTTGCCGGCGCTGCTAAAAATCATTGTGGGAGTGCTTACGTGATTTCGGATGAAAAATCCGCCGCTGCCGTATGTAAGGTAGGTTGCATCATCAGACCACCTTCCCGTGAGAAGACCTTCTACCTGCCCGGAACTGTTTTTGGCGTAAATGTCCACCATGTTGTCCAGGGTTATGATTGAGCCGCCGCCCGTGAAATTCTGGCTGCCGCTGAAGGTGTTACCTCCTGAACGCAATGCCGCATTATTCGGAAGCACCGAATCGTTAAGCTTGCCGCTGTTAAGCAATGGGACATTGGCTGAAAGCCGCGCGTCTGCGAGTGTGCCAGTGGTGATTTTTGATGCATCCAAATTCGGGATTTGTGCCCCATCAAGCACACCGCCAATTTTCGCCGCTGTCACTGCACCATCGGCGATGGTGACTGTGGTTACGGAGCCGCGTTCGACAGTCAAGCCAGGCATGAAATCAGGTCCATCGAGGTTGAAGACCTGGACGGCGCCGCGGCCGAATCCATTGGGCAATGCATCGGGAAAACCGACGACCACCTGGTTGCCAAGGCTCGACAAGCAGGAAGGCGTGGAGCCCGGAGACGGGTTGTTGAAAAGGCCCAGGAGTATCCCATTCGTGTCAAAGAGGAACGTTTTTCCGGAAGTCGCGCCAATCACGATTTTGTCAGTGCCGATGCTCGAAACCAAAGAGCCGAAACCTGGATCCGTAGCGGAAGACGGATTGGAGATAGTCTTGAGCAGCGTTCCGGTCAAATCATAAAGAAAGACGATGCCCTGGCCGATAGGCGCCCCGATGATGACCCTATCAAAGAATCCAAGAGGCGCCACGGCTCTGCCGAATCCGGTTCCATGTGGATAATTTGTGAAACTTGCAAAAAGTGCCGTTCCATTGACGTAGTAAAACGCACCACTACCATCGGAACCCACCAGAAGGTCGGAACCGGTGTTAGCTAACGAGAATCCAAATCGGTTCACTCCGGCCGGGGCAAAGAGCGAGCTGAGACCGCCGCCGCCTGAAGAAAACCGGCTCACGACTCCCAATGCACTGCCCGAAAAATAATCGGGGTCACTGACGGCCACCTTGCCATCCGACAGTCCGGCAACGGCGTGGCCAAACCGCACAGGGTTGGGGGTGGAGGGGTACAGCGTAGCCACATAAGAGCCATTGGTGTTTATGATGTACGCGCGATTTGTGCCGGGTGCGCCGGCAACGATTGTGCCAACACCCATTCCCGCCACGGAGAATCCAAATTGGGCGTTCTCGGATGCCAGTGCCTCAGGCAGCGTGGTTCCGAAGATGGGTGAACCATCCGGTGCGAAAAGATAGACTGCACCGGCATCGATCAGGCCGGACAACACGCAAGGCCCGCCACAATAGAAGTTACAGATAAGGCCGTTGCTTAACCAATAGAAGTCGCGCCCTGGACTACCCACAATTATGAATGATTGCAATGCAGCTACGCTCTTGCCAAACAGGTGGTTGTTCCCTACCTCGGCCAAAGGCTCGCATCCTGTTGGCCCGACCGTGGATAGGTTTGTGTTATAAGGATCTTTTATCGTGAACGCCAGTTGGGCGTCGAATACGGTCCGCAGTTTCGGCAAAGTCACAGCATTGTCCGCCAGCGCGCTCGTCGTGACCGCGCCTGCGGCGAGTTGGTTGGACCCGACCGCGCCGGAAACCAGCATGGCAGCCGAAATGGTGCCGTTGGCGATATTTGCTGGCGGAATTGTGCCGCTCAATTGGCCGGCCGCGAGCGTTCCCGAGAGGCTATTGGCGGTGATGGCGTAAGGGCTAGGCGTTAGTAATTGCCGGGGAGTGAGCGTGGTGAACGGGCCTGCTCCATTATTTCGCACCCCAATTTCCAGCCAGCGATCAACCCCGGGGAATTGATTACCGAAGTCCAGGGTGACAGTGAACAGGCCGTTAGTGACACCCGTGGCGGCATTGGTGAGCGGCCCGGCGACGCTACCGGGGCCGGAACTGACGTTGAACAAAGTGAAAGTCAGGTCATACGAACCGGTGGCCGGTGCCCCGCCGTTGTTCAGCCGCCCCTGGTAAGTGAAGGCCGTTCCCTGCGCGGAGGCGGTTAGGACTTGAGCGCCGACGCTTAAGGCCAAAATAAAAAGTGCGCGTTCAGTTTTCATGGATTGAGTTCCGTGTCTGATTTTAGTACCTCCGCTAATTTTTTCGAGCGTATGGCAGCTATTTGGGCGGTTTTCAGGTGAAGTTCGAAGAAAGATTGAGGATGGATTCCCATTTACTTCTTGCCTACTCGGAAAATAGCGAAGCGTTACAGGAAAATCCGAAAACCGAATCTGGAAACCCGACACAAGCCCGAAAATGCAATCCGAATTATGGTATTTATTTTGCCCCCTTTTCGGATCGAACCTCTGCTTTCGGAGTTCTTTCGGGCTTCGGCTTTCGGTATTCGGATTTAACCTTTACGGCCGAAAAGGCTTCACCGGACGCTCACGGCGTTCCTCGAGCATCCACCTGGCCCAGCGGGTGTAGTAGTCCGGCTCGCGCGCTTGCGCGATACGCTCTTTGACACGCTGAAAAGTGTTACCTGAAACGGACTCCGGGGCATCCTTGGCGCCGATATGTTTGCCTCCGAGCGCCTCCGCCAGTTCCGGCAGCCAATCTGGTGCTGGCATAGGGGGCCGCAAAAAAGTTAAATCCCAAATCTTAATAGTGCCGTCGTGTGAACCGGTGAGGAGACGGCGACCGTCCGGGCTGAAGTCTACGCGTCGTACCTCTTTGCCAGGTTGATGAGTGAACGGTTCGGCAACCAGATGTCCAGTGGAAGCTTCCCAAACCCGAGCTGAACCGTCATTACAACTTGTGACCAGGAATCGTCCGTCGGAGCTCCACTTGGCCAGCCAAACTCTATTCGGGTGACGCATCGGTTCGGAGATGGGTTGACCAGTACGGGTATCCCACACACGTGCAATACCCAATTCAGTGCTGGTAATAAGGGCTCGCCCATCCGGGCTAAAGCTGGCCCAGAAAACCGGCCCTTCATGTCGCAAAGGTGGAAGCGCCAGTTGTCCCGTTTGAGCATCCCAAAGCCGCGCGGTGCCATCGGAAGAGGCGGAAACCAGCAATCGGTTGTCTGGACTAAAAAACGCAGCCCAACAAATGCCATCATGGCGCAACGGTCCTACCAAAAGCTTTCCATCGGGCACAGACCATACTCGAACGGTTCCATCCTGGCTCGCGGTAGCCAGACGACGACCGTCTTTGCTGAAGTCAACCCTCAATGGACTAAGGGAATGAACAAGCGGCGGACCGATGCTTTGCCCGGTTACGCCATCCCACAATCGCACGAGGCGATCGTCGCCCGCCGTCGCCAGGAATCTCCCGTCCTTGGAAAAATCACAGTAGGTTACGACGTTATCGTGACGCAGGGGTGGCGAGATCGCATCGCCGGTGTCCCCGTCCCAGATACGAGCAGTGAAATCTTGCGAAGCAGTGGCAAAGCGGCGACCGTCCGGCGACCATGCCGCAGAATAAATCACGTCACTCGAGAACAAGCACGGGGTTAAGGCGGCCCCAGTGAGTCCGTTCCAGAGCTGCATTTGACAGCGATTATTTTGCCAGGAAATCGAGAGAATTTTCTCTCCTGATGGACTCCAGCGCGCCTCATAGATCATGCCGCCAACCTGAAGCGTCATCGGTTCCGTTCCCCCCATCTCCACTGACCAGATCCGGACCGTCCGATCCTCGGAAGCGGATGCTGCTACCCTCCCGTTCGGATGCAGGCATAACTGGCCAATGGTTGCTTCATGGAAGAGCGCCTCGGTACGGATTTGGCCGGTCATGGGGTCGAGGAGACCTCTGCGGTTGCTACTCTTGAACGAAAACAATAACTGAGACAGGGATTCATGCCGGAACCAGTCTAATTGCACCTTGCCAAATGGTGAACCGCAGTCCTGACCGGTGCGGAAGTTGAAAAGTGTGGGCTTCACCCCGGCAATCAAATGTTCTGTATTGTCCATGAATGCAAGGTTCTCCTGGTTGGCGCTAAATTCTGGTTGGCGCACCCCTGTTGACGTATTGATTACCCTGATCTTGCTCTTGTTTAACCATGCCAGCCAATGGCTATCTTGCGAGAACCGGATATCGCCCTCGACCCCGGTCCATTCCTGAGGACCGAAAAGCGGTTTGCAACTCGATATCTCCCACAGTTGAAGTCGGGATTGCGAAGCGGTAGCCAGGAGCCGGCCATCTTCAGATAAAGCCATTTTGCAAACTTCCTCTGGAAGGCTCAGCGGCGGCCGGGACCAGGTTCCAGATTCAGCATCCAGAAAGGCAATTACATTGGATTGCACGTTGATCGCAATGAGATCCCTGTTGCGTGTAAGTCGCAACATGCGTCTGATCCAACGTTCCTCGACGGGACCCAAAAGGATCTCCTTGAGCGGTGGACGGCTCTTCTGAACCGCATTGACGCCAGTACCTGGCGTGCCACCAAGGTCCCATAGTCGCGCTTTCAATTCGTCGGTTACTGTCAGCAGCCGTCCGTCGTTATGGCCGGCTAACACAGCGCAGCTAAGCTCGCCGGCGTGGGTTAGCAGTACTTCCAATTGGCCGGACTGCACGTTCCAGACGCGAGCTGTTTTTCCCGAAACGGTGGCAAGCCGATCTCCACTGCGACTAAGATCTATAGCTGCAAGAGACGTTTCATGAACCAGCGGCGGATGGAGCAACAACGGGAAATTGTGCAAGGAGAGCAGGCAAAGCAGTCGAGCAGTGGCGGCAGAGTCGTTGAGATTCTCGCGCAAAAAGTAAGATAACCACGCGATAGCTTCATCAATTTCCCCTGTCCGATCTGCTTCATCGGCCGTTCGCCACCGTAACTCATAGAGACTGGAGGTGAGACGCGTATTGGCGCGATTCAGGCGAATAGCCATGATTGTTTGCCCAATGAAAAATGCAAGAACGGCAAGGCTCGCGATCAACAAAAGTGCCGCTAGCCGCGGTTGTCGCAATGTCCATTTTCGCAATCGCATCCATCCCGAACATGGGCGCGCCTGGATTGGCTCGCCCCGAAGCCTGCACTCAAGCTCAGCTGCCACTGCTTTGGCGGAGGAATAACGCCTTTGAGAATCTTTCTCCAGGCACTTAAGGCAGATCGTCTCAATCTCCCGGTCAACGGCCGGATTTAGTACCCGCGGGCTGATTGGCTCTGAGTCACGGATGCGCAATAAAGTTTCTTGCAAGGAATCGGCCATGAACGGCGGACGGCCAGTAACCAGTTCATAAAGCAACGCCCCGATTGCATAGACATCGCTCGCTGGACCGACTTGAGCGTGCCGCCCGCTCGCCTGCTCGGGCGAAAGATAATTCGGCGTGCCGACCATTTGCCCGGTGAGTGTTAGGTCCGTGCTGCCATCCAGTTTTTTGGCCAGGCCAAAATCCGTGATGCGTGGAACTCCGGCGCCATCGAGCAACACATTCGATGGTTTGAGATCACGGTGCAGCACTCCTCGTTCATGAGCGTATTGGACAGCTTTGGCGACGTCTCGGGTAATTTCTGCGGCTCGCTCGGCAGTGAAAGGCCCCTCGCGTAAGAGATGCGCTAGCGTCGGTCCATCCACGTACTCCATCGAGATGAAGTGCTGGCCCTGATGCTCCCCAATTTCGTGAACGGCCACGATTCCTGGATGACGCAAAGCGCCAATCGATTGGGCTTCCCGCCGGAAACGCTCGATACTTTCCGCGCTGGAATAGCGCCCAAGCAACAACAGCTTGATGGCAACCGCGCGATTTAGACTCAGTTGATGAGCGCGATAGACAACCCCCATCCCGCCGTGGGCAATTTCTTTCTCCAAAACGTAATCGCCAAAGTCAATTCCCTCAGGTTCGAATGAAAGCGGAGGCATCTCCCCTGGCGTCGTCTCACCCACCACAGCCCCGGAGTTTAACATGCAACTGGGGCAGACGCTGGCTGATATCCAGCCTGCGAGCGGTGCGCCGCAAATTTTGCAATGTCGAAGATTAGAGTTTCGGGTCATGCCAGTATTCGCTTGGTTATACTCCATTAGGCGATTTCCGTTACATACAAACCCAGGCAAATGTTGGTTAACTGGCCCATAACCGGCGAAGATACCGAAGTTCGTCTTCGACGTCCTCTACCCTTTCGACGGTGTTCGCAATCTGTGCCCGGAGTAAATCATGAAAGCGCCGGCGCAGTCGATGCACTGTTACACGCACCGAAACAGTCGTCATGTTTAGCCCCTCAGCGATTTGGGGATAGGGGGTGGAGGTGTCATCTCCCCAAAGGTGCGGCTCCAATTGATCGAATAGCTCCGCTTTCCCACCGGTAGTAAACTCCTGGCGCAGGCTGCTCAGGACTGAATCCAAAAGGACTGCAGCCCACTGCCGTTCGAATCCCAAAGTAGGGGAAGCTCCGTCTTGGTAATCCGACGAGTAACGTTCCGCAGCCAACTCGGCGTCCAAGGACACAATCTGGTGGCCGGCCCCACGCTTTTGCGTATTAGCATTCCGATGTTCCGAACGAAGGAAATTCTCGAGTGATCGTAGTAAAAAAGTTCGAAACCGTCCCCGCTCCGGATCCGCCTGGGAGATTTGGTTCTTTTCCAACAGTTTCGCAAAGAACGCCTGTGTTAAATCCTGTGCCTGCTCGTGCGTGTATCCCTTGCGGCGAACCAGGGCGTAGAGCGGGTACCAATAAGTTCGGCATAGTTCTTCAAGCGCCTGGGTAGCCTCAACGGTTGGCTGATTGCTGACGCGCAGCACCACCGACCAATGAGTCGTCTGAAACGTGCGCCCGGGCAAATTGTCAGGCAAAAGGCTGTCGTTTTCAGTGGGCATGAAAGCGCTTCATCCGATCCGAGTTCAGTGGATTCAAAACTAAAATCCAGCAGAGTATGCAGCAGGGCGTGATTAAATTAAAAGTGGGTAAAGGAGTGTGCCGGTCCCAGGCACAGCAATATTCGAGCAGCGCAGCCATGGCGAATTCTAACGCGTCGGGAAGCCCGATGCAGCAACTTGCTTATAGGCAAGCGCGTTCGAATTCGCCAATCATTACGTATCCGCGGGATGGCGTGCAATTCGTTAGATCTGTTCAGAATCGTTGGAGAAATGCCCAACGGATTCCTTCAGGTTTCCGGCGCCACAATCGGAAAAAGCGCATTGAAGAGCTCTTTGGAAGTATGAGCTGGAAAAGGCAAAAACGACGACAGCGAAAATGAGGAAACCGATTTTTGACAGGTAAGGTTAGTAAGGGGATCGCATAGAATTTACAGCGTGGACGAAGGGTCACAAGGAAATCACAGGAATTGGCTCTTTCGCGCCAGGAAAAGCAGAACGCCTTTCTGGCCAGCGAAAACCATCGATTGCCCGCGGGTTCATCGAAGATCTAAGAGCCGCAACAATGCGGTCCCGGTGCCCAAACGTCAAGGAGGAGTTCGTTTCCGGGAACATATATAAGCCAGGTCGGTGGTGATGCTGTTGACGGATGACCTGAGAACGGCGGCCGAGCCGATCGTAAGTGTAGGTCGTGCTTGGCGACCATCATGGGAATTTGGTGAAGATCAGCTACAGCAGCAATGATCCCGCTGCGACCATCCGGAACAAAATTCAGAAGGTCACCGCGTCCAACTCAATACATTGTCACGGTTCCAGCCCTCGTTTGCTTTTTGTTCCGTATGTAAAAGCCGATCCGGTCCGGGAGACCAAACCACCACCGGCGCGCTGGCCTCGTAAAATACCAGGCCATCCCTATCAGTTACCTTTACCAGGTCTTTCAGTCCAATACTCCTGTTCGTTCTGTTTTCCGATACAGTCGGTCTTCGATAGAAAAAATCCCTCGCCCTGCCATCGTTGTTCAAATCAACGGTGACAACATACGGACTTCCCCACGGATCACGATAAATCCCGTCAATTCCGAGACCGGGCAATGGATTCTTGTCGCTGCGTGTCTTGAGTTCGAGGAATCTGTTTTGTCGTGGATTTTTTACATGGCCTTCATTGATCGTGGGTGTTCCATCTCCATATGACTCCAAATCGAGCAACACTGCCATTAGTTCGCAATTGTTGGTGAGATAGATACTTGGGCCCGAAATCCAGACAGTTGTTCCCATGATAATTCCGCCGTAAGTGATGTCCTCGCCAAAAACCGCAGCGGCTTTCAAAGCATCCTCAGAGACAGGATAACGGCTGTACGTGGATTGATACTCAGCTATGGCGGAAACAATGGCGTTCATTTCCAGACGCGCTTTCTGAAGCTGTCCCTTTATTTTTACCTGGCCTAATGCTGGAAGGAGTATTGCCGCCAGAATCCCAATGATCGACGTTACGACCAACAATTCTACCAGTGTAAAGCCCGACCATTCACTTCGGAAACCGGATTCTTTACTCAACCGCAACGGGCCCGAAACAAGTAATTGGCGCATCACTGCGGGCGCTTCGGAGGTTTTTGATTGGGCGGCGATGATGGAACGATTCGTTGACTTGCCGCCCAGGGCCCGCCGCGCTTAATCACAACAATAGTTGGCGCTGGGTTATCCGGTCGGGGGGACGGCGCTCGATTTATCTTTTGACTGACAAAAATTGGGCTAGCTCTTTGGTAGGAGCCCTCGGATTCCAGAGGAACGCTGACCGAGGGGAAATCATTTCCTGCCGCTGGCATTGGTATGTTGAACGGCGGAGAGGCCGGAGGAGAAGATACCGGTTTCAAAACAACTGGCGGAGGGAACGTTCGCGGGGGTGTTGCTGCGGCAACAACGGCGTTAGACTTTATGGTTACCGGCGGTTTGGAAGGTTCAACAGCAGCCACAGCTTTTGTTTCCTTAGCCGCAGGTTTAGCCGGAACAGGGGGTGCAGGGCGCGCATACGCTAGCCGTGGCGGGTGGTGGACAATGCCGCTTTGAAGACTCATGCCGCTGGAGTTCCGAGTTGCCTGAGGCCAAAAGGCCGCTAGAAAACCTAGACTCGCAACCAAAGCCAGTGCGGCGGAGGCGCCCCCCAGGATTTTTGGCCAGAACAATGGCCGTATCGACCTTTCGAGCAATGAATAAACTGAGGACGAAACTCCTTGTTCGCGCAAGGCTGCCGCTGCAACGCGACTGGCCAGATGCCCCGGAGCAAATTGCGCGGCGTGCGTGCCTGCCAGACTACCTAATGTCACGATTGGAACGGCCACCCCACTTCGTCCCAGAATTCGTCTGAGCTTCTGGATCGATCGGGACACTCTCTTTTGTGCTGTATCATCACTCATTCCCAGCGCGCGCCCCACTTCTTCAAAGCTCCTGTTTTGAAAGTAGCGCAAGAGCAGCGCGCTCCGATCCAACTCGCCAAGTTGCGCAATGGCATCATCCAGCAAAGGCGCCAGTGCTTGCCATTCGGAGTCTGCTTCCGCGATCTGCATTTGAACCGCCTGCTTTTCGCGTTCACGCCGGCGGTGCTCCTTGCGGACCGCTTTGGTCGCTGCATGATGCGTCGTCCGATGAAGCCAGCCCGCCAGTATGGTCCGCTTCGAGAGTTTTTGCGCCTTTTTGGCCAGAATGATGAACACCACCTGCGTCACGTCCTCTGCAAGTGACGGATCGCCTGTTTTGCGCAAGGCCGCAGAATAGACCAGAGGCACGTTTCGTTGGAGCAACATCCGGAACGCTTCGTCCGATCCCTCGAGAGCATATCGCTGCAGCAGTTCGGCATCATCCATAAACCTAACCCTTCCATATATTAATCCCCGCTTGGAATAAAATCCGACAAAATTTCGATTTTTTTTAGCGCAAGGACCAGGCCGGGGGCGCAGTAAAATCAGTTCCGTTTTTCATGTCTCCTTGGCTTCTTTGGAGGGTGTGATTGAAACTGTTGGATTTGGGCCAGTCCGGCCGTCTTCCCGGGTTGGTCTGTTCCTGTTCTCGATCATTTATCGTAGGTAGGGCCCCTTTCGCCGAGCGAGCAGGTAGGGCCGGTCTCTCCTCCGAGCGGGCCGTTCTTGTTCTCGATCATTTATCCGTGTCCTCTGCGAAATCCGTGGTAAGTTTATTCTTTCTCACCGGTGCCTCTGTGATTTCTCGCCTCAACTCGTCAAAATCTTTTTTCAAGAAAAGTTGCGACTGTTTACGACTGTATACGACTGTGTGCGACTCCTTTTGGGTGATCCTTCCTCTTCAGCTAATTCCTGAAAAAACCCGTGCTACGGTTGAGCCAGGCCCGAAGTTGAGGGCTGAGTGATGAAAATTCATAAAATTTATCAAAACGTAGGTAGCGCCCGTCTCTCCGAGCGGGCCGTTCTGGTTCTCGATCATTTATCCGTGTCCTCTGCGAAATCCGTGGTAAATCCCTTTTGCGTTCTTGGTAGTGCAACGTTTCAAAACTCATCATTTTCAGCAAAATTATGTTTGCCTCGTTTTCTCTCTGCGATCTTTGTGTCTCTGTGGTTAAGATTCTTTTCCGTTCTCCGCGCGTTTTTTCATTTTTCTTCTCCGTTCGCTCCGTTTCCTGAAAATTTCCGTGTTAACTCTTTGCCTTTGGTTGCGGCTTTGCCGCGCTGTGCCTCTGTGGTTTCATCAGTCCCGTTTCGGGCGTGTTGCCCAAACACCGGAGCGCGGCCGTCCTCGGCCGCAGCAACGTTCGAACATGCTGTTTCCCTCGAATGTTCCTGTTCTCGATCCTTTATCCGTGTCCTCTGCGAAATCCGTGGTAGAACCATTCCTTCTCTGCGTTCTTGGTGCCTCTGTGGTTTCATCAGTCCCCGTTGCTTGGCTGTGCGCCGTTGCTGCTTCGGCTATCGTTTCAACTCGTCAAAATCTTTTTTCTCAAAAAGTTGCAGCTGTTTGCAGTCATTCCGCAGCTGTTTGCAGTTCGTTTTGGGCGATCCTTCCTCTTCAGCTAATCCTGACAAAAACCCATGCTACGGTTGAGCCAGGCCCGGATTAGTTGAGGAATGAGTGATGAAAATTTATAAAATTTATCAAAACGTAGGTAGCGCCCCTCTTACCGAGAGGGCCGTTCTGGTTCTCGATCCTTTATCCGTGTCCTCTGCGAAATCCGTGTTAGAACCACTCCTTCTCTGCGATCTTGGTGCCTCTGTGGTTTCATCAGTCGCGGTTCTGCTGGGGTGGGCCTCACGAAAAGGAGTTATTTGGCCGGCGGACCTCTTTAAATTATGAACTGCACCTCTCTTAATATCGCCTACGCTTCTCTGGGCCAAAGCCTTGGCTGTCCTGACGATCAGCTCGTCAACTTCGAACGCGCTCGGATCAGCCTCCACGCCCGTCAACTCCAAGCCAGCGCTGCCGCCCGCCTCTGTGACAATCCCGAAGGTCCCACCTTCATCGGTTACGGCGGCGCCCGCGGGGGCGGTAAATCCCATTGGCTCCTTTCTCAGATCGGCGCCGATGATTGCCAGCGCTATCCTGGCCTCAAATGCCTCCTCATTCGAAAAGTCGGCAAATCCAATCTCGAAAACTTCGACGACATCCGCCGTCGCGCTTTTGGGTGTCTCGACCATTCCTTCATTCCTTCCCGTGGGACCCTCCGGTTCAAAAATGGTTCCCGAATCATCTGCGGCCATTTCCAGAAAGAGAGTGATATCGATGCCTATCTCGGTCTCGAATATGATCTGATCGGCATCGAGGAAGCCACCACCCTCACCAGTCGCAAACACACCGACATCACCACCTGCTTGCGCACCTCCAAAAAGAACTGGCGGCCCCGCATCTATTCCACTTCCAATCCCGGCGGCGTCGGCCACGCCTGGTATCGCGCCAAATTCATCGCGCCTTACCATGCAAAAGCCGAATCCGATACCCGGTTCATTCCCGCTTCCGTCACTGATAATATTTTCACAGATCCGCAGTACAAACTCCGCCTCGAAAGCCTCAGCGGCTGGCAAAAACGCGCCTGGCTCCATGGCGATTGGGACATCGCCGCTGGTCAGTTCTTCTCCAGCTTCAGGCGTAGCGTTCACGTCATCGAAAACTTCGATGATGCTTGCGCCGTCGAATGGTTTGCCGCCATGGATTATGGATACACCCATTACACCATCGTTCTGCTCGCCTGCACCGATAGCGATGGCAACGTCTTTGTCGTTGACGAACATGCCCAGCGCCGATCCATTCCTCAAATCCAGGCCGAAGGCATCCGGAAAATGTTTGCGCGCCACGGCATTCGCACTGGCAGTCCCCAGGCCTTTCAGAACAGCCAGTCCTTCGAGCGCTGCCAAATAATTCACCCTCTCCCTGGGGGAGAGGGAAGGGGTGAGGGCGAGCCTGTGTCTTCTCTCCAGAATGTCCCCGAAGTCTTGTCCGCATGCTGTGAGGGCGAGCCTGTGTCATCGAGGCGGCTAAGCCGTTTTGTTGCCGGCGCTGATCTTTTTGGCACCCGTCACGATGGCACTTCCATTGCCGCCCATTACCGTGAGCTCGGCTTTTCACTGCTGGCTGCTAATATGGACCGTATTGGCGGTTGGGCTGAGGTTCATAATCGTCTGGGTGATCCCGATCGCGGCATCCTTCCCCGGCTATTCATCCATCAGCGCTGTGTCCGTCTGATCGATTGCCTTCCCCGTCTGCAACACGATCCCAGCCGTCCCGAAGACGTCTTGGGAATGAATACCGACGATGAAGGTGTCGGAGGGGACGATTCCGCGGATGCCCTGCGCTACCTTCTCGCCACTAAACCCGCAAGAATCGTTCAGCGCAAATTGCGCGGATTGTAATATGCT
>Ga0157375_10001016_pt1 | contig 24296 bp, 15 predicted proteins | sample M35metaG_FD_115311 | JGI IMG/M metagenome (GOLD analysis project Ga0157375, IMG submission 115311) | Miscanthus rhizosphere microbial communities from Kellogg Biological Station, Michigan, USA - M3-5 metaG | ecosystem: Host-associated > Plants > Roots > Rhizosphere > Soil | place: USA: Michigan... | reverse complement strand
ATGCCGGCATCGTCCTTTAACACTTCGCGTGCATGGGGAATAGGCGTAGAAATAACCGGACAACCACAACTGATCGCATATGAAAAGGTACCGCTTACGGCCTGGTTAGGATCTTTTGACGTAAATAAATAGATATCGGTAAGCTGCAAATACTCCAGCAATTCCGAAAGGGGCAGGAAATAATTCAAAAATTGCACATGATCCTCCAATCCAAGCGCGGCTACTTTGGCTTCGAGCATATTTCGATATTGCTCTCCTTCCTTCTTGAAAACAGTAGGGTGCGTTTTGCCGATAACAAGGAACAGTACCGTCGGATCGGCTGCCACCACGGCAGGCAAAGCGTCCAACGTCGTTTCAATACTCTTCCCTGAGTTCAATAAGCCAAAAGTGGAGAGGACTTTTCTCCTCTGCAAATGATATTTCTGCTTGAGTACTTTTTTGGGCAAATTTGGCACCAGGTGAGTGCCGTGCGGAATTACCCTGATCTTGCTCTCACTGATTTCATATTCACTGATCAGAATATTTCTGGAAGAATGGGTCATCACGACGACGGATTCCGCGCAACCTGCTATTGTCCGTACATTTTCTTTTAATAAATGATCGGGGTGTGGCAGCACCGTGTGAAATGCAACAATAACGGGTTTGGCAATTGTATTCAGAAAATGCAGAAACTCGTCATTCCTTTTCTCAAAGAATCCGAATTCATGCTGGATCATGACAATATGGATATCATCGTCCTGATTGATGGACTGGGCCAGATTGGCAAAACCATCCGGCTGATCAACATTCAGAAGATATTTGTTTTCGTTACCATAATCATGGGATTCGCTATTCGATTCGATTGGGCATACTTTTATGGACAGCGATCGGCCGAACTTATTTTCCAACACCCTTTTAAGATCCTGGGAGTAGGTTGCAATTCCACATTCCCGTGGGGGGTATGAGGTAATAAAAAGAATTTCCGGCAATAAATGGTTGCCTTTATATTGTTCTGTTTTATGAGACATTTGTTTTGTTGAGCATCAGCTCATTTATGTAACAAGGAATCTGTATGTGCAGGAGACTGTTACCTCAGTGAATAAATAGCAGAAGCAGATGATGGCTGGTTACTCAAGGTAGTCTTTATTTAAGGCCTTTCCGCATTTGTCTTCCAGCAACTGTTAAACCTTCGCTCATTCCGCACATGTGAACAAGATTGCACAAATAAGAAGGTTATGCCAGTTTAATAGGTCTACCTTTCAAACAATGCAGGTTATTCTATCTGCAAATAAATATTGAATATGTCAAATATTGTAGATGTTGTGGTGGCCGACAAAAATCTCGCTACTATGTCGAAAAGTGTAAAAGCAGCCCAACTCGAAACTGAATTAAGTAAGCCCGGGCCGTTTACTTTTTTTGCCCCCACAGAGCTTGCCTTTGGAAAATTAAAAGCTGGTGAGATCACCGAATTGCTAAAACCTGAAAACCGCATAAAGCTGACTGGCATTTTAAATTATCATGTCGTAGAAGGCAAAACCAATTTCAAGGATTTTAAGGATGGTCAAAAACTGAAAACGCTTAACGGTAAAGAACTACTAGTACAAGTAGCAAACGGTGCAGTAAGTGTTAACGGCGCCAAAGTACAGGCAAGAGATATGCAAGCAGACAACGGAGTTGTTCATGCATTGGATACGGTCGTAATCCCAGCTAACTAGATTATTAAAACCAGACCCATTCAACCAGACCGCAGGCTAAGGCCTGTGGTCTTTTTTTATGAGGAATTGGCAGAATCCGGCTGCCCATTCTGCGTTGTGTAAAAGGCGAAAGAAGGCCATTTACAAGTCATTAACTGCAAAACTTTACAAGCCGGCAAATAGATTTTGTCTTATTAAAGACAGTAGCTAAATTTGAATTACGTAAACGATTGCATAAATTCCTAAGCCAAGATTAGCAATGAGTCTGAGAATTACCATAGCGGATATTGCGCATGAACTCAAGACCACTCCTGCAACCGTTTCCCGCGCGTTAAACAATCATCCCTCCATCAGCGAAAAAAAGAAAAAGGTTATCCGCGAAGCCGCTGTACGTCTCAACTACAAAAGAAACAAGATTGCCTTTTCGTTAAGATCTGGTCAAAGTGGATTGATCGGAGTCATCATCCCAAGCGCCGAAATCAATTTTTTCGGATCTGTTGTTCATGGCATTGAAAGCCTCGCGAATGAACATGGATATAATATTATCATGTACCAGTCGAACGAATCCCGTGATCATGAGGCGAAAGGCATTGAAGCTTTTTTATCCGCAAGGGTGGATGGAATTTTGGTATCGATCGCCAAAGACACGAATGAATACTCTCATTTCATCAATGCCAAGGAGTCTAAAATTCCCATTGTTTTCTTTGACCGTACGAATATGGACCTGGGCATTAACTCTGTCGTAATTGACGATTACAAAGGTGCCTTCATAGCCACTCAGCACCTGCTGGAACAGGGTTACAAAAGAATTGCGCATATCACCGGGCCTTCACACCTTAAGATCTTTAATGACCGCCTTAAGGGATACATGGGAGCGCTGCAGGCTAATAAAATTAAGATCGATTTTGACCTGGTTTACCAAGGAGACGTTTCGATTGAAGCAGGCAGAAAAGGAGTAAAGCATTTCCTGACCCTGTCCTCTCCTCCTGATGCCGTTTTCGCGGTGGAAGATTTCACGGCCCTGGGCGTCATCAAAGAATTGAAAGAAAATAATCTTAGGATCCCTGAAGATTTTGGTGTTATCGGTTTTGCGAACGAGGGATTTGGCCAACATATCACACCCACGCTGTCGACGATTGATCAGCAGACTGTGCAAATGGGTAAAGAGTCCTTCCGGCTCCTGCTGCAAATGATTAACAACGGAGAAAACCTTGTCCTTCCCCATAAAATTGTGCTTGATCCAATTCCCATTTTTCGTGCCTCTTCGAATAGATTAAAGAACTAGAACATTTGTTTTTGAATTTAAGCTGCGGAAACATTAACGTAAACGATTACGTACATTGATATATTCTGTTCATTATTAAACGATTGCTTTATGTCATACAGCAAGCTGCTTTATTCAACTCTACTGTCGGCGGTCTTATTCATCTGCCAGTCAGGTTTAGCGCAGGACCGAATCGTTTCGGGCATTGTTACCGATTCCACGGGAAGTGGAGTTGGCAATGTCACGGTTACGGCGAAGGGTTCGCACGTCGCTACGCAAACCAATAGTGCCGGTTCATTCAGGATGTCGGTGCCGGCAACATCAAACATCCTGGTCTTCACTTCGGTGGGCTTCAGCACACGTGAAGAAGTCATCCCTCCAAGCAATATTCTGAATATTTCCCTGTTGGGATTTGCCTCATCGCTGAATGAAGTGGTGGTTACGGGTTATGGTACTACGCGCAAAAAGGACCTCACAGGATCTGTCGCAAATATTACTTCGAAGGATTTTCAAAAGGGTGTTATTACAACACCCGAACAATTAATTGCAGGTAAAGTGGCCGGTGTTTCCGTGATCTCTAATGACGGCAGGCCCGGTTCAGGCGCCCAGATCAGGATCCGCGGTGGTTCATCTCTTACTGCCAGCAATGATCCCCTGTTTGTCATCGACGGCATTCCCCTGGAGAATACAACGATACCGGGTGCAGGCAACCAGCTAAGCTTCATCAACCCCAATGATATTGAATCATTCAGCATACTTAAAGACGCTTCAGCCACTGCGATCTATGGTACCCGGGCATCCAACGGCGTGATCCTGATCACTACCAAAAAAGGTTCATCGGCTAAATTCAAGGTAAACTTCACAACCACAAATTCCGTATCTACAATTACAAAGAAAGTGGATGTGTTGTCGCCACAACAATTTCGCGACGTGGTGAATGAAAAAGGCACCGATGCCCAGAAAGCGGCGTTGGGTCAATTTAATACCGACTGGCAGGATGAAATCTACCAGGAGGGGATCTCTACGGACAACATTATTAGCTTCAGCGGAGGCCTTAAGAATTTTCCATATCGCCTCTCCCTTGGATACCTGAATCAAACCGGAGTACTGAAAACAGATAAACTTCAAAGAACTTCTGCCAGTCTCAACCTCAGCCCCACCCTGTTCGACAAGCATCTTAAAATTAACGTCAACCTTAAGGGAAGTTTGGAAAAGACAAGATTTGCCAATGGCGCCGCGATTGGAACCGCCATTACATTTGATCCCACTCAACCGGTCTACTCTGAACTCAAAGACAACAGGTTTGGTGGTTATTTTGAATGGAGAGATCCCAATTCAGCGACAGGATTACAAACACTGGTAAGCAGGAATCCGCTTGGATTGCTTGAACAGCGATTTGACGAAAGCAGTCCAAAGCGAAGTATTGGCAACATCCAGTTGGATTATAAATTACATTTCTTCCCCGACCTGCACGCCAACCTGAACGCGGGTTACGATATCGCCGAAGGTGCTGGCACCATCAAGGTTTCAGACAGTGCGGCATCAGACTATGTTCAGGGTGGAACAGGCGGACAGAATAATAAATACAAGACAACCATCAAAAACTCTGTTTTTGAATTCTACCTGAATTATTTAAAGGACCTCACGTCTATCGATAGCCGCATCGATGCCGTGTTGGGTTATTCATACAACCACTATCTCACCACCACCTACAATTATCCGAGTTTTTATTATGATGGAACCAAGGTTACGGGTTCAGATCCTGCCTTCCCTACTAACCCGCAGGAACATAATCTCGTTTCTTACTTCGGTCGTATCAACTATACCTTTAAGGACAAATACCTCCTAACTGCTACGGTTAGACGAGATGGGTCTTCTAAATTCGGCCCGGATTTCAAATGGGGCACTTTCCCTTCCATAGCACTGGCGTGGAAGGCAAAGGATGAAGATTTTTTGAAGAACAGCAACACGGTTTCCGACCTTAAGGTCCGCCTGGGATACGGAATCACGGGTCAACAGGACATCGGTCCGAATTACGCTTACCTTTCCGTGTACGGCTTGAGCGCCCCCAACGCTTCCTATGAATTTGGAAGCAACTATTACCAGATGTACAGGCCAGGTGCATATAACCCCAACCTGAAATGGGAGCAAACGGCGACCTACAATTTTGGAATTGATTACGGTTTCATACACAACCGGCTTACGGGTAGTCTCGACCTGTATTATAAAAAGACCAGCGATTTGTTGAACAGCATTCCCCAACCCGCCGGCTCCAATTTTGCCGCGTTCTTCATCGCCAATGTCGGAAATATGGAAAACAAGGGGATTGAGTTTTCTGTCAATTGGCAGGCGGTCAGGAGCACTAACCTGACGCTGGATCTTGGATTCAATATCACCTACAATAAAAACAACATCACTAACCTCACACCCATTCCCGGAGATACGAAATACCGCGGTATCCAGGTGGGTCCAATTGCAGGTGGTATCGGAGGTGGTTTCGCACAAATCGACGCAGTTGGATACCCTGCAAACACCTATAACCTTTACAAGCAGGTGTATGATGCATCAGGTAAACCTCTCGAAAATGTTTTCGTAGACAAAAATGGTGACGGCATCATTAACCAGGATGATTTGTACAAGAGCAAGAGTGCCACTCCAAATACGTTGCTTGGCTTTACGGCAAATGCGAATTACAAGAGATGGAATGCAGGCTTCGTACTTCGCGGCAGCTTCAACAATTATGTATACAATAACGTGTACAGCAATAACGGTAACCTGCTCCAGATTTTGGGCAATTATGTTTTGTACAACGCATCGTCTAATTACCTGGATACAAGATTTGCCGGCAATAGCAACAACCTGTTAAGTGATTATTACATTCAGAATGGATCTTTCCTGAAAATGGATTATTTCAACCTCGGCTATAATTTCGGCTCGCTGGCCCATGGCGCATTTAGCCTGCGCTTAAACGCCACCGTTCAAAATGTATTTGTCATTACGAATTACAAAGGATTGGATCCGGAAATACCCAACGGCATTGATAATAATTTATATCCCAGGCCACGTACTTATTCGCTGGGAGTAAGTCTTGAATTTTAAATCATCTCATTGAAAATTGAAACATATGAAAAAGTATCTCTTTGGAATATTAACACCAGCAGTGGTTCTGGCGCTGGTGTTACCGGGATGCACAAAGGATTTGAATCTCGTTCCTAAAAATGATATCACTGCCGATTCCGTTTTCAGTACGGCAATGGGCTATAAGCAAGCCCTGGCAAAGGCTTATGGCGCCTTTGCGCTCACTGGAAACACGGGCGGAACGGGCAGTCCCGATATTTCGCCCCAAATCATCAACGATGAGGGTAACTCAGACTTCCTTCGCCTGTATTGGAACCTGCAGGAGTTGACAACTGATGAGGCATCCTGGACCTGGCAAAATGATGCCGGCATACGCGGTCTTCATGAATTGAGCTGGTCATCGTTGAATGCAATCGTTAGTGGAGTATATTATCGCTCCTTTTTCCAGATTGCGGTTTGCAATGATTTCATCAGGCAATCAACCGATGACAAAATCAGCGGCCGTGGATTTACCGGTGCCGATGCCGATGCCATTCGAATGTACAGGGCAGAAGCCAGGTTCCTTAGGGCCTATCAATATTGGGTACTGCTGGACTTGTATGGCAATCCCCCGTTTGTAACAGAGAATGATCCAATAGCAGTTGGAATTCCAAAGCAAATCAAACGTGCCGACCTATTCAATTACATCGAGTCAGAATTGAAAGATATAGAGGCAACACTCGCCGCGCCAAAATCAAATGAATATGGACGCGCAGACCAGGCAGCCGACTGGGCATTGCAAGCACGATTGTACCTAAATGCAAAAGTGTACACGGGCACAGAGCGGTATACAGATGCCATCACGTATTGCACCAAGATTATTGGTGCAGGCTACAGCCTTCATCCCGATTATCGTGAATTGACGCTGGCGGACAATAATCTAAACACAGACGAAAACATTTTCACGATCAACTACGACGCGCTCTATACTCAAAACTGGGGTGGCACCACTTACCTGACGCATGGACCTGCCGCTGTTCCAGGCTCCATTTCCGGTACCAGTGGCAACTGGGGCGGATTACGCATGACACAAAATTTTGTTGACTTGTTCCAGGACACCTCCATTGACAAAAGAGCGCAGTTCTATACTCCTGGGCAAAACAAGGTCATGACCAATTTATATGTCGGTACCGATGGTTATTCCATCACCAAGTACAGGAACAAAACAAGAACGGGTGCGCCCGCACCGCATGCAGATCCCGCGGGCAACTGGACGGATATTGATTTCCCGCTTTTCCGCTTTGCAGAGATCTATCTTATTTATGCGGAAGCCGTACTTCGCGGCGGAACCGGTGGATCAACTTCAACAGCGCTTGACTATATCAATTTGTTGAGAACACGCGCTGGCAACGGAAGCACAGCAGGAAATATTACGGCGGGGGATTTGACACTCGATTTTATCCTGGATGAGCGCGGTCGTGAATTGTATTTTGAAGCCGCACGACGTACCGACCTGATCCGTTTTGACAAATTCACTACGTCAAACTATTTATGGGCCTGGAAAGGTGGCGTGGAGGGTGGTACGGCCGTAGATGCCAAGTATAATATTTTCCCGCTTCCCTCAACAGATTTGACTGCAAATCCTACACTCGTACAAAACCCCGGCTACTAATTCAAAATAAAAAGCTGTTATGAAAAATATATCTTTTAAACTTTTCGTCATAGCCATTGCGTGCAGTGCAACGCTGGCATGCAAAAAGGATGAGGTAAAGACGGTTATGACCGTTGGCAACCTGCCCGCCGTAACCCTTTCTCCTTCCAATGTCGTATTGACCGATGCAACTTCCGGCGACAGCGTTCAAACCATTTCATGGACAAATTCCGACTATGGTTTTCCTGCGGCTGTAAAATACACGGTCATGGTGGCAAAATCGGGAACTGATTTTGCCAGTGCACAACTTATCACCGTGTCCAGCGGCACCAGCCTTAAACTCACAGGCAATTATTTGAACAATCTTGCCATCACCGCCGGCATCGCACCCGGTAGCACGGGCGACCTTGACGTCAAAATAAGGTCCTCGCTCAGTGATTCGGTCAATGATTATTCAGATGTATCAAAGCTGACGGTGACTACATATCAAACACTTTATCCCGCGTTGACGGTTCTTGGTGGAAATAGCTGGGTCACTCCTGCCACGCGTACGAATGGTTATGTATTAACTTCTCCCGGTTACAACACCAAATATGAAGGTTATTTGAAATTGCCGAACGCAGATGGATACGGCGGAGACGCATTCAAACTGGTTTCATCAACAACGAGCACTGTTTATGGCTGGGGTAGTAATCCGGTACTTGTCGGTGGTGTTTATTCGGTTGACCTGGTGGTTGGTGCAGGCAATATTTGGCTTACCCCTGCTCCAAACTTCATAAAAGTGAATGTTGACATCAGCACCATGAAGCTGACTTATGTCCCTGTGAATTTCTTTATTTCAGGAGATGACAATGGATGGAGCACATCGGCCACGCCCATGACTTTTGATCCCGCCACCAATACGCTCAAGGCGACGAATGTTTCGCTAACGGCAGGTAAAAAATTTGTATTTACAAGCAATGGCAGTTATGATATCAGTTACAAGGTTGACGATAACAATAAACTGATCTACGCGGGTCCGCCAACCTGGGCCGGTAATAATATTACCGTACCCAGCACCGGAGTTTTTACGGTTACGCTGGACCTGAGCGGAGGCGATGGAATGTATACTTATAAGATCGAGTAAATCATTGACCGTTGTCCGTTGTCCGTTTACCGAATACCGTATACCGTTTACCGAATAAAAGGGCTGCCTTAACCAAGCAGCCCATTTTTTGAGTTTGAAAATGACAATCAGAAACGATAAGTGGATTTTAGCAATCATTTCAATCGCTATTCTTTGCTATGCCTGCAAGAAAAGTCCTTCAACTCCGGATAACCCAATTCCGCCCGTTGATACCAGCAAAATCGCGGAGGGTGCCGATGTCAGTTGGCTTACGCAAATGGAAGCAGAGGGCAAAAAATTTTATACGTCAGTGGGAACTGAACAGGAATGCATGCAATTGCTGAAAAGCATGGGATTGAATGCAATTCGCCTTCGGGTATGGGTTGATCCAACCGGAGGCTGGAATAACACAACTGACATAGTTGCAAAGGCCGTACGTGCAAAAAATATCGGCCTGAAAGTACTTATCGATTTTCATTACAGCGATACCTGGGCCGATCCCGGTCACCAGGCAAAACCAGCGGCATGGGCAAGCCAGGACTTTGACGGTTTGAAACAATCCTTAACTAATCACACAACCTCAGTGCTAAATGCTTTGAAAGCAAGTGGTGTCACTCCAACCTGGGTTCAAATTGGAAATGAAACCAATGACGGAATGCTATGGCCAGACGGACAAGCATCGGTTAACATGGCAAATTTCGCCCAGTTGATCAACACAGGGTACGAGGCCGTAAAAGCTGTTGATCCTTCCATTAAGGTCATCGTGCATATATCCAATGGATTCGACAATAATTTGTTTCGTTGGATTTTTGACGGACTTAAAAACAATGGCGCGCAATGGGATATTATCGGTATGTCACTTTATCCTACTGCATCAAATTGGTCAACCTTAAACGAACAGTGTCTTTCCAACATGAACGACATGGTGTCCAGGTACAATAAGGATGTGATGATTGTGGAAACAGGAATGAGCTGGGACCAGGCCACAGCCTGCAACGCCTTCCTCACAGACCTGGTCACCAAACTAAAATCAATTGCAAACGGAAGAGGCCTGGGCATTTTTTACTGGGAGCCGGAAGCCTACAATAACTGGCAGGGATACACGCTGGGAGCTTTTGATAACAATGGCAAGCCAACCATCGCATTAAATGCATTTAATTAAGGGGGTCGTATCATAATTCTAAACTTTTGATGATGAGAATTGTACTTCGACTGATGGCATGCGGAATTTTGCTCGTGTTATCTACAGGTTTGAAGTCTCAGAACAATTCTAAAACCAATAATCTTGTCTATGTGGATAAACAGGGAATCCTGAGGTGGACAAAAACCAGTGCGGAAGCATCCTTCTTCGGTGTAAACTATACCACCCCTTTCGCTTATTCTTACCGCGCTCACAAGGCCCTGGGTGTTGATCTCGAAAAGGCTATTCATCAGGACGTTTACCAACTCGCCAGGCTTGGGTTGGATGCATTTCGGGTACACGTGTGGGATACTGAAATTTCTGACACCACTGGCAATCTGCTGGAAAATGAACATTTAAGATTATTCGATTTTCTTTTGGCAGAGCTCAAAAAAAGGCAGATTAAAATCATCATCACGCCCATCGCATTTTGGGGCAACGGTTATCCAGAGAAGGATGAGGCCACGCCGGGCTTTTCAAGGAAGTACGGTAAAGGAAGGGCAACCACCAATGATACCGCAATCCTGGCACAGGAAAATTATCTTCATCAATTTTTCAAACATATCAACCCTTATACCAGGCTAAATTATGTTGATGACCCCGATATCATTGCCGTAGAATTAAACAACGAACCCAGTCATAGCGGGCCGAAAGACGGTGTAACGAATTACGTTAATCGCCTGGCCGCCGCTGTGCGGAGTGTTGGATGGACTAAGCCCGTATATTATAATATTGCCCAGAATCCTTATTATGCAGACGCGGTGTCAAAAGCCAACGTCGACGGCGTAAGTTTTCAGTGGTATCCTACCGGGCTGGTCGCCAACCATGAAGTGAAAGGTAATTTCTTACCTAACGTGGATCACTATCGAATCCCATTTGACACGATCCCTGAATTTCACAATAAGTCTAGAATGGTATATGAATACGATGCAGCCGACGTGCTTCAATCTAATTTATACCCTGCCATGGCAAGGAGTTTTCGAAACGCAGGATTCCAGTGGGCCACCCAATTCGCGTACGACCCAACAGCACTGGCGTATGCAAATACAGAATATCAAACTCATTATTTGAATTTAATCTACACGCCTTCCAAAGCCATCAGCCTGCTTATCGCATCTAAAGCATTTCATCAACTGCCGCGGTTAAAATCATTTGGATCCTACCCTGCTGATAGTTCTTTTGGCGTATTTCGGGTGAGTTATAAAAATTCATTGAGTGAAATGAATAGTGAAGAGGAATTTTATTATTCCAATTCAACCCATTCAATGCCCGTCAATATCGCCCGGCTCCGGCACCTGGCTGGTGTGGGCAGTTCAGTTACTATTCATTACGCAGGTTCAGGAGCTTATTTCCTCGACAAAATTTCCGATGGGGTTTGGAGGCTGGAAGTAATGCCCGATGCCATACCTATTCGCGATCCTTTTGAGAAAGCATCGCCTGAAAAAGAAGTGACTCACATTCAATGGCAAGCCAACTCGATGCGTATCCTGTTGCCGGATCTTGGTTCGTCATTTGGCATTAAGGGGCTTAATGAAGGAAATTCCTTTTCAGGTTCTGCTTCAGAAAATCAATTCCATGTTCAACCCGGCACGTATTTGTTGACGGCCCGCGGGAAAAATATTCTGCGAAACCAAACCAACAGCAGTGCTATTGGCCTGAATGAATTCGCCACTTCCAAAGCATTTACGATTCATCGAGACGAACCCCTGGCATCAACGGCTACAACACAAACGGAAGTTCTGGCAGAAAAAACGAAATTGGAAATCTTTGATCCATCAACCGATAGAACAGCAAGGGTGTATCCGTCCTTCAGACGTGGCTATCAAAGTTCCTATGTCACCGGCTCTGATTCCACCCACATGGTTTTGAGAATGTCGGCGAATGAACTTTCAGACGACCATACCTTAGGCTTTCAATACTATTGTCTCGATAAACTGAAAGGAAGAAATCCGGAATCATTCCGGAAACTGGTCATCAGAGCCCGGACCACAGGAACGCAGCCTGTGAATGCAAAACTTACACTTATTAATCAGGATGGGTATGCCTTTTCTACAGTGATTAATCTTGGGGATGCATTTCAAAATGTAGAAATTCGACTAGATGATCTAAAGGCCGATTCCATGCTCTTATTGCCGAGACCCTATCCGGGCATTCAGCCTTTGTGGTTTAAGGCAACAGGAGCTTCTAAATTTGAAATTTTAGAGGCAGAAAAAATCCAGGTAACGATAGGAACCGATATATTATCTTCTGAATTCAAAAAGCCATACGGTCTCGAGGTTGAGTCGATATGGCTTGAATAAAATCTATTACATGAAATCTTCCAGGTTTTGCATTTTTATCAACCTGCTGCTCTTCGTCTGCACATGTTGCTACGGACAAAATTCGCCAAGAAAAAGAATGAACATCGACGACAACTGGAAGTTTCACTTTGGAAATGCGTCCGATCCTTCTAAGGATTTTAATTATGGGATTGCTACCATTTTTTCCAAATCAGGAGGCGCCTATGGTACCGCGATAGATCCAAGGTACAATGACAGTGCCTGGCGAAACCTGGACCTTCCGCATGATTGGGCTGTTGAATTGCCTTTTGTGAATGTCCCTAATGCAGATGTGGAATCGCATGGTTACAAGCCCGTCGGCGGCCTTTTTCCAGAGACCAGCATTGGCTGGTATCGCAGGCGTTTTACGGTTGCCCGCGCCGATTCAGGCAACCGGTTTCAAATCCAGTTCGATGGCATATTTCGAAACGCCACCATCTGGATCAATGGCTTCTACGTTGGAAATAACCTGAGTGGTTACATGGGAGTTGATTATGACATTACAGATTTCATAAGGTATGATCAAGATAATGTCATCGTAGTGAGGGTCGATGCGACGCAATATGAGGGTTGGTTTTATGAAGGCGCGGGCATTTATCGCCATGTTTGGCTCACTGAATACAACAATCTCCATATTCCCGATGGCGGTTTGTATGCTTATGCCGACGTGCAGAACAAGAACGCAACGCTGAATATTGAAACCACGGTTGAAAATTTTATTGGGCTACCCGGCGCAACTGAAACCCATTGCACTGTATATTCCTATCTCGCCAATCGCGATGGAAAGCATATTGCAAAAACGAATGAACAACCACTCGTGGTTCCCAACAATGGAAAAGGAATCGTAAAACAAAAATTGTCACTTACTAACATAAGGCTATGGGATTTGGAGGATCCTTATTTATACAGGGTGGTTTCAGTGGTGAAGTCGGGGAACAAAATTGTTGATATTGTCCAGCATCGTTTTGGTTTCCGGAATTTCAGGTTTGATGGAACGCAGGGATTTTTTCTAAACGGAAAGCATCTTAAGATCCAGGGTGCAAACAATCACCAGGATCATGCGGGCGTTGGAAGCGCCCTACCCGATTATTTGCAATACTATCGTGTCAGGTTGTTGAAAAATATTGGAATCAACGCATGCCGCACCAGCCACAATCCTCCCACACCGGAATTCCTGGATGCCTGCGACAGCCTTGGGATGCTGGTCTTGGATGAAAACCGGTTGCTGAACAGCAGCACTGAAAACATGGACCAATTCGAAAGGTTGATAAAACGGGACCGTAACCATCCATCGGTATTCCTATGGGCCATTGGTAATGAAGAAGGCTGGATACATACCACTACTTTAGGAAAGCGAATTGCGCAGACATTGATTGCAAAACAAAAAGAACTGGATCCCAGTCGCACCTGCACCTACGCAGCCGATGTGGCAAATGTTTACAAAGGTGTGAACGAAGTCATTCCCGTTCGTGGATTTAACTATCGACAAACGGGCGTGGCCGATTATCATCGGGATCATCCCAACCAACCCATTGTGGGAACTGAAATGGGAAGCACGGTAACGACGAGGGGAGTCTATGAGAAAGATACCATCAAAGGATATGTTCCAGATGAAGATTTGACCTTCCCCTGGTGGTCGAGCACTGCAGAAACCTGGTGGACGATGGCGGCGCCAAATTCTTATTGGATGGGAGGTTTTGTGTGGACCGGATTTGATTATCGTGGCGAACCCACGCCTTATCACTGGCCGAATATTAACTCTCATTTTGGGATCATGGACATGTGTGGCTTCCCAAAAAATATCTACTACTATTACCAGGCTTGGTGGTCTGATAAAGATGTGTTGCAGGTTTCTCCACACTGGAACTGGAAGGGGAAAGAGGGACAGCCGATTGATGTTTGGGTGAACAGCAATGCAGATCATGTAGAATTGTTTTTGAATGGAAAGAGTTTGGGAAAAAAGGATATGCCGAGAAATAGACACCTTCAATGGACTGTCGCATATGAACCCGGAAAACTTGAGGCGATCGGATCCAGGAATGGGAAAAAACTTATAACAAAAGTTGAGACCACCGACGAACCTCATACGATCGTCGTTTCACCTTCCAAGACGACGATGCTGGCGGATGGTAAAGATGCAATCGTCATTAATATCAGCGTTATCGATCGCCAAAACAGGGAGGTGCCAACGGCTGACAACCTGATAACGTTTACACTTACCGGTGACGCCAAAATTATTGGCGTGGGCAACGGGGATCCCAGCAGTCACGAACCCGATAAAATTTTCGACGGCAATTGGCAAAGGCATTTATTCAATGGGCGTTGCCAGGTCATCCTGCAATCGGGCAGGGATAAGTCGATGATCCATTTTGAAGCAAAGGGAGATAAATTAGAATCTGCAGCGACGGATATTCATAGTATTCAGCCAGGTATTCCTCATTTGGTGACGACAGTAAAAGGAGCTCCCTCATCCAAGGAAGTTAGCGCCAGCCGAACCGTTGACAAAATGCTTGGAGCCGATATTTCTTTTCTCCCACAAACAGAAGACAGGGGAATCAAATATTCCGACAATGGCGTTACAAAAGATGCGGTCCAGATCCTGAAGGATCATGGACTGAATTACGTGAGACTTCGGCTTTTTGTGAATCCCGAAAATGATAGTGGCTATTCACCCAAAAAGGGATTCTGCGATTTGAATCATACGATTGCCATGGCCAAGCGGGTGAAATCCGCGGGAATGAAATTTCTGCTCGACTTTCACTACAGCGACACCTGGGCCGATCCGCAAAAGCAATTCAAACCTGCAGCCTGGAAGGGTTTGAATTTTGAGCAACTGCGTCAAAGGGTCTTTGACTATAGCAAGGAAGTTGTGGCTGCATTAAAAACTGCTGGAGCAGTTCCCGATATGGTGCAGATTGGCAATGAAATCAACCATGGCATGATTTGGCCGGAAGGTCATATCAATAATCTCGACAGCCTGGCTCAATTGGTTTATGCTGGCATACAGGGCGTAAAGGCCGCCGATCCCAACATACAGATCCTGATCCACATCGCGCTGGGTGGACAAAATGATGAATCAAGATTTTTTCTCGACAATATGATCATGCGCGGAGTGCCCTTCGATGTGATCGGACTCTCCTATTATCCGCGATGGCACAATACACTGGAAGACCTTCGGTATAACCTGGATGATTTAGCCAGGCGTTATAACAAGGACCTCATCGTGGTGGAATATTCCCAACTGAAGCAGGAGGTCAATGACCTGTCGTTTAATGTGGTGAATGGCCATGGAAAGGGTACTGCCATCTGGGAACCTTTGAATACCTGGGAAGCTTTCTTCGATCGGGATGGAAAGGCAAATGATCTGCTGAAAATCTATGATGGACTCAATAAGCAATATTTACAAACGAGTAACAAGTAAAGCCGCAGATTCTTAGTTCATAATCAACTACAAAGGCAACGAACATCCCAGATAAAAAAATTCAGGGGGTTGAAAACTTTTGAGTAATTTCTGCATGATTTTCTTACCTCATCCCTCATACTTTCCATAACATCCGTATTATCCATCCCAATACGCCATTGGTTTTAATCCTAACGTGAGCAGGCTCTTTATTCATGACCGAAGCAATAATGCTCCGGATAAAAGAACTTGTATGCAAAGCACGAAATCTAATCTAAACATTGCTCTCATCTGTGTTTTACTGCTTTATGCCTGTAACAATAATCCCAAAAAGCAAGAAACCAACAAGGATTCACTGGCGACTGCACATGATAGCTCTGTTGCCATTGCAGCGAATCCTCTGAAGGATTGCTTTTTTGGCGACCTGCATTTGCACACTTCCCTGTCGCCGGATGCAAATTTTATGAATACCACTTCCCTCCCCGAAGATTCATACAGGTATGCTATGGGGGAAGAAGTAGCTTATTTGGGGAATAAAATAAAGCGCAACACGCCGCTTGATTTTCTTGCGGTGACCGACCATGCAGAATACCTTGGTGCAATTGCTGCCATCAAAGATCCAAAAGGTTCTTTTGTAGGTACAGATTTATATAAACAACTTTCCAGCACAGACCAAAAGGACATAGCGAAAGCTTATGCTGATTTTATGGTGGGTGTCATTAACAATAAGCCCGACCCCAAGTTCAATAATGAATCAGCTATAAAAAGTGCCTGGCAACATGTGATCAACGCTGCCAATACTTACTATAAGCCAGGAAGGTTTACAACACTGGTTGGTTTCGAATGGACGTCCATGCCCCCTAACGCTAATAAACATTCGCAGAATTTGCACCGCTGTGTGATCTTCAAAGGAAGTAAAGTGCCGGATAAACCATTTTCAGCATTTGATTCTGATGATCCTGAAAATTTGTGGGCCTGGCTAGAAAATGCCCGCAAATCTGGCGATGATGCAATAGCGGTACCGCACAATGGCAATGTCAGTAATCAGCTGATGTTTGATACCAAAACATTATCGGGCAAACCGCTTACTAAAGAATATGCGATTACCAGGATGAACAATGAACCTCTGACCGAAATAGTTCAGGGAAAGGGTCAAAGCGAAACTCATCCTGCTTTGTCACCCACTGACGAATTTGCCAGTTTTGAACTGGTTGAAACGCTTTTAGCCAGCCCGGAAAAAGCCAAATTCAAAACAGGTAGTTATATCAGGCAGGCTTATGGCGTTGGGCAGGAATTACAGGAAAAGCTGGGTGTAAATCCCTTCAAATACGGGCTCGAAGCCGGCACCGACTACCACTCAGGATTTTCATCAACCGAAGAGAATAATTATCACGGTTCGCATGCCTCGCAGGACAATATTGAAAAAGATTATAAAAGCATTTTATCGGCAACTGAATCTATTGGCGGCGAACCTCCCACCAAAATAGGTGCGGCGGGTTTAACCGGTGTGTGGGCTGAGAGCAATACAAGAGATGCCATATTCAATGCATTAAAAAGGAAAGAATGTTTCGGCACTTCAGGCAACCGTATTAAAGTGCGCATGTTTGCCAGTTGGAATTTTAACAAAGATATCATCAAACAAAATGATTGGGTAAAACAGGCTTATGCTTCCGGTGTGCCGATGGGTGCAGATTTACCTGCTAACAGCAATAGCAGCAAACCAAAATTTTTGGTGCAGGCCTCTAAGGATCCCAATGCGGCTAACCTCGACAGGATACAGATCATTAAAGTGAGCACAAAAAATGGTAAGAGCGCAGAAAAAATTTATGATGTGGTTTGGAGTGGCGAACGCAAAGTTGGGTCCAATGGCAAATTAGCTCCTGTTGGCAACACCGTAGACATAAAAACTGCTACGTACACCAACACCATTGGTTCAGCAGAACTAATCGGCTATTGGGAGGATACTGAATTTGATCCCGGGGCTTATGCTACCTATTATGCAAGGGTATTGGAAATTCCAACACCCAGGTGGACTACTTATCAAGCGGTAAAACACAATGTGGCTCTTAGTAAAACAGTGCCGGCTATTATTCAGGAAAGAGCATGGACAAGCCCGGTTTGGTACACCCCGACGAAATAGAAATTTTAAAATACGCACAATGCAGACATCAATTAAACGGTTATTAAGTGAACCCCTGGTTCAGTTTTTAATTCTGGGGGTACTCTTGTTTCTGCTCACTTCCTATGTGCGGGAACACAGAGATAAACAATCCCGGGAGATTGTTGTAGATAATGAACGGATCGGCATGATGGTGATGAGTTACAAAACGCAAACCGGTGAGTTGCCAAACAAAGTGCAACTGGATGCGATGATAGACAATTATATCCGGGAGGAAATATCATATCGCGAGGCAAAGAAAATGGGATTGGACAAAGATGATGAGATCATTCGCAGAAGACTGTCACAGAAATTTGATTTTTTGCAAACAGATCTCAAAGAAATTGCGGAACCCACCGAACAGGAGCTGGAGCAATTCTATAACAGCCATCCTGAACTTTTTCAGAAAGAGGCAACCGTAAGTTTCTCTCATATTTATTTCAGTACAGATAATGGCACAGATACCAAAGCAAAACAAAAAGCATTGACGGTTTTGCAACAATTAAAAAACAGCAAGCTGCAGCGGGCTCCTGAAAAAGGCGATCGATTTCCTTTGCAATACGATTATGCAGAACAAGCGGCTGTTGACATTCAACAAAACTTTGGAAATAAATCGATATTGGATGAATTGTTCAAAGGACCTTTAAACACCTGGATCGGCCCGGTTGAGTCAGGGTACGGATGGCATTTGATATTCATTTCAAAGCGGAGTAACGCAGCTGAAATTCCTTTTGCATCGATTAAAGAAGATGTAAAGGCAAAATGGGTGGAGGCAACAAAAGCTGCCCAGAATAAAAGAATATTTGATCAACTGGGAGAAAAATATATTATTAAGCGGGCATACCTGGAATCAAAATGACCAGACCCCTTTTCCATATTTTCATGGCATTGGTGCTTCCTGTGATGGCATGGTCGCATGAAATACGTCCCGGTTACCTGGAGATAAGGGAAAACAGCGATCATTCCTTGCAGATCACCTGGAAGCAACCGATAATGGGGGATTATGGCATTCCTCTCCACCCCGCCATATCATCCGGTTGGATGGTTGATTCACTGGCTAAGATTTCCTATACCGAATCTTATTTGATCAAACGTTGGCGGGTACCCGCATACCACTCCTCACTGAACAAACAAACCATCAGTGTGGCAGGACTTGAAAAAACAATAACTGATGTTCTGGTGCAGGTTACACTGCTAAATGGCAACTCCTTTACCTATTTAATAAAACCGATACATCCGTTTGTAGAACTGAGTTTATTAAAACCGCAGGCGCCACCGGTATGGCAATATATTCAACTGGGCATTTACCATATCTGGTCAGGATACGACCACCTGTTGTTTGTTTTTGGATTGTTGTTGCTGGTAAAAAACAGAAAGCGATTGTTCTGGACAATCACAGCATTTACGATGGCTCACAGTATTACCCTGGCATTGGCAACGCTGCATATCATTAGTGTATCCACTTCATTTACGGAGACGGCCATTGCATTGAGCATTGCGTTTCTTGCAGCGGAGTTGCTAAGGCATTACAGGGGTGTTAATGGGTTTGCTTATTACTATCCCTGGTTGGTTTCATTCCTGTTCGGACTCTTACATGGACTCGGCTTCGCCAGTGCACTTCAGGATGTGGGCTTGCCGGAGAACAATATACCCATGGCTTTGTTCCTGTTTAATGTGGGCGTTGAAGCGGGGCAACTGGCGTTTGTTTTTGTGATGTTGCTGCTGATGGCGCTTATCCGAAAAACGGGATTTCATTTGCCGCAATGGAGTCATAAGGTACCCGCGTATTTAATTGGCACCATGGCCATGTATTGGTTTATTGAAAGACTTACATCGATCAGCTAGCGCTGATAAAATGAAATTTGTATACGGTGATCGATAAATACATATATATATGAACGATACAATCAAGGCCGAACTAAAAATTAGTGCAATTGTTCTGATTGCATTATTGGGCGGTTTAAATCTCGCAATCGCGCAGGAAAAAGAACCTTCCACTCCAACAGTATTGCCACGTCCCGACTTTCACTACAAAGGCAATGTGGGCAGAACCTATCTTGAATCGGACCCTCCCCAATTTCCAAAGCCGGTGCAAGCGCCGAAGGGAGCGCCGAATATTCTGCTCATCCTCATTGACGACTGCGGCTTCGGCCAATACAGCACTTTTGGAGGAGGTATTCCTTCTCCCACGATGGATAAACTTGCGGCAGAAGGATTGCGGTACAACCGATTTCACACCACAGCACTTTGCAGCCCCACGAGGGCCGCATTGATCACTGGGCGAAATCATCATACGGCAACATTTGCCGGAATCACGGAAGCTGCTACCGGATATGATGGGTACACTTGCATCCTTCCCAAGAGTTGCGGCACGGTGGCGGAAGTCTTGCGCCAAAATGGTTATATGACGGCATGGATCGGGAAAAATCATAACACTCCACACTGGGAAACCAGCCAGGCGGGACCCTTTGACCGATGGGCGAATGGACTGGGCTTTGACTACTTCTATGGATTCAATGCGGGTGATATGAATCACTGGAATCCCATTTTGTTTGAAAATCATAACCTCGTTCCGGCATCCACGGATCCAAATTATTATCTCACTACTGACCTTGCCGATCATGCTATATCCTGGGTAAGGCAGGTGAAAACGATTGCGCCTGACAAACCTTTCTTCCTGTATGTGGCGCCGGGCGCTACCCATGCACCACACCAGGTTCCGCAGTCATGGATCGATAAGTTCAAAGGAAAGTTTGACATGGGATGGGACAAATACCGCGAAGAAACTTTGGAAAGACAAAAGCGATTGGGCGTTGTTCCTTCCAATACCAAACTCACCACTCGGTCAGCCGGACTGCCCGCCTGGGATTCATTGAATGCCGATCAGAAAAGGATTTACGCGCGCATGATGGAAGTATTCGCCGCGTACGGAGCAGAGTGTGATTATGATATGGGAAGAATTGTTGACGCGGTAAAACAATTGCCTGATGCCAACAACACCATCATCATTTACATCGCGGGCGACAATGGCGCAAGTGCAGAGGGTGGCCTGGAAGGTTCCATTTGCGAAAACCTATTCTTTAATGGATTTCCCGAGAAATGGCAGGATAATCTGAAAGTCATTGATGAGCTGGGTGGCCCCAAACATTTTAATCACTTCCCTTCTGCATGGGCGCATGCGATGAATACGCCCTTTCAATGGACAAAACAGGTAGCGAGTCATTTTGGAGGAACGCGAAATCCCATGATCATTTCCTGGCCCGACAAAATAAAAGACAAAGGTGGCCTAAGGAATCAATTCATGCACGTCATTGACATTGTTCCCACCATTTATGAAGTATGTGGCGTGACCGCTCCTCTTGAACTCAACGGAGTTCAGCAAAAACCGATTGAAGGGACCAGCTTCGCCTATACGTTCGCGAAAGACAGCACAAATGCCAAAGGGCGTCATCACAAACAATATTTTGAACTGGGCGTGAACCGAGGCCTGTATTTCAATGGTTGGATGGCTTCGGCTTTGTCATTTCCTCCGTGGCAATCTATTCGAGGAGAATTCGATCCCGATAAGCAGAAATGGGAACTCTACAAGATTGACGAAGATTTTTCACAGTCAAATGATTTGGCGGCGAAATGCCCCGACACACTCCGTATTCTGCAGGACATTTGGTGGGCAGAAGCTTCCAAATACAATGTGTTGCCGCTCGACTGGCGCGCTTCCATACGCCTGAATTCAGAGGCGATGGGTCGACCTAGTCTGATTGGGAATCGCAAATCCATAACCTATTACCCGGGAATCATTGCTTTGCCCGATGGTGCTTCTCCACCCATGCTTAATAAATCCTGGACCATCACGGCCGATTTCGATGTCCCCGACAAGAACGCCAATGGAATGATCATCACGCATGGCGGACTTGAAGGTGGGTATGGACTTTACCTGCGTGAGGGCAAACCCGTGTTCGTGTATAATTATCTCTCTATCGACCGTCCGACCTTTGTTGCGAAAGAGCCTTTGCCCAAGGGCAAGAATAAGTTGGTCATCAATTTTGTGTACGACGGTGGCGGAGCCGGAAAAGGAGGCCAACTTACCATTACGGCGAATGGCAAGAAAATTGGTGAGGGCCGACTTGCTAAAACTATCCCCGTCCAGTTTTCTCTAGGTGAAGGAATTGATATTGGTATGGATACAGGGTCGCCGATCGATTTCACTTACAAATTGCCCTTTGCTTATACAGGGAAAATAGAAAAGGTGACGGTTGATTTGAAGTAATGCCTTGCATTTTTAATCTTAACGATTTGAGATGAAACGATTTCTCATTTTATTGGCGTTAGTAGCTATTGGAGTTGCATGTAGTCAAAATCCGAATACGGGATCCGTCCATGTTGCAGATTCAACCCACCAAAAAGAAAGCCAGCCTTTTGGCGCAACAAACATCCAAAAGGATGGCGAACTTCCTGCGAAACAATCCATACCGGCATTGTTTGATGAAATGGATTACCAGCAAGCGGTTCAATGCTATCTATGGGCCTTGCCAATGGTAGAAATAGAAATTATGACGGAAATGCTTTCAACGGCAATACGAACTACCCATTACACGTGCCACCGAATGCCTCTGTTTCGCAATACTGGTCCGCCACGCTCTATGATCGCGCAACGCATGGTTTCATCCGAAATGTCTCTCATGCAGGTCGTTCTTCTCAGAGTCCCGATCTTCAAAAAAATGCGGATGGCTCGGTAGATATTTATTTCGGTCCGCAGGCGCCGGAAGGTAAAAGCACGAATTGGGTACCTACAGAAGCAAAGGGTGGGTTTGAAGTTTTGTTTAGATTTTACGGCCCTCAGCAAACCATCTTCGATAAGACCTGGAAATTGTCGGATGTTGAAAAAATGAAATGATTCAAACTGTCTCACGATCTTCTTTTCGGGCAAAGACCCATTCCAAAGTATATCTCGTTTCTATTATTAATAGACTACCTTTACCATTCAACGGAAGCACTTCGTAATCATTCCTACCTATTTCTACTTCTACTTGTTTTAATTTTTACACCTGCTCCCACTTAATATTTATTTCTAAAAATTAAATTATGAAGAAATTATCAATGGCTATCGCCATGTTATTCGCGTGTACCTACGCTATCAGTCAGGCAGTTCCGGTATCTACCATGATCGAAAAAGAGAACCGCAATGCAGTCATGATCGTGATCAACCAACCGGTAAAAATCACCACAGAAGCACTTCAGCAAAAATTGCAACGTGCCGGACTCGATGAAAAGGTAAAAAAAGGGTCAGCCAGTTATAAGGGAGTTACCCTTTCGGAGATCAGCAAGGAAAAAATTGACGTGTATACAAAGGTTGAAGAAGCGCCAAATAATACCAGTGCAGTATATATGGCAGTTTCAAGAGGATACAACAATTTCACAAATTCAGGCGCCGACAGTGCTATTACTCAAAATACGATCGCATTTCTTAACTCCTTTGTGAAGGACGCCGACAATCATTTTGCCGACGTGAATATAACGGGCCAGATGGGTGATGTAAGCAAGTCGGAAAAAGATTATCAGAAACTGCTGGATGAACAGCGCAGCCTGGAAAAGCAGAAAAGCGCCATTGATACACGCCTGGGTGTAATACAGGTTGAATTGGCCAACCTTAAAACAGATACAGATAAAAAGAAGCTCTCGGTTGAAGATTCAAAAAACAAGCGGGCAAATAACAACAAATAATTATCGCACAGAGATTTGAATTGCCATTGCAATTATTGATTCTCGAAAGACATATTCCTTTCCTTTCAACCCAGAGAAGACTCAGTAAAAACTGGGTCTTCTTTTTTTGCAATAATCACTTCTTGTATTGCTCGTCGCTTACCTTTTCCAACCAGTCAACTGCCTTACCATCGAGTTGTTCCTGGATGGCGATATGCGTGAGGGATGTAGTTGAGGTGGCGCCATGCCAGTGTTTTTCGCCAGGTGCAAACCAAATCACATCACCGGGATGAATTTCCTCGATGGAGCCACCTTCCCGCTGCGCCCAACCACAACCGTTCGTAACGATCAGGGTTTGACCCAGCGGATGCGTATGCCATGCTGTTCTCGCTCCAGGTTCAAATGTTACGCTGGCGGCGGCTGTGCGTGCAGGTGCGACCGGCTGAAACAATGGATCAATACGTACGGTGCCGGTGAACCATTCCGCTGGTCCCTTGGCCGAAGGTTGCGAGCCAATTTTTTTGATTTCCATTTGCTTTTTTGGAAGTGCGAAGGATTATTTCTTTGAACCCTTCGAGCTGTGTTCTATTTCGAAACTTAGCTTTGCCGTTATTCGGTATTCCGTGATCTTGTTGTTCTTCACGGAAGCACTATGGTCCTGTATATATACAGACCGAATATTGTGCAGGGTTTTAGAAGCTTCAGTCACTGCCTGCTGCGCGGCATCTTCCCAACTTTTGGTGGAATTAGCCATGAGTTCGAGAACTTTTAAGATTGCCATGGTATTTAT
>Ga0157375_10001015_pt1 | contig 24304 bp, 25 predicted proteins | sample M35metaG_FD_115311 | JGI IMG/M metagenome (GOLD analysis project Ga0157375, IMG submission 115311) | Miscanthus rhizosphere microbial communities from Kellogg Biological Station, Michigan, USA - M3-5 metaG | ecosystem: Host-associated > Plants > Roots > Rhizosphere > Soil | place: USA: Michigan... | reverse complement strand
CCCTTGCCGTCGAGCGAGATGCCGAGCGCGGCGAGCAGGCGCTTGATGTGGCGATGCTCGAGCTCGAGTCCGCTCAGGCGCTCAACCAGGCCGAGATCGAATCTGAACGGCTTGTTCGCCTTGGGCGGCTTGCCGGCAATCGTGATCTTGCTCGGCTCGCCGCCGCAAAGCTCGAGCACCATCTGCGTGGCTAGCTCGAGTCCCGGCACGACAAAATCGGGATCGACACCGCGCTCGAATCTGAAGCGCGCGTCGGAGATGATGCCGAGGTTCCGCCCAGTGCGCGCCGTGCGCTTCGGATCGAAATAGGCCGACTCGATGAAGACGTTGGTGGTGGCATCCGTGACGCCGGTCTCCTCGCCGCCCGTCACCCCACCAAGCCCGAGCACGGCGCGGTCGTCGGCGATCACGCACATGTCGTCGTCCACGTCGTAGTTCTTGCCGTCGAGCGCAACGAACCGCTCGCCCTTCCGGCCGAGCCGCGCGCGGACGGCGCCTGTGAGCTTGTCGGCGTCATAGACGTGCAAGGGCCGGCCGCGGTCATAGGCGATGTAGTTGGTGATATCGACCAGCGTGTTGATGGGGCGGAGCCCGATCGCCTTCAGCCGACGTTGGAGCCAGTCGGGGGAGGGGCCGTTCTTCACCCCGCGCACGAGGCGCCCGGCAAAGACCGGGCAGGCATCGGCGTTTTGCTTATCGAACTCAAGCTGGATCGGGATCGGATTCGGAAAGCCGCCTCTGATCGGCTTAACAGTGTCCTTCTTCAGCGCGCCGAGCTCGGCGGCGGCGAGATCGCGGGCGATGCCGCCCACGCCGAGGCAATCTGGCCGGTTCGGCGTGATGGCGACCTCGATCACCGCGTCGTCGAGCCCGAGCGCCGCGGCCGCGGAGCTGCCGATCTTGGCCTTGGGATCGAGCTCGATGATGCCACTATGCTCGTCGGAGAGCTCGAGCTCCCGCTCCGAGAGCAGCATGCCGTTCGACTCGACGCCCCTGATCTTGGCCTTCGTCAGCGTGAGATCGATGCCAGGCACGTAAGCGCCCACCGGCGCGAACACGCCCTTCATGCCGGCCCGTGCATTGGGCGCGCCGCACACCACCTGCAAGCGCTCGCTGCCGGTATCGACCTCGCAGACCTGCAGCTTGTCGGCGTTGGGATGCTTCTCGCATTTCAGCACTTCAGCCACGCGGAACGATTTCAGCGTGGTCTTCGGGTCGAACAGTTCCTCGACCTCGAGCCCGATGCGGGTCAGCGTCTCGGCGATCGCCTCCACGCTCGCTTTCGTGTCGAGATGCTGCTTCAGCCACGACAGAGTGAACTTCATGGCGTTAGGACAGTCCGCCGGCGAGGGTGGGGATGGCGAGCGGCGGGAAGCCGTAATGCGTGAGCCAGCGCAGATCGCCGGCGAAGAAGGCGCGTAAGTCCGGCATGCCGTATTTCAGCATGGCGATGCGGTCGATGCCCAGGCCGAAGGCGAAACCCTGATAGCGACTAGGATCGAGCCCGACATTCTTCAGCACATTCGGATGCACCATGCCGCAGCCCAAAATTTCGAGCCACGCATCGCCTTCGCCGATCCTCATCTCGTCGCCCACCTTGGCGTAGCCGATATCCACCTCCATCGACGGCTCGGTGAAGGGAAAGTGGCTGGCGCGGAAGCGCATCTTCACCTGCGGCACCTCGAAGAACGCCTTGCAGAATTCCTCGAGCACCCATTTCAGATGGCCGAGATGCGTCGCCTCGTCGATCACCAGGCCCTCGACCTGATGGAACATCGGCGTATGCGTCTGGTCTGAATCGCAGCGATAGACGCGGCCCGGCGCGATGATGCGCAGCGGCGGCTTCTCCTTGAGCATGGTCCTGATCTGCACCGGGCTGGTATGCGTGCGCAGCACGGCGCGCGACCCGTCGGGCGCTTCCGGGAAATAGAACGTATCGTGGTCCTGCCGCGCCGGGTGCTCGGGCGGAATGTTCAGCGCGGTGAAATTGTTGAAGTCGGTCTCGATGTCGGGACCCTCGGCGATCGAGAATCCCATATCGGCGAAGATCTCGGTGATCTCGTCGGTCACCTGGCTCACCGGATGAATGCGGCCCTCGGCGAGCGGCCCGAGCCGAACAGGGAGGGTGACGTCGGCGCGCTCGAGCGCGATCTTCTCGACGGTCGCCGCCTTGGACAGCTCGGCACGTCTTGCCTCGAGCGCCTCGCCAACGGCGGTCTTCAGGCTATTCACCACCTGGCCATAAGCCTTGCGCTCTTCCGGCGGCAGCGATCCGAGCGCCTGCATCAGCTCGGGGATGCGGCCCTTGCGGCCGAGCGCGGCGATGCGGACCTCCTCCAGCTTGGCGAGGTCCGCGGCTTCCGCGATGGCGTGAAGCAGCTCGGTCTTGAGGCTATAGAGCTCCAGCGCGCTCATGGCGAAAGGCTCCCGGGGCCAGGGCCAAGCCCCGCGTGTCGCGGGACCTAGGCCTGCGCGGCAGCGGAGGCAGCCTCGACCAGGCCCTTGAAGGTTGCGGGCTCGTGCACGGCGATATCGGCAAGCACCTTGCGGTCGAGCTCGATCCCGGCCTTCTTCAGCCCGTCGATCAGCCGGCCATAGGTGAGGCCATTCTCGCGCGCCGCCGCGTTGATGCGCTGGATCCACAGCGCGCGGAAGGTGCGCTTCTTCACCTTGCGGTCGCGATAAGCATACTGGCCGGCCTTCTCGACCGCCTGCTTGGCGACGCGGATGGTATTCTTGCGGCGGCCGTAATAGCCCTTAGCCGCCTTGATCACCTTGCGGTGGCGGGCATGGGAGGTAACGCCGCGTTTCACACGGGACATGTCGGTGCTCCTTCGAGTTGAGGTCTCGCCTCAGCCCCTAGCGGGAATAAGGGAGGAAGTTCTTCTTCACGATCTTGGCGTCTTCGTCGGACAGAACCATGGTCCCACGCGCGGTCCTGATGAACTTGGTGGGACGCTGGATCATGCCGTGACGCTTGCGCGAGGCCTGGCATTTCACCTTGCCGCTCGCCGTGACTTTGAAGCGCTTCTTGGCACCGCTCTTGGTCTTGAGCTTGGGCATTTGGCTTCCTTGATTTGCACCCCGGCCATGCGCCGTTCGAACGGCCAGTGGCAGGGGAAAGAGGTCGTTTGAAAGCATGCGAGCCGCCACGGCATGCCCTGCCGGGCGGCTCCTTGAGTGGCGCGTTATAGGGTGCATTCGGGCTGGAATGCAAGGGCTAGGGGAAAAGAGTCTGGCTCTTTTAACCAACGGGCTTAAGCCGGACTTAGGAGGCGTCGTCTATCCAGGTCATATGGGGACGAGGACCGGATGATGAAGATAATCCAACCGCTGCGCAATTTGGGCCCCTGGTACGCGCGGCAGAGCCGCACGGTGCGGGACCTGATCGTCATGGGCGCGATCGGCTTTCCGCTCTATCTGCTCGCGGTCTGGTACGACGCCCTCGACCTGTTCCTCGTCTACACCAACGAGCCGCAAAGCGATGCCATCGACTGGCTGGTGATCCTGTTCGTGTTTCTCGGCGTGGCCGCCAAGATCTACTCGGTCCGCCGTACCATCGACCTGCAGCGCGAGGTTGTCGCGCGCCGCAAGGCGCAGGCCGAGGCCCATCAAATGGCGCGGCACGATGTCTTGACCGGGCTGCCCAACCGCCGCCGCTTCATCGAGGATTTCAACGGTTCGGTCGAGCATCTTCCGCCCGGCGCGGCCTGCGCGATGTTCGTTCTCGATCTCGACAACTTCAAGCCGATCAACGACGTGTATGGCCACAGGTTGGGCGATGAAGTGCTGAAGGTGATTTCGCGTCGCCTGACGGAGCTTGCCGGCGGCGCCTCCGTGGCGCGTCTCGGCGGCGACGAGTTCGGCGTGACCCTGCAATACCAAGTCGGCAGCGATGCCCCCGAGCGCTTGGCGCGCCAGATCGTTCACGAGCTTTCGCGGCCGATCCAGCTCGCCGCTCTGTCGCTCCAGGTCGGCGCCAGCGTCGGCGTCGCGACCTGCGACAAGCGGGGCTCTGGCGATACCGACCTGGCGGGAATGGCTGTGTGCGACAATGGTGCGGTGGAAACCATGCTGCGCCGCGCCGACATGGCGATGTATTGGGCGAAGGCCGATGGCCGCGGGCGCTACCGCTTCTTCGATCGCAGTATGGACGAGAAATTGCGCCAGCGAGTCGAACTGGAATCGCAGATCGGCGGTGCGATCACGTTAGGCCAGATCGTACCTTATTATCAGCGGATCGTTCGCCTCGAGACCGGCGAGACCATCGGCTTCGAGGTGCTCGCGCGTTGGCTGCATCCGAAGCGTGGCGTGCTCACGTCCGACGTTTTCATCGCCATCGCCGAGGACACGGGAACGATCGGCAAGATGACCGATCTGCTGATCGAGCGCGCCATGCGCGACGCCAAGGACTGGCCCGAGCATCTATCGGTTTCCGTCAATTTCTCGCCACGGCAGATCTCCGACCCCAACGTCGCAACGAGAATTCTCGGCCTGCTGACCAAGGTTGGCTTCCCGCCGCATCGGCTGGTGATGGAGATCACCGAGGGTGCGGTGGTCCAGAAGCTCGAAGCCGCCAAGGCCGTGTTGCAGTCGCTCCGCAATGTCGGCGTGCGCATCGCCCTCGACGATTTCGGTACCGGCTATTCGGGTCTCTATCATCTGCGCGAGCTCGAGCTCGACATCGTCAAGATCGACCGGTCCTTCGTCGGCGAGATCCTGAACAAGCCGGAGGAGGCACGCATCGTGAAAGCGATGCTCAGCCTCGGCCACGCTCTGGGTCTGATGACCACGGCGGAGGGAATCGAGACCGAGGAGGTGCGTCAGCACCTGCTCAAGCTCGGCTGCGATGCAGGCCAAGGCTATCTGTTCGGCGCCCCCGAGCCCGCCGCAATGGTGACGAGCGCTCTCAAGGCGGCGATTCCCGCCCGCCACATCGCTTAGCGGGGCGACAGCACCATCACCATCTGCCGGCCTTCGAGCCTTGGTTCGGACTCCACCTTGGCGATGGTCGTGGTGTCCTGCTTGACCCGCTCGAGCAGCTTGGTGCCCAGCTCCATATGCGCCATCTCGCGGCCCCTGAAGCGCAAGGTGACCTTCACCTTGTCGCCCTCCTCGAAGAACCGCCGGATCGAGCGCATCTTCACCTCGTAGTCGTGGATGTCGATGTTCGGCCGCATCTTGATCTCCTTGATCTCGACGGTGCGCTGCTTCTTGCGCGCCTCGGCGGCCTTTTTCTGCGCCTGATATTTGTACTTGCCGTAATCCAGGATCTTGCACACCGGCGGCTCGGAATTGGGCGCGATCTCGACCAGATCGAGCCCGGCTTCAACCGCGCGCGCCAAGGCCTCGGCCGTGGCAACCACGCCGACATTGTTGCCGGTAGCGTCGATGAGCTGGATGTTGGGAATGTCGATGCCCTCGTTGATGCGAGGGCCGCCCTTTTCGGGGGCAAGCTTCGTCGGCCGTCTTACGATGTCGCGTTCTCCTCTGTTTGAGCGGCTGCATCCCCCCATTTTGTGAGACGCTGGCGCCCTTCACTGACGCTAAGCTGCTTGAGTGCTACAGGATGGGAAATGGCCCTCAAAAGTCAAGCCGCGCGCGTTAAGCCTGCCGCAAGCCGGTCATGCGCCATCGCCCACGGAAAACGCGGCTAAAGCGGGCGGATCGGCGAAGGCCTCGGCCAGATGTGTGCCGAGCAACTCGTCATAGACGGCGAGCGTCTTCATTTGCATCTGCCAAAGCGCGAACTCGGCACTCGCCCTAGCGCTGGCCCTGCCGCCGATCGCCGCCCGCTCCTCGGGTGAGAGCGCGAGCGCCGCGCGGATCGCGCCGGCCAGTGCCGTGGCGTCGCCTGGCGGCACGAGCCAGCCGGTGAAGCGGGCGTGATCCTGCAACGGCGTGACGACGGTTTCGGGCAGGGCGCCGATCTCCGACAGGATCGCCGGACAGCCCATGGCTTGCGCCTCGACACTGGTCCGGCCGAACGTCTCCGGCACGAGGGAGGGCATTATGGCCACGTGCGCGGCGAGGAAGGCCGCCGGCATGTCCTGGCAATGGCCGACCAACCGCACTTTGTCCGTGAGCCCGTGACGGGCGATGAGCGCGATCAGCTCCTGGCGATAGGCCGCTTTGCCCGGCGCGTCGCCGGCGAAGACGATCACCGCGTCACCGAGCGCGTCCTCGCGGCAAAGAGCCGCCGCAGCCTCGATGGTCTGGCGGTGGCCTTTCAGGCCCGTGAGCCGCGCCGCTTGCAGCACGATCTTGGTTTCCGGCGATACGCCCCAGCGTTCGCGGAGCTTCGCCACCGGCCCCGGCGGCACGACGAGCGGATCAAATGCCGCCTCGTCGATGCCGCGATAGATCGTGCGGATATGCTCCTGCTTGAGGCGATGCCGTTTGGCGATCAGATTTGCCGTGTAGCGGGAATTGGCGATGACGCGGTCGCCGCGCCCCATGACACTGTTATAGGCGGACTTGAAGGGGCCTAACGTGCCATAGGCGCCGTGATAGGTGGTGACGAAGGGACGCCCGGTGCGGCGCGCGGCAAAATAAGCGCTCCAGGCCGGCGCCCGGCTGCGCGCATGCACGAGCGCGACATCGCGCTCGGTGATGAGCCGTTTGAGTTGCTTGGCGTTGGCAAGGATGGTGAACGGGTTCTTGCTCGCTACCGGCAGCGAGATGACCTCGCCGCCCGCTTGCGTCACGGCGTTTGCCATGCGGCCCCCTGCCGTGGCCACCAGCGCTTTCGCCCCGGCCTGGGTCAGCGCCTCGGCAATTTCGACGGTCGCCTGCTCGCTGCCGCCGGTGTCGAGGCGCGGCACGACTTGCAATATGGTCGGTTGGGCCATGGTCTAAGGTCTTAGGATGGGCGCAGCCGAACCGCAATTCCTGGAAGTTGGCAAGGGCAGAAGGCGTCGCCGCATCGCCTATCGTTATGCCTCGGCGGCAAGCGGCGATGGCCCGGCCATTCTCTGGCTTTCAGGCTTTCTGTCGGGCATGGCATCCACCAAGGCCGTGGCGCTTGCCGCGTGGGCGGAGGGCATGCGCCTGCCGATGCTCCGCTTCGACTATTCGGGGCATGGTCTGTCCGAGGGCGATTTGCTGCACGCCTCGATCGGCGACTGGCTGGAAGAGGCTGGCGCCGTGCTTGACCGCATTGGCGAGCGCCGCACCATTCTTGTCGGCTCGTCGATGGGCGGTTGGATCGCGCTCTTGCTCGCGCGCGAGCTTGTACGAGCCGGCCTGCGCGCGCGATTGGCCGGTCTCGTACTGATCGCGCCTGCCTTCGACATGACCGAGCGGCTGATGTGGCACCGCATGAGCGCCGAGTTAAAAGCCAAGCTCGATGTCGACGGCGTCTATTACGAGCCCTCGCTCTACGGCGATCCCTATCCCATCACCAAGCATCTGATCGAGGAAGGTCGCAACCATCTGCTCGGCGTCGGCACGCTGCATCTCGATCTGCCGGTGCGGATTCTGCAGGGCATGTGCGACCCCGATGTGCCCTGGGGCCACGCCCTCGATCTCGTCGATCTACTCTGCAGCGCGGATGTCGAGCTGACGCTCATCAAGGACGGCGACCATCGCCAGTCGCGGCCGCAGGATCTGCGCCGCCTGGAAGCCACAGTCGCCGCGCTAGTGGAGAAAGTTCAGGCCAGCAGCGACGCCAATCCTTCGCGATAAGTCGGATAGCGCAGCGTCACGCCAAGCTCGGACTTGATGCGCTGATTGCCGATCCGTCGACTCCCTTCATAGAAGCTCCGCGCCATCGGCGTGAGATCGGCCTCCACGAAATCGATTTCCGGCGGCGGCTCGACTCCGATCAGCTTGGCGGCGTAAGCCACCACCTCGTCAGGCGCGGAGGGCTCGTCGTCGGCGACATTGTAGATGGCGCCGGCATGCGGCCGCGCGATCGAGGCTTCGAGCACGGAGGCGATGTCCTCGACATGGATGCGGCTGAACACCTGCCCATCCTTCTTGATGCGCCGCGCCGTGCCGGCCTTCAGCTTGTCGAACACGCTGCGGCCGGGACCATAAATGCCAGCGAGCCGGAAGATCTGCACCGGAACGCCGGTTTCCCGGCCAAATTCGAGCCAGGCTTGCTCGGCCTGCACCCGCGCCTCGGTCCGCGCGCTGTTAGGCCTGGGCACCGTCGTCTCGTCGACCCAGCGCCCTTCCTGTTGGCCATAGACCCCGACGGTCGAGAGATAGCCGATCCATTCCAGGGAGGAGAGCTCCGCGATCTGCTCACGGTAATGCTCGAGCACCGGATCGCCTTCCGGCCCCGGCGGGATCGAATGCAGCAGATGCGTGGTGCCGTGCAGGACCTTGGGAAGCGCGCTGTTTCCGGCCTCGCCGGAGTACTGGGCGATCTCGTAGCCGTGCTCGGCAAGATGACCGATCTTGCCCACGTCGCGCGCGGTTCCGGCGATCTGCCACCCCTCCGCAGCAAGCCGCTCCGCCAGGGTCTGGGCGGAGAAGCCGAGTCCGAAGCAGAACAGCCGGTTCATGCCGCCACTCCCGTCCACTCGCTTCGCACGGCGGGATCGGGATCGTCGGCGTACACGGCGCGCAAGGCCCGGAAGCGCGGCGGCGCCAAACGCGACAATGCCCATACCGCCATGGCGCGTACCAGGGGCGAAGCGTCCTCGAGCTGCGCCTCCACTAACGGGACGAGCATCGTGTCCCCCGAATTGCCGGCGGCGATCAGCACATTGCGCAGGAAGCGGTCTCGGCCGGTGCGCTTGATCGGCGTGCCGCGGAAGCGCGCGCGGAACGCCGCATCGTCGAGGAGCAGCAGCTCGGCGAGCGGCGGGTTGTCGCTCGCCTCCCTGACCGCGAGCCTCGCCTCGCGCGAGCTTTGCGCGAATTTGTTCCACGGACAGACGGCAAGGCAATCGTCGCAGCCGAAGATGCGGTTGCCCATCGCCGCGCGGAAGCGCGGGGCTATGTGTCCCTTGTGCTCGATGGTGAGGTAAGAGATGCAGGCGCGCGCATCGATGCGGTAAGGCGCAGTGAAGGCGTGCGTCGGGCAAATGTCGAGGCAGCGGCGGCAGGCTCCGCAGTGATCGTCCTCGGGCGCGTCGGGCGCGATCTCTGCGGTGGTGAAGATCGAACCGATGAATAGCCACGAGCCGAACTCTCGCGAGACCAAGTTAGTATGCTTGCCCTGCCAGCCGAGCCCGGCGCGCGCGGCGAGCGGCTTCTCCATCACCGGGGCGGTGTCGGCGAACAGCTTCACCTCGCCTTGCGTCAGCGCCTGCACGCGCGCGGCCAGCGGCTTCAGCTTCGCCTTGAGCACGTCGTGATAGTCGGCGCCGTGCGCATAGATCGAGATCGCGCCGCGCGATGGCTGCTGCAGGATCTCCAGGGAATCGCCTGGGCGTCCATAATTCAGGCCGAGCATGATGACGCTGCGCGCTTCCGGCCAAAGCGCGCGCGGGGCCTGGCGCCGCTCCGCCGTGCCGGCGAGCCAGGCCATGTCGCCCTGCCGGCTCTCGGCAAGAAACTGGCTGAGATCATCACCCGCGCCGGCAACGGCGTCGGCGGACGCGAACCGGACGGCGTCAAAGCCGAGCGCCGTGGCCTCGTCGGCGATGGTCTGTTTCAGCGTCTCTGTCATGTGGTTCCGTCATTTCGGCATAAGCCGGAATCCAGGGTAACCTGTTCGAGCTTTGGACTCTGGATAACGGCTTTCGCCTGCATGACGAATCCGAAGCTCAAAAATCGAGGTCGGCGTAGGCCCCTGCCGGGGTGAAGCCCGCGACGCGATCCTGCAACAGCGGCCGGAACGAGGGCCGCGACTTGAGCAGCGCATACCAGTTCTTCGCCGCCTCGTGCTCCTCCCACCGTATTTCGCCGAGATAATCGAGCGCCGAGAGATGCGCCGCCGCGGCGAGATCGGCGAAGCTGATGGCATCGCCCGCGAGCCAGCTCCGGGTCTCGGCGAGATGGCCGATATAGCTCAAATGATAACGCAAATTCTCGTGCCCGGCCCGCATCGCCTCCATGTTGGGCGAGGCGCTTTGCGGCCCGAAACGCCGGAACACCTTCTCGTCGACGAGATAGGACGTGACCTCCTCGTGGAACTTGCGGTGGAACCAATCGGTGAGCCGCCTTGCCTCGGCTCGCGCCGCTGGCTCGCCCGGAAACGGCTGGAACAGCCGGGCATCGCGGTCATCCGCGGTATCGCTCAGATATTCGGAAATGGCATAGCTGCCGACCACCGGGCCATGCTCATCGGAGATCAAAACCGGCAGCGTCCCGGCCGGGTTAAGCGCCACGAACTCCTGGCGCCATTCCCAAGGCCGCTCCTCGGCGAGCTCGGCCTCGACCCCGCACTCGGCGAGGGCAAGCCGAATCGACCGGGAAAAGGCACAGAGCGGATAATGCAGCAGCGTCGCCATTGAACCGTTGGGCGGCTAGGCATTGCAAAATGAATCGCGCGAGACTGGAGCCTCGTATAGAACCTGCACGCGCGGCGAACAAGCGGGCGACGGGGATATGACCTTAGAGCAGATCATCGTGCTTGCCATAGTGCAGGGGGTCACGGAGTTCCTGCCGATCTCCTCCTCTGGCCACCTGATCCTGATCCCCCAGCTGATGCATTGGCCCGATCAGGGCCAACTCACCGATGTCTTGACGCATCTCGGTACGCTTCTGGCCATTCTCATCTACTTCTGGCGCGACGTCTGGCACATCACCCGCGGCGCGCTCGAGCTGTTCAAGGGCAAGGTCACCGAGGAGGGCAAGCTCGCCATCTATATCGTGCTCGCCACCATCCCGGCCGTCGCCTTCGGATTCGTCCTCAAGAAGTTCGGCTATGCCGATCTCGAGCGCAACGTCGCCATCGTCGCCTGGAACACGATCCTCTACGGCATTCTCATGCTGATCGCCGACATGGTCGGTCCGCAGGAGCGGACCATCCAGAACATGACGCTGGGGTCCGCGTTGATCATCGGCACGGCGCAAGCGCTCGCCTTGATCCCGGGCACCAGCCGCTCCGGCGTCACCATGACGGCCGGCAGGTTCTTGGGGTTCACCCGCCCGGACTGCGCGCGCTTCTCGTTCCTGCTCGGCATTCCCGCCACGGCCGGCGCCATCGTGTTCTCGATCGGCGATGCGCTGGAGAGCGGCGGCAAGGTCACGCAGGATCAGCTGCTATGCGCGGCGCTGACCTTCGTCGCCGGCATTCTCGCCATCGCCTTCCTCATGAACTTGCTCAAGCGCATCAGCTTCCTGCCCTTCGTGCTCTATCGCATGGTGCTGGGAGGCTTCTTGCTGGTCTTGCTCTACAGCTGAACGCTTACGGCTGGGGACGGTAGATCGAGAACTGCCCACGCGGGCGGAACTGCTCTAGATAGCCGGGCACCACCGCAGCGATCGCCACCGGCTCGATACCGAGACCTTCCAGCGTGTGCCCGCTGCGCTTTGCGGTGTCGCTCACCACATTATCGCTCTCGAGCAGCCGCACCTGGTCGGTGGTGAGCGGCGGCGTCGGCAGCATCTGCAAGAAGAAGCCTTGCAGTTTGGCGAGCCAGAACGGTTCGGGCACGAGCAGCCGCTTGCGCATCGTGTAGTCGAGCACGCGTTGCATCACCTGTTTCAAAGTCAGCACCTCGGGCCCGCCCAGCTCGTAAGTCGCGCTGGGAACGGTCTCGCCCGTGAGGCCGGCGATCACCGCCTTGGCCACGTCGCCGGCGAAGACCGGCTCCAATTGCGTCTTGCCGCCGCCGATCAGCGGCAGCGCCGGCGTGATGCGCGCGAGTGCCGCAAAGCGGTTGAAGAAATCGTCCTCCGGCCCGAACACGATGGATGGCCGCAGAATGACGGCGTCGGCATAGACCGATTTCACCGCGTGCTCCCCGGCGGCCTTGCTGCGCGCATAGACCGAGAGCGCGTCGGCACTCGCGCCGATCGCCGACACATGCACCAGCGCGCGGGCGCCGGCCGCTCTCGCCGCCTCGGCGACATGCCGCGCACCCTCGTCCTGCACCGATTTGAAGCTCTGCTTGCCGGACGGAAACAAGATGCCCACCAGGTTGACGACGGCATCGGCGCCGTCGGCGGCCGCGAGCAGCGAATCGGCAAAGCGCACATTGGCCTGCACGGCATTGATCTGGCCGACGCCGCCGAGCGGCTGAAGGTGACCGGCGAGCTCGGGACGCCTGACAGCGATCCGCATGCGCGCCCCGGTCTTGGCGATGGCGCGCACCACATGCCGGCCGATGAAGCCCGAGCCGCCATAGATGGTGACGAGTGACCTGTTGTTGAGTGTTATTGCCACGTCCGTGTTCCTGGTCCCCGCTCTTCGCATCCGCAGCAATACACGAGGCAGCCGAACCCTGTGAAGCGCCGCCTGCTGATTGACTTTGCGGGATGCCAATCGTACTTGAGGCTCATTAAGCCCAGGTGGCGGAACTGGTAGACGCGCTAGCTTCAGGTGCTAGTGCCCGAAAGGGCGTGGAAGTTCGAGTCTTCTCCTGGGCACCATTCCCGCTTTTTTAAGCGCCTCGCGGTAAGAATGCGGCCGTAAGGAGCGCTTCGATCTTGAGCCAGCCACCGATTATCGAGCTTTACAAAGGCGATCTGCCGCCCGGCCGCCTCACCGGCCGGTCAATCGCCATCGACACCGAGACGATGGGGCTCGACCCCCATCGCGACCGGCTATGCCTGGTGCAGATCTCGGAAGGCGACGGCAGCGCGGTGATGGTGCAGCTCGCCGGGAGCTACGACGCACCCGAGCTGAAGCGCCTGCTTGCCGACGAGAGCGTGCTCAAGATCTTCCATTTCGGCCGCTTCGATATGGCCGTGCTCAAGCATTATTTCGGGGTGATGCCGCGTCCGGTGTATTGCACCAAGGTGGCCTCCAAGTTCGCTCGCACCTTCACCGACCGCCACGGCCTCAAGGATCTCTGCAAGGAGCTGCTCGGCATCGAGCTGTCGAAACAACAGCAATCCTCCGATTGGGGGGCCGCCGAACTGTCCCAGGAGCAACTCAATTATGCCGCGAGCGACGTGTTGCATCTGCATGCGCTAAGGGAGAAACTTGACGCCATGCTGAGGCGCGAAGGGCGCGAGGGGCTAGCCCGCGCCTGCTTCGAGTTTCTGCCGACCCGGGCCGAGCTCGATCTCCGGGGATGGTCCGAGATCGATCCTTTTGCCCATTAGGGGCGGAAAAGGGGCTTTTCCGGCCCGAGCTGGCGTCGCAATGTCATCAAAGTCCTGCGGCTAGCTTGTGCTGGGCGCGGAGCGCGCCTGACTTGAGTCGTGGCAGGGAAGATGGCGGTTGGCACTGAACTGATGGCGAGCGGCGGGCGGTATCGTATCCGCACCGAAGACGAGCGCGCGCGCGCCTTTCGCAGCGCCGCACGTCATAGCCGCTACGTGGCCTTCCTGCGCAAGGGCCTCCCGGTCATCGCCGTGCTCGTGCTCGCCTCCTATTTCATCACCTCGAAATTGAGCGTCAGCGTCGGCGATATGACCGCGAGCATCGACGGCATCGAGGTGTCCGACGGCAATCTGCGCATGACCAATCCCAAGCTCGAGGGCGCCGACAAGAAGAACGGAAAATATCGCATCGGCGCCGAATATGCCGATCAGGACATGAAGGCCCCGAGCCGAATCAAGCTTCATGCCATGACCGCCGAACTCAACACGGCCGACGGAGCCTGGTCGCGCATGAACGCCGACCGCGGCCTTTTCAACAACCGCACCGAGAAGCTGGTGATGATGGACAAAATCGCCGTCAGCACGAGCTCGGGCATCACCGGTGAGCTGAAGCGCGCGTCGCTCGAGATGAAGGGCCAGACGCTTCGATCGCATCAGCCGGTCTGGTTCACCATGGATCGCGGCACCGTCAAAGCGAACGCGCTGACCTTCATCTCGGCCAGCAGCACGCTGACCTTCCGCGGCAAGGTCCGCGTGCATCTGATCAAGCAAGCGAAGGATGACAACGCGGAGAAGAAGCCGCCGAAGGCCGAGGCCGAAGCCCCGACTGTGGTTCCGCCGCTGCCGGAAGCGACCGGCCCCGTTTCCGCGAGCACGGGGACTGTGCCGGCTGTGAGCCAATGAGCAGCAACTTTCACCTCGGAATCCTGACTCTGATGGCCGCGCTGGTGCTCGCGCCGCCGCCGCTTGCCGCGCAGACCATGACCAACACGTTCGGCGGATTGTCGGAGAACTCGAACGAGCCGATCGATATCGAGTCCGATCTGCTCGTGGTGCACGACAAACAGAAATACGCAACCTTCTCGGGCAACGTGAAGGCCGTGCAAGGCACGACCACGCTGCGCGCCAAGGAGCTGGTGGTCCACTATGTCGGCGGCGACAAGCTCGCCCCCGGCGAAAAGAAAGATGAGGTCCAGGCGCCCGCCGAGACCAAGGTCGCTGATGCGCAAGGCGCGGCCGCCTCGGCGCCGGTGGCCGGCAAAGCCGGGGACGGTACCAAGCCGAACCAGGGCGACACGCAGATCACCAAGATCGAGGCCAAGGGCGACGTCATCATCAACAGCAAGGACGACCAGACCACCACGAGCGACTGGGCGGTGTACGACTTACCGACGCAGCTGGTAACCGTCGGTGGCAATGTGGTGTTAACGCAAGGCAAGAATGTGCTAAAGGGGGACCGGCTCGTCATCGATCTGAAGACGGGCGAGAGCCGGTTCGACAACACGGGCAATACCGCCGCCGGCGGCCGTATCCGCGCGCTGTTCATGCCGAAGAAGGATGGCGCGGGGGGTGCCAAGCCGGGCGACGCCAAATCGGGCGGAGCCGAGCCGGGCGATGCGAAGTCTGGCGGCGCGACGGCCAAGCACGAGGCGGAGACCGGCTCGAAGCCTGACACGGACGCAAGCGATAAGGCCGAGAAGGATGATAGCTGGAACGCCCAGGATCCGTTCATCCCGGAGATACGCCCGTAGCCATTCAGAGCTTCGTCGAATATTAACCGGGCGACGCTTCAACTAGGAGCGGAAGGGGTAGTGGGCAAATTGCTGTCTTTCCCAGGCCGCCGGTCAGTCGCCGCACAAGGAGACGGATCCCCCGCGCATGCCGCGAAGCGTGCGCCCGCCGGGGACGTCGATCCGGCTCTCGCTGGCCGGCTCATCGTCACCAAGGTGGTAAAGAGTTTCAAGAAACGTACCGTCGTCCGCGGCGTAAGCCTCGAGCTGCGGCGCGGCGAGGCGGTAGGGCTGCTCGGTCCGAACGGGGCCGGCAAGACCACCGTGTTCTATATGATCACCGGGCTCATTCCCGCCGACGAAGGCTCGATCAAGATCGACGGCCGCGACGTGACCAAGTTGCCGATGTATCGCCGCGCGCGGCTCGGCATCGGCTATCTGCCGCAGGAAGCCTCGATCTTCCGGGGCCTCACGGTCGCGGACAACATCCTTGCCGTGTTGGAGACGGTCGAGCCGAACAAGCACGAGCGCCAGGCACAGCTCGATGCGCTGCTCGAAGAGTTCCGCATCACCCGCCTCAGAACCTCGCCGGCCATGCGGCTCTCGGGCGGCGAGCGCCGCCGCGTCGAGATTGCCCGGGCGCTGGCCACGCGTCCGTCATTCATGCTGCTCGACGAGCCGTTCGCCGGTATCGATCCGATCGCGGTTAACGATATTCGCGCCCTGGTGCGGCATTTGACCCAGCGCGGAATCGGCGTGCTGATCACCGATCACAATGTGCGCGAAACCCTGGACCTGGTTAGCCGCGCCTATATCATTCACGACGGCATGGTGCTGACCCATGGCACCGCGCACGAAATTATTAACAACGAGGAAGTTCGGCGCGTCTATCTCGGCGATCAGTTCAGGATTTGATGTTTCTGGCCGTGTATTAGTTCGACAATGGCAATCACGACAAAGCTAGAACTCCGCCAGAGCCACAGTCTGGTTATGACGCCACAACTGCAGCAGGCGATCAAGCTGCTGCAGCTTTCGAACATGGAGCTTGCTACCTTCGTCGAGGCGGAGCTTGAGCGCAACCCGCTGCTGGAGCGCGCCGACACGGAAGAAGCCGGCGGTGCGGCGCCGGAGGCTACCGCCGAGCCGCTGACGGCGTCCGCTAAGGAGGAGGCGGACGGCGAGGCGACGAGCGTCACCGGCGAAAGCGATGCGGCTGAAGGCGACGACGGCGAAGGAGTCGATCTCGATTCCGGCTCGAGCCGCAGCGAGGATCTCGATGCCGAGCCGCAAGACGTGTTTCCCGACGCCGAAAGCTTCTCTCCCGGCGCGCTGAAAGACTCTGGCTGGGCCACGCTCGGTCAAGGCTCGCGCTCCAACCTCGACGAAGAGTCCAATCTCGAGGCCTATGTCGCCGAGGAGCGGACCCTGAGAAACCATCTCACCGAGCAGCTCGTGCTTGCCTTCGCCGATCCCGCCCAGCGGCTGATTGGCCATCACCTCATCGACATGACCGACGAGGCCGGCTACTTGCGCGGTGACCTGGAGAGCGTCGCTGAGCTGCTCGGCGCGCCGCTGGAGCTGGTCGAGGAGACGCTCGAGGTGATGCAAGGCTTCGAGCCCTGCGGCGTTTTCGCCCGCGACTTGTGTGAATGTCTGATGCTGCAGCTGAAGGAGCGGGACCGCTGCGACCCGGCAATGGCGGCGCTGGTGCAGAACCTGCAATTGCTCGCGGTGCATGATCTCGCGGCCTTGAAGCGCGCGGCGCGCGTTTCCGACGAAGACCTCATGGACATGATCCAGGAGGTGAAGCGGCTCAATCCGAAACCCGGGTTGAAATACGGCTCCGCGCCGTCGCAGCCCATCGTGCCCGACGTGCTGGTGCGCGCGCTTCCCGACGGCAGCTTCTATGTCGAGCTGAACAGCGAGACGCTGCCCCGCGTGCTGATCAACCAGTCCTATTACGCGACGGTCTGCAAATCGGCGACACGCAAAGAGGACAAGAGCTATCTCGTCGACTGCCTGCAAACGGCAAACTGGCTGGTCAAGAGTCTCGATCAGCGCGCTCGCACGATCCTCAAAGTCGCGCAAGAGATCGTGCGGCAGCAGGATGGATTTCTCACTTATGGGGTGCGGCATCTCCGGCCGCTCAACCTCAAGACCGTGGCCGACGCCATCTCCATGCATGAATCGACGGTAAGCCGCGTCACCGCCAACAAATACATGGCCACCAATCGCGGCCTGTTCGAGCTGAAATATTTCTTCACCTCGGCGATCGCGGCGACCAGCGAAGGCGACGCGCATTCGTCCGAAGCCGTGCGCGACCGCATCCGGTCCATGATCGAGGCCGAGCCCGCAAGCGACGTGCTCTCCGACGACAAGATCGTAGAAAAATTGAAAGGCGACGGCGTCGATATCGCTCGCCGCACGGTTGCGAAATACCGCGAAGCGCTACGAATCCCCTCTTCGGTGCAACGCCGGCGGCTGAAGCGCATGGCCCAGGGCGCGAGCCTGTAACCGAGTCTTAAGCGCTTGGTCAGCATGGAGAATCATGTAAAGGGCCGGTGGCGAAATAGATGGTTTGACACCCCAAGGGGAGCGGTCTAGCTTCCGCGCTCGCGGTGGGAGGCCGACCGGAGGTCGGGCCTAAGGCGCGTTAGCTCAGGCCTTGGCGAAGATCGGCCCCGCAACAAGCGGCAGGTGCCCCGGGAATCGCGGTGGAAAAGGGCCATTCGACAGTCTTCCGCGGGCGATGACGATACAAGTTACCGGAAAGAATTTGGACGTCGGTGAGGCGTTACGCAGTTACGTCCAGGAACGCGTAGTGCACACGGTCGAGAAGTTCATGGGGCGCGAGCCTTCGGGGCATGTGCGGATCGAGAAGGAGCACGGCGAGTTCCGGACCAACTGCACGATCCATTTGTGGCAAGGCATGAGCCTCGAAGCCCATGGGGTCGCGGCCGATGCCTATCAAAGCGCCGATCGTGCTTGCGAGCGGCTCGAGAAGCGGGTGCGGCGCCACAAGCGTCGAGTGAAGCGGCATGGCGGCGGCGAGACGCCGCGAAAACAGACCCCTGCGACCGATTATGTCATTCAGGCGTTGGCAGAGGGGCAAGAGGAACGCGATGACGACAATCCCGTTATTATTGCCGAAGCCGAAAGCCCCTTGCACGAAATGGCAGTGAGTGATGCGGTGATGCAGATGGATTTGTCGGACCGGCCGTTTGTTGTGTTTCGCAACGCGAGCCACGGAGAGATCAACGTGGTCTACCGGCGCGACGACGGCAATATCGGCTGGATTGATCCTGCAACCAAGAAGGCGCGCAAGCGGCGTTAGGCGAAGTCCTCGCCCTGTCGCGCCCGTTTGTCTGAGGGGTTGGCATGATGCATCTGAGCAGTTTCATCTCCCCCGATTCGGTGGTTCCCTCGCTGAAGGCGAAGACCAAGAAGCAACTCCTGCAGGAGCTGTCGGCGCGCGCCTCCCGTCTCACCGGGCTTCCGGAGCGTGACATCTTCGACGTGCTGCTCCAGCGCGAGCGGCTGGGCTCGACCGGGCTCGGCCAGGGTATCGCCATTCCCCACGGCAAGCTCGCGGGGCTAAAGCGCATCGTCGGCATCTTCGCCCGGCTTGCCGAGCCGATCGATTTCGACGCGGTGGATGGCGAGAAGGTCGATATCGTGTTCCTGCTGCTCGCGCCTGAAGGGGCGGGAGCCGATCACCTCAAGGCGCTCGCCCGCATCTCGCGGATGTTGCGCGAGGGCAGCGCCGTCGACAAGCTCCGCGCCTCGAAGGACGCCGCCGCGCTCTACGCCGTGCTGATCGAGGAAGAGGCCTCCTCCCACGCCGCTTAGCGCGGCGCGAGTTCGGTGATCAGCTCGATCGTCGCCTTGGCCATTGCGTCGAAGCCCTCGACGCTGAACTGATTCATCGAGGCGAACACGCCGACGCCGCGCGCCGGCGCGAAGGCGACGAAGCTGAACTACTACGGCGAGGGCAGACGAGGGAACGTCAGTGCACGCTGACCGGCACCAGGTCGTTTTCGATGGCGTTGGCGATGGCCGCGGTGCGGCTGTCGGTGAGCGCGAGCGGGGTTCCGTCCGCGCCGAGCACGGCAAACAAATCGATGCCCTTCGGCGCCTCGGAGAGCGCAGGGAACAACCTCTCGGCAGCATCGTGGTCGAGCTGCTTGATATAGGCAACTTCTCCGTCGCCAAGTTGCGCGAACTCGCTCCGCGTCATGGGAGAGCGCGCCAGGCGATCTTCTTTTTCATTTTCGAACTCATTCATCTCTCGTCTCGTCCTCCTTTGGAGGTGATGACTTAAGTTACGTGGGAGACCAAGTTAAAGTTTCAATCGGCCGCGGCAATGCCGACTTTCAGCACGCGCTTCTCCTTGCGCGGGCGAACCAGCTCGACGGCAAGCAGTCCTTCATTCAGCTCCGCTCCACGCACCTCGACGCCGCTCGCGAGGAGAAAGGTCCGTTTGAACTGGCGCGCCGCGATGCCGCGATGGAGATAGTCCTTGGCTGCATCGTCATGCTGCCTGCCGCGAATGGTCAGCGCACCGCTCTCGATCGACACTTCGAGCTCATCCAGGCTGAAACCCGCCACGGCAAGGGTGATGCGCAGAGCCTCCGGCTCGCTCTCGTTGCCATGCAACAATTCGATGTTGTAGGGCGGATAACCGGCGTCGCCCAGCCTCGCCGTGCCGTTCGGTGCGCGCGGCGCTGGCGAGCTCAACCAGAGACTGCCATCGAGGAGTGCCATGCGCGACATCGAGCGTAAGCCCTTTCGGGATAAGCGGCTGCGCCGTGCCGGGTGCGTCGTCGAGGCCCTGCCGGCGCCTCAAGAGGGCTGGCCCAGCCCGCAGCGGCACTGAGCCCTTCAAACCGACATGGCATATGGGGAATTGCCGAGCAAATTCAAGCAGAGCGCGGCGTGCTCACCGAACGTGTTTGGCTTCTATCGCGCGCGTCGGCGTTGCTCTAAGCTCCCGCGCGATGATCTGGCATGTCAGTTCCAAGGACGGCAGCGATGCCAATGACGGCCGCGCCGCCGCGACGGCCTTCAAGACCGTCTCCCGCGCGGTCGAAGCCGCCAAGGCGGGCGATACTATTCTGATCGCGCCAGGCGCTTACGACCAGGATCTCGGTGCGCGCGTCGGCCTCGCGCGCACCGGAAATATCGTGGTCCTGGTGGCCGGCGGTCACTAGCGCGCAGATGCGCTAGGCGGCCTCAGCCGCCGCGCCGATCGGCAACGCATCATCCTGCTCGCTCTTTGGCGCCCCGAGCATCAGCGCGCGGAACTCCGCCGTGCCGACGGTGCGCGCGATCTCCCTGCAAGCAAAGAATGGAACCAGGGCGATGCACATGATGGCGCCGATGGCCAGCGCGCCGACCAGTCCGCCACCGCCGATCTGCGGGATGCTCTCGGCAGCGCTCTTGCCGTGGTACACCCCGACTGCGGTTTCCTCGGCGATGTAGGACAGTATCAACAGCGCTGAGAAGGCGATCGATTTGAAGGCGATGGGATAGATCAGTGGCTTGTCGTCGAGGCGGTTGGCAAATCCAAAGGCCTCCGCGACCAGCATGATTTTGGCGAGGATCAGCGCGTTCAGCATGGCCAGACCGTAAAACGTGAAGCTGATCTGATGGCTCGCCAGCACGGTCCATTCGTGCAGCAGGAACACGGAGAACACGAGCCAGAGATAGGCGAAGATGGCGAGAAACTTCCTAAGCTCGGCATAGAACCGCGTTTTCAAGCTCGGCTTCGCGGCTCGCATCTCGCTTGCCGCGGGCTCGGCGATAGCCGCCTCGCTCGCTTCGCTGGTTGCGAGATACTCAGCGTCTTGCGTTATCGGTTGCTGTGCCCGCGCCGGCGCGACGGCGGGCGACGCGCCGAGATCGCAGACGCTGCGCACCGGTTTCCACGATTCGAAGCCGGGCTTCCACAGCAGGTCGTCCTTGCGCAAGCCCCCGCGCTCGGCAAGCAGGAGCAATTCGCGGTCGCCGAGCGGACCCCATTGCTGATCCCCGCGCGATAGATACCAGGATGCTGCACTCTGCTCGGCTTCGCCGGCGAATTGACGCTCTTGCATGATGGGCCCCCGCCACAACACTCCCCAGCGGTCAGGCTAGCGCATAGCACGGAGGCGGTCGAGCAGGTACGCGGCAAGCGCGGAACACCGGGCTTTTTCCGTGTCTCCGTGCGTCAAAAGCATCCTTGCGTTTTGCCGTAAGATACCGAACACAATCCCGACCATTTCTCTCTATCAGGCTCAGCAATGTGCGGAATCGTCGGGATCTGGCGGCACGATGGCGGCGAAGCGGATCGATCGGCGATTGGCTTGATGCTGGCGCCCATCGCGCATCGCGGTCCCGACGGCGAGGGCGTGTGGCAAGAGGGACGCGTCGCCTTCGGTCACCGGCGGCTTTCGATCATCGACCTGACGGAAGCCTCCAGCCAGCCCATGCGCACGCCGGATGGCACCGGTGTCCTCGCCTATAACGGAGAAATTTACAACCATCGCGAACTCCGCCGCGACCTGGAGCGGGAGGGCGTGCAATTTCGCAGCTCGGGCGATACCGAGGTTCTCCTTCAGGCCCTCCACCGTTGGGGTCCCGACCGAACCATCGCCCGCCTCAACGGCATGTTCGCCTTCGCCTATTTCGATACGCGCGACGGCGCGTTGTGGCTTGGCCGCGACAAGCTCGGCATCAAGCCGTTGGTGGTCGCCGATACTGGCGCCGAGTTCATCTTTGCGTCGGAAGCCAAGGCGCTCATCGCGCATCCCCGCATGGCGCGCCGGGCCGATCGTTACGCATTGGCCAGATGGCTTCTCGCCTCGGGGCGCGGGCTGCGTCGAATGCTGTTCGAGGGAATCGACGATCTCGATCCCGGCTCGTTGTGGAAAGTGACGGCAAGCGGAATCGAGAAGCGTACGTATTTCGAACCTATCACTGCCGTCGATCTCGACCGCCTGGTCGCCGCTTCGCGCGAAGACCCGGCGCAATTCGTCGGCGAATTTCGCGACCGGCTGCGACGGAGCGTTACCCTTCACCTGTTGAGCGATGTGCCTCTCGCCGCCATGTGCAGTGGCGGCGTCGATTCAAGTCTGATCGCGGCTTATGCCAAGGACCAGATCCCCGGGATCGAGGGCTACGTCGCCGATGTCCAGTGGCCGTCCGGGGAAGGCAACCAGGCCGAGCGCGTCGGCCGCCACCTCGGAGTTCCGATCCGCCGTATTGTCATCGATCAGGCCCGCTTTCTCAGGCTGTGGCCCTACACCGTGTGGCACTCCGACAATCCATCGCTGAACCCGAGCGATACGGCGTTGCTTGCGGTCGTTCAGGCCTGCCGCGACGACGGGATCAAGGTGCTGTTGACCGGAGAGGGATCCGACGAACTGTTCGGTGGCTATCCCTGGCAAGAGAAGACCTACAATTTCTGGCGCCGCCTCGACTCATGGCGGCACTATTTCTTTCCCGACCGCCACATGGAGAAAGGGCTACGCCTCGCGCCGTTTGCGCGGACGATTGTGCCTCAGCTCAACCGGATGACGGTGGCCCTGGAGAGCGAGCGGACTCTACTGCCCCGACGCCTCATGAAACGCTTGGCTCCAATCGAGTCTCGCGCCGACCGAGCTTTCCTCGCGCGGTGTCTGTTTAGCTTGCACGATCATTTGTCGTGGATCCTGCACCGCCACGACCGGATCGGCATGGCGGCTTCGATGGAAATGCGGGTTCCGTTCCTCGAGAACGACTTGATCGACTTTGGCTTGCATCTGCCAAGGCGAGCCAAGCTGCACCGCAACACCGGCAAATGGCTGGTCAAACAAGCGGCCACCGAGGTGCTACCCCCCGATGTCGTCTTTGCGCGCAAGAAGGGCTTTCCGTTCCCGACCGCATACGCGCTGGGGACAGAGCGGCTGCTCGCCGGCGGCATGCTCGCCGAATTCATGCGATGGCCGGCGGTAAACACCGAGGAGATCGCTGAACTAGCGCGCAGCGACGGCGGCCTTCTGTTCCACCTGGTCGGCCTCGAATTGTGGTTTCGGCTGTATTTCGGCGGAGAAGCCGCCGATGCGCTGGGCGACGCGCTTATGGGGCTGGCCGACGACGCCACGCGGACGCTTGCGAACATGTCGCCGCGCCAACGCAAGGCGGAGGAACTCCGATGAGGCTTCGAGCCGTCTCGCTCCTAGCCTTCTGCGAACTTTCTTGCGCGACCTTGCGCTTTGACGTCGCGAACGAAAGCCAGCGACGCAAGCTTGCGCCCGAACCCCGCCGCCTGCTCCGACGAGACTTGGCTGATCAGGGCCTGCACGGCTTCCTCGTCGTACTTCTTGCTGCTGCCTTGCGTGATGAAGCGTTTCACCTGGCCTCTGCGTATGCCGAGGGTGCTCTTCAGCACATCGGGCGTGAGCTTGCCCCGCTCGGCGCGGATATGGAATTGGAAGCTTTGATTGCGCGCGCGATAGGCCTCCTCCAGCGGCTTCACGCCGGCGAGTATGATGAGGATGATCGCGGTGGAGGCAATGCCGGCGAAATAGAGGCCGCCGCCAATGGCCAGCCCGATCGCCGCCACAGTCCAAATGCTCACGGCGGTGGTCAGCCCGCGCACCACCGAGCCGCACAGCAAGATCGAACCCGCGCCTAGGAAGCCGTTCCCGGACACGACCTGCGCCGCGACGCGCGAGGGATCGAGGATCACGTGCTCGTTGAGCACGCCTTGGAAGCCATAGGCCGAGACGACCATGACCAGACAGGCACCGACGCAAACCACCATATGCGTGCGAATTCCCGCCGCCCACGGCAAGCGCTCGCGTTCAAAGCCGATGAAGCTGCCGAGAGCTGCGGCAAGCACAAGGCGCACGGCAATTTCGCAGTCAGGTAAGCATCGCAATCCCTCCGGCGGTTGATGAGGTTTGCAGATGGAGTCCTCGACTTCCAGGCACGGCGTTTCAAAGCGTCCCGGAGTCGCGAATGATCGCTCTTGGCGACACGTCAGGTGGAATGATCGTTTTTAACCGCGGCTCATTCCCCTCCCAACTTTCACGGCAAGGCTCCTGACTTGACAGGAAACGGCCTGCCCGTCATTCTCCATTAACTAGATAATATAAGTAGTGTATAGTTTGGAGGGTTGAGATGCAGATGAGCGATACCATCACCGCTATCTTGGCCTGCGCGTCATTCGCCTTTCTCGTGGCGATTATCATCGGGGTTTTCTAGCCGCGCCGTCGTTCGCCAAGAGATGGTTAAACCTAAGGCACCTTGCTGCAAGAGGGATCGCAGTATTTATGACAATCCCCACCGAGCCGATCATCTATTCGTCTAATTTTGCCTGTCTAGCGCCTCGCGTGGCTAGTGTGTCGCAGGGAATTACATTCTAGCAAGTATCAACT
>Ga0157375_10001011_pt1 | contig 24333 bp, 26 predicted proteins | sample M35metaG_FD_115311 | JGI IMG/M metagenome (GOLD analysis project Ga0157375, IMG submission 115311) | Miscanthus rhizosphere microbial communities from Kellogg Biological Station, Michigan, USA - M3-5 metaG | ecosystem: Host-associated > Plants > Roots > Rhizosphere > Soil | place: USA: Michigan... | reverse complement strand
TCCGCCGTGCTCGATCGCGTTGACGATCAGGTTGTCGATCGCCTGCGCCAGCCGGCAGCGGTCGCCGAGGGCCACCGCCCCGGCCGGACGCGGGCCCAGCACCAGGGAGCCGCCGCCGAGGGCCGCCCGGGAGCGCCAGCGCGCGACCGCCGAGACGAGCAGGGCGTCGAGGTCGACCGGCACCCGCACCGGCGCCGCGGGGTCGCCGTTGATCTCCCGCTCGAGCCGCTCCAAAGCCGTCGCCGCCAGCTGCAGCGAGCCCTCCACCGGGGCGGCCAGCGGCTGCCGTGCCGGCGGCCCCGCGAGCGCCAGCGCCTGCAGCGGGCGGCGCAGCTCGTGCACCGCTTCGTTGAGGGCCGCCCGCCGGCGTCCCGCGAACAGCTCGCGGGCGGCCATCGCCACCGCCAGGGCCACTCCCAGCGGCCAGGCCGCGGCGACCTCGCCGAACCCCGGCATCACCGCCGACCCGTCGCGTCAGTCCCCGATCGCATGGGACGCCAAGTTCGCTGCGCCGACTTCTCTCCCCCGCCCGACCACGGCTAGAAGGGGAGAAGGCGCACCCGCCTACTCAAAGCGGTCTCGGCCAGGCGCCTCGAGCGGCGGGTGCATGGATAAGACCTGCTTATCAGTAAAACGGGTTCACATGTTCCTTCGAGCGGTCGCGGCAGCGATGCGTCGCACCGGCTTTTTCGCATTGGAAAAGGCTTTTGACCGCGGAGACGACGGAGCGTTTTGGAATACTTGATTTACAAACCGGAGTGGAAGCCATTCCCCGGCCGCTCCACCGCCGTCCACCCCCGGCCAAAACAGAATCGGAGGAATCCCCCCGTGGCTCAGACCCGCACGTCCCCTGAGGGCATCACTCAGCAGCTCGCCAAGGCCCTCGCCCACCCACTTCGCGTGAGAATCCTGACCTCGCTGCACAAAGGCGTCTCCAGCCCCAACCAGCTCTCGCAGGAACTCGACGAGCCGCTCGGCAACGTCAGCTACCACGTCAAAACCCTGCTCGAGTACGAATGCGTCGAGCTGGTCAAAACGGAGCCGCGCCGTGGCGCCGTCGAGCACTTCTACCGGGCCACCGAGCGCGCTTTCTTCAGCGCCAACGACTGGGAGAAGATCCCGGCCTCGGCTCGCAAGGGCATCTCCGGCTCGATCCTCGAGACCGTCGGCCAGGACGCCACGGAAGCGCTGATCGCCGGCACGGTCGACGCCCGCAGCGACTCCCACATCACCCGCACGCCGCTGAACCTCGACGAGAAGGGCTGGGCCGACGTCACCGCGCTGCTCGCCGACACCCTCGCCAAGGCGCAGGAGATCCAGGCGGAAGCGGCCACCCGCCTCGGCGACGCGAAGGCGGATGCGATCCCCACCAAGCTGGCGATCCTCCACTTCGAGTCGCCGCCGGCAAGCTCGAAGTAACGCACCGCAGCGACCCGGGGCTCAGCCGTCGAGCAGGCGGTAGCCGATGCCCCAGCAGTTGACGACGTAACGGCTGTGCTCCGGGTCCAGTTTTCGCCTCAGGCGGCTTGCGTGCGAGTCCAGGGTCCGGGTCCGGCTCGGCCCGCTGAATCCCCAGACCTCGCGCAGCAGCTCTTCCTTGGAGAAGACGCGGGTCGGGTCGCTGACCAGCACCCGCAGCAGCGCGAACTCTTTCTTCGCCAGCGCCACCTCGCGGGCGCCGACCAGGACCTTGCGCCGCAGCGGGTCGACGACCAGGTCGCCGACCCGGCGCGGGCCGTCGCGCCGGCCCCCGCGGCGGCGCAGCACGGCGCCGATCCGGGCCCGCAGCTCCTCGATCGAGAACGGCTTCGTGACGTAGTCGTCGGCGCCGGCGTCGAGGCCGCGGACGCGGTCGGCGTCGGCGCCGCGGCCGGTCAGGACGATCACCGGCAGCTCCGGGTCGAAGCGCAGCCCCGTCCCGTCGGCGCCGCGGATCTCCCGCAGGACGTCGAGGCCGGAAGCGTCGGGGAGGGAGAGATCGAGCAGGAGCAGGTCCGGCTGGTTGAAGCGGCAGAGACGCAGGGCGTCGGAAGCGCTCGGCGCCGGCAGCACCCCGAAGCGGTCGGCGGCGAGGTGGTCGCAGAGCAGCTCCAGGGTCACGGCGTCGTCCTCGCAGACGACGACGCTGGCGATCTCTTCCCGCTGCGGCAGCACGCACCCCTAAGGGCCGGCCTCGCGGAAGTCTCCCCCCTGACGGGTGGGGAGCTCAAGCACGGCGGCGGCCCCGCGCTGCCGGACCACGCGCCCCGGCGGCACCGCGGTGCGCACCGCGAGGGTGCGGCCGTCGCCGTCGAGGAAGACGAGGTCGAGCGAAAAGCGCATCCCGAAGGTGTGCACGGAGGCGCAGCGCGGGATCAGCAGGCCCTCCCCCGCCCGCTCCCGGGTCAGGCCGGCGAGGCCGAGCAGGCGAGCGCGCGGGCCGATCGCGACGGCAACCCGGCGGCCGTGGACGGAGCGCCGGGGGAGCCGGCGGAGGCGAGCGGCGGTCACGGGGCCCCAATGCCGCCGACGGCGGGCTTTCTCCCCCCGACAGTGCAACCCCCCGTTCAGGCACCGGCCCGAACGCGCACGCGCGTACGATGATCGGCAAGATCATGGACCTGCTCCCGCTGGGCTTGCGGGGTCAGGCTGGCTTCAACTCATGGATAAGAAAACGACCCGCAGAGGGAACTACGAGTCTGGCTCCGACTACGTGCTCGAGTACGGGGAGCTGCGCTTCGCCTTCAACGAGGACGACTTCGGACAGCGGGTCGAGCAGGCCGCGGTGAAGCTCGGCTTCGTCGCCCAGGGCCTCAGCCAGGAGGAGCTCGACGACCTGCTCGACCTCGCCGTCAGCGGCGAGATCGCCGAGCCCAGCTCCCGCCTCGGCGAGCACATCAACGAGAACTGGGAGGACCTGGTCGGCCCGGCCAACCGCAGCCTCGTCCACTGGATCCGCCGCCTCGTCTTCCGCGGCGCCTGGCTCGACCAGCGGGTCAAGGAGGGCGAGCTGGACGTCGTCTTCGACGAGCGCACCCAGACCTTCGGCTACGTGCAGCCGGATCGCAGCTCCGAGCTGATCGAGCTCTCCAAAGAGCCCAGCTGGCGCCGCATCGCCTACCGCCGCTAGGCCGCTGGGACCAAGCGTCTCTGCGCCTACCGGCTCAGGAGCGCTCGAGCGCGGCGACCACGGTGAGCGAGCCGGTGCCGGTGGTGGTGCGGCCGGCGTCGAAGAACGTCTTGGCGGCGTCCGGGTCGTCGTAGGCCTCGCCGAGGCGGGTCAGCGAGTCGACCAGGAGGATCACGTGGTCGCCGCCGGAGGCGCGGGCGACGGCCTGGGCCAGGGCGTCGTCGGCGTGGCGCGGCTGGCCGGCGGCGACGATCTCGGCTTGAGGGGCGTCGCGGCGCCAGTCGGCCAGCTCCTCGGGGCTGGGGTCGACGAGGAGGGCGACCGGGTCGAGGCCCTTGTCGTCGTCGGAGAGGTCGGCGGCGATGCCGCGCAGCAGCGCCGTGCAGGCCTCGCGGCTGTCGGCGGCGAGCAGCGCCTGGCGCCCGGCCGGGGGCAGCAGCAGGCTCTGCAGGGTGACGCCCTGCTTGCCGCGGCGGCCGAAGCGACGGCGTCGGCGCCGGCGGGGTCGCGACGGCGACTCGGCGGCGGCCGACTCGCGCGGCTCCGGCTCGGAGGACCGCGGTGCGGGCTCGGCCTTCGGCTCGGGCTCGCGCCCGGCGGCTGGCTCGTCGTCGCTGCCGGAGCCGTTCGACCGCGAGGACTCGGCGGCGCGGCCGGAGCCGCCCCCACCCTCGCCGCGCGGGCGCGAACGGCGGCGGCGCTGGGGGCGCTCGCGGCGCTGGCCCTCGCCGCGCTCGGCGGAGCCGCCGCCGGGAGCGGGCTCGCCGGCGCCGGAGTCGCCGGCGGCGAGCCGGGCGATCAGCTCGGCCCGCGGCAGCATCCGGTAGCGCTCGACGCCGGCCTCGGCGGCCAGCGCGTGCAGCTCGGCTAGGTGTTTCTTCTCAAGCTCGGCCTTGGTCATCGCAGCGGCAGGTTATTCAACCGGCCGAGGCGGGGTCGATGCCCTCCAGCGCCGCGGCCGCCGGCCAGGCCTCCGCCTCCTTCTTGACCTGCCGCCGCGACCAGCCCAACTCGGCTCCCAGCGCCTCCGCGACCGGGCGCACGGCGGCGACCTCGCGCAGCTGCGGCGCCGCCAGGATTCCGAGGCGGGTGCGGCGCAGGAGCACGTCGCCGACGCAGCGGGCCTGCTCGCGGCGGGCGGCGATCGTCACCTCGGCCAGCAGGTCGGGGCGGCCGGGGACGATCGGCCGGGCCAGCTTCGGGTCCTTCCAGGCCACGTCGAGGACGGCGCGGGCGGCGTGGCCGTAGCGGAAGGCGAGCTGGGCGACGGCCTCCGCGCCGACCCCCTCGGGCGCCTCCAGGTCCTCGACCCGGGCCTCCATCCCGAGGGGGATCTCGGCCGTGTGGCAGGGCGCCGCCCGGCCCTCGCGCTCGACCAGGCGGTCGACGGTCTGCTTCGCCATCCGCCGCCAGGTGGTGAGCTTGCCGCCGGTGATCGTCAGCATCCCCGAGGAGGTCTCGTAGAGCTCCGCCTTGCGGGAGATGTCGACCGACTTGCGCGGGTCGCCGCTGGAGATCAGCGGCCGCACGCCGGCGTAGGCGCCGACCAGGCTGGACTCGGTCAGCGCCGTGCCGAAGAACGAGTTGACCGCCTCCAGCAGGTACTCGACGTCGTCGCCCCCCGGCCGCGGGTGGACGACGTCGCCCTCGAAGTCGTTGTCGGTGGTGCCGACCAGGGTGCGGCCGTACCAGGGCAGCGAGAAGATCATCCGCCCTTCGCCTGCCGGAACGATGCAGGCGGCGCCGCCCATCGGCAGGTCGGCCTGGTCGAGGACCAGGTGGGTGCCGCGGCTGGGCGCGATCCGCGGCACGTCCTCCTCCTCGACCACCTCCTCGGGGCGGATCCGGTCGGCGAAGACGCCGGTGGCGTTGACGACGTGGTCGGCGCGGACCTCGATCCGCTCGCCGGACCCGGCCTCGGTGAAGGCGACGCCGGCCGCCTTGCCGCCGACCGAGAGCACCTCGGTGACCTCGGCCCCGTTCAGCATCACGGCGCCGAACCGCTCCGCCTCGCCGAGCACGGTCAGGACCAGCCGCACGTCGTCGGTCTGGCAGTCGTAGAACATGTAGGCGTCCTTGGGGTCGCGCGGGGCCAGGGCCGGGACCATCTCCAGCACCTCCTCGCGGCCGATCGTGCGGTGGCGGTCGGGCGACCAGTAGAAGTCCTCGTCCTCCTCCTTGGAGGCGCGCAGCTCGCGGCGGCTGCGGCCGACCCGCGTGGTCGCCATCACGTCGTACATGTTCAGGCCGAGGCCGAGTTTGCGGTCGCGCCGCTCCTCGCCGAGGGAGGCGACCAGGAACGGGGTCGGGTAGACGAGGTGGGGCGCGAGCTGGACCATCAGCTGCCGCTCCAGCAGCGCCTCGCGGACCAGGCCGAGGTCGAAGTTCTGCAGGTAGCGGAGGCCGCCGTGGACCATCTTCGAGGAGCGGCTGGAGGTGCCCACGGCGTAGTCGCCGCGCTCGACCAGGGCCACCGAGTAGCCGCGCGAGGCGGCGTCGAGGGCGACGCCGGCGCCGGTGATGCCGCCGCCGATGACGACGACCTCGAAGTGCTGGCCGGCGACGGCCTCGATGGCGGCGGTGCGGGTCAGCATCGGAGCCCCATTCAGTCGAGGAAGGCGATCGTCGCGGCCGCGGGGCGGGGCGGCGCCGGTTTCTCCTGGCGCGGGTAGCCGAGGTGGAGCAGGCCGACGAAGCGCTCGTCAGCGGGCAGGCCGACGGCGGCCCGGCCCTCCTCCCCGCGCAGCAGCCCGGGCGTGCGCCAGTAGCCGGCGAGGCCGCGGGCGTGGGCGGCGAGCAGGACGATGTAGGCGGCGACCGCGGTCGCCTCCAGGTCCTCCTCGCTCTGCACCGGGTCCTCGTCGGCGACGGCGGTGACGACGACCAGGGTCGGGCAGCGGTCGAGCTTGGCGGCGCCCTCGGGGCCGGCGGCGAGCTTCAGCCGGGCCAGCGAGGCGGGGCCGACGACGCGGAAGCGCCAGGGCACGGTGAGGTGGTGGTTGGGCGCCCAGTCGGCGAGCTCGAGCAGCTCTTCGAGCTGCTGCCGGGGCAGCGGCTCCGGCGCGAAGGCCTTGTGGGTGCGGCGGCTGCGTATCGCCGTCTCGACGTCCATCGACACAGTCTCGCGCTTCGCTACAGCCCGTAGCGCCAGCGCATCCAGAGCCGGCGCCCGCCGAGGCCGGCGCCGAACAGTAGGCAGCCGGCGAGGAGGCCGAGCACGGCGGCGCCGACCGGGCTGCTGTCGGAGCCGCGATCGGCGCTCGGCTCGGTCGTCGCCGTCGCTGCTTCCGGCGGCAGCCCCGGGCCGGCCCCCTCCCCGCCTGCGCCCGCTTCGAGGCCGGGAGCCGGCGGCGCGGTCGGGATGCCGGGCGCGGCCTGGCCGGCCCCGACGCCGGCGGCCGGAGCGCCGGCGCCGGCCGTGCCCGAGCCGCCGGCGCCGGGCGCCGCCCCGGAGGCGCCGGGCGCGGCGGTCGGAGGCACCGGCGGGGGCGCTTCCCGACCGGAGGCCCCGGGCGTGAGCAGGCTCGGGTCGACGCCGCCGCTCTCGGCCTTGCCCGCGGTCGGCTGCGGCTGGCGCGGCGGCACCTGCACCGGGAATGATTGGCCGGCGGCCGCGACCAGGACCTGGCCGGTGACCCAGATCGGCGTCTGGTCGCTCGACTTCGAGTAGCGGTAGTGGCCGTCGGCCTGCTGCTGGGCGGCGAGGTAGTCGGGGGCGCTGGCGCCGCCGCGGCGGAAGGAGCCTGGATCGCCGCCGGCGGCGAGGATGCCCTGGATCGCCCAGGCGGTCGACTGGGTGTTGACGGCGCCGTTGCCGCCGAGCGGGAAGCCGCCGCCGGGGCGCTGGCCCTGGCGCAGGAAAGAGAGGCCGCGGCGGACCGCCTTCGAGCCGCTGGAGAGCGCCTGCATCGCCGCGCCGGTGCCGTCGGCGGTGCTGGGCGAGCCCGGCAGGTCGCCCCAGCCGCCGTCGTCGTTCTGGGCCCCCCGCAGCCAGTCCAGGGTCGGCGCCAGGGCATTGCCGGCGCCGGCCGCGCGCAGGGCGATGGCGGCGAAGGCGGTCGAGCCGGGCCAGCCTTCGTAGGAGCCGTTGCCGCGCCGCTTCGCCAGCAGCCGCGCGACCATGTTGGCGCCGCCGAAGTCGTGCGGGTCGACGCCCGCCCCCTCGAGCGCGAGGATCGTGCGGGCGAGGTCGCCGGGGCTCTTGAGCTCGCCGACGTGGCCGCGCAGGTAGTCGACCGGGGTGCGGCCGGCGGCGCCGAGGTCGAGCGGGTTGCGGCCGGCCGCCTCGAGCCCGAGCATCGCCCAGCCGGTCATCTCGGCGCCGGAGTCGTCGCCGGGCGCGGCCCCGTAGCCGCCGTCGGCGTTCTGCTGGGCGGCGAGCCAGCCGGCGGCGCGGGCGACGTCGGCGGAGGCGGAGGCGGCGCGGGCCGGGGCCGCGGTGGCGAAGGCGACGGCGAGCAGCAGCAGGGCGGCGACGCCGCCGCCGCGCAGACCGGGCGCCAGGCGGCTGCCGCGGGCGTCCGGGGGGGCGGCTCCCCCGCCCCGGCTCCACTCGAAGCGCTCGCGGAAGCGGATCAGCATCCGCACCATCGCCGGCCCGGCGAGCAGGGCGAAGACGACGTTGCCCCCCGCGTGGGCGAGTTCGAAGGGGATCGCCCGCGCCGTCAGCACCCCAAAGCGCTCCAGCGACAGATCCCCCCCGTAGGTCGCCATCAGGGAGAAGTTGAGCAGGGCGCCGTAGGCGATGCCGGCGAAGCCGCAGGCGGCGGCGAGGACGAGACGGCTGACGTTGCGGCCGCCCAGGGCCAGCGCCGCTCCCAGCACCCCGCAGAGGCCCCACCCCGCCATCTGCCAGGGCGTCCAGGTCCCCTGGCCGAACCAGAAGTTGGAGACCAGCGCCGCCAGGGCGCCGACCGCGAACCCGGGCGCGGCGCCGAGCGCGTAGCCGGCGAAGATGACGACGTCGGTGGTCGGCTTAACGTTGGGGAAGGCGGCGAAGGCGATCCGGCCGGCGATCGCCAGCGCCGCCAGGACGGCGACCAGGGCGACCACCTGGGCCGGCGGCCGCGAGCGCTCGTACCAGGCGAAGCCGCCGAGGATGACGGCGGCGAGGATGAGGAAGCTGGCCAGCTCCCAGCTCACCTGGCCTCCTCGCGCAGCGCCGCGGCGCCCTGCTCGGGCGTGATCACTCCCGGCAGGTCGAGCACGCGGGCGACCTCGGTGGCGAAGTACCAGCCACCGGAGAGGACCTCGCGGGCCGGCCCCGCGGCGATCGCGGCGCCGTCGCCCAGCAGCACCACGCGCTCGGCGAAGGCGGCCGCGAACTCGACGTCGTGGGTGGCGACGACGACCCCCGCGCCGCGTTCGGCGAGGCGCCCGATCAGCGCCACCAGCTCGTCCTTGCGGGTCCGGTCCATGCCCCGCGTCGGCTCGTCGAGGGCGACCAGGCCCGGCAGCGCCTCGCCCTCCATCTGCCCCGCCAGGGCGATCGCCAGGGCCAGGCGCTGGCGCTCGCCGCCGGAGAGGTCGCGCGGGTCGGCGTCGACCGCGTGCTCGAGGCCGACGACCCGCAGCGCCGCCAGCCCCGCCGCGCCGGGCAGTTCGTCGCCGACCCGCTCGCGGACCAGGTAGTCGCTCGGGTTCTGGGTCAGCAGCGCGATCCCCGCCGGCGCCTCCAGCTTTCCCCGCACCGGCTCGATCAGGCCGGCGGCGCTCTTCAGCAGGGTGCTCTTGCCGGCCCCGTTGCGGCCCATCAGGGCCACCCGCTCGCCGCGGGCGACGCTCACGTCCAGCCCCCGCAGGACGTCGTGGGACTCGTCGTCCCGGCTCAGCTCGACCCAGACCCCACGGGCGCGCAGCGCCGGCTGCGAAGTCCCGGGGCCGGGCTGCTCCCGACCCGCCCGCACCTCCGGGGCCCGCGGCCGGCGTCCGTCCGCTTCGAGCAGGGTCCGGGCCGCGCGGACGCCGACCGGCAGCGGCGCGACGCCGGCCAGCGAGAAGAGGCGCGAGGCGGGCGTCGAGAGCGCCGGTTCGGCCTCGTGGGCCCAGGCGAGGAAAGCCCCCGGGGAGCCGTCGAAGACGACGGCGGCGGCATCCATGGCGACCACGCGGTCGGCCGCCGCCAGGCAGCGCTCGAGCCGGTGTTCGGCGAGGAGGACGGCGACCCCCCACTCCTCGTTGAGCCGGCGCAGGAGCCAGATCAGCTCGTCGCCGGCGACCGGGTCCAGCTGCGAGGTCGGCTCGTCGAGAAGGACCAGGCGCGGGCGGGTGACCAGGGCGGCGGCGAGGGCGACGCGCTGCAGCTCGCCGCCGGAGAGCGAGTCGACGGTGCGGTCGAGCAGGTGCGGGATCGCCAGCGCCAGCGCCACCTCCTCGACCGCGCGGGCGCTGGACGGGGCGGAGTCGCCGCGCATCTCCAGCGGCAGCGCGATCTCGGCCGCGACCGTGGTCGAGACGACCTGGGTCTCGGGATCCTGGGCGACGTAGCCGACGACGCTGGCCAGCTCGCCGGGGCCGGACTCGATCGCGTCGAGGCCGGCGACCGCCACCGAGCCCGAGACCTCGCCGCCGTGGAAGTGCGGGACGAGGCCGCAGGCGGCCTTCAGCAGGGTCGACTTGCCGGAAGCGGAGCGACCAGCGAGCAGCACGAACTCGCCGGGGGAGATCTCCAGCGAGACGTCGGCCAGGGCCGGGGCGCCGGCGCGCGGGTAGGAGTAGCCGAGGCCGGCGATGGCGAGCGCGGGCGCGGCGCCGCGGCGGATCGCCAGCTCAGACATTCGCCGTCTCGACGTCGGCCGCGGTGGGCGGCGCTGCGGCGGCGGGGCCGCGCGGCGGCGGCGCGGGCGCGGGCGCGACCGGCCTCGGCTGGCGCCGCGCCGGCGGCCACCGCAGCGGCGCCAGGCCGCTGGCCGCGACCAGCGCCGCCAGGGCGACGGTGGAGGCGCCGAGGCCGACCGTGACCGTCGGGTAGGCGTCGAAGCCGTCCGCGCCCGCCAGCTTGCCGGCGATCGCCGCCGCCAGAACGAGCGCGGCGGCGAGGTGGAAGCGGCGGTCGAACCGGGACCGGGGCAGGCGGCGCTGGCCGCGGCGCCGGGCCGAGGGCCCGAGGCCGTAGCCGCGCAGCTCGAGCGTGGCGGCGACGTCGACGGCGCGGTCGAGCGAGCCGGCGAGCAGGCGGCGGGCGAGCGGGGCGCGCCCGGCCTCGGCGGCGCCGGGGCCGCGCAGGCGGGCGGCGTCGCGCAGGCGGCCGGCGTCGGCGGCGGCGACCGGGACCAGGCGCGAGACCAGGGTCGCGGTCAGGGCCGAGCGACCGGCGAGCGGCCGCAGCGCCCGCAGGACCCGGTCGGGGTCGACGCAGGAGGAGTAGACGGCGAAGGCGATCATCACCACCACCGCGCGCAGGCCGAAGACGGCGCCGTCGGCGAGCGCCTCGGCGGTGACGTCGACCTGACCCAGCAGCGGCCACTCGCCGAGCCGCGCCAGCACCGTCTCACCGCGGTCGACGACGAGGACGTTGACGATCACGATCGGCAGCGCGATCGCGAGCCCGAGCCGCACCGCGCTCCGCACCGCCCCGCCGGCCCCGGCCAGGCGCCCCGCCAGGGCCGCGGCGAAGCCGACCGCGAACAGCACCGGCGGGCTCGAGTAGAGGAACGCGACCGCGACCAGGGCGCCGAGGTAGGCGACGGCGGCGCCCGGCGAGGCGGCCTGGAGCGGCCGCGGCCGCGGCACGTAGGCAAACGGCGATCTCATCTCACGGCGCCTCCACCGGCAGCGACGTCTCCTTCCCGTCCTCGCTCGCCACCGCGTAATGGTCGCGCAGCCGGGCCGGATCGAGCAGTCCGGCGGCGGCTCGCACGGCGGCTGGCGTCGCCCCCGTGACCAGCCAGACCGGCGGCCCTTCGTAGCGGCGGGTCGCGGCGACGAGGCCGGCGCCGGGGCCGAACGAGGTGGTCGCCTCCCCCTTCGGGTCGAGCCCGACCAGGCGGAAGCCGCCGCCGTCGCGCTCGAAGTCGGCGTAGACGCCGCTTTCCTCCGGCCCACCCTCGACCTGGGCCGCCGCCGGGTCCGAGCGCACCCGCGCCCAGGGCCCGACCAGGACCCGGATCGCGCCGTCGGGGGCGGCGGTCGCGACGGCGACGCCTTCCCGTTCCAGGGCCCGCCGGGTCAGCGCGCAGGCCTCCCCGCCCCCCTCGCACTCGACCGCCACCGGGTGCTCCCTGCCTTCGTAGCCGGCGACGAAGGGCGCCGGCCAGGAGCCGACCACGGCCGGCACGTGGTTGGTCGCCGACCAGTCGCGGTAGTCCCACCAGATCCGCTCGCCGCCGCGCAGCGAGAAGTCGGCGGCGCCGATCGGCGACTCGACGCCGTCGACGTAGAAGAACCAGTCGTAGGGGTCGCCGCCGCGTTCGGCTTCCGCGACCCCGTCGATCGACTGCACGTAGCCGCCGCCGTAGCGGGTGGAGATCTCGGCGCTGCCTTCGAGCACCCGCATCACCGTGTCCGACTCGTCCGCCTCGACCGAGTCGGCGCGCATCGGCACGGCGCCGAATTCACGCGTCACCGTCAGCTTCACCGCGCCGATGCCCGAGCCGGGGCCGAGGCCGCAGCCGGCGGCCGCCAGCGCCGCCAGGAGCAGCGCCGTCGCGACCGCCGTGCCGCGGCTGCGGCTCACTTAGTCGACGGGACCGGGCACGGACTGGCGGCGCAGACGTACACCGGGGCCGCGGGCGCGGGGATGTCCTTGCCGTGGGTGGCGCTGAGGACTTCGTAGTCCGTCGTCGCCGGGCTCAGCGTGATCGTGGCGCTGCCGTCGGCGCCGGTGACGGCACTGGCGGCGCCGCCGATCTTCGCCCCGGCGACCGGCTTGGCCCGGCCTTTTTCGTCGTAGGAGACGACCCGGACCTGGAACGGGACGCCGCTGTCGGCGCTGTCCGGCGCTTCCAGGTCGAGCTCGTTCGGGTACGGATAGGACGGCGCCAGGTCCCAGAGGACTTCGTCGCCGGCTTTCAGCTTGACCGCGTCGCCGCTGACGGTGGCTCCCTTGTGGTTGACCTTCAGGTACCAGGAGGCCTTGCCGCTGACCTTGCTGGAGCCGACCCCGCAGATGCCGAGGCCGAAGTCGAAGGCGTCGGTGATCAGCAGCGGCCGCAGCGCCGCGGTCGACTTCGAGGCCTGCGCCAGCGCCCCCAGCGCGGTCGCACCCTTGATCGTCACCGACTTGCCGCTGCCGGCGGTGCCGGCGCCGAAGCAGCTCGCCTTGGGGCTGGTCTTGACCGCGACCGTGGTCGCCGTCAGGCCCTCTTCGGTCAGGACCTTGCCGCCCTTGCCGACGACGCGGAGGAAGACGAGGGGGTCCATCGCGGGGCTTTTCTTGGGGCCGGCGCTGGCGCTGACGGCGACGGCGGCGAACAGGACGAGAGCCAGCGCGCACGCGGCGACCAGCCGGAATGGGATCAGTCTTGGCATTTAAGCCACCCTTTCCTCGAGGGTTGTCATGGCTGGCCGGGGACAGGTCTCCTGGCTCCCGGGGGCGATCCGCCGCACCTTCCCGGGGGCTCTGTGTCGCCCCCAGTGGCCGGCGCTGGGCGCCAGCGGCTTCTCTTCCCGGTCACAGTGGCGGGACCGCGCCGGCTTCGAACCGGACTTCCCTTGACCACCGACCGTTTACGCGGCGAGTGTATCCGCCGCCGGGACCGGCGGAATTCCATCCTCCGCCCCGCCTCCGGCGAGTTACGATCTCTGAGCGGTAGAGAACCTTGGTGTTTTCGGGAATCGTCCAAGAGCTACGAGGGGGAGAGAGATGAGCAGGGGACTCCGCCGGCAGGCGCCGGCGCTGGCACTCGCGAGCGTGGCCCTGGTCGCCGCGCTCGGCGGCACCGTCTACGCCGCCAAGCAGATCGACGGCAGGACGGTGCGGGTGAGGTCGCTGCCCGGCAACCGCCTGGCGCCGGCCTCGCTGCCGGGGAACCGGCTGGCGCCGGGCACGGTCGCAGCCGACCGCCTCGCCCCGGGGTCGCTGACCGGGGCCCAGGTCGACGCCGGCTCGCTCGGGCAGGTGCCGAGCGCGGTCCACGCCGACTCCGCCGACCGCGCCCGCGACGCCCAGACGGCGCTGAGCGCGGTCAACGCGATCGACGCCAACCGGGTCAACGGCCACGCCGCCGGCTGCGCCGCGGCCACCCGCTTCTTCGCCGGCGCCTGCTGGCAGACCGCGGCCAGCGCCACCGCCGTCCCCGCCCCGGCGGCGGCGCTCGCCTGCGCCACCCAGGGCGGCGAGCTGCCCGCGGCGCTCGCGCTGGCCGCCTTCTCGCAGCAGCCGGGGATCGCCCTGGCCTCCGGGGACGAGTGGACGGGGGACCTCACGAACATTTCAGGAGCGAACAAATACGCGGTGTTTACTGTCTCCTCGACTGGAGTAGTGAGTTCCGATCTCTCCACCGAAACCAGGCACTACCGCTGCGTGATCCCGCTCGTCAGCTGAACCCCCGTGGCCGTGGCGCCGCCGCCCGGACGAGCGCAAATTGCGCGGTCACTATCCTCCCCGGCGATGCAGGGACGCTCGCACCGGGCCGGCCTCCGCGTCGCGGGCCCGCTCGCGACGCTCGTCGCCGTCCTCGCGGTCGCCGCGACCTGCCCCGGCGCCGCCCTCGCCGGCGCCCGCGCCCACCCCGGCGGCGCTGGCGCGACGATCAGCTCCGAAGCCGCCGCGGCGGCCCGGATCGCCCGCTACTGGACGCCGGCACGGATGCGCAGCGCCCGCCCGCTCGACCTCGCCGTCGGCGCCGACGGCAGGGGTCGGCTGCAGGCCGGCGCGCCCGCCCTCGGCGGCGGCGCCAGTGCCAGCTTCCTCAGAGTCTCCACCCCGGACATCGCCCCCTACTCCTTCAACGGCCGCATCTTCATCCGCCGCGGCAAGCTCGCCGGCTTCTGCTCGGGGACGGCGATCAACAGCCCCACCCGGCAGCTGGTCCTGACCGCCGGGCACTGCGTCAACAGCGGCCACGAAAACGGCAAAGCGAGCGTCTGGTCCAACTACCTCGAGTTCGTTCCCGCCTACAACGGCGGCGTCGCCCCGTTCGGGGCCTTCGTCGCCCGGCGCCAGAAGATCTTCGCGCCGACCCAGTGGACCAAGCAGGGCAACCCGGACTTCGACATGGGCGCCTTCCTCGTCTTCCCCAACGCCGAAGGGGCGAACGTGGCCGACGCGGTCGGCGGCGGCGCCACCATCGTCATCGACCAGACCCGGCGCCAGACCTTCCAGACCTACGGCTATCCGGGCGAAAGCAAGAACATGCAGTCCTGCACCTCGCCCTACATCGGTGACGACCTGCTCTCCAACCCCTTCCCCGGCCCGCCGACCCTCGGCATCCGCTGCCACTGGGCCCCCGGAGCCAGCGGCGGCGGCTGGCTGATCGGCACCGGGACCGAAATCAACGGCATCAACACCTACCTCCACCTCGGCAACAAATCGCGCACCTTCGGCCCCTACTTCTCGCGCGAAACCGTCGGCAAGCTGGTCAAGGGCCTCTGAGGCCCCGGCCCCGCTCGCTCAGGCGTCGAGCAGGCGGCGGTAGAAGCGGTAGTCGCGCCGGTCCGGGCGCAGGTTCGAGGCCAGCGCCAGGTGGTGGCGGGCGCGGTCCAGCTGCCCGGTCTTGCTGAGCGCGCGGCCGAGGCAGAAGTGGGCGTAGTCGTCGACGTGGTGGGCCTCGACCACCGCCTCGAACTCGACCGCGGCCTGGGCGAAGCGGCCGGCCCGGTAGTAGGCGCGGCCGAGCGCCTCGCGGACCGAGGACTTCTCCGGCGCCCGCCGCGCCGCCTCCGCCAGCGGCTCGGCGGCGTCGACAAAGTCGCCGTCTTCGAGCAGCTCGATGCCGCGCCTGTAGAGCGTGTAGGTGGGCTCGGTTCCGGCCGTCGCGGACATCGCTCAAGTGTAGGAGGGCGGCGACCCCGGCCCGCCCAGCGCCAGGGCGAAGACGAGGCGGCGGCCGTCGGCGTCCCCGGAGTCGCGCTCGGGGGCGCGCCGGTAGCCGAGGGCCAGGTAGAGATCGTGGGCGGGGCGCTGGTAGGGACGGCTCCAGAGGACGATCGCGGTGGCGCCCGCCAGCCGCGCCCGCTCGGCGGCCAGGCGCGCCAGCGCCCGACCCACCCCCTGCCGCCGCGCCGCGCCGGCGACCGCCAGCCGCGACAGCTCCGCCTCGCCCGGCCCGGCGACCGCCCGCTCCGGCGCCGCGGGCGGGTGCACGGCGACGACGCCGACCGCCGCACCCTCGGCGACCGCGACGAAGACCTCGCCGTCCTCGGCCGCGGCGAAGAACTCGCGCTCCTCGTAAGGGGCCACCCGGCCTTCGCCGTTGCCGCGCCCCGAGTAGGCCTCGGTCCAGAGCGCGGCGACCGCGGGCGCGTCCTCGATGCTCGCCGGGCGGATTCGCATCCCGACCCAGCTTAGAGAACGGCCGGCGGCGCAAAAAGTGCCCAACAGCAGGCCAAAAGTGGCGGCCTGCTACGGTGTGGAGGTCGGGTTCGGCATTGGAGCCGCCCGAGAGGTTCCGTTTCCTCTGTGCGCTTTCGGCGTTTTGGGGCTGCTGGATCTCCCCGAATCGCCCATATAAGGAGCACATAACTTTGAAGTCATTTGCCGATCTCGGCATCTCTGAATCTGTCGTCGACGCCCTCGCGGCGCGCGACATCACCCAGCCCTTCCCCGTCCAGCAGCTGGTCGTCAGCGATGCGCTCGACGGCCACGACCTGCTGGTCCAGTCCCCCACCGGCTCCGGCAAGACGCTCGCCTTCGGCATCCCGATGGTCGACTGCATCGAGCCCGGCGAGGGAGTCGCCGGCCTGGTGCTGGCGCCGACCCGCGAGCTGGCGAGCCAGATCGTCGACGAGCTCGGCTCGATCGCCAAGGCCCGCGGCCTCAGCGTCGCCGCCGTCTACGGCGGCGTCGGCTTCGGCCCGCAGAGCGCCGCCGCCCGCCGCGCCGACATCGTCGTCGCCTGCCCCGGCCGGCTCGAGGACCTGCTCTCCCGCGGCGTCATCGACCTCGACGCGGTCGAGATCCTCGTCCTCGACGAGGCCGACCGGATGCTCGACATGGGCTTCAAGCCGGCCGTCAGCCGGATCGTCGCCAAGACCCCGGACGACCGCCAGACCCTCTTCTTCTCCGCCACTCTCGAGGGGGCGACCGGCAAGCTCGCCGCCGCCTACACCCACCAGGCGCGCCGCCACACCCACGAGCCGGCCGAGGCCCGCGAGCGCGACATCGAGCACAGCTTCGTCCACGTCGAGTCCCAGAGCGCCAAGCTCGACCACCTGACGATCCAGCTCAAAGACGAAGAGCGCGGCCGCACGCTGGTCTTCGTCCGCACCAAGCGCGGCGCCGACCGCCTGGTCAAACGCCTGCGCAGCCGTGAGCTTGAGGCCGTCGCGATGCACGGCGACAAGAGCCAGGGCCAGCGCGAACGAGCGCTGGCGCGCTTCGAGCGCGGCGACGTGGACACCCTGATCGCCACCGACGTCGCCGCCCGCGGCATCGACGTCGCCGACATCACCCACGTGATCAACTTCGACGCCCCCGGCGACCAGGACGCCTACGTGCACCGGATCGGCCGCACCGGCCGCGCCGGCAACCGCGGCACCGGGATCAGCTTCGTCCTCGCCGACCAGACCACAGAGATGCGGCGCATCGCCCGCGACCTCGGCCTCGGCCAGGAGTTCGACAAGGGCCGGCCCCAGGGCGGCGAGACCGGCACCGCCTCGACCGCGGTCGCCAGCGGCAAGCCCAAGGGCGGGGCCTCGGCCTCGCAGCGGCGCCGGCGGCGCCGGCGCCCGCGCGCGAAGGCGGCGGCATGAGCACCGCCACCGCGACCAAGGGCGCGACCGCCAAGAAGTGGACCTGCGACCACTGTGGCGTCTCGGTCAGCCGCATGGGCGGCGAGCGCGTCGCCCTGCCGGACACCTGGGTCAAGTCGGACGAAGGCACCTTCTGCCTGATCTGCCGCCGCGAGCGCGCCGCCCAGGCGGCGCTCGAGGACGCGCCGGTCGACTGCCCGATCGAACAGCGGGCGAAACTGCGCCGCGCCGCCCTGATCGAGTTCGAGGTCAGCCGTCGCCCCGACCACGGCGACGGCGCCATCGCCAAGGCCTGCCGCTCCTCGGTCTCGGCCGTGGCCGCGGCGCGCCAGCGGCTGAAGCTGCCGCCGCCGACGCTGAAATAGCGGTCTCGGCATAGGCTTAACTGCCTATGTCGGTCGACGAACTCAACATTGTCTGGCGCCTGGGGCTGGCGCTGGTGCTGTCCTCGGCGATCGGGCTCGAGCGCGAGCTCAGCCAGAAGAGCGCCGGCCTGCGCACCTACACCCTGGTCGGCCTCGGCTCCGCCCTCTTCATGATCATCAGCAAGTACGGGTTCTTCGACGTGCTCGAACCCGGCACCGTGGTCCTCGACCCTTCCCGCGTCGCCGCCCAGATCGTCTCCGGCATCGGCTTCATCGGCGCCGGCCTGATCTTCGTCCGCCGCGACTCGGTCCGCGGCCTCACCACCGCCGCCGGCGTCTGGCTGACCGCGGCGATCGGGGCCGCCTGCGGCGCCTCGCTGCCGCTGCTGGCACTCGCCACCACCGTCGCCTACTTCGTCGTCGTCTTCGCGATCTCACCGCTGGCCCGGCGCCTGCCGGCCTCCCCCTACGCGCCCTCGGCCCTGCGCGTCGTCTACGAGGACGGGCGCGGGATCCTGCGCCGCGTCCTCGCCGCCTGCACCGCGCGGGACTTCAAGGTCGCCGACGTCGACGTCGACCGGCCCGAGGGTGGGCCGCACGAGGGCCAGACCGCCTCGGTGACGGTCGCGCTCGAGGTCCACGGTCCCGGCTCGGTCGCGGCGCTGGCGGCTGAGCTGGGCGAGATCGAGGGCGTCCTCGCCGTCGCCGCCGGCGACGTCAACGAGATGTTCGACTGAGCTGTGCTCGGCGACGCCCTCCTCGGCGCCCTGATCGCCTTCGCGATCGCGACCCTGACCACCCCGGTGGGCGTCTCCGGCGCGGTCTTCCTGGTCCCGGTCCAGGTCAGCCTGCTCGGCACCCCGAGCGCCGCGGTCACCCCGACCAACCTCCTCTACAACCTGGTCGCGATCCCCGGCGCCCTGCTGCGCTTCCGGCGCGAGGGCCGGCTCGGCGGACCGCTGACCCGGCTGCTGATCCTGGGCTCGCTGCCGGGGATGGTCGCCGGCGCCGCGATCAGGGCGGAGCTGCTGCGCGGCCCGGAGGCCTTCCTGGCGACGATCGCGGCGGTGCTCGTCCCGCTCGGAGCCTGGCTCGCGCTCGCGGCGCCGGTGGCCCCCGCCGGGCCCCCCACCCCGGCCCGCAGCCGCGCCATCCTCGCCCTGGCGCTGGGCGTCGGGCTGGTGGGCGGCGTCTACGGGATCGGCGGCGGCTCGATCCTCGGCCCGGTCCTGGTCGGGCTCGGCTACTCGGTGTTCGAGGTCGCCCCCGCCGCCCTCGCCGCGACCTTCCTCACCTCGCTCGCCGGCGTCGCCACCTTCCTCCTGCTCGCCCTCGGCGGCAACGGCGACGCCACCCCGGACTGGTCGCTGGGCCTGGCGCTGGGGCTGGGCGGCCTCGCCGGCGCCCACCTCGGCGCCCGCCTGCAGTCGCGCCTGCCCGAGGCCCTGCTGCGCCGCGGCCTCGGGCTGCTGGCCCTGGCCCTCGGGGTCGCCTACGGGCTCGACGCGCTCGGCTGAACCCGCACACCGCGACCCCGCCTCGCCATACCCTGATGTCGATGCAGACGCCCCGACTCTCGATCCGGCTCGGCGGCGAGCGGCCGCCCACCTCGCTCGGGCTGCTCGCGACGCTCGCCGCCGTGGCGCTGGGGACGGCGCTGGTCTACCCGCTCAAGTCGGTCGCCCCGGTGGTCTCGCTCGGGGTCGTCTACCTGCCGGCGATCCTGCTGATCTCGATCGTCTGGGGGCTGCGGCTGGGGCTGCTGGCCTCGGTCGCCAGCGCCCTCGCCTTCAACTTCTTCCAGATCCCGCCGCTGCACCGCTTCACGATCGCCGACGAGGAGAACTGGGTGGCGCTGGCCACCTTCGCGATCGCGGCCATCCTCAGCAGCACCGTCGCCGAGCTGGCCCGGGCCGGCGCCCTCGAGGCGGAGCGGCGCCGGGCCGAGGCCGACCGCGCCCTGGCCGAGCTGGCGGCGCTGACCCGCGAGCGCGACCGCATGCAGGAGGAGGCGGTCGAGGCGGAGGCGCTGCGCCGCAGCGACGAGCTGAAGACGGCGCTGCTGCGCTCGATCTCGCACGACCTGCGGACGCCGCTGACCTCGATGATCGCCGGCGGCTCGGCGCTCGGCTCGGGCACGCTGACCGCGGCCGAGCGGGTCGAGCTGAGCGAGGCGATCGTCGCCGAGGGCAGCCGCCTCTCGCGCCTGGTCGAGAACCTGCTCGACATGTCACGGCTGGAGGCGGGCAAGGCGGAGCCCCACCGCGAGCCGGTCGACCTGGCCGAGGTGCTGGAAGCGGCCCGCGAGGGCGTGGCGAGCCCGGCCTCGATCCGGCTCGCGCTCGACCCCGACCTGCCGCTGGTCGAGGCCGACGCCGCCCAGCTCGAGCGCGCCTTCGCTAACCTGCTCGAGAACGCGGTCCGCTACAGCGACGGGCGCCCGGTCTCCGCCCGCTCGCGACTGGTCGGCGGCAATATCGTCGTCCGCGTGGTCGACCAGGGGCCGGGGATTCCCGAGCGCGAGTGGCAGCGGATCTTCGAGCCGTTTCAGCGCGGCGACGCCGCCAACACCGGCTCCGGGCTCGGGCTGGCGATCGCCCGCGGCTTCGTCGAGGCCAACGGCGGCGAGATCGCGGTCGAGTCCCTGCCCGGTCAGGGCACCAGCTTCGTCGTCAGCCTGCCGCCGCGGGAGCCGGCGCCGGCGTGAGCGAGGCGACCCGGATCCTCGTCTGCGACGACGAGCCGCAGATCCTCCGCGCCCTGCGGGTGATCCTCCGCGACGCCGGCTTCGAGGCGGTCGCCGCCGCCAGCGGCGAGGAGGCGCTCGACCTGGCGGCCGTGAGACCGCCGGCGGCGGCGATCCTCGACCTGATGCTGCCCGACCTCGACGGGGTCGAGGTGACCGAACGCCTGCGCGAGTGGAGCGAGATGCCGATCATCGTCCTCTCCGCCGTCGGCGAGGAGGAGGCGAAGGTGCGCGCCCTCGCCGCCGGCGCCGACGACTACGTGACCAAGCCCTTCGGCCCACCGGAGCTGGTGGCCAGGCTGCAGGCGGTGCTGCGCCGGGCCAAGCCGGAGGCGTCGGAGCCGACGATCGTCGCCGAGGGGCTGGAGATCGACCTGGTCGGCCGGACCGTGCGCCGCGAGGGTGAGCCCGTGCACCTGACCCCGACCGAGTTCGAGCTGCTGCGGGCGCTGGCGCTGAACCGCGGCCGGCTGATGACCCACCGCAACCTGCTGGTCGAGGTTTGGGGCATCGAGTACGCCGACGACGTCCAGGTCCTGCGCGCCCACGTCGCCAACCTGCGGGGCAAGATCGAGCCCGCCGACGGCCCCCGCTACATCCGCACCGACCCCGGCGTCGGCTACCGCTTCGCCGGCTGACGCGACCTTTACGAAATCTGTATGGGCGGGGGCGCTTCCTTCATGCGGCCTTGACGGGGTTGGGTCCAGTCTCCCTCCCATGGATCTCGTCTCCGTCGCGCTCGCCCTCCTCGCCTTCGGGCTGATCTACGGGGCGATCGCGGCGCTGGACCGCGTATGAGCGCCGCCGAGCTGTTCGGGCTGATCGTCTCCGCCCTGCTCTTCGCCTACCTCGGCTACGCGCTCTTCCGCGGGGAGAAGCTCTAGTGGCCCAGGGTTGGGCGCAGATCCTCGTCTTCCTCGCCGTCCTGACCGCGCTGGTGCCGCTGGTCGGGGGCTACGTCGCCCGGATCTTCCGCGGCGAACGCGTCTTCCTCAGCCCCGTCGTCGAGCCGCTCGAGCGCTGCGCCTACCGGGTCCTCGGGGTGCGGCCCGAGCAGGGTCAGGACTGGAGGGCCTACGCCCGCTCGATCGTCGTCTTCAGCCTGCTCTCCTGGCTGGCCCTCTACCTGATCCTCCGCACCCAGAGCATCCAGCCGCTCAACCCCGAGGGCTTCGGCTCCGGCCCCTGGAACCTCAGCTTCAACACCGCCTCCTCCTTCGTCACCAACACCAACTGGCAGTACTACGGGGGCGAGACGACCCTCTCCTACTTCACCCAGATGGCGGGGCTGACGGTGCAGAACTTCGTCTCCGCCGCGGTCGGGATCGCCGCCCTGGCCGCCGTGATCCGCGGCTTCGCCGCCCGCTCGGGCGCGCAGCTCGGCAACTTCTGGAGCGACCTGGTCCGGATCAACCTGTACCTGCTGGCGCCGCTCTCCCTGCTCGCGGCGCTGGTGCTCGCCTCGCAGGGGGTGATCCAGACCCTCGATGGCTCGCAGACCTTCCACACGCTCGCCGGCGGCGCCCAGACCCTCGCGCTCGGGCCGGTCGCCTCGCAGGAGGCGATCAAGCAGCTGGGCACCAACGGCGGCGGCTTCTTCAACGTCAACAGCGCCTTCCCGCTGGAGAACCCCAGCGGCTTCACCAACGTGGTCGAGCTGGGGCTGATGCTGCTGATCCCGGCCAGCCTCACCTCGACCTTCGGGCGGATGATCGGCAACCGCCGCCAGGGCTGGGCGCTCTACGCGGCGATGATGGCGATGTTCCTCGTCGCCGTCGCCGTCGTCTACGCGGCCGAGCAGCACGGCAGCCCCGCCCAGCACCATGCCGGCGTCCTCACCCGCGCCTTCGACGGCTCCAGCGGCGGCAACATGGAGGGCAAGGAGCAGCGCTTCGGGATCGCCCAGTCCTCGCTCTGGACGGCGGTGACGACGGTCACCTCGTGCGGCGCCGTCAACTCCGCCCTCGACTCGCTGACCGGGATCGGCGGCCTCGTGCCGCTGGCCAGCATGGGCACCGGCGAGGTCGTCTTCGGCGGCGTCGGATCGGGCCTCTATTACATGCTGCTCTTCGTCCTCCTGACCGTCTTCATCGCCGGCCTGATGGTCGGGCGCACGCCCGAGTTCCTCGGCAAGAAGATCGAGGCGCGGGAGGTGAAGCTGGTCCTGGTCGGTGTCCTCGTGACGCCGCTGCTGGTGCTGTTCGCGACCGCCTGGGCGGTGGCCAGCCCCGACGGCACGGCCTCGATCTTCAACCACGGGCCGCAGGGGTTCTCGGAATCGCTCTACGCCTACATGTCGCAGGCCAACAACAACGGCTCCGCCTTCGCCGGCTACACCGGCTTCGTCCAGCCCCACGCGCCCGGCAACGGCGGCGCCTACGGCTACGACTTCGCCAACCTGCTCGGCGGCCTGACGATGATCGTCGCCCGCTTCCTGCCGATGATCGCGGCGCTGGCGGTGGCCGGGTCGCTGGCGGGCAAGCGGGTCGCCCCCGCCGGGGCCGGCACCTTCCGCGCCGACTCCCCCACCTTCGTCGTGCTGCTGATCGGCGTCGTCGTGATCGTCGCCGCGCTCACCTTCTTCCCCGCCCTCCTGCTCGGACCGGTCGTCCAGGGCCTGACCCACCACCTCTTCTGATGAACGGGCTGCGCAAGGACCTGACCACCGCGGCCGCCGCGATCGTCTTCTTCACCCTGCTGCTCGGCCTCGCCTACCCGCTGCTGAGCACCGGGATCGCGCAGCTGGCCTTCCCGGGCGCCGCCGACGGCAGCCGGGTCGAGGAGAACGGCAGGGTCGTCGGCTCGCGGCTGGTCGGCCAGGACTTCCGCGGTCTGCCGCGCTACTTCCAGAGCCGCCCCTCGGCGACCGAATACAGCGGCGACGTCACCTACTTCCACAACCTCGGCCCCAACAGCCGCGAACTCGCGGAATTCTTCGCCGAACAGCTTGCCGCCTACCTGAAGCGGGAGCGCCCCTACGACCCCGGCCTCGCCGCCGCGGCGGTGCCGGTCGACGCCGTCACCACCTCGGCCTCCGGCGTCGACCCGCAGATCTCCCTCGCCAACGCCCGCATCCAGGCGCACCGCGTCGCCGCCGTCCGCGGCCTGCCCGTGGCGACCGTGCTCGACCTCGTCGGCGCCCACGCCGAAGGCCGCTTCCTCTCCCTCTTCGGCGAGCCTGGGGTCAACGTCCTCGAGCTCAACCTGGCCCTCGACCGGGAGCCCGGCCGGTGACCGACGAGACCCTTCGCAACGAGTCCCGCTCCCTGCTCGACCGCGCGATCGTCGGCCGCGCCCTGCTCGACTCCCTGCGCAAGCTCGACCCCCGCCACCAGATCCGCAACCCGGTCATGTTCGTGGTCGAGATCGGCGCCGCCGTCGTCACCTGCGCCTGGCTGATCCAGCTCGGCGGCGGCCCCCCGCTCGGCGGCGGCGACGACCCCTCCTGGTTCGCCTTCTCGATCGGCCTCTGGCTCTGGCTGACGGTGGTCTTCGCCAACTTCGCCGAGGCGATCGCCGAGGGCCGCGGCAAAGCCCAGGCCGACGCCCTGCGCTCGATGCGGACCGAGACCGTCGCCCGCCTGCGTGACGGCGGCGAGCGGGCGGCCTCGGACCTGCACCGCGGCGACGTCGTCGTGGTCGAGGCGGGCGAGACGATCCCCGGCGACGGCACCGTGATCGAGGGGATCGCCTCCGTCGACGAGTCGGCGATCACCGGCGAGTCGGCCCCGGTCGTGCGCGAGTCGGGCGGCGACCGCTCCGCCGTCACCGGCGGCACCCGCGTCCTCTCCGACCGCATCGTCGTCGAGATCACCCAGGAGCCGGGCCAGAGCTTCCTCGACCGCATGATCGCCCTGGTCGAGGGCGCCGAGCGGCGCAAGACCCCGAACGAGATCGCCCTCAACATCCTCCTCGCCGGCCTCACCCTGGTCTTCCTCGCCGTCGTCGTCGCGCTGCGCCCGTTCGCCGAGTTCGCCGGCACCGACGCCTCGGTGGTGACCCTGATCGCGCTGCTGGTGGCGCTGATCCCGACCACGATCGGGGCCCTGCTCTCGGCGATCGGCATCGCCGGCATGGACCGGCTGGTCCGCCACAACGTCCTCGCGCTCTCCGGGCGCGCGGTCGAGGCGTCCGGCGACGTCGACGTGCTGCTGCTCGACAAGACCGGCACGATCACCCTCGGCAACCGCGAGGCGACGCGGTTCATCCCGATGCCCGGGATCGGGGAGGCCGAGCTGGCCGAGGCGGCGCAGCTCTCCTCG
>Ga0157375_10001005_pt1 | contig 24375 bp, 22 predicted proteins | sample M35metaG_FD_115311 | JGI IMG/M metagenome (GOLD analysis project Ga0157375, IMG submission 115311) | Miscanthus rhizosphere microbial communities from Kellogg Biological Station, Michigan, USA - M3-5 metaG | ecosystem: Host-associated > Plants > Roots > Rhizosphere > Soil | place: USA: Michigan... | reverse complement strand
GTGCAGTGGTCAGCACACCGAGTTCTTCACCGGTGAAACCCGCTCGCGCGGCCCTTTGAGGATCGATGGAAAACATCATCGCGGGTCCGCTTGTATGGTTTTCGACGCCATTCTCGACGTCGACAATCGGAGTCTTTCCGTTTATTTCCACCGCTGCAAGAGCGTCCGCTACCAGGGGAGCCCATTTGTAGAGAAGCTCAGGATCCTGCGAGAACAGCTTGACGACCACAGGCTCCGGAGCGCCGGTGAGGTCGCCAATCATGTCCTGCAATACCTGGATGAATTCCGTGTCGAGTCCTGGTTCCGCGTTGTTTACTTTCTCCCGAACCTCGGTAATAACTTCCTCGACACCGCGCTTTCGATTGTCCTTCAGCTTCACCGCAATGTCGCCGGTGTTTGGCTCTGTTACGGCGGCGAGTCCAAGTTCAAGCCCTGTACGGCGTGAGGTGCTTTCCACTTCGGGTGTGGATCGAAGGATGTCCTCGATGTGTTTCATCACGCGATCGGTCTCGGCGAGCGAGGTACCCGCCGGCATAACGTAGTCGAGAATGAAACCGCCTTCATCAAACGCCGGGAGCAAGTCGCTGCCCAAACGCGTGTAGCAAAGATAGGAAGCAGCGACGAGTACGGCAGAGAACAAAAAGAGAAAAATCGGGTGATGCAGAGATCTCCGCATCGTGCCCTCATAGAACCGAACAATTCCGCCGAACATTCCACGAACCTCGGCATCATGTGGGTTCTCAGCAGGGGCCTTGTGGCGACGGATAAGGCGCGTGCTCAGGTTACTTGTCCACACCAACGCGAGCACCAGTGAGGCCAGGAGCGAAACGCTCATGGCGATGGCGAGAGCACTGAAAAACGTTCCGGTGACACCGGTGATTGTAATCAACGGAAGAAACACGACAATGGGCGTGAGAGTTGAACCAATCAAGGGAACTGTTAGTTCCTTAAGTGCACTCGCCGTCGCTTCAAGCGGCCCCTGACCGGAGTCGCGGTGTAACACGATGTTTTCGACGACCACGATTTTATCGTCAATTGCAAGACCGACAGCCGCAGCGAGTCCCCCGAGCGTCATGAGATTGAAGCTTTGCCCGAGGAGCTTCATCGTAATGAACGTGACAACCATCGTGACCGGCACGACGAGTCCGGTCATAACTGCTGTTCCCCAGTCGCGCAGGAAGAGCCAGATAATCAAAGCGGCGAGAAAGAGACCGATAACGATGGCGTCTCGAACGCTCCTAATCGACTCATTCACGATGCCGGACTGATCGTAAAACGGGCGCATATCGATTCCGGGGGGCAATGTCGGCCGTACGCTCTCCATCTCCTTGTGCACTTCGTCCGCGACCTGGACCGTATTGCTGTCGATCTGACGATTGACACTAAGAAGAAGCGCCGGCCTGCCATTGGCGCTGACGGACGTGTAATTCGGAGCAATGCCCCGAGCGACGATTCCGACGTCCTGAATACGCAGCGGGACGTTGTTGACGTTTTTGATGACAGTGTTGGCGACATCTTCTCCGCTATGAGCCTGAGCGCCCACGAGTCCCAGATAGAGTTGATGATTGCGATCCAGCAATCCGGGAGATTCGATGAAATTTGTTTTGTTAATCGCGTCGACGACTTCGTTGGCTGAAACGCCGGCACGCACCATCCTGGCCGGATCGAGGGTGACATGAAACTCCGGCACCTGGCCACCCTGAACGAGTACAGACGCCACGCCATTCAATCGATTCAGCCGGGGTTTGATTTCATAGGTCGCAATTTCCCACAGATCGGTCTGGGAGAGTTTGTCGGAGGTCAGGCTGTACCCGATAATCGGGAAGCTGGAAAAGTCGAGACGATTCGTTCGAATCTCAACGGTCGATGGAAGGCTGCTTTGAGCGCGTGAAACCGCGGCGTCTACATATTGGAGCGTCTCGATCATGTTAACGTTCCAATCGAAAAACAGATTGATCTCGGCCGAACCGCGACTGGTAACCGATCGGACCTGCTGCAGCCCCGGAACACCGTTCACAGCCTGCTCAAGCGGACGTGTGACCGAAACCTCCATCTGCTCGATTGGCATGACGCCGTTCTCGACACCGATGATGATGCGCGGAAAATTCGTCGTCGGAAATACCGCAACAGGCAGGCTGAGCGCTTGATAAATGCCGACAGCGGCAAGAATCAGAATTGAAAATGCGATCGATTTTGAATGTCGCGCGAACCAGTAATTTTCTGGATTTTCAACGTTCTTCGACATGGCTGCTTTGGGTTGCTAGTTCTCTTCCTCTTCGTCGTCGCCTGTCTCTTTGGGAACTTCAACCTGCAGCCTGGTCTTCTCCAATACATCAGGATCGAGCTTCGAGAGGTCAAAACTACCGGTAGTGACGACTCTATCGCCGGCTGCGACACCTTCAACGATCTGCACCTTATCTCCACTCTTGATTCCGATCGTCACCGACTTCTTTTGAGGCCGATCTCCTTCTCCTACAACCATCACGGATGTTGCGCCGGAATTCGAAGTCACAATGGCAGCCTGCGGTACGACCAACGCCGAAGGCGCGGTCTTTGCGATGATTTCGAGTCGCAAGCTCGTACCCGCTCGAAGTTTCAAGCCGGGATTTGCCGTTTGAATCCATATTTCTACGGTCGTATTGGCGGCATCGACAGCGGGACTGATCTGAGTCACTTTACCGACGACGGAGCCTCCCTCCGGCGGATACAGAGTCGCAGACTGTCCCACGTGGATTTGTGCTGCATCCTCCTGCGAAACATGCGTCCGGGCGATGACCGAAGACAAGTCCATAACCGTCAGCAAGGGACTACCGCTCGCCGCAGTTTCACCCGCAAACAGAGGCCGGTCGGTCACAACGCCATCGATTGGACTGAAAATCTTCGAATAACCCAACTGGACCTGCGCCGATTGCAATCGGATCTTTGCTGCGTCGCGTTGAGCTGAAGCGGCCTTTAAAGTCTGCTCTCTTCCACCGCCCTGCAGGTCTTGAACCACACGCTGTGCCAGTTCCAGCTGGTTGCGAGCCTGTGTGAGCGAAACCAGAGCATCGTTTACTTCCTTTTGAGCGATTGCTCCTTCCCGGTAGAGATTTTGCAGATTGTCGTACCGCTTTTGCTGTGCGTCGACCGCGGCTTGCGCGGCGCGAACATCGAGTTCGGCCTTCGTTCCTTCCTGAGGTACTGAGGTGCGTGTCGTTGTCTGATAAGCGGCTTCGGCCTGGTCGAGCACGGCCTGATTCTCAGCAACGGCACTCGCGAGATCCTGGCTCTCCAATTCGGCGAGTAGCTGACCCGCATGAACGATGGATCCTTTGTTGACGTGGAATGCATGAACAGGCGCCGTGATCTTCGGAACCAGAGTCGCCTGCTGCACTGGATAGAGCACGCCTTCCCCCACAATCTTGAGCTGAATAGATGTAGTCAGGACCGGCGCTGCTTCCACACTGACGACAGGTTCGGACTCCGTTGTCTTTTCTTCCTTCTTCGATGAGCACGCGAAGAGAAGCAACGACAAGATCAGAACCGAGAGGCAGCAGTACGGGCCCAAAGTCGGGGACGTCGTACGGAGGAACTGGACTCGTATGGGGAACGATTCGTCCGGCCTACACGCCATTACTAGAACCCTCCTGTTAGCGACTGAAGCGACGACAATGCGAGCCTCAATCGAACCTGAGCCTCATCATAGGCATTGCGGGCTTCGATCAGGGTGTTTTGAGCATCGACAACCTCTAGCACCGTCGAGTCCCCCGCCTGGTATCGGAGATTGGTCAACCGAAGGCTTTCCGTCGCAAGATCTGCGTTGCTTCGCGCCAGATCCACTACAGCTCGCGCCGCAACGGATTCGTTGTAGAACGTGTATAGATTGCTCAATGCCTGACGCTGCGTACGCGTCAATTCGAGTTCGGCCTGGCGAACTTTAGTTTCAGCCTGACGGACCTTGCTCTTCGTACTGCCCCAATCAAAGATCGGAACCGACAGATTAAACGTGAGGGAATAGCCAAGGTTCGGCAACCGCCCTGCCTCGGGTTCCGCAGCACGCGTGCTGTGCAAGGCGAACGCGTTGGCGTCGATCCCATAGTTCGCTTCAATACTAAGGGAGGGCAACAAACCATATTTGGCGCTGCGAACGCCGAGGGACGCGCTGTTCACCAAAGCAGAGGCAGCCTTCAATGTGGGATTCTCCCTTTCTGCCATTGTCTGAAGTTCTGCAAACGGAGGGAGCGACCTTGGGGAATCAAGGTCGTCGACCACGGAAAAGTTTTCGTCAAGTGTAGGTGACAGCAAAACGGCAAGGTTCAGCCGAGCGTTTTCAATGGCGAGGGTTGCGTCCTGCAAGCTTCGCCGCTGCCGTTGCACCTGAATTTCCGCTTTGACTGCGTCGCTGTGAGCAGCCTCACCGGCCTGCTCCTGTTGGCGAGTGATTTCGAGGAATCGTTGAGCCTGCTGGATTCCCTGTTGTGTGGCCGCGAATCGCCGCTGAGCGGCGACCATGCCATAATAGTTCTCCGTGACCGTGACGTCGAGACCTCGGCGCGCGATATCGACTCTTGCATTGACCAACGCCTGTGTGGCTGCAGCCTTTTTGTAATCCAGGTTTGCAACCGTCGTTGGAGACAAGTCCTGGCGCACGGTTGCTACCGAGTGATAGACGTGTACACCATCGCCGCTGACGGATCGGCCATTTGGTGTAATCCCGTTCCCTTGAGTGTTGATGTAGCTGGTCGAGTAACTCAAAGAGGGCTTTCGTGCGGCGCGTGCCTGGACAATATCCTCACCCACAATCACAACATCCGCGAGCGCAGACTGAAAGGTCGTGTCCAGGTTCCGTGCACGCTCGAGCGCATCCTGGAGCGTGATCATCGCGGGTGGAGCGGCAGCTCCCGCTGGTCGCGCGAACGGAAGAGCAACACCCGCATCAGGTGTTTGCGCAACCGCTGAGACCGTAAGCGCAACCATCGACAGGCACACCACACTCGCAAAGTATTTCATGCATTCCTCCCATGAAGAGCTATAAGACTCAAGGCGAAATTCGAGGTCCCGGGGCATTCGAGCGCGGAAGGTGCAGAGTTCCGTGTCTGCACCTTCCAGGCAGAAGAATGGCTACTGTTTTATCGCGATGAACCAGCCGGCGACAATCGGACCTTGCGGACCACGGCCGCGCCCACCGGCCGGTGCAGCACCAGCTCCAGGAGCCGGACCACGCTCCGGTTGGAACAGATACGCGTTGTGGGTCACAGGATCAACCGTGATCGTCTTGGCTCCCATGAAAGTAGCGACTGTCGATACGACCGTGTATTTGTCTGCGGAGTCCTGGCGTGCAATGGTCACATTGCCTTCACCCCCGTTGGGAATAAAGATCAGTTTCTTCGCAGGATCCCAACCGAGTGCATCGACTCGCGTTCCGTTCGGAATTGTGGCAACAACCTTTCCGCTGGCGGCATCGACAACCACGGATGTGCCATTACATCCGGAGAAAATGCGATTGTTCGCCTTGTCATAAGCGATTCCTGTCGGACCCATGCAAGGAGCAAGCGGCCAGGAGGCAGTCGCCTTCCAGGTCTTTACGTCGATGACTTGAATCGTACTCTTGCCTTCATTGTTCACAAAGATGTGGCCTTTACCGTCCGCAACGGCGCCTTCAGGCGCGTTGTCTTCAAGTTCTGCAGTCCCGACAACGTTACCTGTTGCCGGATCAATCGCTGTTAAGGTTCCGGGACGGCTGTGGTTCGTGAGAATGATCTTGTCGTCCGGCTCATCGTACATGATGCCGTCAAGACCGTTCTGCATGATCGGAATCTTCTTAATCGGAGCCAGCGTTTTCAAATCGAACATCATGACGTTGGCGTCGCCACTGTCGGTTGTAAAACCATGCCCAGCCTTGGGCGCGATTCCCACACCGTGGACGCCTGGAGTATCCGGAATATCCCCCAGGACTTTGCCGGTCGGGCCGTCGACCACCATGACGTGACTGGCGCGTGAAACGAATACGCGCCCGGTACCGGCCTCCGCCGTAACATAATCGGTGCCTCCTTCACCCTTGATGTCAAATTTCTCGACCTTGAATGTTTGCTGCGCGAGCACCACGAAAGCGGTGCACGCTGCCATTAGAAGAACGGCAAGTAGTCGTCTCACATAAGCCTCCTTTTGATTTGAGCGATCAGGAAACCGTAAAATTACTGCAATCGACCGAAGCAAACCTTAAAACGAGATTAATAAATATTTATCTTAGAGGCAGAGGGAGCCGTACGGTGAACACAGATCCGACCCCGAGTTCACTTTCGCACTCGATGGATCCTCCGTGCGCCCGGACAATAGCTTGAGCGATTGCGAGTCCGAGCCCTCCGCTTTGAGTCTCGACGTCGTTGGTGTTCGCCACCCTGAAGAATCGCTCGAAAATGCGGTGACGATGTTCCTTGGCGATACCGATCCCCTGATCTTCGAAACAGACACGGACCTCGGCGTCAGTCGAAAGCGAGACGCGCAATAAGCGTCTTGCGTGGGAGTACTTGATCGAGTTGTCTAAAAAAATCAGAAACAACTGGCGAAGGAACGCCGCGTTTCCAAGCAGGATCACTCCATGCTGAAGACTTCTTTCAATGCGGATATCGCGGGATACCGCAAGGGGGGTCGCGAGAGCGATCGACTCTTCGAGAACATCGTCAACACACACCGGTTCAGCTGCCAACTTGAGCTGTCCCGCATCCGCCATAGAAAGGGTGAAGAGGCCTTCGACGATCCGGCTCATTGTCTTCAGCTCGCCCTCCATGATCTGGAGCGCTTGCTTGTACTCATCAGTGCTGCGTGACCTACTGAGAAGAAGTTCCGTTTCTCCGCGCAATACCGACAAAGGCGTTTTCAACTCGTGCGAAGCGTCCGAAACGAACTGCCGAAGCTGCCCAACGACAATATCGAGCTTTCGTGCATAGAACACCGATACCAACGCCATCAGAGCCAGACTGAGACCAAACAGCAACAGCGCGAAAATAATAAATGTTGTGAGCGCGCCCCGCGCCCGTCGAGTAGGACTGGCGACAGCGAGCGCCCAAATTCTGCCTCCAGCCTCAAAAGGGATGATGGCAACTCTAAGTTCACCGATCTCAGCTGTTGTGACGGTCACGAAGGACGTATTCCCTTGAATAGACCCAACATTTGTGATGGCCAACGGAAGATCGCTCTTAAGGTTCTTGGATCGTTGCGAGACTTTTCCGGACATTTCGAGAACCTCAAAATACGCTTCGGGAAGATTCAACTGATCGACGTCCCGCTCCTCCGGGTCCGCGATTTGGTCCGCAATCACCGGGGCGGCTGTTTCGGTAAGCTGCCTGTCGAGCTGATTTCGCACCTCGCGATCGAACATGACATACACACCTGCGAAACAACCGATGAGCAAAACTCCCGCGGCCGCACAAAACAATGTGATGGTGCGAAATTGAATCGATCTTGCGTTTCTCACGGCTTGATTCTCAGGATACTGCCGCAGTTAGCAAAGGCCCACTATCGAAATCTGCGAAGAGATTCCAACCTCCACCTAACGGGGTCGAAATGCCGCCTTGTGTCGTCTCCTTCGGGATCAAATCGCGCAGCGGCTGCGCCTGTTCACAATCGTTCATACCCGCCCGCCCTCGGTCGCGCCTGGTTTGGCCGGCGCAGTTTCATCTCGCTAATTGGGCTCTGGCAGGATATCCAAGAGTCCATTCAGTCTGGTTCTTAATAAAGGACTAGCTGGCCGACGCCAAGCAATTCTTTTGAAGAGTCCTTCTCCGCGATGTCGAGAATGGGGCCCGGGTTCCGTCCTACCTATGAAAGCGCATAGAGCAATGCAAAAATAACAGGAGCAGAGCCATGAAATACATATTGATGATGAACACGCCGGAAAGAGGACCCTACAGCATTTTCAACTGGCCGAAGAGGGACTTCGAGGCGCACATAGCGTACTGGAACAGCCTGAACAAGGAACTCGAAAGATTGGGCGAGTTGGTGGCGGTCGAAGGCTTGACCAGTCCGGATCAGGCAAAGCTCATCCGCGCTGGTAAGGACGGCACCCCCGTCACGGACGGCGTGTTTCCGGAATCGAAGGAGTTTCTCGCTGGCTACTGGATCGTCGATGTCGAGAGTCCGGAGCGGGCCTACGAGATCGCCGCTCGTGCGTCGGCTGCTCCGGGACCCGGCGGAACAGCGTTGAATATGGCGATCGAGGTACGGCAGGTGATGGCCAGACGGCCGGATGAAACGCCATGACGCCGGGTTTTCTGGATACTCGTTCCGAGCTACTGTTGCGCGAACTTGCGCCCCAGGTGCTGGGCGCAGTGGTCCGCCGCTTCAGTGATTTCGCCGCCGCCGAGGATGCGGTTCAGGAGGCGCTGATTGCGGCGTCTCTTAGATGGCCGCGGGATGGCGTTCCCGACTACCCTCGCGCCTGGCTGATTCAGGTGGCCTCTCGGCGCATGCTGGACTACTTGCGCAGCGAGACGGCCCGGCGGCTACGAGAAACTGCAGCGGCCATGGAGGTGGAAAATCTTGCGCCGGCAGCCGATCTGGAGAGTACAACACAGCAGGATGACACGGTCGTTCTGCTATTCATGTGCTGCCATCCCGCCCTGACACCGCCATCGGCGATCGTGCTGACGTTGCGTGCCGTGGGCGGACTAACCACGGCCGAAATCGCCAACGCGTTCCTGGTCCCCGAGTCGACGATGGCGCAACGGATCAGCCGCGCCAAGCAGAGCATCAAGGCCTCGGGTGCGCCGTTCAGAATGCCGGACGCGACAGAACGAACGGCACGGCTCGTTTCCGTCCTGCACGTGCTCTACCTGATTTTTAATGAGGGCTACAGCAGCAGCATCGGCCCAGACCTGCAGCGCAGCGATCTGGCGAATGAGGCAATTCGGCTCGCCCGGGCAGTTCATCAACTGTTCCCGGATGATTGCGAGGTCGCCGGACTGCTGGCCTTGATGCTGCTGACAGATGCCAGGCGCCTTGCGCGCGTGGGGCAAGAAGGCGAGTTGGTTCCGCTCGATAAACAGGACCGAACTTTATGGAACGAAAAAGCCATCTCTGAGGGCGTCGCGCTGATCAGCCAGACCCTTTCACGCGGATCGGTGGGCTCCTACCAGCTGCAGGCCGCGATCGCGGCCATCCACGACGAGGCAGACCGTGTCGAGGATACCGACTGGCATCAGATCATGGCGTTGTACAGTTTGCTCAAGCGCATTTCCGACAATCCCATGGTGACGCTCAATCACGCCGTCGCTGCAGCCATGGTGCATGGCCCGGCAACCGGCCTCAAATTGTTGGAAGCCCTGGACGCCGATGCACGAATGGCGGGCCACTATCGCCTGGATGCAGTTCGTGCCCACCTCTTCGAAATGGCCGGGGATCATCTCTCAGCGATTGCACACTACCGGGCCGCAGCGCACCGCACGACGAACATCCCGGAACGCGATTACCTCACGATGCAGGCCGCCCGGCTGGCGTCGTAAGGGTTGTGTGCTGAGGACTATGTAGTCAAATGCTTCAAATGTTCTGCGCTTCGGGGGGCAGACGACGCTACCGCTATCGCCCACATGTTCGTGATCCACGGCCGGGAGCGACATATTTGGTCGTATCCCGAAGAAGCGATGATGACTATCCTCGTCATCAGAGTCATTGTGCTATCGACGCTTCGGGCAGCATCTATCGCGCGGCTATGTCTTCATCATCTTCGACCAGTCGCGAGACTGTCCCGGACGGCGATCCGTTCCCTGCATGGCAAACATCCAGCCCGGGTATTCAGGAGTGAGGGCGCTGAGCTTATCGATCCGCTCGAGGTCGTCGGCAGCCAGCTTTACATCGACAGCGCCCAGGTTGTCCTTCAATTGCTCGGCATTTTTCGCGCCAATGATGATGCTGGTCACATGGGGCTGATGCAGCAGCCAGGCCAGCGCGAGCTGTGCCACTGATGCGCCGGTGTGTGCACGGACTTCAAGAAGAGCGTCGACAATCGCGTAGCCCTTCCCGCGATCGACTGGCGGAAAATCGAACTTGGATCGTCGGCCATCGCCAGCGGCCTCTCTGTCGCGCGTGTATTTGCCGCTTAAGAAGCCGCCGGCAAGCGGACTCCATGGCAATAGTCCCATTCCCTGATCCTTCAACATCGGAACGATCTCGCGTTCAAGGTCTCTGCCAACTAGCGAGTAGTATGCCTGCAACGTGACGAAATGTTCCAGGTTACGCACGGTCGAGATGCATTGCGCCTTCATCACCTGCCAGGCCGCAAGATTCGAGCAACCGATGTAACGAACTTTTCCCTGCCGCACCAGATCGTCGAGAGCTCTCATCGTTTCGTCTAGCGAAGTCAATGAATCGAACCCGTGAATCTGATAAAGGTCGATGTAATCCGTCTTCATCCGCTTCAGGCTCGCATCGCATTGCTGCATAATGTGGAGGCGCGACAGCCCCACATTATTCGCCCCTTCGCCCATGCGTCCGAAAACCTTAGTCGCGATGACCACGTCCTTCCGCCGATCGCCCAGGGCCTTCGCCAGCTGAGTCTCTGAATCACCCTGACCGTAGACGTTGGCCGTATCAAAGAAATTGATTCCAGCATCGATGGTTTGACCGATCAGCGAGTCCGAGTCCTTTTGAGACAGGCCACCAATGACTTCAAAGATTGTTCCTTTTCCACCAAAGGTCATGGCGCCGAAACAAAGCTTCGAAACGAACACGCCGGTACTGCCCAACTGTTGGTATTGCATGTGTCTCCTTCCATCGATTCACCTTATCATGGCCGTGCAGGGTAGCCACACTGCCAGCGGCACCTCCGAGGTGACCTCCAATAACAGCACGTCCTCACATATAAGGTCCGCCCGAAACCAGGAAGCGGTTGTTTCTCATTCTCAAGAGGGTCATGTCAGGCCCCCCAAACGCCCGTAGGGGCAGTGCGCTGTACGTACTGGTTGAAGTCACGCGGCTGACAGCCCAGCGCGCGTTGCACGCCATCGGCAACCCGTTCATTACGCCCGTCCAACACCGTGCCGAAAAGGTAGAGCAGGAGTTCGATCACGTCGTCCGGCACATGCGCCTCAACCATCACGGAACGGTAGGCCTCGGGAGTGATGGACTGGTAGCGAATGTCGCGCCGGGTTTCGCGAGCGATCGCTGCGACGGCGGCGGCAAACGTGATTGAGCGCGGGCCGGTGAGTTCATAGACTTGACCGGAGTGGCGATTATCGGTCAGTGCAGCGACCGCCACATCAGCGATGTCTTCAGCATCGACGAACGGTTCGCCCACAGGACCGACAGGAAGAGCCACTTCGCCGGCGATCAGGGAGTCCAGGAAGAAGTTCTCACTGAAGTTCTGAGAGAAGAAGCTGCAGCGCAAGATTGTCCAGTCCGCGCCACAGGTTTTCAATGCCTGCTCGGCCTGTTCAGCCTCCGGTTCCCCTCGGCCTGAGAGGAGCACCAGTTTTCTAACTCCGGCGTCTACCGCTTGGGCAAAGAAAGATTGAACTGTGTCCAAAGCTCCAGGAACGCAGATATCCGGATAATACGTGACGTAAGCCTGCGTTACGCCCTCAGGGATGGCCCCCACGTCTTGCGATCTTCCCAGTCAAATCTCGGTTGGGTTGATCGGGAACCGATCCGGAATGGTATGCCGCGATATTGCAAACGTTCCACAACCCTGCGACCGGTCTTTCCGGTTCCACCAACGATCAGGTTGAGATGGTCACTCATGTTGATCCCTCCGATTAGAAATTGCTGACCTCTCCAAGGTATTCAGGTCCTCATGGCGCATCAATTCCCGTTCGTAGCCATTTATTGCTCGATCGTCCAGGCCCCGTGGAATACGGAGTAGAGGGGACGTATACTCCGTTGATGGAAGTCACCCTGCCTCCAGTTTCTGATCCGATTGGCGAGGCCCTGCATTTCCTGCGCATGAGCGGTACGTTTTACTGCCGCTCGGAGTTCGGCGCGCCGTGGGCTCTAGCCCTTCCTCCGTTTCAGAATTGCCTCATGCTTCATGTCGTCACCAGTGGGAAGTGCGTTTTGCAAATCGACGGCACATCGCGCTGTGTCATCCAAACGGGCGACCTTGTACTTGTGCCGCGTGGGCAGGGACACGTGGTGGCAAGCACACCGGGACTGGTGGCGTCGAATCTGTTCGACATTCCTCGAGAGCAACTGAGCGAGCGTTACGAGACTCTCAGACTTGGGGGTGACGGCGAGAAAACCACGATGATCTGCGGCCTCTTTCAATTCGATGACCCGGCGGCGCAACGGCTGACGACGCTTTTGCCTGAGGTGATTACAGTCAACACGTGGGCGCCTCCGCAAGCCGAGTGGGTACAGAGCACCTTGCGGATGATCGCGGCTGAAGCCAGTGAGATGAACCCCGGCGGTGCGACTGTAATCACACGGCTCGCCGACATCCTGGTTGTTCACGCAATCCGATATTGGCTGACACACTCCAGTTCGGAGCAAAGCGGCTGGCTCGGGGCATTGCGTGACCGGCAGATAGGACCGGTTATCTCGAAGGTTCATCGTCGTCCGACTTTTCGATGGACGCTCGAATCGCTTGCAGCTGAGGCAGCAATGTCGCGGACGGCATTTGCCGCTCGCTTTACCGAGTTGGTGGGAGAGTCTGCGATCCACTACGTCACGCGATGGCAGATGAACGCAGCTCGATCCTGGCTCGCGCAAGGCGATCAAACGGTTGCAGAAGTCGCGCATACCTTTGGCTATGAATCGGAAGCTGCCTTTAACCGCGCGTTCAAGCGTCACCTGGGAATCTCGCCGGGCGCTGCGAAGCGCGGCGCCACACGTTCCCAGGAGATAGCGATCGGCCTTCCCAATGGGAGGGTTCAGCAATGAAGGAAGATCGCATCGGACAGATCGACCGTCCGTAATGACCATCGGAGATTCGATGATCATGATCAGCGACGCAGAAATCCGTAAGCCGACACAAAGTAGGATCGCATGAGCGAGTTGCCCGCCGATGTCCTCGAACTTCAGCAATCGGCATTTCGATATTTTCTGGATTACACGAATCCCAAAAACGGACTTGTCGCCGACAACACAGGAAAGGATTCACCTTGCAGCATTGCGGCCATGGGGCTGGCGTTGAGTTGTCAACCGATCGCGGTGAGCAATGGCTGGCTCAAGCGTACGGATGCCGCCGAACGAGTCCTCACCGCGCTGCGATTCCTCGAGCAAAGCCCGCAAGGCCCCGAGGCGGACGTAACCGGTTACAAGGGGTTCTACTATCACTTCCTGGAAATGAAAGACGGCCGTCGCGCCGGGAAATGCGAACTCTCAACGGTCGACAGCGCGTTTCTCCTGGCGGGGATGCTAGCGGCGGGGGCTTTTTTTGATGCGGATGCGCCCGCCGAGCGTGAAATCCGCGAAACCGCCAACGCCCTCTATCGCCGCGCCGACTGGCAGTGGGCGCTCTATGGCGTTCCGAGCAACGCAAACGGCTGGCCAACCAAGACCGTCGAAAATGTCACGATCATACACGGGGGCATGCCAGAGGACGGCTTCATCAGCTATCGATACCAGGGATACGATGAATCCTTGTTGATGCACGTGTTGGGGCTGGGCTCGTCCACCTTCGCGCTGCCGCTGGAGTGTTACGCGTCATGGCAGCAAACTTTCGCCTGGCGGGAACAATATGGGATCGAATACCTCCACGCCGGTTCGCTATTCATTCACCAGCTCAGTCACTGTTGGCTCGATTTACACGGGATTGTCGATGAGTTCATGCGAGCTAAGGGCCTCGACTATTTCGAGAACAGTCGCCGTGCCGTGCACGTGCAGCAGAGCTATGCCCGGGAGAATCCGAGAAACTTCCGTGGGTACGGAGCGCGTTGCTGGGGTCTGAGCGCCAGTGACGGTCCCGGACCAGCGTCGAAGACTATCGACAACACCAATCGGAATTTCTGGATGTACGAAGCCCGGGGTGTCCCCGACGGCCCTGATGATGGCACGTTGGCTCCCGGCGCCGTAGTGGCGTCGCTTCCGTTTGCTCCGGAGCTCGTCACAACCTCGCTTCGAGAGCTTGTGCGCGTGCATCCCAACTTACGCAGCGAATACGGCCTGCGCTCCAGTTTGAATCCAACCTTCGGCGATTGGATCAGCCCGCTGAACTACGGATTGGACCAGGGGCCGATCGTCATGATGATTGAGAACTACCGAACCGGTCTGCTGTGGAAACTCATGCGCCGTATTCCATACATCTGGAGCGGATTGCGGAAGGCCGGTTTCGCCGGCGGATGGCTCGAATCTGAATACGAGCCGCAATGCCCTCTTGCCGTCGAGGGCCAGTGGCACGAGCGGGGGACGCCCTTCAGCAAGTTGGCTGAGAGCAAAACGGAGAGTGAACGACCGCAGCAAGATCCGACACAACTCATGCAGGCCGCGCGGATCCACTCGTATGGTGATCCGACAGCAGTCAAGATCACGCAGGCTTCCCGACCCAAGCCAGGACTCAAACAGGTCCTTGTACGCGTGAAAGCAGCCGGCGTAAACCCGATTGACTGGATGGTGGCCGAGGGCAAGGCCCGCTCGTGGCTTGACCACCGCCTGCCGCTGACATTGGGCTGGGAACTCGCCGGCGTCGTTGAGAAGTTAGGCCCCGATGTTGAACGGCTCAAGTCGGGCGATGAGGTCTTCGGCATGATCGATCTGTCCGTCGACGGGGCGGATGCGGAGTTTGCCGTTGGCGACGAGAAGGCATTAGCGATGAAGCCCAAGTCACTCGATTTCCCCAGCGCCGCGGCAATACCCATCGGTGCACTGGCCGCTCATCAGGCGCTCTTTGACGCCGCGGAACTGCGGGCCGGTCAGACCGTGCTCATCCACGCGGCAGCCGGCGGAGTCGGGTCAATGGCTGTGCAGCTCGCCAAGGCGCACGGCGCACAAGTGATCGGCACTGCTTCGGGTCCCGACCATATCAAAGTAATCCGAGACCTGGGCTGCGACCGGGCGATCGACTATCAAGCGACGCCGTTTGAAGATCACGTTCGCGACGTGGACGTTGTGCTCGACCTGGTGGGTGGCGATTCGCAGAAACGATCGTTCGGAGTCCTCAAGAAAGGCGGGATCCTCGTGGCGTTGGCGGAGGAGCCGCGGCAAAATCTGGCCCTGCAACACGGCGTGCGTGCGACAATGATCGGCGTCAAACCGGACCGCGAGCGCCTTGCAGTCATCGGAAAGCTCATCGCCGACGGTAAGCTTCGCCCCCTCCTTCAGGCGGTTCTTCCACTTGAAGAGATCAAAGAGGCACTGGCACTCAGCCGCACCCGCCACGTCGCGGGCAAGATCGTCCTGACGATCGGAGTCTGATCTGGGACCAGGTTGTTTTGCTGGGCAGTTTCGATGTTTTATCAAGCCGTCAACCATGACTGAGAGGAGGCCAAATGGACGAATCAAGACCACCGACAGGCGCTGCCATCGCCAACGTCCTGTTTGCAACCGATTTTTCTCCCGCAACAGAATCTGCGTTTTCCTATGCAGTGGGGATTGCTGAGCGCTACCAAGCCAAGTTGTACGTCGCCCACGTGATCAACCTCGAAAGCTTCGACCTCCTGGAATCCGAATCGGCTCGCGCCTTGATCAAGGAAGCTCATGACGTAGCTGACAGGAAAATGACTCAGTTGCTGGACCCACTGGGCTTAAAACGTGAACGCTATGAAGTCATAGTCGTCGAGGGTGTGATCTCCGAAGCCCTGATGGACATCATTCAACTTCATCATATCGACCTGGCCGTTCTTGGAACGCACGGCCGCCGAGCATTCAAGAAGTTATTACTGGGATCGATTGCTGAAGAAGTGTTTCGCACCGCGTCTTGTCCAGTTCTGATGGTCGGACCGCAGACTGCACCAGCCACGGCGAGCAGTGGACTTCGGCATATTCTTTACCCTATGGAGTTCGCTCCGGACACCAGCAAAGCAGCGCAGTACGCGGTTTCGTTAGCTGAGCGGTACGCCGCAACATTGACGGTCATGAATGTGAGGGAAAACATGGCTGCGGCCGACAGCACGGCCGAGGAGTTCACTCAACCTTTCAAACGCTGGTTAAACGACAATGTCCCTCATGATTCCGATCTCCACAATCGAATCCGATTCGAGAGGGGGTTTGGTCCGGCGGCCGACTCGCTTCTGAGTTTTGTCGAGAAGGCAAATGTGGACTTAATCGTGTTATCCATACGCGAGCTCGACCCTGTCATGGCGGCTCACCTTCCGACATCAGATACTACACATCAGTTGGTCAGACGTGCTCCGTGTCCAGTGCTCACAATACGCCACTAACAACAGGATCTTTGCAGACGATGCCATTAGCGACGCCACGGCCTGGCAGATGTTCGTCGAACCTCGCGAATGCCCTCCCATCCGGTGGTGAGACCTATATATAAGGATGGAGGCCTAATGCCGTACATAAGTTCGGTACTAGGGTCAAGGTGGCAATTGACTCGGCAACCGCACTTCAAGGGCGGGCCCGACAAAATCTGCACTGACTAAGAAGGTGCGAGATTGCACAGCGGCTTCGAAGTGATAGGCGCATCCTTCAATCATGACGTTTCAAACGTTGGCACCAGCAACAATCTAAAACACGAAAGACCGCCAGCTCTTACTGCACAGGGGAAGGCGAGAGAAAGGATAGCTACACCATGATATGGATGATTGTCGTCGGACTGTTAGTCGGAGCTGTGGCGAAACTGTTGATGCCCGGCCGCGATCCAGGGGGCTTCGTAATCACGATATTGATCGGGATTGCAGGTTCGATTGTCGCCGGCTTCCTGGGTCGGTTCGCTGGTTGGTACGCAGAAGGAGAACCCGCCGGCATTGTCGCGTCCATACTGGGTGCGATTCTCCTATTATTCCTATACCGAACTCTGACCGGACAAGGAAAATCGGGCGGCCTGAAAAAAGCTGCCTAGCATCCTTCGCCTCTACTTCCGGTTCTGTCAGCGATCTTCCGGGCTTCGCTGCGGATTCCCTGGAACATCCCAGGGAAAACAATGCGATGCAGGGGCGCGACCGCGTACCAGTAAAGCAACCCCGACAGTCCACGCGGCCGAAAGAGCGCGCGTTGTTGTAACGTGCATTCGCGGTTCCCCTTGCGCTCGATCCGAAACTCCAGCAACGCTTCGCCAGGTAGTTTCATTTCAGCGCGGAGCGCCAGCCTCTTGTTCTGTTCAAACCCGACCACCCGCCAGAAATCGATCGCCTCTCCATAACCGGCCATTTCCGAATCACGACGCCCGCGACGAAGGCCGGGGCCGCCCATGAGAAGATCCAGCCACCCGCGAATTTTCCAGAGCCAGTCTGCGCCGTGCCATCCGTTCCTGCCGCCTAAGCGACGAACGGCCTCAAAGACGGCCCAGTCGGGAGCATCAATGGCAACTTCGCGATTGTCTCGGAAAACTGTCCCACCGGCCCAGTCCGGGTCTCCAGGAATCGGTCCGGCCATGGACCAGTTTGTTTCGATGTCATTCGCCGTCATCTCCTGCAATGCGTCGTGGATCGCCTCACGCACCGTCAAAAGTTTCAGCGGAATAAGCTTCGTGATCCGGCCCTCCCGACAGACGACCGGATTCTTGAGACCCTCCGCAAGCGGTCTCGCAATGTCGTGGCTCAAGGGAGTGATGAGATGGATCCAATAAGAACTCAGACGCGGTGATAACACCGGGACAGGGATAATCCATCGTCGTCTCAGTCCAAGTTCTTGGGCCATCACACGCATGATGTCGCGATAGCACAGGATATCCGTGCCGCCGATATCGAATACACCCTCTGCCATTTCCGGGCGGGACAAAGTCCCCACGAGATAGCCGATCACATTCCGCACGGCGATCGGCTGGCACGGCGTGCTCACCCATTTTGGAGTGATCATGATCGGCAGCCGTTCGACGAGATAACGCATGATTTCAAAGGACGCTGAGCCGGAGCCAATGATCATGGCTGCCCGCAGTACCGTTACGGGAACGCCGGCTGAAGCCAGGGCTTTCTCGACGTCTCGCCGAGAAGAGAGATGTTCGCTGAGATCCAGACCGGTCTCTCCGAGCCCCCCAAGATAGACGATCCGTTCCACAAGCGCTTTGCGAGCGGCGACTGCGAAGGTCGACGCAAGCTGGCGGTCCTTGTCCGCATAGGTCGCTCCAGCCGACGTCATCGAATGAATCAGGTAAAACGCGGCATCGCACCCTTCAAGGTTGTGCGCCACGGATTCAGCATTCGCGAGATCTGTTTCCCGAACTTCCACGCAAGAATCGTGAACCCACTTACGGGCTTCGAGTTTGCGCGACGAGCGCACGAGGCACCGTATGGAGTAGCCCGCATCCAGCAGACGTGGTGCGAGACGTCCGCCAATGTAGCCGGTGGCTCCTGCAATTGCGACTCGCGATATCAATTTATCCGCCATTCAGTATGCCCATTGTCTCCTTCTCTGAAGGTGATTGTGATGATTTGCCGAGGCTGACAGGATGCCCGCCTACTGAGAAGCCTGCGCCGCTATGGCATCACCTGACGGTCGAACCTACGGCTCCCCCGATGACTTCGCCCGACACAACCAACTCCACACGGCGATTCTGCTGCCGGCCGGCTGACGTATCGTTCGTTGACACGGGCTGGTCCTCCCCGAATCCACGAGAGCCGATTGAAGACGCCGCGATGCCTTGCCCGATCAGAAACTCGCGAACGGAGTTTGCGCGGTTTTCAGACAAGCGAAGGTTGGAGCTCTCGGACCCCACGCTGTCGGTATGACCCTCTGCCTCCAGGCTGAGGCTGGGGTGGGCCAGGACGATTCCGGAAATCTTGGCCAGCTTTTCGCGCGCTCCCGGTTTGAGTGAAGACTGCCCGGTGTCAAAAAGGACGTCGGACATGTTCACGATCAAACCCCTGGCGCTATCCTTCGTTTGAAGGATGCTGTTGAGTTGCGCTGCCAGGCTGGTGCGCAGGTCCCTTTTCTCACGTTCCGACTGTTCGGTCGCGGACTTCCTTGCCTGCTGGTTTGCCACTTCGGCCGCGTTTCGGTCGCGTTCGGCATTCTGTGCCGCAACGTCGGCATCCCTTTTCGTGCGTTCAGCAAGCAGTCTTGCTTCCTCTGAAGCACGCTCAGTGGCAAGAATCGCCGCCGCCGTGGTGCGATCCGTCTCTGCCTGTGCTGCAGCGCGGGCGCGGTCTGCGTCGTTCGCCTCCGCTCTCGCGTTTGCCGCCGCGGCATTGGCGGCTGTTTCGCGGTCGGCTGAAGCGGCGCGTTCCTGCGCCAGCCGGGCGTCGGCCTGATTCTTTAGCGTGATCAAGCGCGCATCCTCGGCAGTCTGCACCGCCTCACGGGCAGACGTCACAATCAGTTGCGATCCGTTGTTTCCCGTCTTGTAGGCTTCCGCCTGCTCGAGAAGCTTGCTCGCCTTATCGAAGCTGGGAGCCGCGGATACATCAGCGCCGGCCCATTTCGCGATTCGCACCGCGTTTCGAGCCTCGTAAAGATCGAGTGGTGTCTTCTTGTCCAGAGCGATCGGCTTCAAGTCGGCGGGCAGCACATTGACAGTGTATTGGCCGCGTTGGAGCAGTTCGTATTTCGCATCGATCTCTTCCACTTTGCCCGACGTGTCCTTTCTAATCACGTTCTCCATGACGACGGCGTCGCTCGGCTGAGATACGGCAAAATAGGGCTCGGCCGTGACGACCATGCCGAATGCCTGGAGTTCCGTGGTGACATTGAGCTTGCTCTTCGACCCGTTAAGAATGATCTCGCCCATATTCGTCGCTCTGCCCTCGGGCGTAATAGCCCACAGCACGTAGGTCAGAAACTCGGGGCCGAACCGCGTTGCGGATTGCAGGTCGTCAAATTCCACTTCGACTTCCATATATCCCTGCTTGCTTTCGACCTTCGCTTCACCGCGCGCCTCCGGCATCAACGGAGTGCCCTTAAAATCGATTGTCGTCGATCCATTCCGATGCTGGTAATTGACCGCTTTCGTACTTCGTTCGACTACATTGATGGTTATCGTGTAGATCGGCTGTTTGCCGCGGACCTGCCCAGGCGTCTGCGCGCCAGCCGGCCTGGCAGCGATCAGCAACGATGCGATCGCCAGTAGCATTTTTAGTTTTCTCATTTATGACCTCCCGGTCCTATTACAACTTGACGGAATTGGTAAGAGTGAAATTGAACTGTGTTTCGGGACCGTAATGGATTTCCTTGCCTTTCGTAGCAAGGACGACACCCGTGCCTGCGCCTCCACCTGTGGCCGCGCCGATTGCAGCCCCCTTCTTGCCGCCGGCAATAGCGCCGATGACCGCGCCGACCCCGGCGCCGCCTGCGATGACGCCTGCGTCACGCCCCTGCTGGGAATCCGACGTAGCCGCATAGATGTTCGTCGTGATTGGGATCGTCCTGTCATCCTGGACAATATCGGTGAGCGTGAGACTGATGCTGGACCGACCTTTCACTCGGCCCGCCCCTTCCGCATCGATAACGCGTCCCCTAACCTGCGTTCCTTTCTGGAGAAGCGTCGCGCCATCGCTGATAACGGCTTCCGACAGGTTCGCCCAAAAGAGGTCACCGGCTGAACTTGTATCGGAATCGACCGTATCGGCCAAGGTCACCTTTATCAGCGTCCCGGACGGAATCAAGGCTCGGCTTTCAGCGCGCCTGTCGGCGGAGTTCGACGGTTGCGTTCCAACAACTCGAGCGTCGGCATCTGACGCATCGACGGCGCATCCGCGGCCCTGACATGAGCATCGGCTGCCGTAAGACGAGCGTTCGCATCTGCCGCGCTGGCGCGCGCGTCCGCGGCGGTGACTTTGGCATCCGCGGCGTCTTCTTCGACAGAGTTTGCCGAACATCCGAAGACCCCAAGTGTCAAAGTTGATATCAAAACGAGTTTGAAGAGATCTTTCATTTCACACCTTTCTGATTTGTCGAGTGTGGACTCAACGTCGGCCGATAGCTGTGCACTCGGACACAGAAAGTGGTGCGAATCGGATCTTCGTCTCTTCTGCCGACAAGAAAGGAGGGTCCTACAGCAAGCGCGCGCTTCCTGGCAGTATGAACTCTTGAGCCCCACCAACTCGAAACTGCCGGATGGACTCGAGAAGGCCGACTTCTCGCCGATTCGGTAAGGCGGTTGTGTCTCTTCAGTCCGTGTGCACTTTTGGACAGCTCTTGGCCGCGTGGTGGATCATTCTGTTCAAAACAGACCGCCTGGGGATCGACGTATGAGGTCAGCGGCATTTAGAAGACAAGATCTGCACTATGAAATGAGGCTTTTCAATGATTCAAGCCATCGAAGCTCGTGAACTGTGTTCAGAGTCTGAATGGGAGCAGGTTGAGAGCAGTTTCTCTCCGACGGTTGAGGCGTTGGCTGCGCCAGATCTGAAAGGGAAACTTGGTCGGGTCAGAAAGCTTCTTCAAAAGTCCGTGGATTTGGTGGACCTTCAGCATTCCGACGCTCGAAAACTCACAACGCGCCGAAAAGCTGAGCTGTTTGCAGAGGCAATTGGCCGGTTCGAAGCTGCGCTGGCTCTGATCGAGAAGGCCCACCGTACCGTGGCGGCCTCGAAGGATGTTGATGACAAGAGCGTCGCTGAGGAGACGCGGGCCCTTAATCTGAATGCGGCTAAGGAACGCGCTGACCGGGAGCTTGAGAGTCGTAAGAGTCATGTTCGGTCAGCAATGGCTGTACGTGGCGAACAGCAGGAGGAGAAGTCCGGGTCAAGACGCATCCAGAGTCATGTTGGATCTGCGACGCGCCGGCAGCAAAAAAGGCGGGACACGAAGAACCACTGAAACGCACAACGGAGATCGTATCGAGCTGTGCCTGTCTGCGAGGGATGCCTGCTGTGCGATACGGAACATGTTAACTTAGCTTAGACACTCGTTAGAATTTCGGTTTTCGGCAATGCCCCGCTCATGCTTATTGGCTGTGGCATACAGCGTTTCGATGTAGGACCAGTTCCACAGCTTCCATAGCGCTTCGAAGAACTCAGCCTTCCGGTTCTGGTACTGCAGGTAGTAAGCGTGTTCCATGCATCAATCACCAGCAAGGGAAAGCCGCCCTGCGCAAGGTTCCATTGGTGATCTTAGATTTGGGTAATCAGCAGTTGCTCGCGTTGCTGAGAGCGTGAATCGCGATGTGCGCGAACCGGAACCAGTTCGGGCTTACCGCAATCGTTGGAAGGAAACCTGTGAGAAAACAAGCTTTGATGTTCGCTTCCTGTTCCCTCTGGGTTCTGTTCCTGTCGGCACCCGCATGTTTGGCCCAAAGTGTCGTGGCGTTGGATAAGCCATCACAGCAGGAAGAGAGAATGAAGAGTTGTCTGGAATCGACATGCCGGAACGTGCCTAATCGAGAGAAACTGACAGCGATCAATCTCAGCAAAAGATACATTCGAGGTATATTCGGTGGTTTTGAGCAGGGGGCTGGAATCGCGGGTGGCGTACAGTTGACCTCTGCCGATACCATTCCCGCCGTTGAGCTCCGAACCACCGTCCTGGCATCGAGCCGGTTTTATCGACGTTTCGACGCTGAAGCGTACCTTCCCAACATCCGTGGCAGCCGGAACCACGCCGACGTGTGGTTCGGCTATTCCTGGCGGGAAAGCAATTTTTTCGGAATCGGGCCGCGACTTTCCGAGGACCTAAAAACCCATTTCGCTCTTGAGCAGCGCAGTTATCAGGGTTCGCTTTACCGCGATCTTGCGGATCACTTGCAGGGTGGCGTCTATGCGGGATTTACGAATTCTCACAGTTCCAGCGGCAAGGTTAACGGCGACACACCGATCGGCGAGAACTTTTCAAGCGCGCCGGATCAGCCGGCTGGGCAATGGATTCCCGGTTTCCTTTCCAACACAAAGATCCTGTCGTACGGCGGCTTCCTCGTATACGACACTCGCGACGACGCCAACGGCCTGACCCGTGGAATCAACATCTACACTCGCGCGGCTTCGGATGACGGGCTGAACAATCATGCTGCGTTTGCGGACTACGGCTGGATCGAGGCAGAGGTTGACGTTCGCGGGTATATACCCCTCGGAAGTACGAGAACTTCGCTGGCGTTGCGTTCAAGAGGGCAATTCAAAGAGCCTAAGGGCGGGAGCCAGATTCCTTTCTACGACCTGTCGTGGATGGGAGGCCGGGAATACCTCCGCGGCTACCAGAGCTACCGCTTTCGCGGCAACAACATGTTGTTGTTCTCGACTGAGCTGCGGCGGACCGTCTATTCGAAAACAGATACCCGAGGCCTCGACATGTTCGGCTTCGCGGATTCGGGGCAGGTCTGGGGTGATGCTCGCTCGCAGGCGGACCCCCTGATTCTCAAAAATCAGAACTTCGGTTCGAGCAACTGGCACTCGGGAGTCGGAGGCGGACTTCAGTACAGGCACTCCGGCACACTCGCCGCAAGGTTCGAAGTCGGCCACAGTAACGAAGACACCGTCATCTATTTTTCTATGTCGCGCGGCTTCTAGTTGAAGATCTAATGACCTCTGCATGATTCAGGAGCAAGAAGTACTGACGCTGAAAGGCTCAGTGAACCTTTTGCTACGTGTTCGAAGGTCCTGTGTGAACATCATGACGATCTTGCCGGCCCAGGTAACCTCGATGAGCTTATTCCCGTTGAATGTTTTTCCGTCAAGACTGATCGTGGCTCCCTCGGGAACTAAATGGGCGACATGACGTCCATCTTCGAGGGACAAAGCAATGGTGGGGCTACAGATAACGTAACTTTCGGTTGTCATGGAGATTCTCCTTTCAGAAGGAAGCGCCAAGAATATGAGGGCGTCACCCTGCCCGTTGTGCATATTTGAACACTCCAGGACCGTCGGCTGACGACTAACCGAAGAAAAAGCCGGTGATTACGCGGAAGATCTCGCCGCCAGCATGTTGGCGACGACGCTGGGCATCGAGTTCGATCCCGATACCGCGTGGGACGAGCGGGAAAATCTCTTTAAGATGTCCGGCAAGATCGTTCGCACGTCAAACATCACTCAATCCGCTGTCGGCAACAAGGACGGGCTTTGGACCACCGTGGTCGCAGCCTGCGCCTTTGTCAACGACGACAACTGAGTCAATCGTACCCTTGGAGTCCTGGAGACTGGAGTAAAAGGAATAAGAGCGTCATGCTCCCAATCGGTGATGACGACTACCGAAACTCAATCGTGCAACACCAAATCGGTCAACAGTTCTGTTCTTATCGTAAGCCCTCCGTTGTAGTCGATCAGTCCCATCGTTCTGAATTTATTCATGAAGTGGGTGACGCGAGAGCGGGTCGTGCCGACCATTTCCGCCAGGGTTTGATGACTCAGCACGGGGATACTGGCATCCAGCACGAGATCGTGTTCCCGTAACCGTGCAAGCTTCAGGAGAACACGGGCCAGCCGTTTCTCGCTGTGATTG